>Ga0209144_1000273_pt1 | contig 11175 bp, 16 predicted proteins | sample WorMettrBAHAMAS1_FD_187392 | JGI IMG/M metagenome (GOLD analysis project Ga0209144, IMG submission 187392) | Marine gutless worms symbiont microbial communities from Max Planck institute for Marine Microbiology, Germany - Inanidrilus... | ecosystem: Host-associated > Annelida > Digestive system...
CACCCTTGCGTTCGTAAAGCGCGCGGTTCTCGACTGTCCACATCGGGCATCCCTCCACAAAAACCAGAAGATCCCCTCTTCAATCATACCCTATTCTAAAAAATCGTTAACTTCCCGGACAGACACTCAGATCGAACACAACATATCGAAGCAGTGAGTCACAACCCCCAGACTTTTTCAACAGCCCCAACAAGCACTCCTAGTACGAAGACAAAGGTGCGCTGCATCCCTACGACGGCGACACGACACCGCAGTTCACCGATTTCGAGGACGACGGCAAGTACTCCTGGGTCAAATCGCCGACGTTCTACGACAAACGCGCCCAGGTCGGTCCGCTGTCGCAGGTCGGTCCGCTGTCGAACGTGCTGGCCATGTTCGCCGCCGGCCACGAGCCCACCCAGCGCAACCTCACCAAGCTTGTCAGCATGGCCAGCAAGGTGCTCGGCAGCGACATCCCGCTCACCGCGCTGTACTCGACCATCGGCCGCCGTGCCGCCCGCGCGGTCCGCTGTGCCGTCCTCTACGAAACGCTCAACGACCAGTGGAACCTGCTGATGGAGAACATCGGCAAGGGCGATTTCGACACCTTCAACCGCCCGCAGTTCCCGAAGGGCGAGATCCGCGGGTTCGGCTATCACGAGGCGCCCCGCGGCGTGCTCTCCCACTGGACCGTGGTCAAGAACGGCAAGATCGACAACTACCAGGCCGTCGTGCCGACGACCTGAAATGCCGGCCCGCGCGACGAAAACAACGCCATCGGTCCATACGAAGCCTCGTTGCTCGACAACCCTATTGCCGATCCCGAACTGCCGCTCGAGGTGCTGCGCACGGTGCACTCGTTCGACCCGTGCCTCGCCTGCGCGATCCATCTCACGGACACCGAGAACCGCGAGATCGTTCGGGTCAAGGCGCTCTGATGCAGGGGAACGGTGGGCGGTTCGCCGACGGTCCCCGACCGTCGGCGGCCGCCCGTCACTTCCACGTTCCCGCACTCCGCCACCCTCGAGAAGGACGTCCATGAATATCCTGGTCCTTGGCCTCGGCAACATCCTGCTTACCGATGAGGGTGTCGGAGTCCACGCCGTCGAGGACTTCGAGCAGCGGTACATCGTCCCCGAGGGTGTCGATATCGTCGACGGCGGCACCTCGGGCATGGACATGCTCGACATGATGACCGACCGCGATCACATCATCATCGTCGACGCGGTGCGCACCGGCGCGCCGCCGGCCACCGTCGTCCACCTCGCCGGCGACGAGGTTCCGGCGTTCTTCCGTACGAAAATCTCCCCCCACCAGCTCGGCCTCTCGGACGTGCTGGCGACGCTGACCATCATGGACAGGGAGCCGGGTGGCATCACCTTGATCGGTGCGGTGCCGGTGGACATGGGCACGGCATTGGGACTGTCGCCGGCCATCGCGGAAAAAGTGCCCGAGATGGTCGATCTCGTCGTTACCGAGCTTGCTGCCTTGGGCGTGCCGCCGGAGCCGCGGTTCGCCGTCGCGGCGGCCGGGTAGGGGGGCGCCGTCCCATGTGTCTCTCCCTTCCGTACCGAGTCCTGCGCACCGACGGCGAGATGGCGACCGTCGCCCACGGCGAACGCGCGCGCGAGGTCAGTTTGCTTCTGCTCAGCGAACCCGTTGCCGTCGGCGACTATGTCCTCGTGCAGATCGGTGATTTCGCCGCCGAACGCATCGACGCAGAGGCCGCCGAAGAGGCCCTTTCCCTTCTGCGCGAATTCGCCTGAGGCTATCCTTCCCGTTCGCTGTTGAGGCGCGGGGCATTTCCCGCGCGGGGGTTGCGCGATGGCCGATGGCATTGAAGGGCGGATCGAAATCCTCTTGAAACTGGTCGGTGGCCGGATCGCCGAAGTGGAGGTCCGCTCGACCCGGCCGGTCACCGCCTGCCGCGTGCTCGAAGACCGGGCCGTCGACGACGCGCTGTCGCTGTTCCCACGCCTGTTCGCCATCTGCAGCACCGCCCAGACCCACGCCGCCTTGACCGCCTGCGAACGGGCCCTGCGTGTCGACGTGGCGCCGCCGCAATCCGCCGCGCGCCGGCTGCTCCTGCTCGCCGAGACGGCGCGGGAGCACGCGTGGCGGGCACTGCTCGATTGGCCGGCACTGACCGGCGGCACACCGGAACCCTTGGCCCTTCGTGATCTGCGTGACGCGCTGGCGCCGATCTCTCGCCATCTGTACCCGTCGGACGACTGGACGCGAACGGGCGGCGCGCCGCTGGAGCCCGATCAGGCCGCGCTGTCCGCTGCCATCGATGCATTTGCTGACGGCCTCGACCGGCATGTCGTCGGCGGCGCGGGCCGCGCCAAATGGACCGATGCCGAGACCTTCGAACGTTGGTGCCGCGAGGGGGCGACCGCCACGGCGCGATCCCTTGGCGCTATCCTGGATGGGGGACTGGCGGGCTTCGGTGCGGGTCTCGTCGCCGCCCTTCCGTCCCTCGACACCCGTCGCCTGGACGGCCTGCTCGCCGCCGACCAGGAGTCCGCCTTCGCCGCAGCGCCGACGTGGGACGGCCAAGCGTTCGAAACCGGGCCCCTCGTGCGGTGCGCGGACGTGCCCGTCGTTGCCACCCTCGTCGCACGTCATGGCAATGGTGTGTTCGCGCGCATGGCGGCACGCTTGGTCGAACTCTTCGCCGCGCCTGACCAGATGCGGCGGGCTGTTCCCGAGCTCTCGGCGGATTCGGGTGGCGGATCACCGGCGGCGCAAGACGGGACGGGCTTGGCGATGATCGAGATGGCGCGGGGGCGGTTGATCTACCGGGTCGAGATCGCCAACGGCCGCGTCGCCCGCTATCAGGTCGTCGCGCCGACCAAATGGAACTTCCACCCCGAGGGCGCGCTCGTCCAGGGGCTCAACGGGCGGGAGGTCGACGGCGCCGAGCAGGCCAAGTCGGCGACGGCGCTGGCGGTCAGCGCGCTCGATCCCTGCGTGGCGTTCGAGGTGTCGATCGACTAGGCGCGGCGCGAGAGCGTCAGCGTGCCGATGAGGGCAAGTGCGACTGCGGCGAAGGCCCCGACGGCGCGAAGCTGCGGGCTCCGTCTCGGAACGCCATGGGCGTGCCGGACCAGGTGTTCGCAGTTGTTGAACACCACGTCGGAGCGCTTGCCGATCATCTCCCGCGCCCGCTGGACGACCTTATCGGCCGGCAGGTCGCCCGGGTAGCCCTTGGCGTAGATGGACCGCCCGTCGGAGAACTCGTCCGACGATTCCTCGGCGACGCAGCCCCGCCGCTTGGAAGCGGAGATCACGGTTCCCTCGTCGGTCATCACGCCGACGTGCTCATAGACGCCGATGGTCGTGCCGACGACGGTCCCGGCGGGAAACAGGGTCATCCTACGCCCTAACGTCTGTCGATATCATACGACAAGGATAGCACGGGAATTGTGGCCAGAGCACGGCAGCGCGCGCCGGTGCGCTCCTACAACAACCCCATCGACTTGAACGACGCCGTGCCGCCTTTGGCGACGATGACGTGGTCGTGCAGCACGATGCCCAGCTTCTCGGCGCCGCCGCGCACCTCGTGGGTCATGTCGATGTCGGCGCGGCTAGGTGTGGGATCGCCCGAGGGGTGATTGTGGACCATGATCAGCGCCGTCGCACCGAGGTCAAGGGTGCGCTTGATCACCTCGCGGGGATAGACCGGCGTGTGGTCGACGGTGCCCCGCTGCTGCACCTCGTCGGCGATCAGCGCGTTCTTGCGGTTGAGGAACAGCACGCGAAACCGCTCCGTCTGCTCGTCCATCAGGCTGACCCGGCAATAATCGATCAACGCCTGGTAGGACGACATCACCGGCCGCTCGACCACCTCCATTCGCGCGAACCGGCGGGCCGCCTCGCGCACCGCCTTGAAATGCGCCACCGTGCGTTCGGTGATGCGGGCATGCTGTTTCAGACGGTCGGGGTCGGCGGCGAGCACACCGCCGAAGCTTCCGAATTCCTTGATCAGCGCCTTGGCCAGCGGCTTCACGTCCACCCGTTCGATGGTATGGAACAGCGGAAGCTCGAGAAGCTCGTAGTCGGGGAACGCTTCCGGATCGGCGGCGAGGAAGCGTTGGCGCAGGCGGCTTCGGTGGTCCTTGTGGTGGGGCTCGGTCGGTTTGGCCGGCTCGGCGTCGAACAGATCCTCGCCGCTGTTTGTTCCGGCTCGGCGCTTCGTCGCCATCAGATGGCGTAGGGTGGCCGGTCCAGCCCCGCCAGCGAGCGGGTGAACACCTCGTAGCCGTCCGCCGTGACGCCGATGGAATGCTCGAACTGGGCCGAAAGCGACCGGTCCTTGGTCACCGCCGTCCAGCCGTCGCTCAGCACCTTCACCTCCCAGCGCCCGGCGTTGATCATCGGCTCGATGGTGAAGAACATGCCCTCGCGCAGCACCGGCCCGTCGCCCGACCGCCCGAAATGCATGATGTTGGGCGCATCGTGGAACACCCGGCCCAGGCCGTGGCCGCAGAAGTCACGCACCACCGAGAACCGCTCGGCTTCGGCGTAGGTCTGTATGGCATGACCGATGTCGCCGACCGTCGCCCCTGGCTTTACCGCTTCGATGCCGCGCCACATGGCCTCGTAGGTATGGTCGACGAGGCGTTGCGCCTTCACGCCGACCTTGCCGACGCAGAACATTCGGCTGGTGTCGCCGTGCCAGCCGTCGAGGATGACGGTGACGTCGATGTTGACGATATCGCCCTCGCGCAGGCGTCGCTCGCTAGGAATGCCGTGGCAGACGACGTGGTTGATCGAGGTGCAGATGGACTTGGGAAATCCGCGGTAGTTGAAGGGTGCCGGGACCGCGTCGGCGCGGACGATGTACTCGTGACAGAGGCGGTCCAATTCGTCCGTTGCTGCGCCGGGAACCACGGACGGAGTGATATAGTCCAGGGTTTCCGCGGCAAGGCGCCCAGCCTTGCGCATCCCATCGAAGTCGTCGGCGTCATGCACCTTGATACGGCGATCCTCGACGCGGGCGGATGGTCGGCGCATGTTCCCCATGGGTTGATTATGCCACCGATTCGGCGCGGGTGCCTACCGCAGGTTGGGGTCCAAAACCATGACGAATGGGCGCGTCGACGGCGATTTCCGTCGTCGACATCCGGCATGCGTAGGACAGGATTTCGACCCCGCGATCGATGGCGTCGTCAAGAGTTGTCCGGTAAGTCGGGTCAATGTCGGAGGCGATCGAGAAATGCGACGAGTCGGCGCGCTGGGCCAGATACAGCATAACCGCGCGCGCGCCATCGGCCGCCATGTCGGCCAATTCGACGAGGTGCTTGGTGCCCCGTCCTGTCACCGCATCCGGGAACTCGACCGGATCATCGGCGGTTGAACCGCGCTTCATGGTTACGTTCTTGACTTCGACGTAGCAGGGCGGCCGGTCGGGCGACTCGAGCAACAGGTCGATCCGCGAGTTGCGGCCGTACTTGACCTCTCGGCGGATGGTGTCGTAGCCGCGAAGCTCGGCAATCACCCCCTCGCGCACGGCCTCGGCGACGAGGGCGTTCGGATGTTGGGTGTTGATGCCAACCAGCGCGCCGCCGATGCGGACCAGTTCCCAGGTGTAGCGCAGCTTGCGGTCCGGATTCCGCGCCGGCGACAGCCACACTTCGGAGCCGGGCGTATCGACGCTCAGCATCGAGCCCGAGTTGGCGCAATGGGCGGCGATGGTGTCGCCACTTTCGAGCACGACATCAGCGAGGAACCGCTTGTAACGGCGCACCAGCGTGCCGGGGATTAGTGGATCGGGAAACAGCATCGGTACAGCAGACCATATCGTTCTAAGCGTCGTTGCGAAAGACCGGCCGGGGCTAAGTTCCCGTGTCCCGTCCCGGCCACAGCAGGTGTGCGAAGCGGCTTTCGTACTCCGCCGCCTTGCGGGCACGCTGATGCATGGGCAGCCGGTCCTCGGCCCATGCGTTGTATTGCCCGATCTGGCGCCTGAGCTGCTCGCGCGAGGCGTGAGCCTCAGCGTCCTGCCAGTAACCGTCGCCAAGCCGCTCCTTCATCGCCGTCAGGTCATCGGCAATGGCGAGGATCGCATCGTCGGCTTCCGATCGTTCCGTCATGGTTTGTCTATTCGCTTTTGATCGGGCCCGGCGCCGCCCGCTCACCCGCAGAGATTTCGTTCATGCCGAGCGCATCCGCAAGGCGCACGGTGGCGCTGCCGGGGCGGAGCGGTTTTGGCTGTGCATGGTGGGGCGCCCAGCCGGTGAGATAGACGATCTGGAACGTCGCCGGTACGCGGCCTTCCGCATCGCCGAACTGCGTGCGGTAGCGGTCCACCGCGTCCATCAGCGTCACCCGGCGCAATCCCTCCTTTCGCCTCTCCAGCACGGCGTTGGTCTCCCCCATGCCTCGGAGATCAGCCATCAGGCTGAAGGGATCAGCGTACGAAACGGTGATCGTCTCTGTATCGATCACCGGCAGCGTGAATCCCGCACGCTGCATCAGGTCGCCGGCATCGCGGACGTCGGCGAACGGTGACACACGGGGACTGAGCCCACCGTCCTGCGCCATCTCGGCTTCTGCCAGGGACGACCGAAGTTCCTTCAGGGTCTCGCCGCCGAGCATGGCGGCAACCAGCAGGCCGTCGGGTTTCAGGGCTTGGCGAAGCTGAACCAGGGCGCCGGGGAGGTCGTTGACCCAGTGCAGGCTCAGCAGGCTGAGGACGAGATCGAAGCTCTCGGGCGCGAAGGGCAGCGCCTCTTCGTCGCAGGCGACGTCGGCGCCAGGAATGGCTGCGACCATCTTCGGCGACAGGTCGGCATGCACGAGCCAGTCGATCCCGCCACGTCCGCCCAGCATTCGACCGAGTTGACCACCGTGGCAGCCGAGATCGAGGGCCCGACCGAAGGTCCGTTTGACGTCGTCAAGCCGGTCGGCAAGGCGCTCGCCGACCTCACGCAGCAGGAAATCGTGTTCGGCGAGGGTTGCCGCGGCGCGGTCGCGATGATGGCGCACAGCACGCCTGTCGAAAACGGTCATCGCGTCGGTCACGCTCTCGATCCTCGCTGCCAAGACTCCCGTACGGTGCGGTTGTCGCCCTCCCGCGTATATGGCACAATAAAAAGAGAGATCAAAGGAGGGGGTGATGGCCCGTCCTCAACCGATTTCGCCGGCCGTCGAAACCGGTTCCGCCATGGATGGCGTACGGCACGCCATGCGTCGTGCGCTTGATGTCCTTCTGCCGCCGCAGTGCCTGAACTGCTCGACTCTGGTCGACATCCCGGGAAGTCTCTGTTCGGTCTGCTGGAATGACGCCCGATTCATCGACCATCCGCTGTGCGATTCGTGCGGCGTGCCGTTCGAATATGACGTTGGCCCGGACGCGCTGTGCGGCGATTGTGCGCGCCACCGGCCGGCGTTCGGGCGGGCCCGTGCGGCAATGGTCTACGACGCGGTCGGGCGCAGTCTCGTGCTCGCCTTCAAGCACGGCGACCGCACCGACGCGGCGCCGCCTTTCGGCCAGTGGATGGTTCGCGCGGGAAGCGACGTCATCGCCGATGCCGAAGTCGTCGTGCCGGTGCCGCTGCATTGGACGCGGCTGTTCACGCGCCGTTACAACCAGGCGGCACTGCTCGCCCGGTCGGTCGGCCGGCAGACCGGACTGGCCGTCGCTGCCGATCTGTTGATCCGCCGCCGCCGGACGCCACCACTCGGCGGCCTGGGACCGTCCGCGCGCCGCCGCCGACTCGCTGGCGCGATCCGGATTCGCAGCGGACGCGAGCATCTCGTCGCCGGACGACGGCTGCTGTTGATCGATGATGTCTACACCACCGGCGCCACGGTCTCGGCCTGTGCCCGGGCTCTTCAACGCGCCGGCGCCGCTGGCGTCGACGTGCTCACGCTGACCCGGGTCGTTCGAACTCACCCGTAGCGCCGTTTGCATTCGCCGCTTCCGCCCTATATCAGGAACAGTCAAAGAGATCGTGAGGGAGGGCGGCCGTGGCCGACGTCGAGATCTACACCACACCGTTCTGCCCCTACTGCCATCGGGCCAAGGCGTTGTTGCAGAACAAGGGCGTTCCGTTCACGGAAATCGACGTGATGATGTCGCCCGGAAAGCGGACCGAGATGCGCGAGCGCGCCGGCGGCGGAAACACCGTTCCGCAGATCTTCATCGACGGCCGCCATGTCGGCGGTTCCGATGAACTGGTCGATCTCGATCTCGACGGACGGCTCGACAGCCTGCTTGCCGGCGGTGGATGACGGCGTGGCGATGACCCAACCGTTCACTGTCGCCTGCGTGCAGACAAACTCGGCGCGGGACATCGAACCGAACATCGAGGCGGTGACGCCGCTCGTCCGAGAAGCGTGCGCCGCAGGTGCCGACTTCATCCTGCTGCCCGAGAACGTCTCCATGCTGGAACCGTCGAGCCGGCGGCAGCGGGGGAAGGCATTGCCGGAGGACGATCATCCGGCGCTGGCGGCGTTCCGCGATCTTGCTCGCGAAACAGGCGTGTGGCTGCTCGTCGGCTCGCTGTCGATCCGCGCCGGTGACGGCAAGGTCGCCAACCGGTCGATGCTGATCGACGCGACGGGAGAGGTCGCCGCCCGCTATGACAAGATCCATCTGTTCGACGTCGACCTGGGCAACGGCGAGCACTACCGAGAGTCCAAAACCATCGCGCCGGGCGACCGGGCGGTCGTCGCCGATACCCCCTGGGGCGATCTCGGGATGAGCGTCTGCTACGACCTTCGGTTTCCCCATCTCTACCGGGCGCTGGCCAAACGCGGCGCCGACTTCCTGTCGATCCCGGCGGCCTTTACGCGTACGACCGGGAAGGCCCATTGGCACGTGCTGCACAGGGCGCGGGCAATCGAGACCGGCTGCTACGTGTTTGCGCCGGCCCAGTGCGGTGTTCATGCCGAGGGCCGCGAGACGTATGGCCATTCACTGATCGTCGATCCCTGGGGCACCATTCTCGCCGATGGAGGCGAAGACGTGGGGTTCATCCTCGCCGAGGTCGACCCGGCCCAAGTCGCCTCGGCACGGAGAAGGGTCCCCGCGCTCGAGCACGATCGGTCGTTCGAATAGAAATTCGAGTTAGCCGGCCGGCAGCGGGCGCGGGTCCGGTTCGCCGTCTTCGCGCGTCGATGGCGACATCTCTTTCACCGCACAGATGCGCTGTTTGACGCCGGGAATGGGAGCGTTTTCGACGATCCCATGTTCGTACGCGACGACCTGAAGGCAACCGCTGACGGCCTCGAGAAGCTCACCGGCCCGCAGCAGGTGGTCCGGATTGCGGGGCCGATGGAAACGCTCGTTGCCGCGCGCGAAGGTGTCGTAGAGGAATACGCCGCCCGCCTCGACGGCCTCGACGAGTGCCGGAAACAGCGGCCGGTGAAGGTAGTTGACGACGACGACCGCGGCGAAGGTCTGGCCGGCGAGCGGCCACGGCGAGCCATCTTCGAGGTCGGCGGCGACGAGCTCGACCATGTTACCGGCGAGTGCTTTCACCGCATCCACGTCGCGATCCACCAGAACCACGGGATGGCCGCGGTCGAGGAAGTGCCGGCCGTGGCGCGCGCCCCCGCAGGCGAGATCAAGGACAGTTCCGCCGGGGCGGACCAGCGGCGCGAACCGCGTGATCCAGGGAGACGGCCGTGTCTCGCGGAGATGCGCAGCGCGGACTGGGTCGTCGCAACGATTGTCCATTTCTTAACCCGTCCTCATGTAGCGTTGTCGCTCGGGCCAACGAACCAGTGTATGATCGTCTGTTGAGGGCCGCGACGCCAGTGGGCCTGCCGCGGCGGAACGGATTTCGAAGGGTCGCATGATCGTCTTTCAGCTCATCTGCGCGGCGGAACACCGTTTTGACGCCTGGTTCCGAGACGGCGCGACCTTCGATCGCCTGAGCGCCGCGGATGGGGTGGAATGTCCATTCTGCGGCAGCACGCAGGTCGCCAAGGCTCCCATGGCCCCCCACATCGCGCGAACCAGCGTCCGCGAAAACGATCCTGAGCGCCGCGGCCGCGAGCTTGCCGGGGAGATCTTGGAGGCCATGGAGGTCGTCCGTCAGCGGGTCGAGAAAACCTGCGACGACGTCGGCGATGCGTTCCCGGAGGAGGCACGCAGAATTCACTACGGCGAGGCCGAAAAGCGGGGCATCTACGGCGAGGCCAGCGACGAGGAAGCGGCCGCGCTCGACGAAGAGGGCATCGAGGTCGCGCGGCTGCCGTTCGCCCGCCGCCGCTACCAATAGCGACCCACCGGGTTCAGCCTTTCACCGCGTAGACGAGATAGTTTACGTCCAGGTCGCGTGAGAGCGACCAGTCGCCGGTGAGCGGATTGAACGACATTCCCGAGATATCGACCGTCTCGAGTCCTTGGCGGCGCAAGCCGCGGGCAAGTTCGAACGGTCGCAAGAATTTGCGCCAATCGTGGGTGCCGGCAGGGAGCCAGCGGAGCACGTATTCCGCTCCGACCTTGGCCATCGCGAGCGACTTGAGCGTCCGGTTGAGCGTCGCAAGGATCATCGCCCCTCCCGGGCGCAGCAGCGAGGCGCTGGCGCCGAGGAAGGCATCGACGTCGGTGACGTGCTCGACGACTTCCATATTGACCACCGCATCGAACTTACGCCCGGCTTCGAGGAGGTCTTCCGGCGCCGCGCACCGGTAATCGATCTCGAGGCCGACGTCTTCGGCGTGAAGCGATGCCACACCGATGCTGCGTGCCGAGGCATCGATTCCGGTGACGTCCGCGCCGAGCCGGGTCAAAGGTTCGGCCACCAGTCCCCCGCCGCAACCGATATCGAGGACCATGAGCCCGTCGAGAGGGCGGTCTCCGAGCGGATTGCGGTCAAAATGCCGGGCAAGATGGTCGCGGATATAGGCAATGCGGACCGGGTTCAGACGGTGAAGGGGGCGGAAATCGCCGTCCGGATCCCACCACGCCTCGGCTATGGCGGAAAAGCGGGCGACTTCATCCGCAGAGGCCGTCGATGGCGAGGCCGGTCGTTGCCTTGCTCGCGTCTGCTGTCTTGCCATGAGGGCTCCTCCTCCTCCTCCTATGATGATTGTCCAGCGGAAAGAGATTTTTGCGCGCGCGTGTATGTGGTGAAGTCCTCGAAGACCCCCTTGTTTTTCAAGGTGTTGAAGATGATGCCGAGGAACTTCCGGGCGGTGGCGATGATCGCCTTGCCGCTGCCGCGCCGCTCCTTG
>Ga0209144_1000274_pt1 | contig 11158 bp, 8 predicted proteins | sample WorMettrBAHAMAS1_FD_187392 | JGI IMG/M metagenome (GOLD analysis project Ga0209144, IMG submission 187392) | Marine gutless worms symbiont microbial communities from Max Planck institute for Marine Microbiology, Germany - Inanidrilus... | ecosystem: Host-associated > Annelida > Digestive system >...
AGCCGCCCGTCGCCGCCGGTCCGTCCGGGGTCCGTCTTCTTGCCACGGCAATGGGGCTCCATCAGCGCCCACTGACGGTCCGTGATCATAAAACGCTCTTCCAACATTCAAGCCTCCTCCAAAAGGAGGCTTGAACCACATCTCAGCTCATAAGGGAATCCTGAATCTCAACAGACCCTAGCCGCCGATTCGCCTTACAGGACCGATTCGACCCACTCGTAGAGCTTGCCCTTGGGTAGGGCGCCGATCTTCGTTGCCGCGACCTGTCCGTCCTTGAACAGCATCAAGGTGGGGATTCCGCGAACGCCGTACTTCGACGGCGTCATCGGATTTTCGTCGATGTTGAGCTTGGCGACGGTCACCTTTTCTTCCATGTCGGTGGCCAGTTCCTCGAGCGCGGGCGCGATCTGCTTGCACGGTCCGCACCACTCGGCCCAGAAGTCGACGAGCACAGGGGTGTCGGCCTTGAGGACGTCGGAATCAAACGATTCGTCGCTGACTTGCTTCGGCATTTTCTCAATCCTGTCAATGGGATAAACGAATAGACGCGACATGACCCCATCTGCACGTCCCGGAGAATCTATGGTCGGGTTGACAGCGCGTCAAGGCGCGTACCGGTCGAGAATCGAGTCTTCAAGGCTGACGAGTGCCGGACCCGCCGTCCACAACAGCATGCAACGCACGGCCCGGTCGGGAAAAATCTGCTCGACCACGGCACGGTACGCGGCCATCTGGGCGGCATACACCGGCGGCACCGTATCGGCGGTATCGGGCGGGTCGCGGTCGGTCTTGAAATCGACGATCCAGATCGAATCATCGGTGACGGAAAGGCGGTCGATGCGTGCCGATATGGCCCGGCCGGCAAGCACTCCGGCAATGGGCACCTCTGCCAGGCTGCCGGGCCCGAACAGCGCGCGGTGGGACGGATCCTCGATCACTGCCATGACTTCTGCGGCGATCTCCGCCTGCGCCTTGGCGGTAAGACCGTGGGCAGGTTTTGCCAGCCACGCACGCGCTGCAGCTGGCCGCTGCTCCGGAGGCATGTCCGGAAGGCTTTGCAGCAGCCGGTGGACCAAGCGGCTGCGGCGGAACCGGATGGCAGTATCCGGAGCGACAGGCGACGTCACCGGCGGATCTTCGCCTTCCGGCCGGGACGGTGCCAGTGGTTGCGGAGGCTCCGGTTCGGGCTCGGGAGGGCATGTCGCCCAATCGGGCAACCTTTCCGTCGGTGTGTCCTCGCGGGCGTCCGGGGGAGACGTCTCTCGGTCTTGGGGACGGTCGATGCGCAAAACCCCGTCGCCGACGGTTGTCGCCAACGGCCGGACGGCGGCGGTGACGGCGTCGCACCAGTTCCTGTCTGCCGGCGCCCTTCTCGTGCGCCAGCCGCAGATGTAGAGCCGCTCGCGAGCCCGGGTCATCGCCACATAGAGCAGCCGTCGGTATTCCCGCATCCTTTGGGTCCGAGCGGCCTGACGAAGCGCGGACGTCACCGGCGCGTCCATGTCTGCGGCGGGAACCCAGACGGGAACGTCCCGCCCTCCCCCGGGATCTTCGGCCCAGAACAGCCCCGAATCCCTGGTTCCACCAGGGGTTCGGATGGTATCGGGCAGGATGACGATTTCCGCCTGGAGGCCTTTGGCGCCGTGAACGGTCATCACGCGCACCGCATCTTTGACCTGTTCCAGATCGCGCTTGACCTCGGTTTCGGTGGCGGCGACCCACGAGAGGAAGCCCTGCCAGGACGGTGTGTGCTCGCGCTCGTAGAGTAGGGCCAGGGACAGGAACTCGTCGATGGCGTCGTCGGCATCGGGACCAAGGCGTGCGAGCATCGCCTGCCGGCCGCCGTCCGGTCCGAGAAGCCGGGTCAGGAAATCATAAGGGGGCTGAAAGTCGGCGCGCCCAAGCCAGTCGCGCAGCCGCCCGGCGGCCTTGCCGAAGTCGGCCCGCTCGCCGCTTCGGCGGCGGAGCGTCTGCCACAGAGAGGCATCGCCGCGGTCGTAGGCAAGGGCGAACAGGTCGTCGTCATCGAAGCCGATGAGCGGGCTCTTCAGCACCTCGGCAAGGCTGAGGTCGTCTTCGGGTAGCAACAAGAATCGCCCCAGCGCCACCAAGTCCATCACCGCCATCTGTTCGGTCAGCACCATGCGGTCGGCGCCGGCGACGGCGATGTCGTGCTGCTTCAGCGCCCGTACCATGTGAGCGTAGAACGGGCCCCGGCGTTGGACCAGGATCATGATGTCGCCCGGCGCGATCGGCCGGCCGGCGGACGGCAGGAGATCGCCGTTGTCCAGCCATGCTCGGATCTCCGCGGCGACGCGGCCGGCGAGGCGAAGATCGGGTTCGCCGGGCGACGGCCGGTCGAGCGGGCTGTCCCAGGGATCGTCGTCCTCGACCTCGATAGGTTCGACCAGCGGCCAGATCTCCACTCGGCCCGCGTCCCGGCTCCGGGACACGTCATGGCGAAGGGGCATGGCGTCCGGATCGACGACGCCATCGGCGGCCGGTAGCCCACTGAACACGGCGTCGACCGTCTCAAGCACCGGCGGCGTCGAGCGGAACGAAAGCTCCAGGCCGACATCGCGCCACGGGCGGCCCGCGTCGGTGGCGCGTTCGCGGAATTCGCCGTGAACGCGGCGGAATGCTTCGAGGTCGGCGCCTTGGAAAGAGTAGATGGATTGCTTTTCGTCGCCGACAACGAAAACGGTGCGCGGAACGTCGTCGCGCGCGCCTTCGCCGGCGAAGAACTCGCCGGTCAACGCGGCGATGACGGCCCATTGATCGGGACTGGTATCCTGGGCCTCGTCGACCAGCACATGATCGATGCCGCCGTCGAGCTTGTAGTGCACCCATGAAACGGCGGAGGGATCGACGAGCAGCCGTCGGGCAAAGCGGATCAGGTCGTCGTAGTCCAGCACGGCGCGGGCGGCTTTCAACGTCCCGAACTCGCCACCTAGCGCCGTACCGACGACCAACGCGGCCTCCGATGCATCGGCAATGGCAAGGGTCTTCAGCCGGCTGATCAGCCCTGCCACGCGTTCCTGCTCGCGACGCAGGCCCTGTTCCACATCCGGATGCATTTCGCGGAGTGCCTTGGTCATCAGGTCCTTGCGCGGCGTGTTCTCGGCGGTGAGAAAGACTGCGGCGTATCCGTCCAGATCCAGATCCCCGTCCAGCCATGCGGAGACCAATTCGGCTCGCCTCCGGTCTGTCTTGCTCCCTTCGGCGAGCACGCGCGCCGCGGCGAAGATGGCCGCGCGGTCGACGCCTTCAACGGCTTCGGCATGCACCGCTTCGTTCGTTTCGCCGTGCGCTACGCCAAGTGCGCGGCGCACGGCTTCGGGTGAAACCTGTCCTCCAGTGCGGAGCAGCCCGGTCATCAGACGGTCGAACCGGTCCTCGTCGGTCAGCGTCGCCATCCGATCGAGCGCCGCGCGCAGCGCGCCGCCATCTCGGCCCTGCGCGGCACGGAAGACCCGTACGCGCGCTTCGGCGACGAGCTCGGCGGCGGTGCGTTCATCAATCACCGAGAAGTTCGGCGCGACACCCGATTCCAGCGGGAATCGGCCGATCAGCGACTCGCAGAAACTGTGTATGGTGCGAAGCGCGAGGCCGCCCGGCGCCTCAAGCGTCTCGGAAAACAGTCGACGAGCCCGCCCCCGCGTTTCGGCGTTCGGGTGCTCGCAGGTCAACGCCCTCAGGTCGGCATCGAGGGCGGCATCGTCAAACACCGACCATCGGCCAAGCGTCGCCGAAAGCCTGTTGGCCATCTCTGCTGCCGCCGCCTTGGTGAAGGTTAGGCAGAGGATGCGCGAGGGCGGCGTGCCGGTGAGCAGCAGCCGAAGGATCCGATCGACGAGCACGTGGGTCTTGCCGGTGCCGGCGCTCGCCGTCACCCACGCTGACACGGCGGGGTTCGCGGCAGCGAGCTGCCGGGCGTGTCGATCGACCACGCCGCTCATCCGTCGCCTCCACCGGCCACGCCCCATTCACGCACCCGGGCGAGGTGGTCGTAGTCGCCGTCACGACCCTCGAGCTGCACCCGCTCGCGCGAGCGGTAGGGCGTGTCCGGGCGCTGGAACGCCTCGACCCGGCGGCGCAGCCCGTCCAGGGTTTCGGACGCGAGCGCAGGAACATCATCGGAAATGACGGTTTCGGCGTCCGGTTTGCGGCCGCCCGAAACCTTGACGTAGACCAACTCGTGCACCGGCGCGCCAGCGGTGTTTTCGAAGGCGTCCGCGGCGGCCATTGCCGCTTCCAATGCAAGTTGCGGCGCGAGGCCGCTACGGACCTGCCGTTCGCTCGGGACGACGCCGGTTTTGTAGTCGACGATGGCGAGGACGCCGTTCGGTCCACGCTCGATTCGGTCGGCGCGGCCACGCAGCTCGAAACCGAGGCCGGGAATCGCCAGGCGTCCCTCGGTCTCGATCGCTGCCGGCTGCCAGCCTGCGGACCAGCGTCGCCGCTCCCAGTCGACGAACCAACCGGCGGCGCGGACGAACCTCGGCCACCAGAACGCCTCCACGCCCGGACGGTCACCGAACTCGCGAAAGAGCCGACGCCCCTCGTCGATCAGGGCCGCGAGCGCGTCATCGGGAAGTGCCTCTTGGTGATCCTTGACGAAGCGCTCGAGAATGTCGTGGACGAGAATGCCCCGCTCGGCCGCTTCGGGGGACTGGTCCAGCGGGGACAACGGCTTCAAGCCGAGAATATCGCGGGCGTAGATGGCATAGGCGTCGCGGATCCAGGTCTCGACGCGCGTGACGGACAAGCTGCGCGGCCGAGCCTCCACCGGCGGGGTCGGCGCCGGCCGGGAGACCGGCCGCGGAGGTCCCTCCGGGCGGTCAAGGTCGCCCAGCCACCGGAGCCATTTCGAATCGGGGTCGAAGGCATCGATCCCCGAGACGGCCTCGGCCAGTGTCGACAACCGCATCAGCCAACGCGACGACACGGTCGGCGTGCCATCGACCCGCTCCGAACGGGTCAGCATGACCTCGGGCGCTGCGACCGCCTGGGCGAAATCGTGGGCGGCGAGGCCGATCCGGCGTTCCGGAGACGGCAACCCGAACGACGCCAACATCGGCCGGCTCATCCAGGGATTGGCGCGGGACTCGGGCGGCCACGTGCCTTCGTTCAGACCACCGAGGATAACCAGTTCGGCGCTCTGCAGCCGGGCCTCCAGTGGCCCGAGAATGGCCAGGCGGGGATGGCCTCCGTAGCGCGGCCGGACGACCGTCTCCGCGATCAGCGATTCGAACAAAGGCGGATAGTCGGCGCCCGCTACGGCACCGAGCGCGTCTCCTGCGTCGAGGATCTCGGCGATTCGTCCGGCCGCAACCTCGCCGGCATCGCCGGCCCATAGGCGTGCGGCGCCGTCCTCGGTATCGGTCTGTGCCAGGGCTTCGGCGGACTGGACGTGGGCCTCGACGAGGTCGGCAAACGGTGCGTCCGTCCGGTCTAGTGCGGCGAGGAAGGGCTGAACAGCCTGCTCGATCGGCGAAAGCAGATCGGCGAACCTGCCCTCGTCCGGCCCGAGGGCAGCGCGAATGCCTTGAAGTCCGGGGGCAGGGCGGACACCACGCAATGCCGCGCGCTCCAGGGACCGCGCCCGCTCCCGCAACTGCTCCGGCGCCATCCCCGCGGCCGCCAGCGGGTGCTTGAGCAGCGCCAGAAAAGCCACCGGCGCCATCGCTTCCGACGCCGCCCTCGCGAGCAGGCGGAGAAAGACACCGGGCACGGTCAATACCAACGGCCGTCCAGCAGAATCGTCGATGTCGATGGCCCACCGTCCGAGTTCCGCCGTCACCCGGCGGGCCAGGGCCCGGTCTGGAGTGACCAGCATCGCCGTTTTGGCCGGCGATTCGAGTGCGCCGCGAAGCGCGAGGGCGATGATGCCGGCTTCCTCGCGGGGCGTCGGCGCAACCACGGTGGTCACGCCTTCAAACGTGTCGGACGTCGGCGCGGCCGTCGGCCTTGGCGGCGTTGCAATCGGCGGTGCGAGTGCTTGCTGAACGAAGCGCACCCGGGCGGTACGCTCGCCATCGGCGGCAACCGGCATGTGCCAGGGGTGCACATCCGACCGATCGACACGCAGACGTTCGAGAAGGCGTGCCATGCCGAATTGCGGATGCGAGGGCTGCGATGCGATGGCCGTCCAAGTGTCCTCGCGGGTCTCGGTGTCGAGGCCAGGCAGGACGACGGCTCCGTTGGGCATGTTGGCGATCACTTCCAGAAGATCAGCCGTTGCTGGCACGCTGCCGGTGGAACCGGCCGCGATGACCAGCGATTCCGGCGGTGCCACGCGCCAGGCTTCGGCTCGCGCGTCAATCAGCCGATTGCGGCGCTCGGCCGGATCGATCCGGCCTTCATCGGCTAGGAGTTTGGGCCAAGCCACGGTGACGATTGTCAGGAAGCGGAGTGTCGTCTGCCAATGCTCGGCGACGCGCTCCGGGGCCAGATCGGCGAGCTTGCCGAAATCGAGCCGTTCGGTCCGCACCTGATCGATCAGCCGCGCCAACTCACCCGCCAGTCGAACCGCCTGGTCCGGGGTTCGGGCGTACTCGCCGGCAGCAAGGATCAGACGGGCCAGGAGAAGCCTCCGCCTGACGTCCGATATGGTCGGTGGAACGTCGAGGGCGCCAAAGGCCTCCTCGACACCCTCCAGCGCGAGGTCGTCTTCATCGACATCGCCCAGCGGCGACATCCGCGGCAACAGCATCGGTGTTCCGCCGCCCGCACGCAGGAACGCCTCGGCCAGCGCCCGGCAGGCACGCCGTGTCGGCAGCAGCACCTGGACTGTGCTCAATGCGGTGGGATCGTCGCCAACCCGCGCACGGATGCCGGCGGCGAGGACGTCGACGAACGGATGCTGGGGCGGGATCGTATGGACGGCAGGTATCGCCGACCGGGGACCGCCACCATCCGTCATGTACGTTTGACGCCCGAGTGCTGGGCGCGCATGTACGCCTCGGCAACGGCCAGGCCGTCGGGCGTGCCGATGTGGAACCACTTGCCGTCGTGCAGGATGCCAAAGAGGCGTCCAGCCTCGATGGCCCGGTCGTAGAGCACATTGAGCGAAAACGCTCCCTCCGGCGCGCCGTCGAACATCCGGGGATGCAGAATCTGGATGCCGGTAAACAGGTGCGGCGCCACGTGCCGTTCCTCGCGACGGTGGAGGCGCCCGTCCGGATCCATGGTGAAATCGCCAACGCCGTCGTAGCCGGAGGCCTCGACGGTTGGATGAACGAGCAGAAGTCCATCCATGGCTGTCTCATCCCAGGCGGCCGCCATCATCGTCAGTACCGGATGAGGTCCGTTCAGCCACAACACGTCCGCGTTGACGACGAAGAACGGGTCATCGCCCAGCGTCGGCAGCGCCCTTGCGACGCCGCCGCCGGTCTCCAGAAGCGAGTCTTCGGGAGAGAGTTCGATTTTGGGCGACGATCGTCCGGCGACGTGTCGTTCGATCATCGCTCCCAGGTGATGGGTGTTGACGACGACCTCTTCGACACCGGCTTCCTCCAGGCGATCGATGGCGCGATCGAGCAGGGTACGGCCGTCGATAGCAATCAGCGGTTTCGGCGTGTGCTCGGTGATGGGCCGCATGCGGAGGCCCAGGCCAGCGGCCAGCGCTATCCCGCGCCGGGGCACGTTGGGTGCGCCCTTGGAACTCATTCGGCCGCCGGCCGGCATTGCGGCACGCCCCTGGAATCGCGTGGAACGGAGGTGTCGAACCACGCGGCGACGGCACCGAGCGCCGGATGCTTGAGCGCCTGTTCGAGCAGCCGCCACACCCGAGGAATGTGGCGCAGGTAGCCGGCCTTGCCGTCGCGCCGGCAGAGACGCGTGAAGATGCCGATCACCTTGGCGTGGCGCTGGGCGGCGAGAATGGCGAAAGCGGTGGCAAACCGGTCTCGGTCGAGGTCCGGGAACGCAGCCAAATAGAGCTCGACCATCGCCGATCGCAGCGGGTCGTCGATGTCGCGGCGGGCGTCCTCAAGAAGCGACATGAGATCGTACGCTGGCGACCCGGCGACCGCGTCTTGGAAATCGAGGATGCCGCAGGCGGAGACACCGGTCCGTCCGTCGAGCCGCATAAGGTTGTCGACGTGGTAATCGCGCAGCACCAACGTCGGGGGGGCGAATGAAATCAGGCGAAACACGCTTGCCCAAGCGGCGATATAGGCGTCGCGGGTGGAGTCCGGTGTCGGCGAACCGGACATCTCCGGCAGGTACCAGTCGGTCAGCAAAACGGCTTCGTCGATCAAGCGATCATCGTCGTAAGGATCAAGCCAGTCCGGAACACTGGTCTCAACCGTCGCCCAATGCAAATGGATAAGAACTTGCACTGCCAACGTGTACAGCGCGGTTTCGTCGGCGCCGGATTCGAGCAGGCGCGTGAACGTGTCGTCTCCGAGATCTTCGAGCAGAAGCGCGCCAAGCACGTCATCCTCAGCGAGAACGTCCGGCGCGCTGAGGCCGAGGATTCGAAGGTGACGGGCGATTCGGGCGAAGGGGCGGATGTCCTCCATGGGTGGCGGCGCATCCATCAACACGGCACGGCGGTCTCCGTCGCTCAGGCGCCGATAACTGCGGAACGAGGCATCGTCCGCGAGCGGCGACGAGTCCGACCATCGCCAGCCGTTGGCATCGAGGAACTCGGCGAGGCGACGTTGCCGTTCAGACAAGGCCGGTCTCCACCAGTCGCGCCCGCCAGCCGCCATTCCCGGACAGGGTCAGCCGCCGGGATTCGGGTGACGGTCCGTGCACGAGCGTGACATCGAGGCGCTCGTCGGGCAGCAGATTTTCCAGCCGGTCCGGCCATTCGATCAACGAAATCCCCTCGGCGAACGCGTCCTCGATGTCGAGTTCGTAGGCGTCCTCCGGCGCAGACAACCGATAGAGATCGAAGTGAAACACCGCTCCCGAATAATCGGCGGCCGGATCGTAAACCTGGAGCAAAGTGAATGTCGGACTCGGGACTTCTTCGCCCGGGTTGCCGCGGGCGCGAATGAAGGCGCGGGCAAACACAGTCTTCCCGGTGCCGAGCTCCCCCCAAAGTCCGATCACGTCGCCGGGAACGGCAAGTGGCGCCAACCGGCCGGCGATCGCCGCCGTCGCGGCCTCGCCGTCGAGGTCGAAAGCGGTATCGGTTCGGCGGGGTTCGGCGACGGGCATTGCGGTGCGATCTCAGCGCTGGGTTTACCGGCCGCCCGGCGCCCGGTCGGGCCGGCGAGACTTGATCAGGGGGGCGTTGGCGGTCATGTTAAGGGCGCTCGCGGGCCCCGCATCATAACCTCGCCCAAGGCGGAGATTCCATGCCGAATCAGACCCATCGCACCGACGTTGCGATCATCGGGGCCGGTCCCGTCGGCCTGTTCGCGGTGTTCGAATGCGGCATGCTCGATATGGCCTGCCACGTCGTTGACGCGCTGGACGAGGCGGGCGGGCAGTGTTCGGCGCTGTATCCGGAAAAGCCGATCTACGATATCCCCGGTTATCCGGAGATCATGGCCGCCGACCTCGTTTCCAAGCTGGAGCAGCAGGCGGAACCGTTCGATCCGATCTACCACTTGGGACAGCAGGTGGTGGCCGTTCGCCCAACTGACGACGACCGCTGGCTCGTCGAGACGGCGTCCGGCATCGTCATCAATGCGCGGGCGGTGATCATCGCGGCAGGCGTCGGGGCATTCGGTCCGAACCGGCCGCCTCTGGCGGGGATCGAACAATACGAAGGCCACCCGGCGAGCAGCGGCGTGCAATACCTGGTCCGCCGCCGCGAGGACTATCGCGGGCGCCGCGTGGTGATCGCCGGCGGTGGCGATTCAGCCGTGGATTGGGCGCTTTCGCTGGCCGAGGTCGCCGAAAGCGTTGCCGTCGTGCATCGGCGGGCCAAATTCCGCGCCGCGCCGGAAAGTGTGCGCCGTCTCCACGAGCTCGCCGAAGCGGGCACGGTTGACGTGGTGATCCCCTTTCAGCTTCACGATATCAAGGGCGTTGGCGGTGAGCTTCGGACCGTGGTCGTTAGCGATCTCGACGGCAACGAACGGTCGTTGACGGCAGACGTGCTGCTGCCGTTCTTCGGACTGTCCCAGAACCTGGGTCCCATCGCCGAATGGGGCCTCGACCTCAAGCGCAACCACATCGTTATCGATCCGGGTTCCTGCGCCACCGACCAGGATGGCATTTTCGCCATCGGCGACATCGCCACCTATCCCGGAAAGCTGAAGCTGATTCTCACCGGGTTCGCCGAAGCGGCAATGGCCGCGCACGCCATCCACCCGCTGGTGCACCCGGGTGAGGCCCTGCATTTCGAATACTCGACGACAAAAGGGGTTCCGGGGCGCGTTTGACGCCCGGCTTCGCGATGGAAGAGGGAAAACCATGATTCGTTCGGTGCTCGTGGTTGCCGCGATCGGTGCGGCTCTTCTGTCCGCACCCACTGCTGGCGCCAGCGATCCGGAAGGCGGCAAGGTCAAGGCAGAAGCGGCCGGTTGCAAAGAGTGTTATGGCGAGCTCGGCGTAAGCGTCGATCCGATCATCCCCAACCTTGCCGGCCAGAACAAGATTTACCTGATCAAGCAGCTCAACGAGTTCCGGCAATCGCCCTCGTCGCGCCAGTTGCCGATGCGGCGGGCACGGCGATCCGATCACATTATGGATCGCCAGGCGGAACTGCTGAGTGACGCTGATGTCGCCAACCTTGCGGCGTGGTTCACCACGCTCTGGTGCGGCAGCAGCGGAAAGGAGACGTCTGTCACGCCGCCGAAGGTGATCGCACGCTGCACCAGTTGCCATGGACCCTCGGGGATGAGCGAGGAAGACACCATCCCCAAGCTTGCCGGTCAGAAGCAGTCCTACCTGGCGAAGCAATTGCGGCTGTTCCGCGATTCGGCCCGGGGACCCGCCTCCGAAGGTGCCGAATCCGAACGGTTTCATCCCCTGATGGACAGCGAGACCGTGTCCCTTAAAGATCCCGACATCGATGCCCTCGCCAGCTACTTCGCGGGCCAAAGTTGCTGGTAGGGACCGCTGTGGCCTTAGTGTCCGTCCGGAAAGTTCATGAGTAAACGCAGTATCGTGTTATCCTCCGCAGCAAGAGCCTTATGAAGGCGAGGCGGATGAAGGCCAGGGCGATGCGGTTGAGGTTTTCGTAATCCTT
>Ga0209144_1000275_pt1 | contig 11143 bp, 15 predicted proteins | sample WorMettrBAHAMAS1_FD_187392 | JGI IMG/M metagenome (GOLD analysis project Ga0209144, IMG submission 187392) | Marine gutless worms symbiont microbial communities from Max Planck institute for Marine Microbiology, Germany - Inanidrilus... | ecosystem: Host-associated > Annelida > Digestive system...
CACAGAACGCGCGACGGAAGAAAAGAAAGAACTCATTATAAACGTTTATCAAGAAAGATCCAGTATGCGCGGGATTGAACGGGCGTTTGGGGTCTCGCGCCGAACATTGAGCGCCTGGTTAAAAGAACAGGCGAATGACTTCCCACCCCTTGAAGAGACGCTATAACCTGTTGAGTGCAAAAAGATTCCTGTGCTGGATGTGGATGAGTTGTGGTCCTTTGTCTTTCGTAGCAAAGACAAAGTGTAGGTCTGGATTGCCATGAACAGAGAGACCCGAGAAATCGTCGCCTCTGCCTGCGGTGATCGCACCGAGGGATCGCGTACCGTCTGCTTATAAGAAGCCATCGTTTTCAGTGATTATTGGAGCGCGTATCAAGCCGTCATTCCGAGCGAGCAACAGCGCCCTGTGGGTAAAGAAACGGGGGAAACGGCTCATATTGAGCGTTGGAATAATACCTTACGGCAACACTTGGCACGCTTCCTACGTAAGACGCTGTCTTTTTCCAAATGTATTAAAATGCATGAGATTTATTTAAAACTCTTCATACACCGATATAATACCGAATTAAAGGAAGAAAAAAATATCCTTTTCGAGACAATGGGTTGTCTGATTATTGTTCGGGTGTTCGCAGCCAACGTATTTGATGGGAAAGCGGTTCGTCAGCCCATAACGGATCTGTTCTCATTCCTTCATGCCATCACAAAAATCTGGGCCGACAGTGGTTATTCCGGCCCGGAGCTTTCCGATTGGCTCTGGCATCCAACTCGGATGCCTGATCGAGGTCGTTAGAAAACAAACAGGGTTTCCCGGCTTCCCGTGTTACCTCGTCGATGGGTGGTTGAAAGAACCTTTGCCTGGCCAGTTCGATCACGTCGATTAAGTAAAGTTACGAACGTAAGCCAACTTCGAGTGAAGCTCAGGCGTAGTACACCAACACGATGGCGCGCGTGCGCGGTGTGATGGCGGCCTCGAGCCCGGTCTCGTCCAGATTGAGCGTGTCGGGCCAAATATCGACGAACACCGGCACCCCACCCCGCAGCACGAAGGCGTTGGCGGTGGAAACGAAGCTATAGGAGGGCATGATGACCTCATCCCCTGGCCGAATATCGGCCAGGATCGCGGCCATCTCCAGCGCCCCGGTACGTGAGTGGGTCAGCAGCGTCTTCCGACAACCCGTACGTCGCTCCAGCCAGGTCCTGGCAACGCTTGGTGAAGCTGCCCTCCCCGGCCAACTGACCTTCGGCATGGGCCTCGGCGATGTACAGGAACTCCTTGCTAGTGAGAAAGGGTTTATTGAAGGGGATCGTCTTCACAAGTTGCTTCCAGCTTCCAACCGCCGGCAGCCCACCGACGGATCGACGACTCACCCGGCTTCAATTTCGAACCATAAAGGTGCAAAGGAATTATAGTTTAAGCACTCATAATCTATCCGCAGATTACGCAGATTATTTCGTTTTTTCATCTGCGAAAATCTGCGTAATCTGCAGACAAAAAAATCTTTGCGCCTTTGCGGTTCGAACGCCTGTTCAGGAATCCGATGGTGATCTGGAGTCCTCACCGAAGAAGAATTTCTCCATCTGCTCTTCGAGAAAGCGGCGGGCCTTCGGGTCCATGGGGCTGAGGCGATACTCATTGATGAGCATGGTCTGCTGACCCAGCCAGTCCTGCCATGCCTGCTTGGAGACATTCTCGAAGATGCGTTTGCCCAGGTCGCCCGGATAGGGTTGTCGGTCGAGGCCTTCCGCCTCTCGCCGGAGCTTAGTGCATTGAACCATTCGACTCATTTGGATTCTCCCTCAAGGTGTTGGAAAAGTATCTGTGATTTCCCGCAGGATACGGGCGATGGGTGCGGCTAGACCCACGGTGCTCGGCCGCCGCGGGTCACACCAGAACGCCCGATCGACGTCTGCTACCGCCTCCGACTCGGATTGCAGCTCGACCTGCAGTGGCCTGATGTCGAGAAGAAAGTGAGAGAAGGTATGACGGCGAGCCGGCAGCACTTCAACCCGGTGCGGAAGGACCCCGAGGTGCTGCCGGCACCAATCGGCGGCATCCTGTCCGGGACCGCACTCGGGTAAGCTCCAGAGCCCGCCCCAGATCCCGGTCGGCGGCCGCCGTTCCAGCAGCACCTCCCCGGCCGGATTGCGCACCACGAGCAGTCGGGCATCCCGGACCGGCAGGGTCGTGCGCGGCTTCGGCTCCGGAAAGGCCGTCGGCTCCCCTGCCAACCGGGCCATGCAGCCATGAGCGAGGGGACAGCGACTGCAGCCCGGTTCGTGACGGGTACACAGGGTGGCGCCGAGATCCATGATAGCCTGATTGTAAGCGCCGACCTCTTGTTTCGGAGTACAGGCCTCCGCAAGCTCCCATAACCGCCGCAGCACGGGGCCGCGGCCGTGCCAGCCGGGGACCGCGAAGCACCGGGCCAGAACCCGCTTAGCGTTGCCGTCCAGGATCGAGTGACGCTGACCGAGGGCAAGGGACAAAATCGCCCCGGCGGTGGAACGCCCGATTCCCGGAAGGTCCTGGAGTCCTCGGATGTCGTGCGGAAAGTGTCCGCCATAGTCGGCGACGATGAGACCCGCGGCCCGGTGCAGGTTCCGCGCCCGGGCGTAGTAGCCGAGGCCCGACCACAGGTATAGGACCTGATCCCGGTCCGCCGCAGCCAGATCCGCCACGGAGGGAAAACGTGCCAGAAAGCGTTCGAAATAAGGGAGGACGACGGCGACCCGGGTCTGCTGGAGCATGATCTCCGAGACCCAGACCCGGTAAGGGCTCGGGTCCCGCTGCCAGGGAAGATCCTTGCGGCCGTATTGCTCGAACCAAGCCAACAAGGGACCTGCTATCTGATCCGTCTCCACCCCAGTGCCATTCAATTAAGCCCCCAAACCCCTCTCCGTCGGAGGGTGTCGCAAAAGTAGTGCAGGCGGGGACGCCTGCGCTACGCCCCACGGATGGGCTTTTGCGACACCCTCTGGCGGGAGAGAGTCTGCGCCGAGCGCAGCGAGGAGGGCGTGGGGAGAGGGCGAACAAAAAGGGCGCTGGTGGCGCTTACATTTAACGGCATTTGCGTTGATTCACGTTTAGGGCACTTTGAAAAATCCGATTTTCATCAACGGCGTGCCTGAGTAATCAATGGCTTAGAGTCGCCTAATCGGTGAAAACGCCTATTTTTCAAGGTGCCCTTTAGACAGTCTCTTAGGCAACGAGTATGACAAAGGCAGAGATCAACGCCCGAACAAACCCTTCAGGCCCTGTTCCAACCCCTTGATTTCGGTGCGCTCTTTCAGCGCCCGGAAAAGCTCGTCGCCCTTCTCGCCCAGCCTACATTTGACCGCCGTACTCAGCGCACTTTCCAGATCCAGGTCCCAGCGGGGGTGATCGAAGGGTCCGGTCAGGTGTACGGGAATGGGGATCCCTTCCAGCTCCTTGATACCGAGACCCTTCGGCGGCTCGACGAACCTGGGCTCGAAGCGGTAATCGACATGCCCCCGGACCAGATCGAGGGTACCGGTACCGGTGATGCGCAGATGCTCCGTGGTTGCGACCAAATCCCAGTTTCTCAGAACCCCGTTTTGTACCTCGGCACTGGCACACAGGTCCGTGAATTCGGTGTCCATCGGCAGATCCTTGGGCGGAGCTTTTCCCCGCAACCGGTCCCTCGCCTCCCGGATCAACCGTTCCAGGCTGAACCCCGCTTCGCCGCAGCGCGTCCGCACTGTGCCCGGTGGCGATCAGATCGGCGGTAATCTCGCCGCACCCACTCAATCTGTCATCCCAGGGCAGGTTCGCGAGCAAATGACCGACCTGGATCCCTTCCGCACGCTGCACCAACGTGACCCTGGGCTCGGTGCCCTTGATGTCCAACTGGAATCTGCCTACCAACCTTCCCTCATAGAAACGCCGAACCCGATTGTCGATGTCCAGCTTCCCATCCCGGGCCCCAATCCTCAGATCGGCATCCCCGAATCGGAGCCGGGCCAGCTTGAATTCGCCGAACCGCAGGCGGCCTTCCAGATCCAGGTTGTCGGTGGGTCCCGCGGTGACCGGAGCCCCCGCCGGTCCGGGCGCAGTTGCCGACGGCAGAGACCCTTGCCGATCTTGGACTCCTGAGCTCGTTCCAGGCGCTGGAGCCGCTGCCACCGAGGCCTCATCTGAAACGGCAGATACCGGTGTGGCCTCCTCGTCCGGTCCCGCAGGCGTGGCGGCAGACGCAACTACTGGTGCCCCCTGCTGCGACACCTTCTCCGGCTACGCCGATACCTGTTCGGCAGGCGACAGATCGGGAGGCAGATAGGAATCCAGATCCAGCCGATCGGTCACCAGATCGAACCGGGAACTCGGGGGGCCGAGCAAGACCTGCTCGACCACTCCGGTAAACCTGCTCTTATCAATGCCCAGAACCAGATCCGACAAACTGAGCCGTCCCTCCTCCAGGCGCCAAGAGGCATCCAGTGCGAAGAAGCGCCGGAAGGTTTCCGGGTCCGCCGTCCGTAGCGGCGGCAGGCCCTGTTGCGCCAGCTAGGCACGCAGGTCGAACTCAGCGACCTTCACGATGCGGCCTGTGGACAGGGCCGCTCCGAAGGCCCGAATCTCCAGATCCGCCTGGTCGGTCAGATAACGCCCGGCGTCGAGATTCGCATTGATCCCGGTGCGCAACACAAGATCCGTAGCCAGGCCAGACCCTAGGTCGAACCCCTCGACCCGCACCGTCAGCGGCTCCAGCCTCATCGTCGGCTGCGGACCGGCGCCGATCCGGAGCTCCCCCCCTCGGCGCGCAGAGGGGCGGGCCGCTCCTCGTCGCCGGTGTGCACCGAGCCCGTCACGCGCCAGGCGATTGGGCGACCAGGTACGACAGGATTCGCGCGGCCCTCCAGGCCGTCGAGCTCCAACCGCTGTCCGGACCGGCGATCATCCCAGAGCATCTGGGCACCCAGGATCTCGACCCGGCTGATAGGGGACCAATCGGTTACGGGATCGGCCTCGGCGGCTCAAGCATCGAAGGGACCCGGAGATTGCGACGGTCCTGCCAAGCGCCGGAATCCGATCCTCCCGACCGCCCCTGATGGCGCCGGTGGCACCTGATCGACATCCCAGCTCGCACGCCCCTGCCTGCCCCGGATCAGGTATAGACGCAAGCCCTCCACGCGGACCAGGACCAATTCGAGACGTCCGGGCAGCAGGGGCACCCAACGGGAATAAAGTCGCACCCGGTCCACCTTGGCCAGGGCCGGTCCCCGGCTACCGAACGCCCCAGGCAACGACGCCCGCATGATCTCCAGGACCAGTTCGGGAAACAGATCACCCCGCATCAGCCCCGAGATGATCAGCTCGTGGCCGGTTGCCGCCGCGAATCTGTCCTGAATTTCATCCTTGTAGTCATTCGGGTCAACCAGGTAGCCGGCGAAGACCAAGGCGGCGACCAAGAACAATAACAGGGTGGCGAGGAATTTCAACAACAAGAATCCTGTTAATCCTGTCTGATTGGGGTTTCGCGATGAAGCTCGAGTTGGGCTCTCGTCGGTCTGAGGCGAGGCCTCTACTGCTTGAACAGGCGCTCCTTTTCCCGCTGCCAGTCCCGATCCTTTTCCGCCGCCCGCTTGTCGTGGAGCTTCTTGCCCTTGGCCAACCCGATTTCCAATTTGGCCCGGCCGCGTTTCCAGTACATGGCGGTGGCGACCAAGGTATAGCCGGCGCGCTCGGTCAGCCCGATCAAGCGGCTGAGCTCGGAACGCTTGAGCAACAGCTTGCGGGTACGCGTGGGATCGGGCGTGATGTGGGTCGAGGCCGCGGGCAGCGGCGAGATGTGTGCGCCGAGCAGGAATGCCTCACCGTGTAGGATTTTAACATAGCTTTCTTTGAGCTGGACACGACCGGCACGCAGGCTCTTGACTTCCCAGCCCTCGAGGGCAAGACCGGTCTCGTAGCGTTGCTCGATATGGTAATCGTGGCTTGCCTTCTTATTGAGCGCGATGGTGGAGCCACCGTGCTTGGGTTGTTTCGTCTTTGCCATCGTGAAAGTGTACTCCAAACACCGGATGTTTTTTGAAGCTAAGGCACCTCAGCTTCACCATCTTCACAGGCCATTCTTCGAATACGCTTTACCGAAAAACGCGGATTGATCGCCGGAGCCAGCGACAAGAACTTCTCTCCTTCCCGGTACAGTATGCATTCGGAAATCCATTTTTTCAGGCACGCATCGATTTCCCTCTCACCCATGCGCGCGGAGAATTTTTCCAGGATCTTCTTCTTACTGCGTATTTTTGTATAGTATAGATAAAGTTCCCGCTCCGTATCGGGCAACTGCAACTTACATCGTCTCCCGGAGCGGAGATAGTCGACGATCAATGAGGCCTGAAAATCGCCGTATTGCATCGGCCGCTGTCCGTTAGCCGCGTAATGCCCCTGTAGCTTTCCCACCACTCGATCGCCGCTGCAACTGGGGACCAGCTCACCGGTTCTCCGCCGCGGTCATAGGATTTAGAAAGTAACTCGATCCGTTCGAGAACGGCGTCTGGTATGGCGTCTCTGAAGACATCGTCATTTCTGACATTTGCTGTCGGATGATGATCCTACTCCCTGCCGATGGGGGATCCGAAATAATTCTGATAATGTCCTAGATTCAAGGGGTCGTAGGCATAGACGTACCTTCTGGTCGCCCAGCAGGTTTCTTCAACTTCGTCGCGGGTGCTCTGGGGATAATCCGCAATCAGGTTCGAGCGGGATTTGATTCCCAAGGCTCTTTATGGATTCCAGACTGGTAGGATATTTTGCGCAAATTCGCTTTCTCAGCAAGCCAAAGGGGCATCGTATAACTTGCTGTTGTTGTTGAGAAAAGACTGCCTGTTCTGTCATCAGTCAGAGTGCTATGGACCGCCGTCCCCTTCGATCAGTCTGGAATCCATAAAGAGCCTGATTTCCAATTCACAGAGTGTCTTCATGATCTGTAGATTTTGGATAACTTTCGTCCCCTTACGGATTCTCTATCAGAAACGAGCTGCTCTCAGACTTTCGATTCCAACCTACACGAAGGCCAGCCCGGCCTCATATGAAGTCAGTACTTCATAAGGAGTGAGATCGGCCCGCAATTCATAGAAAAACAACAAATTTATGTCCGTATCTTTCAACGCCTTCGCAAACGCTTGAATTCCCTTCGGAGTGTGGACATCATCGAGGAGCATAAATACCGATTTTTGGTATCTTGTGAATAGATATTCCACCTCAGCGGCGAGTCTCCGGTTCGATTTCGTTCGATAACCTTCCCACTGATTGTTCAAATTGCAGAAACGGCATCTATCCTACCAACAACCCCTCAATTCCTCGATCGGTAAGATCCAGTCACGCTCTCCGATACGCTCGGCATAGTCGTCGTAATCCGGAAACGGCAGCTCGTCCGGATCGGCCACCTGCTATAGATCTACGCCGTCCTTGTGATCAAGGGCATTGTTGCGCGTAAGGATCCCATCGAGGTAGTGGTGATTTTTGAAGTGATAGAGTAGATGGATTCATCGGTAATCATTCCGATTTCCACCGTTTTTCTCGTTACCTGATTCTAGATTTTAGCCCTCTCTTCCGGAAGAATACGCTTGGTCTGAACGATTGCGTTCATTGATAAAACGAACCGAAGAGTTTTCAATTATGATTATTGAGACTAAAGTATACAGCTGTCGCAGATGTCAGAGCGAAGAGCTCGTTAAAAATGGCACAAATGCGTCCGGTAGCTCGCAGTATCACTGTAAAGCCTGTGGTGCCTATGGCGTACTTGAGTGCAAAGAACGCGCGACGGAAGAAAAGAAAGAACTCATTATAAACGTTTATCAAAAAAGATCCAGTATGCGCGGGATTGAACGGACGTTTGGGGTCTCGCGCCGAAACATTGAGTGCCTGGTTGAAAGAACAGGCGAATGACTTCCCACCCCTTAGAAGAGACGCTACAACCTGTTGTAGTGCAAAAAGATTCCTGTGCTGGAGGTGGATAAGTGTGGTCCTTTGTCTTTACGTAGCAAAGACAATGTATGAGATTTGTTTAAAACTCTTCATACAGCAATATAATACCGAATTATTGCCGATTGTTGGCTAGATATCACTTCAAAAATCACCACTACCCCATCTTTTTCGTGTTCACCGGAACCGCGGTGCGCGTATAAACTTTTTCAATCCGCAGATTACACAGATTCCCACAGATTAAATAATGAAATAATCTGTGAAAATCCGCGTAATCCGTGGATACAAGATGTCGTTACAATCAAGGAGCACTCACATGCTTATCGTCCAGCTCTTTGTCCATGTGAGGCCCGATGCGATCGAGGCGTTCAAGGCCGCCACTATGGAAAATGCACGCAACAGCGTGCGGGAGCCGGGTATCGCCCGCTTCGACGTCATCTAGCAGCAGAACGAGCCGACGCGTTTCATTCTGGTCGAGGTCTACCGCACCGCCGATGATCCGGCCCGCCACAAGGAGACGGCCCACTATGTAACCTAGCGTGACACCGTCGCCGACATGATGGCCGAACCGCGCCACGCCGTGAAGTACCGGAACATCTTCCCGGACGGGAACGGCTGGGACTTGGTACGGACATGAGGGTATCGTCATGAAATTTGAGTTTGCAACCGCCGCCCGCATCCTCTTCGGCGAAAACGTCTTCGGCCAGGTAGGCACTCAGGCGGCCGAACTGGGCAGCCGGGTCCTGGTGGTAGGCGGCAGCACCCCGGCGCGAAACGAGCCGCTGTTGGCACGGCTCGCGGATCGGAAGCTGCCGGTCAGTACCCTCTCCGTCGTCGGCGAACCCACGGTCGCGTCAGTCCTGGCAGGCGTGGTGCGGGCTCGCGGCTTCGACGCCGATCTGGTCATCGGCATGGGGGGCGGCAGCGCCATCGACTCGGCCAAGGCCATCGCCGCCCTGCTGACCAACCCCAGCGATCCCTTCAATTATCTGGAAGTCATCGGCCGCGGTCGGCCCCTGGCCAATCCAGCCGCGCCGTTCATCGCCATCCCCACCACCGCGGGCACCGGCGCCGAAGTAACCCGCAACGTCGTACTCGCGGCGACCGAGCAAGGGATCAAGGTGAGCCTGCGCCACCGGTCCATGTTGCCCGCGGTTGCCTTGGTCGATCCGGTACTGACCTACAGTATGCCGCCGGCGGTTACCGCTGGCACCGGTCTGGACGCCCTGACCCAATGCCTAGAGCCCTTCGTCTCCCACCTGGCTACGCCCCTGAACGACGACTTCTGTCGTGAAGGGCTACGGCGGGCGGCACGCTCCCTGCGCCGCGCCTTTCTCGATGGTTCGGATGTCGAGGCACGCCGGGACATGGCCCTGGCCAGCTTGTGCGGCGGACTGGCCCTGGCCAACGCCAAGCTGGGGCGGTCCATGGCTTTGCCGCTCCGATCGGCAGCAGGTTCGACGCGCCCCACGGCGCCGTCTGCGCGCGCCTGTTGCCTTTTGTGGTCGAGGCCAATGTGCGCGCCCTGCAGGAACGCGCCCCCGATGCACCGGCCCTGACCCGTTACCGAGAGGCCGCGGCCATCCTCACCGGCGATGCCGCCGCCGAGGTCGCCGACGGCGTCGCCTGGATACAGGTCCTCGCCGACGAGCTGGCCGTACCCGGCCTGGCTGACTATGGCATGACTCAGGTCCATTTTACCCCTGTCCTGGCCCAGGCCATACTCTCCAGCAGTATGCAGGGAAACCCGATCGGCCTGACCGAGGCGGAGCTGACGGCCGTATTGAGCCATGCGCTGTAGCCAGGGCAAGTGCCTATAAATCTTTTTAATCCGCAAATTACACGGATTGTTTGGAGTGCGGTGGTAACCCAACCCCAGTTCTTATTGGAATCCGCAGTGCCTGAGGTAACCAACGGGTTGGCCGTGGCGTATCTGCCCGCCGCCGCTTTGGATTTGGCAACGCATCCGTTCCCAGCCAAGGTATTGCAGTCAGGGGAAAGCGCCGTCGCCGCGGCGCGTGTGGAATCCGGTGCTCAGGTTCCCGACAAACACCGCCGGCATCCTCCATCGCTGAAGTTCGATTCACCGCGCCACTCTGCCGGCGCACTCCAAAGCGGTCCGGAATCCATAAAGAGCCAACATAAATAATCTGCGAGAATTTGCGCAATCTGCGGATAAAAGAATATCGTTCGCGGTAATGACCCATCTATGACAGGTACACCAACAACCCAGGAGAAACCCTATGAAGCTCTACTCCGACTCCATCACCGACGGCCAACCCATCCCAAGTGAATTCGCCTTCTGTGTGCCCGATCCGGAGAGTCATGTCCGCCTGGGGGCGAATCGCAATCCGCACCTGGCCTGGTCCGATCTCCCCGCGGGCACCCAGTCACTGGTGTTCATCTGTCACGACTCGGACGTACCCAGTCGCAGCGACGACGTGAATCAGGAGGGGAGGAGAGTACCGGCGGATCTGCCGCGGGTGGATTTTACCCACTGGGTGCTGGTGGATCTGAAGCCGGACCGAAACGGCATCGCAGCCGGCGAATTCTGTTCAGAGGTAACCGCCCGTGGCAAGCCGGGGCTGGAGGGGCGCGACGGCATCCGGCACGGCATCAACGGCTACACCGATTGGTTCGCTGGCGATGACCAGATGGCCGGTGACTATTACGGCTACGATGGCCCTTGCCCGCCTTGGAACGATTCCATCATCCACCACTACCACTTTACGCTGTATGCCTTGGATCTCCCACGCTGTCCGGTTGAAGGGCGTTTCGACCGTGAGCAGGTATTGTCTGCGATTCAGGGCCACATACTGGCCCAGGCAAGCATTGTGGGGACCTACAAAATCAATCCAGACGTGAAAGGCGTGGAGCTTGGCGGGCTTGATCTTTCGCGGGTAAGAGCAAGAGCGGTCCGGTCGGACGGCTTCGACGCTTGTCGCCATCGCGAGCATTAACGCGGTGAGCAGTTTCCGTGAGGAATTGGAGACGAACAACCGAACGAGATTATCCTTTATCTTGGAGAGCGCTTGGGCGAAATTCACCCGGTAGGTGTGCTGACGGTCGCGGGAAGCGGGCCAGCGGAACTGAGCTTCCTTCAGGTGGCGCACCGAAGGTCGCCATCACATCGTCGGTGTTCGGCAAACGCGCCGGGGCGTGAATCGGTTGAGGGCCAGCAGGGCGCGGGGATTGAGC
>Ga0209144_1000276_pt1 | contig 11134 bp, 11 predicted proteins | sample WorMettrBAHAMAS1_FD_187392 | JGI IMG/M metagenome (GOLD analysis project Ga0209144, IMG submission 187392) | Marine gutless worms symbiont microbial communities from Max Planck institute for Marine Microbiology, Germany - Inanidrilus... | ecosystem: Host-associated > Annelida > Digestive system...
AGCCGCAAAGGAAAAACCTTCCTGCACAATCGTCCGCCGTGCCATCTTCCAGCCTCCCGTTCAAATCCCAGAAACGAGAGAATCAAAGTCCATGACCCGTGTAAACCGCTATCCGCACACTGGTCTCCTAGACTCAGCTGCCTGCGATCTCCTTGCGCAACAGCGCGGCACCGGCTGCGAGCGCGCCCAGCTTGCCGGCGGCGACGTCGCGCGGCAGCGGCGCCATGCCGCAGTTGGTGCAAGGCAGAATGCGGTCGGCATCGACATGGTTTATGGCCGCGCGCAGCGTCGCCGCCACCTTCTCCGGCGTCTCGATGTCGAGCGAGGCGACGTTGATGGCGCCGACCATGGCCTCCTTGTCCTTCAAGAGACCGATCACCGACAGCGGCACGTGAGAGTCCGCGCATTCCAGCGACACCTGGTCGATGCGGCTGGCGTTGATCGCCGGGAAGATGTCCTCGTATTGGCGCCACTCGTCACCCAGCGATTTCTTCCACTCGATGTTCTCGGTGATGCCGTAGCCGTAACAGATGTGCACCGCCGTCTTACACGTAAGGCCGTCGATGGCCGCGTGCAGCGCCGCGATGCCCCAGTCGTTGACGTCGTCGGCGAAGCAGTTGAACGCCGGTTCGTCGAACTGGATCAGGTCGACGCCCAGGGCCTCCAGTTCCCTCGCCTCGTCGTTGAGGATTTTGGCGAAGGCCATCGCCATGTCGCCGCGCCGGCCGTAATGCTCGTCGGCGATGGTGTCGCAGATGGTCATCGGCCCCGGCAGGGTGAACTTCAGCCGGCGCGACGTGTGGGCGCGGGTGAAGCGGACCTCGTCGCCGTGGACGGACCCGGCGCGGCTGACCGGCCCGGTGACCGTCGGCACGTCGACCACGTAGCGGTTGTCGCGGATTCCCATCGGCGTCTTCTTCTGCCAGTCGATGCCGACGATCTTCTCCAGGAACCCGTGGACGAAATGGACGCGGAACTGCTCGCCGTTGCTGACGATGTCGATCCCGCGGTCTTCCTGTTCCTTGAGCCACACGAGGGCGGCGTCCCGTTGGGCGCGCTCGAGATCGGCGCCCTCGAGGTGCCACGGCACCCACAGCGTCTCCGGCTCGGCCAACCACGACGGCTTCGGCAGGCTTCCGGCGATGGTGGTGTCCAGCATGTCGATGGTTCCTGTCCCGGTTCCCTGGAGGTTGGCACGCGGGGCCGGCAATTCAAAGCCCGCTCCGGTTCGGCGCTTGCCACCGCCCGGTTCGGCATTATGGTGTCGTCCCGAAGAGAGGGCAGGACGACATGAGCATCTGGGGCAAGGTCATCGGCGGCGTCGCCGGGTTCGCGCTGGGCGGGCCACTGGGCGCGTTGATCGGTGCGGTCGCCGGGCACGCGGTCGATAAGATCCGCGCCGAAGCCGAGGGCCCTATGCGGCTCGAAGGTCCCGAGGAGGGGCTCGGCTCGGCGGCCAAGCAGGTCGCGTTCACCATCGCTGTCATCGTCCTCGGTGCCAAGATGGCCAAGGCCGACGGCGTCGTCTCCCGCGCCGAGGTCGACGCCTTCAAGCAGGTGTTCCATATCCCGCCCAACGAAATGAAGAACGTCGCGCGCATCTTCAACCAGGCCAAACGCGACGCCAGCGGGTTCGAGCCCTATGCCCGGCAGGTGGCGAAGCTGTTCCGCGACCAGCCGGCGATGCTCGAGGAACTTCTCGCCGGTCTCTTTCACATCGCCAACGCCGATGGGGTCGTCCACCCGACGGAGCTGGCCTACCTGCGCCAGGTTGCGGACATCTTCGGTCTCGACGACCATGCCTTCGAGCGGGTGCGGGGCATCGTCGTCGGCTCCGAGGAGGGCGACCCTTACGAGGTGATCGGTGTCGGTCGCGACGCCACGGACGCCGAGATCAAGAGCGCCTATCGCAAGCTGATCCGAGAGAATCACCCCGACACCCTGATGGCCCAGGGACTGCCCCAGGAATTCATCGATCTCGCCAACGAGAAGATGGCCGGGATCAACGCCGCCTACGACCGCATCGAGAAAGAGCGCGGGCTGAAGTAAGCCCCGTACCCGCCATGAAGCCCCTCGATATCGCCGCGGCCGCGGCCGTCATCGTCATTTGGGCGTTGAACTTCATCATCGGCAAGATCGGCGTCGCCCAATGGCCGCCGGTGTTCATGATGCTGCTGCGGTTCGCGCTGGTCGCCGTGCTGTTGGCGCCGTTCCTGCGCCCGCACGGCAAGCCGTGGACCTTGATCGTCGGGCTGTCGGTCGTCTTGGGCGCGCTGCACTTCGGCCTGCTGTTCACCGGCTTGCGGGGTGTCGATGCGGGTCCGGCAGCCCTTGCCATTCAGTTGGCGATTCCGTTCAGCTCGCTCATCGCCGCCGTGGTCTACGGGGAGCGGATGGGGCGGTGGCAGATGATCGGCATGGTCATCGCCTTCGGCGGCGTCTACCTGATCGGCGGCGAGCCGAAAATGGCGCCGAGCCTTTTCCATTTCCTTCTGGTCGTCGGCGCGGCGCTGGCGTGGGCGGTCGCCAACATCGTCATCAAGCGCATCGGATCCGTGAACGTGTTCGTCCTGAACGCCTGGGTCGCCGTCTTCGCGCTGCCGCAACTGGCGTTGGCGACGGCCGTGCTCGAAGAGGGCCACATGGCCGCCCTCGCCAATGCCGACTGGCGGGGGTGGGGGGCGGTCGCGTTCATGGCCATCGGTTCGTCGATCATTGCCTACGGGTTCTGGTACGCTTTGGTGCGCAAGTACGACGTCAACAGGGTCGTGCCGCTGACGCTGATCGCGCCGGTGCTGGCGGTGATGCTGGCCGTGCTGATCCTCGGTGAGCCGTTGACGGCCCGCATCGTTGTTGGCGGTCTGATCACCACGGGCGGGGTCGCCATGATTCAACTGACGCGGCCGGCGGACCGGCAGACCGTGGCCCAGCCATGATCACCGACCGCCCGTCCCCCAACCACGATGCCCGCCCGGCCGGGACGCCCGTCGACATGCTGGTCCTGCACTACACCGGCATGGAGACGGCCGAGGCGGCCCTGGCGCGGCTCTGCGATCCGGATGCGAAGGTCAGCGCCCACTACCTGATCGACGAGGAGGGCACCGTCGCCCGGCTAGTCGGCGAGGAGCGGCGGGCCTGGCACGCCGGCGTCGCGTCCTGGCGCGGGCACACCGACATCAACGCCCGATCCATCGGCATCGAGCTGGTCAACCCCGGCCACGAATTCGGCTACCGGCCGTACCCCGAGGCGCAGACGGCGGCGCTGATCGAGCTGGCCCGCGACATCGTCGGACGCCACGCCATCCCGGCGCGCAACATCATCGGCCACTCCGACGTCGCACCGGCGCGCAAGATGGACCCCGGCGAACTGTTCGACTGGCCGCGCCTCGCCGCCACCGGCATCGGCCTGTGGCCGGACGAATCCGATCACTGCGACCGCGACCCGGACGCCGTTCGAGCGATGCTCACCGAGGCCGGCTACGACGTCTCGGACTTTCCCGCCGCGATCCGCGCCTTCCAGCGCCACTTCCGCCCGGCCCGCGTGAACGGCCGCATCGACTGGGAAACCGCCCGCCGCCTCGCCGGGCTGGTGGAGATGTGTCGGGGGTAGGGAAGCCCTCCCGGGGCGCGCCAGCATTTTGCCGGTCGTGCCCCTTCTCAACGGGCGGAAACATCCCTAAACTCCGACGACTTCTGCCTGGCGAAACAGCCAGCGCAGCAGGGAGGCCGAGAAACACCAAGAGCTGCGGGCACGATTCGCAAGCCGCCTGAACCCAGGCGGGGCGAACAAAGCACGGGTGCGCGCTTGAGGGGCCGAGCCTTCGTTGGTCGAAGGTTGGGCAGACGCAAGGGACTTTACGGATCATGTTTCAGATTCGCATTCACGGCCGCGGCGGCCAGGGCGTGGTGACCGCGGCGGAAATGATGTCGATCGCGGCATTCCGGAAGGGCCATCATGCGCAGGCGTTTCCGAGTTTCGGCTCGGAACGGACCGGGGCGCCGGTGGTGTCCTACTGCCGCATCGATGACAAGGAAATCCGGCTGCGGGAGCCCATTCTGGAGCCCGACGCGGTGATCATCCAGGACCCCACGTTGCTGTTCTCGGTGGACGTCTTCCAGGGCCTGAAGAAGGACGGCTTCGTCCTTATCAACTCGACGAAGAGCTTCGAGGAACTGGGCGTGGACGAGTTCGTCCGGGGCTTTCCAAATGGCCACGCAAGGACCGTCGGCGCCACGGAACTCGCCGTGAAGCACGTCGGGCGCCCGGTTCCGAACGCGGCGTTATTGGGCGGTTTCGCGGCCATCTCGGGTCAGCTTGATCTCGAGGCGGTGGAAGCGGCGATCCGCGACAAGTTTTCCGGCGCTGTCGCCGACGGCAACGTCGCGGCAGCGGAAGCCGCCTTCGAAGCGGCAAAAGGGGACTAGGACGGGAGGACGGACCATGCTGAAGCAGACGGAGGGATCGCACGCGGTTGCCGAGGCGGTGGCGCTGTGCCGTCCGGAGGTGATCTGCGCGTATCCCATCTCGCCGCAGACCCACATCGTCGAGGGTGTCGGCGAGCTGGTGAAGACCGGCGAACTTCAGAACTGCGAGTTCATCAATGTCGAATCGGAGTTCGCCGCGCTGAGCGTGGGCATCGGCTCGTCGGCGGCCGGCGCCAGGACCTATACGGCGACGGCGAGCCAGGGGCTGCTGTTCATGGCCGAGGCGGTCTACAACGCCTCCGGTCTCGGCTTGCCGATCGTGATGACCATCGGCAACCGGGCCATCGGCGCGCCGATCAACATCTGGAACGACCAGTCGGACAGCATGTCCATGCGCGACGCGGGATGGATCCAGCTGTTCGCCGAGACCAACCAGGAGGCCGCCGACCTGCACATCCAGGCCTTCAAGCTCGCCGAAGCACTGAGCCTGCCGGTGATGGTGTGCATGGACGGGTTCATCCTGACCCACGCCTATGAGCGCGTCGACATCCCGAGCCAGGAGCAGGTCGACGCCTTCCTGCCGCCGTACCAGCCGCGCCAGGTCCTCGATCCGGCCAACCCGTATTCGATCGGCGCCATGGTCGGGCCGGAGGCGTTCATGGAGGTCCGCTATCTGGCCCACGCCAAGCAGCTGCTGGCGCTGGAGGAGATCCCGGTGATCGCCGAGGAATTCAAACAGATCTTCGGGCGCGATTCAGGCGGACTCATCCATTGCTACCGCACGGAGGGCGCCGAAACGTTCATCGTCTCGCTTGGCTCCGTCTGCGGCACCATCAAGGATGTGGTCAACGAAATGTGCGAAGACGGTGCCCGGATCGGTGTCGTCAGCCTGTGCTCCTTCCGTCCGTTCCCCTTGGAAGCGCTGAGGAACGTCCTCGAAAAAGCCACACGGATCGTCGTTGTGGAAAAGTGCCTTGCGCCGGGCCGCGGCGGGGTCGTCGCGTCCGATGTCCGGTATGCGCTCCGCGGCATGCCCAGACCCGTCCATACCGTCGTTGCCGGGCTCGGCGGACGGCCGATCACCCGTCCCTCTCTCCACGAGCTATTTAACCGGGCGCTGAGGGACGAGCTCGAGGACGTTCATTTCCTCGATCTCGAGCGCGACGTCGTCGACAAGGAACTGCGGCGCGAGCAGGAAACGCGGCGGTCCGGACCCGCCGCCGAGAACATTCTACGAGACCTAGGCCTCGGTGTGGCCAAGGCCGTCTGAGGAAGGGAGGTTCCGATGACCGAGGCGACCGCGCAGAGGGTCAAGTTCTATCAGAAGGGTACGTTCACCGTCGGCAACCGCCTGATCGACACCGAACAGCGGACGGTGCAGGCGAGCATGGAGCGTACCAACGCCATCACCAGCGGACACCGGGCCTGCCAGGGCTGCGGCGAGGCGCTGGGCGCGCGCTATGCCCTGGATGCGGCGATGCGCGCGACAAACAACCAACTCATCGCGGCGAACGCGACCGGGTGTCTGGAGGTTTTCACCACGCCCTATCCCGAGACGTCTTGGCAGCTTCCCTGGATCCATTCGTTGTTCGGCAACGCCGCCGCGGTGGCGACGGGGATCGCCGCGGCGATGAGGGTCAAGGGACGCGAAGACGTCCGGGCCATCGCCCAGGGCGGCGACGGCGGCACCACCGACATCGGCTTCGGGTGCCTGTCGGGGATGTTCGAACGCAACGACAACGTTCTCTACATCTGCTACGATAACGAAGCCTACATGAACACCGGCGTGCAGCGGTCCAGCGCCACGCCGCCGACGGCGCGGACGGCGACAACCATGTCCGTCGGCAGCGAGCCCGGCAACGTGTTCGGGACCGGCAAGTTCCTCCCCGAGATCGCCATGGCCCACCGCATCCCGTACGTGGCGACGGCGACCGTCGCCCGCCTTCACGACCTCGAAGCCAAGGTCGTGAAGGCGATGACGTTCAGGGGCGCGCGCTACATCCACATCTACGTTCCATGCCCGCTGGGATGGGGAACGGCCTCCAACGCCACCATCAGCATCGCCCGGCTGGCCATGGAGTGCGGCCTGTTTCCGCTGTTCGAGGCGGAACACGGCGAAATCACCAGCTCCACGCCCATCCGCCGCAAGATACCGGTGGAAGAGTACCTACGACCTCAACGGCGTTTCGCTCACCTGTTCAAGAAGGGCGGCGTCGACGTCGAGCGTATCGCCCGACTTCAGGCCATCGCCGATGCCAATATCAAGAATTTCAATCTGTTGCGCGAGGAAGAGGAGGGCATCTGATGAGCAAGCCGTTTGCCATCACGCTCGATGTCGGCACCAGCCTCGCCAACCTGACCGGCACCTGGAGAAACGAACGCCCGGAGTATCTCGATCACCTTCCGCCCTGTAACAACGCCTGCCCGGCAGGAGAAAACATCCAGGCCTGGCTGTATCTGGCGGAAGAGGGCGACTACGAGGGCGCCTGGCGGGAGATCATGGTCAACAACCCGATGCCGGCGGTGATGGGCAGGGCGTGCTATCACCCGTGCGAGTCCGCGTGCAACCGCCAGCACGTCGACGAGGCGGTCGGCATCCATGCCGTCGAGCGGTTCCTTGGAGATCTCGCCATCGAACGGGGCTGGTCGGTGGACCCGGTGGTGCCCCCGACGGGCAAGAAGGTCATGGTGCTGGGCGCCGGCCCCGGCGGCCTGTCGGCGGCCTACCACCTCGCGCGGCTGGGCCATTCGGTGACCGTCTACGACGCCTCGGAGAAGCCGGGCGGCATGCTGCGCTACGGCATTCCGCTCTACCGGTTGCCGCGCGAAGCCCTGGACGGCGACATCCGGCGCATCGCCGGGATGAGCGTGACCTTCAAGGTGAACACCCGCATCGACGACATCGAAGCGGAGAGGAAGAACGGCGGCTATGACGCCTGCTTCGTTGCCATCGGTGCGCAATTGGCCCGGACGCTCGAATTCCCGACGGATGGCTCGATCCCCATGTACGAGGCCATCAACGTTCTGCGCCAGGTCGAAGCGGAGCCCGAATCTTCGGCGCTGGGCAAGCGGACGGCCATCTACGGCGGCGGCAACGTCGCCATGGACGTGGCGCGGTCGGCCGTGCGTCTGGGTGCCAAGGACGTCCTGGTCGTCGTCTTCGAAGCCCGCGAGCAGATGCCCGCGCACAAGTTCGAAATCAAGGAGGCTTTGGAGGAGGGTGTGCGGCTGAGCTGCCTCCGCAGTGTCAAGGCGGCCGAAAACGGGATGGTGACCCTGGAGGAGATGGTGCTCGACGACAACAACCGGCCGCAGCCGACGGGACGGCTGGAATCGGTGGCCGTCGACAGCCTGGTCCTGGCCATCGGCCAGCTGATCGAAACGTCGCTGGTGGAGAACCTGCCCGGCGTCACCGTCGTCGGGGGCGCCTTGCAGGTCGACGAGCACATGATGACCGGCTGCCCCGGCGTCTTTGCCGGCGGCGACATGGTGCCGTCGATGCGCACCATGACCACAGCCATCGGCCACGGCAAGAAAGCGGCCCGCAACATCGACGCTTTTCTCAAGGGCGAAATCTACCATGCTCCGCCGAAGCACGAGATCGCCGACATCGAGAAGGTGAACGACTGGTACTACGCCGATGCGCCGAAGACCGTCCAGCCCGTGCTCGAGTTGATCCGCCGGCAGTCCGGCTTCGAGGAGGTTCTCGGCAACCTCGATGAGGACAACGCCCTCTATGAAGCCCGGCGCTGCATGTCGTGCGGCAACTGTTTCGAGTGCGATACCTGTTACGGGGTATGCCCGGACAACGCCGTGATCAAGCTGGGCCCGGGCAATCGCTTCCGGTTCAACTACGATTACTGCAAGGGGTGCGGCCTGTGCGTGGCGGAATGCCCCTGCGGCGCGATCAAGATGGTGCCGGAAGACATCTGAGGGCTGCGACTCCGGCCGCATAGACTGGGAAACCGCCCGCCGCCTCGCCGGGCGCGGCTGGTTTCAAGTGGTCCGTTTAAGCGGCCTCGACTTCGTGCTGCCATGGAGGGTTGGCTCCGGCGCGGCCAACGACGACGGCGGCGACGTGCGTGGCGAAATCCAGTGCCATGCGCAAGGTGTCCTCGTCGATCGACTTCAGGGCTTGCTTTTGCGATGCGCCGTGTCGTTGCAGGCTGGCCAGGAAACCGGCGTTGAAGGTGTCGCCGGCGCCGACCGTGTCCACCACCGTCACCGGCTTCGACGGCACCGTGAAGTCGAGGGATCGTGTCACGGATCGCGCTCCGTCTCCGCCCTTGGTCAGGGTGACGACCGACACCCCAGCGTCGATCCAGGAACGCGACAGCGAATCGAAGTCGCCTTCCGGGTCGAGCCAGGCCAAGTCCTCTTCCGAGACCTTGACGATGTCGCTCATCCCAATCATGCGCAGCAGCCGGCCACGATAGGCCGTCTTGTCGGCGACGAATCCGGGCCGGATGTTGGTATCCAATGAGATCACCGATGTCCCGTGGTGGCGTCGCATGACGTCCTCGAACGTCCTGCCGCAGGGATCGGGGATCAGGCTGATGGCGCCGAAATGCAAGGCTTCTATGGACTCGGGCAGGCTCGGGAGAGTCGATGCTTCGAGCATCCGGCCGGCCGTGTTCTCGTCGACGAAGGTGTACTGGGCGTTGCCGTTGTCGAGGGTAACGAAGGCCAGGGTGGTCGGCCTCGGGCTGCGGACGCAGTAGGCCGTCCCGACACCGGACTCCTCCAAACGGGCGATCAGCTTCTGGCCGAAGATGTCCGTCGATATGCCGGACAGGAAGCCGGTCTCCTCGCCGAGCCGCCCGAGGGCCACGGCGGTGTTGAACAACGCACCGCCGGGCACCGGCAGGAACGCCTCACTGCCGTCGTCGAGGACCCGCGGCAGCATGTCGATCAGCGCTTCGCCGCAACAGAGAATCAAGAAAGACCTCCGTTAACGTAAGATTCGAGCGCTCCCGCCGTCCCGTCCCGGTATACCGCGTTGACGGCCCGAGTGAAGGCGGCCGCGAAGGTGCCGTTGTGGGCCACCGGTCCGAAGATATCGGTCATCGACAGGAATGCCGTCGGTTCGTGTTGCGCGCGGCGAGCGTTCTCGGTCAGGCGTTCCGCGTTCTCGTCGTCGACCGTGAGCGGCTTCCCGTCCTCCCCTGTTCCGGCGCAATAGCGGCACCAGAGGGCGACCTCCAGGGCAAGGCCATCGATGCCCAGGCCGGCCTCCAAGCGGTCGGCGAGGGTCGGCAGGATGAACTTCGGCTGACGGTTCGAGCCATCGAGGCAGAGTCGCGGAACGGTATCGCCGATCTCCGGATTGGCGAACCGCTCCAGGACCGTCGCCAGGTAGGCCGGAAACTCGATCCCGGATATGGGCGCCAGCGTGGGGATGATCTCCTCGCGTTCGAGCTTTTCGAGATACCCCCGGATCAGGGGATCACGCGCGGCGTCATGGGCGAAGTGGTGTCCCAGCAAGGCGCCGGCATAGGCGATGGCGGCATGACCCCCGTTCAGGATGCGGAGCTTCATGAGTTCGTGGGGCGCGACGTCGGCGACAAACTCGACGCCGACCTGTTCGAGGGACGGCCGCCCGGCGGAAAAGCGGTCCTCGATCACCCATTGCCGGAACGGCTCGCAGACAACAGGCGAGGCATCCTCGATGCCGAACTCGGCCGATGCCAGGGTTCGCTCGCGCTCGCCTGTCGCCGGCGTAATGCAGTCGACCATGCCGTTAGGAAAGGCGACGTCCGACGCGACCCACTCGGCGAAATCGGCCGATTCCGCGCCCGCCAATCCGACCATGGCCTGACGGGTGACACTGCCGTTTTCCGGCAGGTTGTCGCAGGAGAGGACGGTAAAGGCCGGCAGCTTCCGGCGCCGCCGCAGTTTCAGCCCGGCCAGAAGGATGCCGAACACCGTGCGGGGATTGGCCGGGTCCTCCACGTCGTGGATGATGTCGGGATGAGCGGAATCGAAACCGCCCGTTTCGGCGTCGATGAAGTAGCCGCCTTCCGTCACCGTCAGCGAGACGATCCGGAACTCCGGGCGGGCCAGGGCATCGACGAGCGCGGTCGGGTCTACGGGAAGGAAGTCAACCATCGCGCTGCAGACGGTTGCTGTGTAACCCATGGGATCGAGCTCGATAACGGTGGACAGGCAGTCCTGGTCCAGAAGCAGGTTCCGCATCCGGGCGTCGTTTGGACGCACACCGGCGCCGACAATGCCCCAGTCGTGGTCGCCGCCGACATTGAACAGGCGGTTCAAGTAAATGGCCTGGTGGGCCCGATGGAAGTTGCCAACCCCGATATGCATGATCCCGGGGGTGATCCTGGCGCGGTCATACCGCGGCACGGAGACGTCCGCCGCCAGATAATCGAGCGATTCCTGGTTCAGCTTGATCGCGCACATCAGCTCATCCAATTCCCACCATCGACGTTGAACGTCTGGGCCACCACGTAGTCGCTCTCCGCTCTGGCGAGGAAGATCGCCATGCCCGTCAGGTCCGCGGCCGTTCCCATGCGGCCGATGGGAACCTCGGCGCCGACGAGGCGTTTTTTTCGGAATGTCCTAGATCAAGGTGGTAAAAATAGAGGCGGCTTTGAGAGCCGCCCCGTATTTCAGTTGCCTAATGGCATTTCATAAGTATCCCCGAATTTTGGACATCCGCGATTGAGCAGCCGCATAAACTGCGTATCGTTCG
>Ga0209144_1000277_pt1 | contig 11132 bp, 3 predicted proteins | sample WorMettrBAHAMAS1_FD_187392 | JGI IMG/M metagenome (GOLD analysis project Ga0209144, IMG submission 187392) | Marine gutless worms symbiont microbial communities from Max Planck institute for Marine Microbiology, Germany - Inanidrilus... | ecosystem: Host-associated > Annelida > Digestive system >...
AACTTAGCATTCTAGCACACAATAGAGGATGAATCCAACTCAAAATATGACTGTTTCAGGAATACATGGAAAAACTGTGGATCTAGCATGGATAACCGAAGTAGGCTACACCGCATTTTCATGGCAACACGGCCATAAGGCCTAGGCTTGCATCGGCAAATAAGCTTACAGAAATGGCCATAACTCAGTAACAAGAGGCCAAAGTAATTTGGCAAAAGGTCCAGGCTGCCGTTGGGTAACAGCGGAATGCAGATGGCATGCACCGGGGTCAGCAGCACGCCTGTATGCACCACTCATAACGTACGGCATTGTTGCAGTGTTCGTTACCTGTAATGTTTCAACTTTCTGCCATCTGCAGACACTACACTTGTTAACCCGTGTGGTGGCTGAGAAGTGAAGATGGATGGAAGTGTCACTTTTAGCTTCAGTTGAAAACATAACTACTGCACAAGTGGCATTGTTTATTCACATATACATGTAAATTAGTTTATTCACATATACATGTGAATTATTCAGTAAATGATACAACTGCAGTAGTTTTGTTTGCAACCTACTGAGCACCGGCACGACGACAACGTAGTGACAGTCGCCGGTGAAAAATATTTGCATGACTGCTTCACATGGCAAATACTGCTGGGCCATACTGTTTGGACAGACTGTATGGAAATTTCCACAATTCTTCCAAAAATAATCAATTTAAATGGACAAATTTTGTGATTGATTGGGGTTCTGTAGGGTAGCTGAGGTAGCTGCTGAATGGCAATGATGCTGCACTGGGACAGGGTGAGAAAAGTGGGCGAGCAGCTATTGATTACGAACAAGGGCACCTTTCGTCAGGGTGACAAAAATGGGCTTGTGGTCTGAGAAGAATGATTCACCAGTGAAGCAGTCAATGCCTTCTGCTGGGATATCTGTGTACACGTGGTCAATAATGGACTGATAGTCTGTTGTAGGGTCTGTAACAAGCTGCCTGTAGTTGGGTAGCAACTGATTCATCGTCCTGATATTAGACTGTTCGGTAAGATCGACATTAAAATCTCCCACAATGAGATCATACTGATGGGCTGGTCCAGTGGAATGGAGTTCGTGGAGGTGTGTGAGAAGGGCTTGCAGTACACGTTGTAGTTCATGCAATGGGGTTGACGGTCTTCTGTATAAACAGGCAACGTTAAGGTAAATATCTGTACTGAGCTGCACAACTATTAGGACACATTCAATGTTGGAAACTACTGGTCTGTCCTGTATACTGGCAAGCTGCTGACTGTGAACAATTGGCAGACTGCTGTATAGGGCAAGTCCATAGTGCGGTCTCGAGCCCATGGGACACTGCGAGGGGTAAATCAAACTGCTGTAACCATCAATGTTATATGTACCGCAACGCATTTCTTCGCTGTTCATGAACGTTTCACAGTACATATGCACATGGCACGCCATGAGGGACTGGTCAGTGACAATGGACTGAAAGTGGGCATGGACTGACCTGGCATTGAGAAAGGCCACTTTAATGAGCTGACTGTTAAGACAATAAATACGGGGCAAGGACAGAGGAAGTTGGCGGCGGTCCCTGAGTTCGGCCATTTCCTGCTGGACATCTGGACTTATGTGAATTTTACCATGGCAGAGATTCAAAATGTGCAGGCCTTCTAACTTTCGGACACGACTAAGGCCAACATAATGAATGTGGGCCTGTTTGCGAGAACTGCTGAAGTCCACAACGACTTCATCAAGGGTATCACCTTGGGCCCTGTGGATCGTTTTGGCTGCCGAATGTCTCAATGGGAACTGTTTTCGCATTACCTGACAATTGCGGCTTCTGCCGACTTGAAACTGGCGGGATATTGGATGCACTGGGACCCACTGAGGGCTGATGCCAAGTTTGTAGAGGCTGCGATTGTCTGTCCTTGTTTGAACACCGACACTGTCACCAAAGTCAACCCAAACAATTCCAGATGCACGGGACTCTGCTCCGGCAAGATCAACTTTCTTGATCACACCGCTTGTGCCATTGGCCAGACCATCTGCAACATTCACATTGGAGGATAGCTCATACCTGCCTTCCAATACGAGCTGAAGTTTTCCTGGTAGCTGAACTGTTTTCCGGGTGTCTGATGGGATCATGGCTAATACCCTGCTGGCCATGTCTTTAGATACAGCACCAACAACAGAGTCCACTGCTGAAACAGTAAATTTCTGGTAGGGTGAGGTATCAAAGACCCGACAGTTATGGGCATCGACTTCCATGTTCGTTCTAAATAGGTGCTGGGCAGTGAGTGGGTAACTGGGGCTGGCAGGTGTAATACTGCGAGTGGCCAGAAGATCAATGTCAGCTGCTGTGTGGTTGCCCTCTCGGAGCCTGTTAAGGAGGTCTGCAAATGGAATGCAATCCTGCTGGCGCATGATCTGCTTCAACTCAAACATCATGAAGTTGTCTTTCCACAGATTGGGGGCAAGGGCACTGTAGTCATCAGCTTGGCGAGTTTTGGACAGGTCAGCAAAAACAAAGGAGTCCAGGACAGGAGGAAGCTGAAACAGGTCACCAAATGCAATCACTGAGCTGCCACCAAAGGGATGGTTACTGTTGTACACGTCTTGCAATCGTTGGTCAATGAAGGCCATCATTCTGTTTCCAACCATGGAAATTTCGTCAATTAACCAAACCTTGATGTGGCCAATTTGGGTTCTGAGTGTGTTCAGAGTATCGTGGTCAAGTCTGCTGTAGGTGAAGCTCTGGTTGGCTGGGACGTGGAGGACACTGTGTATGGTCTGACCACCTGCGATGTATGCAGCTTTTCCTGTTGGGGCAACTGTCATGCAGAAGGACTGGCGGAAGTCTGTTCCACACCGTGTTTTGTAGAAGCGCTCCAGGCACTCTCGAAGGGCTTTGAGGACATAGCTTTTCCCAGTACCAGCACCCCCTGACAGGAATCTGTACAAGGGCTGATTGGAGGCTTTCAGGAGGTGGACGGTGTCTGTAATGAATTCCATCTGTTGGGTATTCAGTGACTGCATAAGGGCAAAATATTCATCATCTTCCATGTGGAATCTGTGTACAGTGCCTGCAGTGCTGGTACCAGCCAAACCGAGGTCAGGGCCGAGGTCATAAAAACCAGACTGGCCATGTAGCTCTGGGTTAACTGTGGCATAAGTGGCAGACGGTGTGTCACCAAGTTCATCTGCGATCACTTCAGACTGTTGGGCCACTGGTGCCATAAGTTCCCACTGTTCTTCAGCCATTTCTGCTGCAATCATAACCTGTGCATCATCAAGGGCAGGTGAAAATGGCTCATAAGTTTGCAGCTGGGAAACAAGGCTGGATTTTGTGCATTCGTACCTGTCTGCATAGGTGCCAAAACCGCCATAGAGGTCATGGACTTCATTGCGCCAGGGGGTATACAACATCAGCTGTTCTCTGGCATGTTTCTCGGGGTTCTTGTCAGCATTAAAGCGAGCTGATCGGATTACGCGTGGGACTCTGCGTCTCTTCGGCTGACGAAGGCACTGGGTCTCTTGCACGACATCTGTGTCTGCATTACTGTCTGGCGCACTGTCATGGCGTACAGCAGTCTGATTAGGGCGAACACCATCATAAAGCGCAGCAAAATCTGCCAGGGTTACCGATTCCAGTTGTGCTGGGCGATGAATGTACCGAGAAATGAGGTTACTTTCAGCAACCTCAGCATCATCAGGCAACTGTTCAAGGTTGGTCTTCAAGAGGTAAACACGTTCTTCGGGTGGACTGGTGTTAATAAAGGTTACTTGGCGGGAGGCCTGTTTAAGGGGTATCTGAAGTAAAATGAGAACTGCTTCCTGAGCGGAAACCTCAACGTTGTTCAGAAATTTGTTTCCGATCAGGCGGACCTGCTGTTTCAGGTTAACATTTCCCTGTTTGGCTTCTTGGCAGGCACTGCGTAGTAAGTCACTCATGCCGCGTTCAGTCTTTGCAACATACGAAGTAACATAAGCAGCACAGCTGAACACATCCAGAATGTATTGGACATCGTGGTTTGCTCTCCATGCAAGCATACAATCGGGATTATAACTGTTGATTCGAAGTTCACCAGGGGACCGTCTGAGAAACACTGTGGCTGTTTTCAGATTGGAACGAAGGGCTAGGATGTAGTCATCATGGGTGAGGTTCAGATTCTGCAGGAACTGGTCAACTGTTAGAGTGTCATCACCTGCTTTCATGGCCACAAGGGCAGATTTTATCCTGCTATGGTTTTGTTCATGTTCCTTCTGCTGAATGGGATCACAAACGAGGGGCTCAAGGATCTGTGTACTGTGCATAGGGAACTTTGGGAAACCAAAACGACACACTGTGTTTTTACGGATCCGTTTCCTGCAGGTTCGGGAGTGCTTATGGACCTGACGGGTGACAAGACTGTTCAAGTATTCATCATCCCATGTCTGCTGGCAAGTACTGATTTGATCAATGTACTGTGTGACTTCCTCGTGTGGGTTAATACCATACTGTGGGGCATCTGCGATCCATAACAATGCATGGACATGTAAACTACCACGGCCCTGGGCTTCATATCTCCACCAGTAGTCCTGAAGTTTGCCAAAAGGACAATTGGGGCTTTTCAGGAACAGGCTGAGAAACTGGCGAAAGGAATAGTCAAAATGGCGGGCACATGTAACAGGGTCACTGCTGATAAGTCGGCATTTCTCTGACCAGGTCAACTGCGTACACTGCTCATCTGTGAGATCAACACTGTCCACCACTTTTGAAAGAATCTTCAATAAGTGAGTCCAGTGTGTCTCTGCTGCTGACAGGCTGAGGAAAATTGTGGCTGGGCCCAACTGGCGTATCATGGCAAGTAAATCACGGCCGGCTTTCTCCCAATAGGGCGGGGATGCACGGAGTTCCTTCAGTACCCGATACCCATCATCGAACTGAATGAGCCTATCAATGGAACCAGGGTCTCTGAGTTGGCCAGCTGTGAAGACCTTGCCACCATTCTTGTGCTTCCGAACAGCAACACTGATCTGACTTGTTATTCTCTGCATTTGAACTTTCTTCAACTTGAAAAACAGGTTCTCGATGCACTGTGCGGCACGACGGTCACTGCGACGGAGTTCTGATTTAACAAGGTCTGTATAGGGTAACTGTATTTTAGGCTCTGCACGACTGTGGCCCCAGTATATCCCCGGGAAAGCCAACTCTTCAGAAAACTTGTCCATGAACACACTGATAGGCTTATTGCCTTCTGCTGGCGCAAAACTGTATACTTTCCCCCTGCTGTCAAAGACCCTCTGGCGTTCAGTGTCTTCAACAAAGTCTGGTGAAGTAAACATGGTGTCAAAAGTGCCAGGTCTGGTCTCTTCACGGAGATCCAACTCGTTCCATTGGTCATCATCACTGGTAGTTCCAGAAGCATTTGGTGGCTCCTCCATGGGTGCGTTATCTGCAAGAGTTGCTTGGTCAACTGCAGGTACTGTGGGAAGATCTGCTGTTTCAGATGATGCAGACTGGGCAGGTTCTACATCAGCTGAAACCATGACTTCTTCTGAGACTGTTTGAAGGATGCTGTCACTAAAAGAAACCTGCTCTTCCTGGAATAATGGGCCATGTTCTACCAAATATTTGCCAACAACTCTGATGCACTCTGGGCGAATGTTGGCTGAAAGAACCGAGTGCTGGTACTGTTGGCGACGTTTAAATGCCATGGCGACTGTTTCACATTGGCTTGTGACTCGGGGAAGACTGTGGAGGGTAGATGACACATCTGAAGGAACATTAACAACATTCCCTCGAATTTTAAACTGTTTTCCCATTGGTGCTTCAAATATCCGCATGAATGCAATGCGAGGACTGAGCAATCTCCATTCTGCAAAGGTCAGCTGGGGCAAATGAGGTGGTACTGGAGGAAATTGAAGGCTGTTTGCCAATGATAAAGGTGGCATGTTACCACGGCGCAAATACTTGGCACATGTACAACATATCCACTCAATATCATTGACACTGGGGGTTTGACGAAGGACTCTGACAACTAGTGGGTGTCTGTGCCGGCGAATGGTGTCTGCTTTCATCACACTTTGTTTATAGAAAAGCTGGTCACAGCTGCTGCAAATGTATATTGGACCAGATTTAACAGCACTGTGAAAGGAACGGATCAGGTCTGTGGCTGGTATGTGGGGTGGAACACTGGCTCGTCTGCGGAACATACGGGCCCTTTGCAATAGATGGTAAGCTGTTTGGGCAGCTGCACTTTTACGTCTTCTCCGCTCGGCAACATTGTGGGCAGCACGGACTATGGGATGCTGTCTCCGGGCTGCAACACGGGTGCGATTGGCGGCACGCTCGGCAACACGAACTGCGGGGTCTTCTCGGCGGACTGCTCGGCGGGTTCGATTGGCGACAAGTTCACGGGCACGGACTGCAGGGTCTTCTCGGCGGGTTTGATTGGCGACACGTTCACTAGCACGGACTGCAGGGTCTTCTCGGCGGGCTGCTCGGTGGGTTCGATCGGCGACACGTTCACTGGCACAGACTTCAGGATATCTGCGTTTTGCTGCCATGCGTCTACATTCAGCTGAACAATGTGCAGCATAGACATCGGCGTTTTCTCGGCGTCTGTGTTGCCTCTGACAAGGTGTCTGGGCTGTGGAGGAGTGCTGACTGACATACAGGCAGTGAGCCACTTCATTGCAGTTAACACCGTGGCATAGCTGGTGGTTTCGGACTGCACGAGAAAGATTACCATAGATGGGTAAGGAAGGTTTCAGGACAAACTGTTCAGCAGCAGAAGTACTGGCCATCTGATCACTCCATGCAGAATGGGCATCTGAAAGGTTTCTGATAATAATGTGAGCAATATCCGTTAAACTGGCTGCGGGCAAGTGGCCGGTTAACTGTGGGGATAACTGCTGGGCTGACTGTTTGGCGTCCTTAGACCACCGTAATAGATGGTCAAGGCAGCCATATGTTACTGGACTCTGTGGGGTGTAATCCTGTGGCAGTGATCCAGAAAGAACTGTGTCAAAGAAGTCTGTTGTAAACTGAATGCAACAGCATGTTCTGCTTTCTGCCTTCTGTTTTTGCTTGGATGCCATAACCTAAACAAACAAACAGCACAGGTTCATTGTTAAAATTTCAGCCAAAATCAGCATTGCTTGCTCTTGTCATTGCTTGGGTATGAGGATGATCATCTAATACAATTGTTTTTATGACTCCCAACTTCCTGTCCCAAAGAGCAACTTGAGCGGGTGTTGGTAAAATGCAGAGGTGTGGAAGTTTCAATAGTTAGGGTTAGGGTTACGTTGTGGATAACAGCGTAAAACGTAAAAGTACAATGGGTAAAAACCATAAAATTTTTGCGTACATTTTATGCTTTTCAACCAAAAAGCCAGAAACCTAATAATGTGAAAGCATTCAACAAACACAGTCATGGCAAACAAGGCACGGCAAATCTGCCTCGCTCGTGCCCCCTAGATGTCACCTAGCATATAATTTTGCACGCTACACAATTACCCTGTGTCTCACAAAATAGGCGCCACTTTGTTTTTGGCAATAACTTTGCCAAATGTCAACTGCAAAATTCCGTGACGTTTCCAGGTTTTCCACAAAAGTGGTCACACTGATGACATCTGATGGCCATAACACATGCAGTTAACGCTTAACATTTACATTCAGATGGGGAACTATACAGAGTGAAAATAAGAGATGGGTAAATGCCATGCCCCGGTGTTCCCCCTTACTTTTTTAAAATGCAAAACGAGGGCGCTTGGTCAACAGCTCTGACCACATGACGGCAGCTATTCCGCAGTTTACCACACGCCGAGCGTGGACACACCAGTGGTAACATGCGTAGTGACGATGCGGAACACCTGTTTATGTGCAATGCTTATACATTTAACGATAATCTACAGTTTATATAACAACCTGGATTGCTATCAGTTGATGAAATAAAATGCTACTTGTGTGTGGCGCTGTTGTCAATAACCAAAGATGGTTATCACTTCATCATAATATAAACGTAAAGTCCTACAACTGATCTAACGACATAGTCGGCGTAGATACGTATATAAACGTAAGTCAAAGCTAATGACTGCAGCTTACAATATTGTACTTAAAACCATTGCAACAAGTCGCCTTGAGTAACTGTTGGACATGTAGGCCTAGCCGTTAGTAGTTATATTTTACTGCCTATGAGCGACTGAAAGGTAATCCACATTAGCCTCAACACGACCTTGAACTTGACCTTCAGTCCCTGCGAGCTGTGGTCATGACCTACTCAGATGCAAAATTTCAGTCAGTTGGTTAGCAGCAAACAAACAGATGCAGGTGACTGCACTAGGCCTACCTGTCACTCTAGTGCTGTCGGTAACAAGAGGTCAAAGTAATTTGACAAAAGGCCGCATCGCCGCCCCAAAGATCCATGCCCCTTTGTAGACCGACCACGGGCATGCTGGGAAGCGCGTCATAGAAGTTGTGCATTGTTCACGGTTCAGTGATAGGCCTACATGTCGCTGAACACTCGGCAACACGCAATCCCAATGCTTTTCAATGGGGAAGGAAACCCCCAATATTGCCCCTTACCATGGGTGGATCCGGACCCCCATCTAATACATGGTTACTTGGGCCCACCGCACCCCACATGCCTAACGCCATCTCCACCGAACCTGCCGTCTCCTCAGGGCTCACGCTCCATTATCCCTATACTTTACTATAGGACTGCCCCTTCCCCACCTCAAAATTGTCCCTTCCGGTGGGGGGGATGCGGACCCCATCTAACACATGGTGACTGTGGCCCACCCCACCCCACATGCCAAACGGCATCTCAATCGGTCCAGCCGTTTTGCCACAATACATCCGTGTGACCAACAGACAGACAGACAAAGACAGACCATGAACATGGCTGGCAATAGGTCGCATCTATACACTACGCTGCTACGCATAAATGATGCGGCCTAAAAATGTGCCAAGTAGCCTATAATACCAGGAAATAACCAGCGCTGATTATTATTTGAAGTGTACGCCGACTGCTGTTTGTCCACAAACCAATACATTCCACAGCGTCCGTAACACTTTGAGCTGAGTCCTCGTTGACTTCGCGAGTCGCCGGTACGGTAACTTCAATAACCTCTGTGAAGAGTGCTCAACTTCAATCGCACACGACAATATCCTGCTTTAGCCCCGTGATGGGGCTATTCCCGCAGTACCCGTAGGCCGTAGTATATACACGGAAGTATGGCAACGTAATGAATATGCAGGCTAGTATGTAGCAGACCGTCCGCGTGCTAATAGAACGAAATCCAGTTATCTACAACCATCTTAACATTATTTCCTAGGGCCACATGTAGAAGGCCGTCCGCTATACGCTAATGCATACTAGATTAGTTAGTATTTATTTTCCGGCGGAGGGGGCCAGCCCCCTTCCTAGATCCCACCCCATAAATTTACTACAACAGCATCTTAACTGAACCATGAAAGTAGACGCATAAACTTCATTAATACATTAATCAGTCAATCAATCCATACTTCATTAATCAGTTGGTCAAGAAGTTCCCTACAAGAGTTCAGCTGGAATGTACGAATAGGCTTATATAAGAACAGTGCAATTTATACGACTTCTTAACTTGTTCACTTCACCAAGTTCACCACCACCACTGGTTCCGGTCCACGTGGCCGTTTCCCACCTGGCCGCTTCCCTAACCCTAACCCTAACCCTAACATGGGAAGCGGCCACGTGGGAAACGGCCACGTGGGAGGTCACCCCACCACTACCCTCCCCCTTTATCGTGGCATAGCCCCGTGTCAACGGACAATAACTTAACTTGTAAAGCCATACGGGGCTATGCCATGAGCAACTATATAGAGCAATCTATAGCGCCGCGTTCTTAATGCCGCGATGTATATGAGTTTTGTTCTATACCAGCGACTCATCAGCCTACATTTAATCTGCTTTGCCTTTCAGAACTTTGTCGAAGCTTAAATGCGGTCATACTAAAACACGCCGGGACAGCCGACGCTGGGGCCGGCGACGATTACGTGCTAATTACTGGACGCCGAGACACCGGGACACGACGCCGGGACAGTTAGCGCTCATTACTGGACGCCGGGACGCGGTGGGCGATCGAAGATAAAGAAGAAAAACCGTTGAGCTTGAAAAAAACAGAAAAATTGTATTTCTGGCAGTGTCCCGGCGTCCAGTAATTAGCACTTAATCGTTGCCGGCCACAGCGTCGCCTGTCCCGGCATCCAGTAATTAGCACGTAATCATCGCCGGCCCCGGCGTGTTTTAGTATGACCCGCTTAGACGTCTTATTTTGCAATCATGCAGTACTTTACCCACATCTACATGACGAAAAGTAAGAAAAATTCGTATTTTGCAATGCAACAGGGGTAGAGTGCAGGACGCAGTCCACTCTAATACTCTAATAACCACGGTTAGGGTTTAAGGTTAGGGTTGGTAAGGGTTAGGGTTACGGTTAGGATTAGGGTTAGGGTTAGTGTTAAGGTTAGGGTCAGTTTTAGCGTTTGTAAAAGTACGAGTGGACTGCATTGTGCACCTGCTCCTGCAACAGTTTGACGCCTTTCAATTTTCGTTGTTGAAATTCGACTCCCCGTCACGGGGCTAAAGTAGGATATTGCCTCGCGTCTCGCACACAAATACTCACAGTTGCGCTAATAGTGCTGAGTAGTCTTTGATGTTATCGACATTCATCACAATGAGCGTCCACGGCTGTAGCATGAAGGGCGAGACAAAGCGCAAAATACGTTACTCCTTTACCGTTCCGCATTTCGCTTTACACAGTTCCGCATTTTACCAACAACAACAATAACAATAACCCCCGTGACCACCGACAGAAAGACAGACTAACCATGAACAATTTGAACATCGCTAAGTATAGGCCGCATCTATATGCTATGCATATATGATGCGGCGTACAAAGAATGTATTTAAAAGAAAAAAACTGCAATTACCAGTCACACGTTGTTGACATCCGAGTAGAAACTCCCGTCACAGTAGAGGGCGTGTTTCGACTCAGTGTGCCGACTCCGCAGTAAGTGTCGACTCTTCACGGCTCGCTCTCCAATATCCCTATACTTTACTATGGGACGGCCCCTTTCCCACCCCAAAATTGCCCCTTCCCGTGGGGGGATCCGGACCCCCATCTAATACATG
>Ga0209144_1000278_pt1 | contig 11108 bp, 11 predicted proteins | sample WorMettrBAHAMAS1_FD_187392 | JGI IMG/M metagenome (GOLD analysis project Ga0209144, IMG submission 187392) | Marine gutless worms symbiont microbial communities from Max Planck institute for Marine Microbiology, Germany - Inanidrilus... | ecosystem: Host-associated > Annelida > Digestive system...
GCTGGAAGCTGCGGCGGTGCACCCCTCGAAGTTATTCGGCAGTACATCGAGCAGCAACAGACGCAGCGTTCATTCACGCGCTATCCTTCCCCGGCCTGAAGGCCGAGGTCTGCCGCGCACTGGATCAGGTGAATCCGTATGCCGCAAAGCGGATGGATGAGAATGGACACGAACGACATGAACAGGAAAGGTCAGGCGCATCGCACCCGCCGTGAATGAACCATGACCAGATCGACCGACACGCCGAACGCCGCACCGGGCATGGCCCTTAAAACCCTGCTGCGCAACGCCAAGACATCGGCGTTGCGCGAGGTGATCAGTCCGTCGATTGTGGACACGCTTCAGGGGCTCGACCCCGAGCTGGACTCCGGCACCCGGCTCGGGGAGCTTGCCATCAACCTTGTCGAACCCTCCGAAGCGTTGCGCGACCCGGAAATGCGCGACCGCATCATCCGCATGTTACCCTTACCCAAGGCGCGCGAGCTGGGCGGTCATCTCGGCGCGAAAGACAGCCGCACGCTTTACGACGATCTCTGCGCCGCCGCCGCGGACCCCGCTGCGCTGGCTGTGTTGTACTCGTTCTTCGGCGTGGTCCGGGACGTTCGCGCGCCGACGGACACATCACCGGACGTGATGAAGGCGGTTGCCGGTTACGCGCTGTTCGATCACCAGCGCGCCGCCGCCGAGCATGTCATGCACGCGCTGGGTGACGCGCCGCGCAAGGTCATTCTTCATATGCCGACCGGCGCGGGCAAGACCCGCACGGCAATGCACATCGTCGCGGAGCATCTTTGGCGTCACGAACCTACGGTGGTCTGTTGGCTCGCTCAAAATGCCGAGCTTCTGGACCAGGCCGCCGACGAGTTCGAGAACTCATGGCGTTTCCTCGGCAACCGGGCCACCGGGCTCGTTCGTTTCTGGGGACACAGGAGACCGGACGTTCTCGACATACAGGACGGTGTGATCGTTTCCGGCCTCGCCAAGATGTCGGCGCTCGATAACCGCGATGCCGCAACCCTGTTGCGTCTGGCCGACCGTGTCTCGTTAACGATCATCGACGAGGCTCACCAGGCGATTGCGCCGACATATGCGGCCATTCTCACCGCCCTCTACAGCAAGCGGCCGCACAACGCCTTGCTCGGACTGACGGCGACGCCGGGAAGAAGCTGGTCGGATATCGGCGAGGACCGCAAACTTTCGGATTATTTCGACGGTCGCAAGGTCACGCTCGAAGTCGAGGGCTACGACGACCCTGTCACCTTCCTTATCGACCAGAAGTATCTTGCGCGACCGATCTTCCGCACCCTGAATTCCGATGCGGGTCTCAAGCTGAGCGAGAACGATGTCAATGCGCTCTCGTCCGCGATCGACTTGCCGGAACAGATTCTGGAGCGTCTGGGTACGGACACGCAGCGCAACTTGAAAATCCTGTCCGCCGTCGAAGACCTGATGACGCGGCACCGCCGCGTCATCGTGTTCGCGCCCTCTGTAGAGAACGCGCGCATGCTTACGGCGATCTTGTCCATACGCGGACATGAAGCATTCGTTGTGACGGGGCAAAGCAATACAGCAGAACGCGAAAGAATAATCAGGCGTTTCAAAAGTAAAGATAATCGCGCTATGGTGGTTGTGAACTATGGTGTCTTAACCACCGGATTCGACGCGCCCGCGACAAGCGCGGTGGTTATCGCGCGCCCGACACGGTCGCTTGTTCTTTACAGCCAGATGGTTGGCAGGGCGACGCGCGGCACGCGGGCCGGTGGAAACGACGAGGCCGAAATTGTAACGGTTGTCGATCCGCACTTGCCCGGCTTTGGCAGCGTTGCCGACGCATTCAAGAACTGGGAAGACGTTTGGGATGAGCCTGACAGAAGCTGCTGAGTCTCAAAGGCTCGACGGAGAAATCATTCCGCCTGAACTTGCCGTGAAGGCCATGCGCGACAGCGGCTACAAGAACACCGCATACGCGCTTGCCGAGCTGATCGACAATTCCGTTCAGGCGAACGCAAGCAATGTCGAGGTGATCTGCCATGAGGCGTACCGGCAGGTCTACGAACGCGCCAGCCGCAGGATTCAGGCAATCGGCATCCTCGACAACGGCGACGGCATGACGCCCGAGACGCTGCGCCTCGCCCTTCAATTCGGGAACGGCACGCATCTCACGGACCGGAAGGGCATCGGCCGCTTCGGCATGGGCTTGCCGAACTCGTCGATATCGCAGTGCCGCCGGGTGGAAGTCTGGACATGGCAGAACGGTCCCGACAACGCCATGTATTCCTATCTCGATGTAGACGACATCGAAGGCCGGCGGCTGTATGCGGTTCCGGCTCCCGAGCACAAACCGCTGCCGGATGAATGGCGCGCCCGTTCCGACAACGTCGAGACGACCGGCACCCTCGTTCTCTGGACGAATTTCGACGACCATCGCCTGAGCTGGCGCGGCGCGCTGGCGACGCTGCGCCACACGGAATCGCTTGTCGGGCGCATGTACAGGAAATTCATCGACGACGGACGACTGTCTATCCGGCTGCTGGCATTGCTCGACGGCGAGGACGAGTCGACCTTCGACGAGCCGGTGCGCGTCAACGACCCGCTCTACCTGATGCGGAATTCGTCGACGCCGGCCCCGTTCAACATCGAGCCGATGTTTCAGCCCTGGGGCGACGCGGACGAGGTGTTTTCCATCGACTATGACGGCGCAAAGCACGATGTCGTGGTCCGCATGAGCTGGGCGCGGGAAGAAACCGTTCCGGAAGACAGGAGCGACCGCGGCTCGAAGCCCTACGGCAAACACGCCGCAAAGAACATCGGCCTGTCCATTGTCCGCGAGGGCCGCGAACTGGACCTCGATCCCGCATGGACCAACAGCTACGACCCGACCGAACGCTGGTGGGGCGTCGAGGTCGAATTCCCCTCGACGCTCGACGAGGTGTTCGGCGTTACGAACACCAAACAAAGCGCGACGATCTTCTCGCATATGGCCCAATTCGACTGGAAGGCCGAGGCCAATCCTCGCGAATCGCGGTCGGAGTTTCAGGAGCGCATACAGGGCGAAGGCGACCCGCGCGCGATCCTGCTGCCCATCGTGGATCATATACGCGACCAGATTCAGGAAGTGCGCAAGCGCCTGAAGAAACAGAATGTCGGACGCCGGATGAAAGAAGACCGGCACGACAAGCCGGATGTTTCCGACCAGGCCACGACGAAATTTCGCGAACGCGCCGAACAGGGACACGAGACGGAAGCGGACCGGGAAGAGTTCACCGAAGAGGACCGTGACAATCTCGAAAAAGACCTCACCGAAGACAAGCACTACCGGCAGGATGTCGCCCATGAAATCGCCCAAGCGACATTCACGCGCAAGCGCAAGGTCCTGTTCCTGGAAAAGGCGATGGAAGGCTATGCCTTCTTCAATGTCGAGCACAAACAGGGCGGGTTGACCGAGGTCGTTTTCAACAGCAACCACCCCTTTTACGATCAGCTCATAGACACACTGCGGCCCCAGATCGGCGATGAAACCGACGCCGAGTTGATGGAGCGGATACACACGGCGGCCGATACGCTGGAACTGCTGTTTGCGGCCTGGGCGCGCTACGAGATGGAGGAAGTGCGCCAGAAGAACCGGCTGTTCGAGATGCGGCAGGAATGGGGAAAGATGGCGCGCTTCTTCCTCACGGAAGAGGAAGACGAATGATATGGCGGTTGTCCTTCCCGGCGACGGTATTCTCCAACTTGTCAGGGCCGCAAACGACCGGGTGGTCATAGCAGCGCCGTACATCAAATCCTCGACCCTGCGCCGGTTGCTTGATGCCGTTCCCGAAACGGTGTCGGAGTGCACCTGTGTCACACGCTGGCTTCCCGAAGATATCGCCTCCGGCGTCTGTGATCTTGAAATCCTCGATGACGTTGCGGGTGCACGCGGCGGACGCCTTCTGGTGCATCCGCACCTGCATGCGAAATACTACTCGAATGGTCGGGATTCCCTGGTCGGTTCCGCCAATCTCACGGCGCGCGGCCTCGGCTGGCACACGCCGTCCAATGTCGAATTGCTTGTTGCCCTTCCGGTCGAGTTCGCGGGGCTGGCCGAATGGGAACACTCGCTGCTCAGCTCCGCCGTGCAAGCCACCGAAGAGCTGCGCGACCGCATTCGCCGGCAGGCGGACGCCCTGAAAGAGGACGAGGCCCCGCGCCGTCTTCCGGAGGTCGAAGACGATGCCGCGACGGAGGCGGAGCAGACATTGTGGGTGCCGCAATGCCCGACGCCGGACCGCCTCTGGCAGGTCTATCGCGGGCGCGGCGCCGATACGATGGTGAGCAGCGCGTTCGAGGCGGCGCAGGAGGATCTTGCGGCGCTGTCTCCGCCACAGGGGCTGACGCAGGATCTCTTCACCGCCTATGTGGCGGGCATATTGAAACAGATGCCGCTGCTTGCCGAGATAGACAAGCTGGCGGCGGCCGGTTTGACGGACACGAAGGCGCACGAGTTCCTGGCCGATCGACTAGGGAGTACGGATCACGAAAGCGAATATGATCAGGTCTGGCGCTTTGTTAAACAATGGCTTGTTCACTTCTTCCCCGAAAACTATCGGCTCGAAACTGGCCAGGAAGTTCTGGTCAAAGGCCGTGAACTGCCGCGCCGCTAACAAGAGCGTTTCTTTTCCAGTCCATGACATCATGATTTCGGTGCGTTGGCCGAGGCTGGTCATGCTCTCGTGAACTGAATCCCGCTTGCCGCGGGTTTCGGTGATTCAGCGTCGATCCATCGCGCATCGGGCCACTTACGCACCCCATTTTCATGGACGCACTTTTCAGGAATTGGGTTCTCTACGACAGAATTTTCCGGCGAACACACTCCCTCCGCCGTTAGCCGAGAGCCTGATGAAGCGAGTTAGCAACTGAATCCGCGGCGCTTTTAACGGGATCGGCCGCGAGATGGGCGTAGCGCGCGGTGGTCTGGACCTGTGAGTGGCCGAGGAGCTTGCCGATCATCGGCAGGCCCTGGCCGGCGGCGACCGCCGTGGAAGCGAAGGTATGGCGCAGGTCGTGGATACGGACGTCCTCGATGCCGGCGCGCTTGCGGATGCGCCGCCACGGCGGCTGCAGGTCGGTCAGGTGCGCGCCGGGGTTCTTCCCCGTGATGACCCACGGGTTTTTGTCCAGCCGCTCGATCTTGGAAAGGGCCTCGATCGCCGGGGCGCCGATGTAGACGGTCTTGGCGCCGGTCTTGGAATCGGGAAGGTGAAGCGCCATCCCCTCGAAATCCACATGGTCCCACTTGAGGGTCATGATTTCGGATAGGCGGCAGCCGGTGAAGATCAGCAGCCGCAGAGCGTTGATGGCCGACTGGCTCTCGATGGCTTCCTGCTGAACACAATCTGCGCGCCCCCGACATCGCCGTGGGACATGTCCCGGATACGCCGGGGTGGATTCCTGGTGCCCCGCCGCTGGCGGTCGAGTATGCCGATACCGGCCAGGACGAGCGGGACCTGCAAGCCAAGATTCACACGCTGCTTGGAGCCGGAACGCGCTATGTTTGGGTAGTGCGCTTGACCGGACCGCACCGAGTCGAGGTCCACACGCCGGACGGATTGCATATGGCCTATCCAGGAGAGGCGTTGAAAGCCCCTGGCATTCTCCGAAACCCGGTGCGCGTGGAGGCCCTGTACGACCCAGCGGCGGACCACGAGGCGGCGTTGCGCAACCTGTTGCAACGGCGCGGCTACGCGGACCTGGACGCGGTGCTGGAAGAGGGCCGAGAAGAGGGTGAGTTAGCGGTGGTCTTGCGCCAGCTTCACCGCGTGGTGGGGCCATTCCCAGAGGCTAACCACCAACGGATCGGCCAACTTGGGCGTGACGGGCATCAAGATTTCCAAGGATGGCTGTCGAGTACTCGGCGGCGCCGACAGTCCGGTCCTCTTCCGCCGCTATTTGGCGATGGATGCCTTTCCGGCGCCGGTGCACGGTGGTGCCATCAAGGCGCTCCGTCCGCTCGTAAACGTCTCGTCCGACGAGGATTTCGTGTTGCTGGTGGCCCGGCTGCTCGCCGCGTTGCGCAGCAGCGGACCTTATCCCGTGTTGGTACTTTCTGGGAAGCAAGTCTCCGTGAAAAGGTGCTATTCGGAACGTCTATCTCAATTACTCACGCCCGAAAGGAAGAAGTATGAGCGACGGCAAACAGGGCGATATGTTCGGGTTCAAACCCGTGGGTGAACTGCTGCCCAAGAAACTGAAGGAAAGGGCGAAGGACAAGCCGTTAAGCCGGGTTAAAAAGCGTGGCGTCGAGGCCAACACCGCCATAGCTATGGACCCACCGGACCAAATCGGCTATCAGCACACGGTGCTGTGTCAGACATCCATGCCTTACCGTGACCCCGGAAAAGTCGTGCGGGTCTGGGAGCGTGAGCAGGGAATTGTTTCCTTGCGCATCGAGGCTGGGGCAGCCCGCCATCCAGAGACACATGATTGGCTTGAGTTGGGCTTACCGTTCGGACCCAAGCCCCGGCTGATACTGGCACATCTGAACGCCGAAGCCCTCAAGACAGCTTCCCCCGTTGTTGAGATGGAGGAAAGCCTTACGGCCTTTGTCAACCACATTCAGGATCCCACAGAGCGCGGCAAGTCAGGCCCTAATGGTTACCAAATTCGCACCTTCAAGGACCATCTTGCACGCCTATCCGCCGCTATTATTCGCATGGCTGTTTCGACAGAGGAACGCGCCGTTCAGGTCAACAGCCAGATTGTAGACGCCTTTGATCTGTGGTTTCCCAAGAACGAGAAACAGCGGGTTCTTTGGCCATCAACTATCCATCTGAACGACAAATACTTTGCCAGCCTACAAAAGCACGCTGTGCCCTTGGACGAGCGCGCCCTTGCCGCTCTGTCCCATTCGGCTATGGCTCTGGACATCTATGCTTGGCTGGCGCAGCGTCTACACCGGGTGCCGCGCGGCCGCCCCCAGTTCATTACATGGGCGGCCGTCAAGGACCAGTTTGGTCCCGGACATGCCCGAATGAATAATTTTAAGGCTGTCTTTCGTGTCGCGCTGTCGCAGGTTCTTACTCATTACCCCGCGGCCCGTATCGAGGCGGATGGCAGCGGCCTAACTTTGCACAACAGCCCGCCGCCCGTATCCAAGCGTATGGCCCTTGTTTATAAGCCCGCGGAGTGATCCGACCTACCTGCAGCTACTCTGCCGCGGATCCCGGTAAACCGTTGCTATTGTTGATAAGCCTGTGTGTATGGAAAGTTATCAACGGCTACTTTGCAGCAGCAACCACGGCTACTTTGCAGCAGCGACTCGCAAAATCAACGGCTACTTTGCAGCACAAACCTATATATACCTATATCTTTACCGCTAATTGTCCACCCCAAACTGTGGACAACTACAGAAAACCCGGTCTTCCAAACCCACTACGCTCACAACTTCGAACAGCCCCCGAACTTCCCACCTCCTACTCCATCTTCGAAAACATAAGCTGATCGAGGCATTCCGCCTGATCGGACACCGAATGCAAAGCCCCTGGGCAATGCTGGACGCTTCCTCTTTCAGCATTCCGCAAAACCATCAGCGTCCCATCCTAATTGGGGCAAAGAAGGGCTCTAAGCTTCCCAACTACCCGACCCCCACTACATACGCTGCCAGAACGACGAACGGCAGATTACCATCTAGGCCATCCCGCTTCGACGCTTTGGGAGGGGAGATCTACCCGAAGCAGAGCGCACAGTTTCCCCAACTAGTTCCGCTTCCACAAAACCAAATGGCACGGAGCACGGCAAATCGGGAACGCCATCCCACCTCCCTTCGCTCGCACTGTTACCGCAAACATTATTCAGGCTCTCGCCATTGAGCTGATACGCCCCGAGACACCTGTCGACCTCGGCGACCTAGACCTCTTGCTCATGGATATACCCCACGCTTCCGAGTACTGGGGTATTCCAAACCACATTGCCCGCCGCAACCGCAAGAGCGGCGCGAAAAAGCGCAAGCAGAGGAACATCGAAGCCGAGCACCTAGCGGTGCAGGAGACCTCAGCAGTAGGTAGGCCCTAGGTAAGGACACAGGAAGCCCATAGAGAGCCTCTCAGGAGCTCCTAGGAGCACATGAAGGAGCCGCAAACCCTAACCGCCCACCTCAAGACGCGGGTATTAAGCAAGGAGAATTCCTTTAGGCCATTGGTCATTCGGAAACCATATCGGCCCAACTGGCTACCGCCAAGCCAACATTGCCAAGAGCGAGCATGCCTGCCGCCATGAAGGCAGCAAGAACAGAAACAATGGCCGATGCCGGTTGACCTGCCGCCCAAAAGCCGATAGGTGGAACGAGGGCTCCCAAGATGGCTTTCTTGAGAGCGATTTCTTAGCGGGCGTGCGGAACACCCAAAAAAATATCCTTCACCAGTCCAATCTCGGCTTCCCATTTTCATCGAAAGTGCGGAAATTGCAGGCCGGAAACCCACTGCACCCCCACCAGTAGACCCCCTTTTTCCTGGCGGCCTCGCGCCGGATTAAGCCCTTTTCGCACTTCGGACAGGTGTGCTCCTCGGAAACCGTGGCGGTAGGTCTACGGGAAGCCGTATCCGGCTTACCTTTCTTATCCGTGGAAGAGAGCCTTGCACGCCGGGTAGCAGCAGCACCCCCAAAAAAACCCTTTGTTTCCTTTAATGCGGCGCAAGGCCCCTTCCTGACAGACCGGACACGGAACGCTTCCGCTTACAGAAATGGGAATCCCTTCACTACGGACACGACGAATCTCACCGTCGATAACCTCGTCGATATCTGCCAGAAGGGATTGGTAGTCGAGTTCCCCGCGCTCAATTAGCCTTTGCTTCTCGTGCCAAAGTGCCGTTAAGTCCGGCTTCACAGCAAAGGATGGCAAGGCGTCGTGAAAGCTGCGGCCCAACTCTGTGCTGAGAATTTGCTTGCCCTTCTCAGCTAGAAAGCCACGGTGGAACAAGGTTTCGATGTGTGTGTCCCTGGCCGCCGGAGTACCGATGCCGCCAGCCTCGTCGGCCTTTTCAGCATCCTTGCTAAGCAATAGCTCTTTAATTTTTGGATCAGTCACATACTTGGCGACCTGCGCCAGATCCTTGAGCAGCGTTTTCATGGCGTACCGCGTTGGCGGTTTAGTAAACTCACGCTTGGCACCCGCATCGCTCACGGAGCCCTGCTCTCCAACAGTCAGCCGATCCAAATCCACCGGCTCGGCGTCAGCCTGCTCCTCTCCGCCTCCGTTTTCTCCGCTTCCCTGTCCCTGGCGGTACAGACTGCGCCAGCCAGCAGACACATCAACCCGACCATTGGACGCGAAGCGGTAGTTATCAGCCTGGAACAGAACGTGCGTGCTGCGGTATTGCTCCGGAGGATAGAACTGGGCCAGATACGACCTGGTGATCAAGTCGTAGAGATTTCGCTCTGGCTCCGGGAGCGCCGGACGCCTGCTGTTCAACATGCTCGGAGCGATCGCTCAATTCGAGACCGAAATCCGCGCCGAGCGTCAACGGGAGCGTCAACGGGAGCGTAAAAAACCTACCTAAGCCCGTATCCACTAAATCCGTTTTTCTATGCTGGTACGAAGCGCTGCACATTGATCTTGTCCGCTTTTTTGCGTGCCTGCGCCAGATCATAGGCCGCCTGCATACGCAGCCACGTATCCGCCGTGCCGCTGAACGCCTTTTCCAGCCGTATCGCCATTTCCGGGGAAATCGCGGCCTTCTCGTTCACCAGATTGTTCAGGGCCTGCCGGGTCACGTCGAGCACCTTAGCGCCTTCGGTGACGCTCAGGCCGAGCGCTTCAAGGCATTCCTGCCGCACAATGCGGCCCGGATGCGGGGGATTGAACATCGACATAATGAAACCTCCTTTCTAGTGGTAGTCCACCAAATCCACATCGAGGGCTTGTCCGTCACTGAAACGAAAGATCACCCGCCAGTTGGCCCGGACAGTGATCGACCAGAAGCCTTTCAGGTCCCCTTTGAGGGGATGCAGGTGAAACCCCGGAAAATCCAAGGCATCGACCACAAGGGCGGTATCGAGCGCAAACAGGATGTTTTCCAGTTTGTCGGCGTAGTCCGCCGGAACCTTGCTGCGGTCGCCGCGCTCATAAAGCCGTTTCAAGCCTCGATGTTTAAAACTACCAATCATTATTCTAGATAATAGCAACAATTGTCACTTGTCAATCATAAAATTCCCACTCCCTGCTTTTTTCTTGTCGCCCCGCTCCGAAGGGTCTAACCGCAATCCGCGGTACAGGCGGGGACGCCGATGACCGCCAACGGTGATAACACACTAATCAAGGCCGCTTCCCAGGAGACTGGCGAGCGGCCTTATTTTTTTCGTCTTACAGGAAATCATCGTTGTTTAAATATCCCGAGGGGGGAGTTAGGGGGCAGCGCCCCCCAAGAGGTCGCAGACCCCACGCGGATATGTGCTCATTTTCCCGTTATCTAAGGATTGCCACTTTCGATCTGGTGGTTATCCCAACCGGGCAGACGAAAGATGATTTACGCTCCGCCGTGAAACTGGCTCACAGCGCCGTGAATGCTCTGGTGTACCGGAAGACCGTATAGCCTTCGCTTTGGTCAAGACCACCAACAGCGCCGATGAGTTAGCCACAGAAAGGGCCTATCTGGAGCAAACGGACTATCTGACCCTCGACGGGTTTATCCCCGTCTCTACGGCCTACGGTATCGCACACGACAACGGCAAGACCGCCATGGAAACCCCGCACCCCACTTTGAACAGCAAGGCAGAACTGCTCGCACAGGCCATCATCAACCGCCTTGTAGCGCTTACACAATCCAAGGAGGTTGCATAAATGGCCACCAGTACTGCCACCCTTAAAAAAGGTTCACCGCCCCGAAGAGAGAAGGCCGCTAATGTTTTGACATCCTCCCCCGCCTAAAGTCGGGGGATTCCTACGGCGCTCATTCCGGCCTGATGCTGGAATGAGTCGCTTCGGTGGGTTCCTGCTGCTGGCGGCCTTACTGCACCGCTCACTTCACAGGCTAGCTGGGCGTGTCCCGCCCTTAGAACATTGATTGCGCCGACCACATCGGCGTTTTCCTCGAATCCGCATGCCACACACTCGAAGCGTGCTTGTGTGCGGCGGT
>Ga0209144_1000280_pt1 | contig 11024 bp, 8 predicted proteins | sample WorMettrBAHAMAS1_FD_187392 | JGI IMG/M metagenome (GOLD analysis project Ga0209144, IMG submission 187392) | Marine gutless worms symbiont microbial communities from Max Planck institute for Marine Microbiology, Germany - Inanidrilus... | ecosystem: Host-associated > Annelida > Digestive system >...
GTCCGCCTGGCAAAGTTCAAGGGCCTCCCTCAGCACACCTTCCACCTGCACCTCAAGGAAACCGAATGGCGATACAACCACCGACACACCGACAAATACCAAACCCTGCTACGATACCTCCGCAAAAACCCACTCAGCTAGGCATGACCCTTTCGAAATTTCCGGTTGAGGAAATCGATCACAGGAAACTGTAAGGATCGATGTCGACGTGCACGCGCACGGTGTTCGGCAGGTCGACCGCGCCCAACCAGCGGCGGACCAGGGTGGGGACGTTGGCGCCGCGTGTTGCGATCATCAGCAAGCGGTAGCGATGGCGGCCGCGCAGCACCGCCATCGGTGCCGGGGCTGGTCCAAGCACGCGGATGCCGTCGCCCGAAGGAGCGGCGCGGCCGAGCGATTTCGCCGCGGCTTCGGCGGCGCCGGCGTCGCGACCGGAGACGACCAATGCCGCAAGCCGCCCGAAGGGCGGCATGCCGGTGTCCCGACGGGCCGCCGCCTCCGTGGCGATGAACCGGTCCCGATCCCCGGACGTCATCGCAGAAATAACCGCGTTCTCAGGCATGTACGTCTGCAGCAGAACCCGGCCGGGAGAGCCCTCGCGGCCACTGCGTCCGGCGACCTGATAGAGCAGCTGATAGGTTCGTTCCGCCGCCCTCAGGTCGGCGCCACCGAGACCGAGATCGGCATCGACAACTCCGACCAGGGACAGCAGCGGAAAATGGTAACCCTTGGCGACGACCTGGGTGCCAATGACGAGGTCGACCTCGTGGTCTTCGATACGCCGCACGAGTTCGGCCGTAGCGGCGGGTCCCGTCAGCGTATCGCTGGCCGCGACGACAAAGCGAATAGCGGGATAGGCGTCGGATACCTCTTCGGCTAGCCGCTCGACGCCGGGCCCGCAGGCGATGAGGCTATCGTCCGCGCCGCACTCGGGACACGTGGACGGTAGCGGTGCGTGAAATCCGCAGTGATGGCATTGCAGGCGCGCCATGAGCCGGTGCTCGACAAGCCATGCCGTGCACTGTGGGCAACGCATCCGGTGGCCACATGCACGGCACAGCGTCAACGGCGCGTAACCGCGGCGGTTAAGAAACAGCATCGCCTGTCGGCCGGCGGCCACCGTTTCGGTGAGTGCACGGCCAAGGGGTGGCGACAACCAGCGTCCGCGCTCGGCTGGATTGGCCCGCATGTCGACAACCTCGATGCTCGGCGGCGGCATGCCTGTGTGGCGGTCAGGGAGATGGAGCCGGCGAAATCGTCCCCGTTCGACGTTGACCAGCGTTTCGAGCGAAGGCGTCGCCGAGACCAGGACGGCCGGGATGTCGCTGATCCGCGCCCGCACGATGGCCATGTCGCGCGCGTTATAGGCGACGCCATCCTCCTGCTTGAAGCTGGCATCGTGCTCCTCGTCGACAACGATGAGGCCAAGCTCGGGAAACGGCAGGAAAAGCGCGGAACGCGCGCCGACGACCACACGCGCGGTGCCATCGGCAATCGCTCGCCACGTCCGCCGGCGCCTCGTCTGGGCCAGGTCCGAGTGCCACTCCGCCGGCGCGGCGCCAAAGCGGGCCTGGAAACGGCCGAACCATTGGGCACCAAGGGCAATCTCGGGAAGCAGCACAAGCACCTGGCGGCCCTGCGCTAAGGCCTCGGCGATCGCTTCGAAATAGACCTCCGTCTTGCCGGAACCTGGAACGCCGTCGAGCACGTCGACCGCGAAACCACCGCCAATGGTATCGCGAAGCGCAATCGCGACATCGGCCTGTGCCGCTGACAACACGGGGCCGGGGCGACGCCAGTCGGGGGAGCCGTCTCTCGGCGGGGGCAGGGCAACAGTTTCCAGCGCGCCCGCGTTCGATAGCCCGGAGACGACCGATACCGAGACGCCGGCTTCGCGGGCGAGTTCGGTCGCCGGTCTGGGCGGGCCATCGGCGAGCACGTTGAGCACCCGCTTTCGCGCCGACGTCATGCGAACGTCCGGTAGGGGAGTTGCCGCCACGAAGGCGGCAATGGGTCGTGGCGGTTCGAGCGCCTCGGGCACGCTCATCGCCATACGCAAGATCGCCCCGGGCGCGCGAACCGTGTAGGCGGCGACCCATTCGACGAACCGGCGCATGGAATTCGACAGCGGTGGCGCGTCGAGGCGGCGAATCACCGGACGGATTTTTTCACGGGCGACGTCCCCGGTGGTATCTCCCCACACCACTCCGACGATGTCGCGGCCGCCCAACGGCACCCGCACGAAATCGCCTGCCGAAACGCTCAAACCCTCGGGAACGCTGTAGTCATAGGTCCCTGCGAGCGGCAACGGCAGCAGCACGCCGACGCAATCGACCGGGCCTTGGCTAGCGTTTTCCGCGCCCGAACTGGTGCGGACTCTGGGCATCGGATATACTTTAACGGTTCCTGGGACGCCTACGCATCCGCGAGACCAAACCATCATGACTCACGATTCCGACGGCGCCGCCGCCTCCGCCGAAGAAGACAATGAACTCGATGCTCAACGCGTCGCCAGCTACCTGCGCAGCCATCCCGACTTCCTGGCCTGCAACGCCGACCTCCTCAAGGGTATGGCCGCGCCGGACCGATGGAGCGGTGACGAAGTCGTCGACATTCAGCGATACATGGTGGAAAGCCTTCGCGGCGAGCTGGACGGACTGCGCAACTGCACCCAGGAAGTGATCGAGACCAGCCGCACCAACCTGGCCAGTCAGTCCCGCACCCACGCAGCGGTCTTGGCGCTCTTGGCGGCAGCGGATCTCGACCAGCTCAGCCGCGTCGTTGTGGACGATTTACCGCTTTTGCTGGACGTCGACATTGCCGTCCTCGGTTTCGAACCGAGTGAACGCGGTCCTCTGGTTGCGGCGGAGATTCGCGGATTGCCCGCCGGCGTTACCGATCGTCTTGTCGGCACCGGCAAGGACATCGCGCTGTGTCGGGAGATGATCGATGACGAGGGATTGTTCGGCGGTGCGTTGACGCTCGTTCGTTCTGGAGCGATCGCCCGGTTGCGGCCGGGTGTTGATGCGCCACAGGGTGTCCTCGCCCTCGGTTCGCGCGACGAGGCCGCGTTTCATCCTGGCCAGGGAACCGAGCTCATCACCTTTCTCGCACGGGTTACCGAGCGATGCGTGCAAAGGCTTCTCCCGACGAACGGGTCGACGGGCTGATCGCGGAACCGGCGGTCGTTTCCGCCGTTACCGCGTGGCGTTCCTGGCTAGCCGGCGAGAGGCGAGTCTCGGCCCATACACTTGCTGCTTACGAATCCGACCTCGCGGCCTTCCTGGCTTTCATTTCCCGCCACATCGGCTATCCGCCTGGCCTTCCCGAATTGGAACGACTCGGGTCCGCCGATTTTCGGAGCTATCTCGCCGATCGGGCGGCGCAAGGTCTGGCACGGTCCTCGACCGCGCGGGCGCTGTCGACGCTCCGCGGTTTCTTTCGCTTCCTTGACCGCCGAGGATTGGCGCAAAACGCAGCCATCAACGCCCTCAGAACGCCGCGCGTGCCGAAATCCGTGCCGAAGGCGCTAAGTGAGGCGGAGGCGTTGGACGCGGTCGACTCGGTCGCCGACCTCAGCGACGAGCCGTGGATCGCCGACCGGGATGTCGCGGTGCTGGTCCTGTTGTATGGGTGCGGGTTGCGGATCGGCGAAGCGCTCGCGCTGAGGCGACGGGTGGTGCCGCTGGGCGAGACCCTCATCGTTACGGGCAAGGGCAACAAACAGCGAGTCGTGCCGGTGCTGCCGGTGGTTGCCGAGGCGGTCGCCAGCTATCTCCGCTCCTGCCCCTATGACCCGGGCGCCGACGGTCCCCTATTCGTCGGCGCCCGCGGCGGCGCCCTCAATCCCGGTGTGGTTCAGCGCCAGATGCGACGGCTGCGGGCGCTGCTCGGTCTTCCCGAGACCGCGACCCCGCATGCCCTCCGTCACAGTTTCGCGACCCACCTTCTGGGAGGCGGTGGCGATCTGCGGACAATCCAGGAACTGCTTGGTCACGCCTCGCTGTCGACGACTCAGCGCTACACGGAGGTCGACAGCACGCGGCTCGCCGCTGTCCACCGCGCCGCCCACCCCCGCGCCCGGAGATAACGCTGCTCCCGTCCGGTCGAAGGGATCTTAGTCACAGAACAGAGGTCGCCCGGCGGCGCGCTCGGCCAGCAGCATCTCCTGAACGGGCTCCCACATCACCCAGTCGGGTACGCGATTGCCAGTCCGCAGGGCGTCGCGAATGGCGGTGCCGCTGATGTGTTCGAGCCCGTCGCCCCCATGGCCACTGCCGTCTTCTTCGACGTAGCGTCCGGTCTGAGGGTCGTAGCCGACACGGCCGAAGAACACCGGTTCGACTCCAAGACCGCCAAGGTTTTCGAAAAGGCGTCGCGTATCGTCTGCACCGTAGAAACCGCCAACGCCAGTGTGATCGCGTCCGATGATGAAATGGCTGCAGCCCATGTTCTTGCGGCAAAGTGCCGTGAACACAGCCTCTCGCGGCCCGCAATATCGCGAATACGTCGAGAAGCTGCCGAGGATGACCCGGCCATTGGGATAGAGCCCGAACGCGAGCATCAACTGGTAGCTGCGGAGAATCGGCTCGGCGAGGAAGTCATTGGTTTTCTTCGGGCCGATGACCGGGCTGACCAGAAGCCCGTCGGCTCCCGTTCGGCGCAGCGCTTCGAGCTGGATATGGTGGTGGACGCGGTGTGGTGGGTTTCGTCCATGGAACCCGACGACCTTGCTCCAGCCCTTGTGCGTGAAGATGAACCGGGTTTGCGCAGGGCTCAGCTCATAGGGGCGATGCGGCGACGGCAGGCGATCGACGAGCAGAACATTACCGCCGATGAATGTGTCTCCGCTAGCGAGCAGCTTGGCCGCTCCCGGATGGGTGTCGGAGTCGGTGCCGAACCACAACCGCGCAACGATATGAAGATCCTCGACGTAGATCTCGTTGACGTCGAGGAGCGCATGTATCCGCCCGGACGCACTGCGAAGGGCTATCCGGTCACCGGGCCCGATCCCGCGGGCGTGCGATCCGGTCACCTGGAGAACCAGGGGCATCGTCCAAACCGTACCGTCGGACAGCCGATTGGTTTCCAGAACCGCACGAAGGGTCTGGCGGTCCATGAACCCGGTCAACGGCGAGTAGGTCCCGACGGCGAACTGCTCACAATCCATCAGGTCGGTCTGGGAAACCTCAATCGATGGCAGTGCATCGACACCCACCAGATCATCGACTGTTGCCTCACGATGGATCAACCGGCCGCCATGGGGCGCGACCAGAAGCGACGCTGGATCGAAGGGGTAGCTATCCTCCCCGTCGTCGGCGCGCTCGAACTGCTGAATCATCTTGACGATCATTCTGGCGCAACGGACGGGGTACGCCCTGATCGCCGTCTCCGCCGCCAGAACGAGGCCGTCCGCACCGTCGCGAAGCGTGTTGTGAATGTCGTTGACCTCGGCGCGCGTCGGAGTCAGGTCGGAGACCATGGATTCGAGGAGGTTGGTCGCGACGTAGACCTTGACACCCAACTCTCCGGCGCGGCGTAAGATACGCTTCTGTACCGTCGGGATTTGCTCGATGGGTACCTGGCGGGACAGATCCCCCCGGTCGATGAGAATGGCGTCGGACCCGCGCGCGATGGCGTCGAGATTGGCCAACCCGCCGGCGCACTCGATTTTGGAGATCAGGGTGGCGCCGGGGCCGATTCGCCGCCGCAGCACGTCCACGTCGTCGGGACCATTCGCGAACGACAGCGCGAAATGGCGAATGCCAAGCTCGCGGCCGATGTCCACCGCGGCCTGATCCTTTTCGGTCAGCGGCGGCAGGACGATGTCGCGCTCGACGGTGACGGCCTTATTTCGCCCGACGTCTCCGCCGGTCAGCACCCGGAGCGCGACGGCGTCGTCCGTCTTGTCGACGACCTGTACCAGCACGGAATTGAAGTCGATGCTGATGAAGTCGTCGACCTCGAGGGCATCGATGATGTCGAGCGGATAAAGGTTGATGTTGACCGAGTCACCCGGCACGCGGTGGCGCTGCGCATGAACGACCGAGTTTTCGCGCAGCTTGATCGTGCCGTCGACGAAGTCGCTGGTCCGGATCTGCGCACCCTCGGTGTCCAGGCACACCGGCACGTCCGTGCACGACTGAATGAACCGGATCGTCGACGCAACCCGGTCCAGCGACGTATGGGAGAGGTTGATGCGGAACAGTGATGCTCCGAGTTCGGACAGCCGGCCGATGACCTCCGCATTGAGGGACGCCGGTCCAAGCGTGCACAACAGTTCCCGTTCCACGCTCAGTGCTCCCTTTCGTGGGCAGGTGCCGGGGCTAGCCTGTTCAAACCGTGAACAAAGGTTTGTAGCGCCGCGATTCCACTGCCGTCAACGCGGTTGCGGACAGGGGTGATCCGGCGCGTTGTTGACAGTCCTTTCGAGCGCTCCAAAGATGCAGTTAACCGCCTCGAAGCTGGCTGGGCAATTCCTGGGCTGCCGTATCCGCCGATGATCACCGAGCGCCGATTCGACACCGTTCGCAAATGCACGCGCGCCGCGGCGTGGGCGATGGTGGCCGAGCTTCGCGCCGCCGTCCGCGATCGCGGAGCCGCGACCCTTGCCGTTTCCGGAGGGAGGACGGCCAAGCATGTCCTTCCGTTCCTTGCCGTCTCCGAACTGGCGTGGCACCGGGTCACCGTCACCCTCGCCGACGACCGATGGGTTCGCCGGGGCCATCCGGACAGCAACGAAGGATTGGCGCGCCGATACCTGCTCAAGGATCGCGCTGCCAAGGCCGCATTCGTTCGCCTCAAGACGGTTTCAACAACACCGGCCGCTGGCCTCAAACAGGCAGAATCATGGGTCCGCGACATGGAATGGCCGCTGGACGTGATCTTCCTCGGTATGGGCGAGGACGGCCATGTCGCGTCACTGTTCCCGGGCGAGGATTGGAGCGGCGGCAAGCGGCTGGTCGCCGTTCCCGCCACCGATGGCAGACAGCCCCGGGGCAGCCTTTCACCCTCTGCGTTGGTCGATGTTCGCCACGTCTTTCTCGTTATTTCCGGGGCCGCCAAGACCGAAACCTATGTCCGCGCGTGCGAACCCGGCCCGGCGGAAGAGCTGCCCGTGCGCCTCGTGCTGCACCAGGACCGGGTGCCGGTGTCGGTGTTTCTGGCCTCGTAGCGCGACAGCCTAGCGCCGCTCGCCTTCGCGGCGGATCGCCCATTTGAGGTGCGCACCGGCGCCGTTCAAGGGACCGCCGACAACGATCTGTTCGGCTCGGCGCGGCCGTCCACCGCCACCGAGATAGACGCTCTCCTCGATGCTCAATGCGCCGCCGACGGCAATGAATCGCCATCCTGCACCCGACGGAAGGCGCAGAAGCGCCGCCGTTCCATCCTGGATTAAGGAGACCTTGACGTCCGGATGCAGATGAAAGCGGGCGCGGAACATCTGGCCGCCGGCCCCATCGAGGACATCTTCACCGCGGATATCGCCGCCGGATGCATCGATATACAGCCGGCGCTGGTGCACCAGCCCGAACCGCCGCCGGTAGCCATCGTGGGCGGTGTCCAGCCATGCGGCTCCATCGGCTTCGCGCCGTTCTGCGGAGACCTGGATTGGATGCCGCCTGAAACTGCTCGCGGTTCCAAGGTCGACAGAATTGACGTCGTCCACGGTCACCGTCGAGTGGGCGGCGGTTGCGCGGAGCGCGTTCCGCCAATCCGGATCGTCTCCTCCGCTGGCTCCGCAGTTGACGATCATCCGGTCGCGGCCGTCACTGACTTCAAGGGCGAGCGCACCGGCGTGGGCGCCGGCGCCGCCCACCGCAGGTGGCACGCCGGTGTCAACGATGACAGCCGTTCGCCCGGCCGCCAGGCGCTGAAATCCGGTATGCGGCGCGGCGCCGGGAGCCTTTCCCCGGACCGCGGCCCGCGCGAGCACCGCATCGATAAGGCGTCGATCCCCCTCGAACCCGCCGTGAAAGAGGGCAAGGCCGCCGTTTCCATGGCGCAGGGCACGAAGCATCGGCGCCATCCGGTCGATCGCACCTTGAACCGAAGGGGGAATCTCCGCTCCGCCGGCTTCCAGGGCGGCGCGAATGTCGAGCAGATCTCGAAGCAACTCTGCATGACCCAACGGATTGCGGCCGGCGTGCCCGCCATCGGGCAGGACCTGATTGTCGATTTCGCCTTCCAAGAATTCGAGTGCCCGATCCAGGTTGCCGACACCCAGGCATAAGGCCGATGCGATCCAGCCCTTGACCGCGGCGAAGGCGCCGACGTCGCCGGCGACGGACGGCGCGGTACGGGCGAGGTGCCGGGCCTGCATGGATGTCGACTCAAGGAACCGCTGTCGAAAACCATCGTCGCTGCCGGCAAACAGAAACTCCGACGCGGCCAGCCACGCCGCCAATCGCCGGCCAAGAACATCTGCCCGCCACGCCGGCTCCGTGCAGGCCCGATCGCAGGCAATCCAACCCGCGACCAATTCCCGGGCCCGCTCGGCCGCTGCGCTCGTCCCCAAGGCTGCGAGATCGCCGAGCCAGGCGAACCCGTACAGGGTCGACGCCGCTCGCGGGCCGGTCGGGACCGCGGTCCACGGCGCCCGCCCGAGGGGAAGGGTGGGGCCGAAAAACGGCAATGCGCCATCGAGAATGCCGTCACCGATCGCCCTGTCTTCGGGCCAGGTCTCGGAACAGACATGCCGGATCGACGATGCCGGACGGCGCCGGAGTGTCAGCCGATAGGGTTTGGTGCGGTACAGCGGCTTGGCAAACGCTCGCCAACCCGGCACCGGCCACAGGCGTGCGGGAAAAGCGCCAAGGTTTCTTACCGCCGAGATCATCGCCGCCATACACAGAGGTGCTGAGGGTCACACGCGTTCCGGCACCGCAGCGCCGTGCATGTGCTGTAGCGCATATCACGACCCCCCCGCAAGCAATGGGCCGGCATTGCGACCCCGACAGGAGTATGGAACACTTCCCGCCCCTTTGACCGCAACGAGTCGGCGTTCGCCGATGCCCGAGCCGACCCGCCCCGTACACCTCTACCGCGATTACGTTGCCGGCCGTTCCATGGCGCGGCGCGTCCGCGACTTGGCTCGTGACGCTGCGGTCTTCGCTCTGGCGCTGGGGCGGTCGATGGGTACTGGGAACGGCCAGATCCGGTTTCCGTATTACCACCATGTGCTCGACGACGAACGGGTCGGTTTTGCCCGCCAGCTGGACTATCTGCGGCGTTTCGGCGAGTTCATCGATCTGGATACGGCGGTTGCGATGCTGGAGTCGGGGACGGCCATCGCCGGAACCTACTTCTGCGTGACCTTCGACGATGGCTTCAAGAACTGCCGAACGAATGGCCTGCCCATTCTTGCGGAGAAACGCGTGCCGGCGGCGTTCTTCCTCGCCACCCGTTACGTGGGTACCCGGTCGGAGACCGATTGGGATGTCTTGCGGGGGTTTTACGGGGGCGGTGGTCCCGTCGTCGAATTCCTCGACTGGGACGATTGCCGCGCCATGATCGCCGCCAGCATGACCATCGGCTCGCACACCGTCAACCACGTGCGCCTTGCCGACCTCGACGAAGAAGAAGCGGCAAGCGAATTCACCGAATCGAAACACGTCATCGAAGCCGAAACCGGCCAGGCATGCGTGCACTTCTGCTGTCCATGGGGACGCCCGGGCGTCCATTTCGACGCCAAGCGGGACCCGGGACTCGCCCGCAGCGTGGGCTACCGCTCATTCCTGACCACCGTGCGCGGTGGCAACGCGGCCGGCGATTCTCCGATGGCGGTCCGCCGCGACCACCTGCTTGCCGGCTGGGGCACCCACCAGTTGCGCTATTTCCTCGGCGGCTGAGGCTGCGGTGACGAGGGTTGCCCACTGCCGGCTGCGCGAGGCCACCGACCGGGACGCGCCTACGGTGTTCGCGCTGCTGGCCAATTTGGGTCTTCGACTCCCCAATCACGATACCGGAAGGTCGGCAATGTGGCGGCGGCTGTGGATCGAAAACCCGGCGCTTCGCGGCGACGACCGCCCGCCTCCGGGCTGGGTGCTCGAAGCGGATGGGATGATCGTCGGCTTTTTCGGCAGCATTCTCCGAGAGGGTGTTGTCGGCGGCCGAACCGTGCGCATCGCCGTGGCAAGCCTGTGGGGTGTCCAGCCCGGCTTTCGAGACCACGTCCCCGAGCTGGCCGGCGCTTACTTCGGTCAGGAGCGGGCCGACGTGTCCCTCGTGACCACTGCCGTGCTGGCGACGGCACGTATCTTCGAGCGTCACGGCGGCCAAGCGGTGCCGCAACCCAATCTCGGCAACACCCTCTCGTGGGTGATCGACGTTCAGGGATTCGTCGCGGCCGCGCTGAGACGCAAGGGCGTCGGGGGCAACGCGGCGACCTTCTCCGGCAAGGTGTCGAGGAAGCTCGGCATGTTCGCCTCAACACCGTTACACCGCAGCGTAGGGACCCTCCCGGACGTTGCCATCCTCGGTATTCCTGATCTCGGCGGCGAGTTCGACGGGTTGTGGCGGCGCGTCGCCGAGAGCCGGGCCGGGTTTTGGGCCGTGCGCAACGCCGCGGCATTGCGTTGGCATTTCGAAAGCAACGACAGCGCCGTGGTGTTTGCGCTGCGCGGCGCCAACGGTCTTGACGGATACACCATTGTCGTGCGGGACGATAACACTGCGATCGGGCTCCGGCGGCTGCGGATCGCCGATCTGGTCATCAGCGCCGACGACGCGGAGAAAACGACGACGTTGCTCGCCGCCGCCTTTGCCCACGCAGATACCGAGTGCTGTCACGTGCTTGAACTGGTCGGACTCACCGCCGCTGCTTACGACCACGCTCGAACCCTAGAGCACTTTTCGACCTGACAGAATCGTCGGGGATTCCCAATCGGTTGGAATTATGATTCAAGCTGCGGGCTGGTGAAGGAGGCCAGCCTGCATGACGCAACCTCTTTCAGATGACTTGCGCCGCCGGGTGGTGGCGGCGGTGGATGGTGGGATGTCGCGACGGGCGGCGGCGAAGCGGT
>Ga0209144_1000281_pt1 | contig 10991 bp, 12 predicted proteins | sample WorMettrBAHAMAS1_FD_187392 | JGI IMG/M metagenome (GOLD analysis project Ga0209144, IMG submission 187392) | Marine gutless worms symbiont microbial communities from Max Planck institute for Marine Microbiology, Germany - Inanidrilus... | ecosystem: Host-associated > Annelida > Digestive system...
GAACATGGGCTTAGCATCGCCGATTCGCGCCGTATCACAACCCGAATATCAATCAGAGGCCAAGAATTTAGCACCACACTATTCAGCCGCGAAAACGCCGTCCTTGAAAACAAAGGGCTTTTCGAAATGCGTTCCTGATTCGTCCAAATCTGCTGTTCAGGTTGAGGCTAACGGTATTGTCCGCACCGCGCCGGTCCGGCTTTCGGACATCTGCATCGGCCCGTTGGCCGTGCGCGGCGTCGAGGCGACGGTCAACGAGGCGCCCATGGGCATTTCGCTGCTCGGTATGACCTTCCTTTCTCACCTCGACGGGTACGAGGTGACCGGCGACAAGCTGATCCTGCGGTGGTGAGCGGCGGTCAGCCGTCGAGCTGCAAGAACACGACGCGCGCCGCGCCGTAGGTGCGTTCGTCGAGGACCGTGTAACGGGGCGGCTGCTGCAGAGCCTCCTGGGACGCGATCTCGACCACACAGATCGCACCAACGCTGATCCAACCTTTTGCCGTCAGCCCGGCCAACGCCGGTCCGGCCAAGCCGCTGTCGTAAGGCGGATCGAGAAAGGCCAGGGCGGCCGGTGCTTCCGCCGCGCGGGGTGGCGGTGCCAGGCGCGTTGCATCGATCTTGAGGAGCAACACCGCCGAGGCCTCACCAAGCGCGGCGGCGTTGCGTCGGATCTCCTGCACCGCCCGGCCGTTCGTGTCGATGAAAGTCGCCCGGGACGCCCCCCGCGACAACGCTTCCAGGCCCAGCACACCGGTGCCGGCGAAGACGTCGACCACGCTGGCGCCTTCGAACCCGTCCCAATCGATACCGTGCTCGAGGATGTTGAACACCGCCTCGCGGACGCGGTCGGCGGTCGGGCGGATGCCGTCGAGGGGTGCCCGCAACGGCCGGCCCCGGTGCCGTCCACCGACGATCCTCACCGCGCCCTTCCTTTGCCCTTGCGCGGCCCCTCGCCGAGCTGGTCTCGCAGCACTTTCGCCGGCACCTCGGCGACCTCGCCCCGCTTCAGCCCGCCCAACTGGAAAGGGCCGTAGGCGACGCGGATCAGCCGGTTGACCGCGAGGCCGATGTGCTCGAGCGCCCGGCGCACCTCGCGGTTCTTGCCTTCCTTCAGCGCCACGGTCAGCCAGACGTTGGAGCCTTGCAGGCGATCGATGGCGGCTTCGATCTTCCCGTATCGGACTCCGTCCACGGTCACCCCTCGGGCCAGTCGTTCGATCGCCTCGCCCTCGACACGGCCGAAGGCACGCACCCGGTACCGCCGCGTCCAGGCCGTCGCCGGGAGTTCCAGCTTTCGGGCGAGGCCGCCGTCGTTGGTCAGCAGCAAAAGGCCCTCGGAGGCGATGTCGAGCCGGCCGATGGAGATCACCCGGCCGAGGTCCGCCGGCAGGGCGTCGAACACCGTCGGCCGCCCTTCGGGGTCACGGTGCGTGGTCACCAATCCTTCCGGTTTGTGGTAGCGCCAGAGCCGGGCCGCCGCGGCATCGGGCAGTGGCTGGCCATCAACGGTGACAACATCCGATGCATCGACCGTCACGCCCGGTGCGTCGAGTACAGTGCCATTGACGGCGACCCGGCCGTCGGCGATCCACCGTTCGGCTTCGCGGCGCGAGCAGAGGCCCGCGCGAGCGATGACCTTGGCGATCCGTTCGCCGCCGTTGGCGGCAGCGGAATCCGTTTTGGCTTTGCTCATCGCCGGCGGGCGGCGTCGACGAAGGCGTCAAAGATCCGCCGGTCGCCATCGGAAAGTTCGAACTCCGGGTGCCACTGAGCGCCGATACAGAAACGGTGTGCCGGCGCCTCGATGCCCTCGATCACCCCATCGGGGGCACGGGCGTTGACGACGACGCCGTCGGGGATGTCCTTGACCGCCTGATGGTGGGCGCTGTTCACCTCTAACTCGTCGAGGCCGACGATCTCGGCAAGCCGGGTTCCGGCGACGAGGGCGACCGTGTGGCCGGGTTCGTCGCGCGGATAGGGCTGTTCATGGGCGAGGGCGTTTTCGACTTCGTCGGGGATGTGCTGGATCAGCGTGCCGCCGAGGACGACGTGGAGCAGTTGCTGGCCGCCGCAGATGCCCAGCACGGCTTTGTCGGCGGTGAGGGCGGCGCGGACCATCGCTGCCTCGAAGGCAGTGCGGTCGTCCTTGGTGGCGACCTTCGGGTGACGCTCGGTGGCGCCGAAGAGTGCCGGGTCGACGTCGAAATCCCCGCCCGAGACAAGCAGCCCGTCGAGGCTGGCCGCGTAGTCATCGACGCGCTCGGGTTCATGAGGCAGCAGTACGGGAACACCGCCGGCGCGGACCACTGCAGACGCGTAGTTGCGGCGAAGCGCCAGCCACGGAAAGACCGAATAGCCGGCGCCGTCTTCCGAATCCACGGTGATGCCGATCAGAGGTTTTGTCATGGCGGACAATCTAGGCGCACGGGCTCGGCCGGACCAGAGCTTGATTCGATTGGCCGTACCTCACATGGTGCCGTCATGGTGGAGAACCCGTTCATGCGCGCCGCGCTCACCGAAGCGGAGGCCGCCGCTGGACGCGGCGAGGTTCCGGTCGGCGCGGTCGTTGTCGATGCTGCGACGGGTACCGTGCTTGCCGCCGCCGGCAACCGGGTCGAGGAACTGAACGACCCGACGGCCCACGCCGAGATCCTCGCCATTCGCGCTGCGGCGGACCGCGCCGGTGCGCCCCGGCTCCCCGAGTGCGACCTCTACGTGACGCTTGAACCCTGCGCCATGTGCGCGGCGGCGATCTCGTTCGCGCGCATCCGCCGGCTCATCTTCGGTGCCTACGACCCCAAGGGCGGCGGCGTCGAGAACGGCGCGCGGTTCTTCGACCAGCCGACCTGCCACCACCGCCCCGAGGTCGTCGGCGGCGTCGGAGAGACCGAAGCGGGAATCTTGCTCAGAACTTTTTTTGAGGACTGGCGCTGACGAGGTCGGAGGCCCGCCGTTTAATGCCCGGCAATGACCGCGTGAAGCGGCTTGGTCTCCTCGAATCGCTGCTTCTGTTCCTCGCTCGCCTTGGTCTGATAGGCGGCCTTCCACTCGTCGAACGGCATGCCGTAGATGATCTCGCGGGCCTCCGGGTCGCTCATCTCGATGCCGCGCTCCTGGGCCGCGGCGCGGTACCACTTGGAGAGACAGTTGCGGCAGAACCCCGAGAGGTTCATCAGGTCGATGTTCTGCACGTCGGTGCGCCGCTGAAGGTGTTCGACGAGGCCGCGGAACGCCGCCGCCTCCAGTTCGGTACGCGTCTTGTCGTCCATGTGAGTACTCCGCATGCGATCGCCACGGCGCCGTTCGCCGGTGCCTTCACATATGGGTGCGGTTCGGAGGTCGCCAACTCCTACCGATCGATCGCCCGCCAGCCGATGTCGCGGCGGCAGAACCCCTCGGGCCAGTCGATTCGGTCGACGGCGTCATAGGCCAGCTTTTGCGCCTTTGCGACGGTCGGTGCGCGCGCAGTGACGCCGAGCACGCGCCCGCCATCGGCGACGATTTTTCCGTCCTCCGACTTGGTACCGGCATGAAAGACGACGACACCGTCGAGCGCGTCGGCATCCTCGATGCCGCGGATTTCGGAACCCTTGGGGTAGTAGCCGGGATAGCCCTGGGTCGCCATCACGACGAAAAGCGCGGCATCGTCATGCCATTCGAGATCGACCGAATCGATGTCGCCGTCGGCGCAGGCAACGAGCGCCGGCAGCAGGTCCGACTTCAACCGCATCAGCAACGGCTGGCATTCGGGATCGCCGAAGCGGGCGTTAAACTCCAACACCGTCGGTTCGCCGTCCTTGATCATCAACCCGGCGTAGAGGAGGCCCTTGTAAGGGTGACCCTCGGCCTTCATCGCCGCAACCGTCGGATCGATGATGCGCTCCATGATCTTTTTGGTCAGGTTCTCGGTGACCACCGGTGCCGGCGAGTACGAACCCATGCCGCCGGTGTTGGGCCCTTCATCGCCGTCGTGGGCGCGCTTGTGGTCCTGGGCCGAGGCCAAGGGCAGCACATGCTCGCCGTCGACGAGGGCGAAAAAACTCGCCTCTTCGCCGTCGAGGAACTCCTCGATCACCACCTCCGCGCCGGCTTCGCCGAACGCGGACTCGATCATGATGTGGTCGATGGCGGCGTAGGCTTCGTTCTCGTTGTGACAGACGATGACGCCCTTGCCGGCGGCGAGTCCGTCCGCCTTGACCACGACCCGTGTGCCCTGGCGGAGGATGAACTCCTTGGCCTGGTCCGGTTCGTCGAAGCGACCAAAGGCCGCGGTCGGTATGTCGTAGCGGGCGCAGAGGTCCTTCATGAACCCCTTGGAGCCCTCGATCCGGGCGGCGGCCGCGGAGGGGCCGAAGGCCTTGATGCCGGCCTTTTGCAGGGCATCGACGAGGCCGGCGACCAGCGGCATCTCCGGGCCGACGACGACGAAATCGACGTTCGATCCCTTGGCGAAGCGGACGATTCCGGCAATGTCCTCGGCATCCACGGGGACGCATTCGGCGACACCGGCAATGCCGGCGTTGCCGGATGCGCAATAGAGTTTGTCGCAGAGCGGTGATTTCGCGATCGCCCAGCAGAGCGCGTGTTCGCGTCCACCGGACCCCACCACGAGCACGATCATCCGGGAATTCTCCTTTGTCCCGTGCTTCTTTCGCGCACGGGTTCGGTTGGTTCATACTGGCCTTAAATGGCGGACCATCCTATCACCGGCGACGGCGATCACAACCTGCCCGTCCTTTCGGTCAGCGAGATTTCGCTCGCCCTGAAGCGGCGCGTCGAGGAGTCGTTTGATCGCGTGGGCGTGCGGGGTGAGATTTCCGGCTTCAAGCGCGGCGCTTCGGGCCATCTCTATTTCTCCCTAAAAGATGCCGATTCGGTCCTCGACGGCGTGTGTTGGCGCGGCGCCGCAGGCCGGCTCGGCCTCGCCCCCGAGGACGGCATGGAAGTGGTGGCGACGGGCCGGTTGACCACCTATCCAGGTCGGTCGAAGTACCAGATCGTCGTCGAGTCCATGGACCTTGCCGGCGAGGGCGCACTCCTGAAGCTCCTCGAAGACCGGCGGCGCGCCCTGGCCGCCGAGGGTCTCTTCGACACCGAACGAAAGAAGCCGCTGCCGTTCCTGCCTGAGGTGATCGGCGTTGTCACGTCGCCGACGGGCGCGGTGATTCGCGACATCCTGCACCGTCTCGCCGACCGGTTCCCGCGTCGGGTGCTGCTGTGGCCGGTGCTCGTGCAGGGCGAGGGTGCGGCGGCCGAGATCGCCGCCGCCATCACCGGGTTCAACGCGCTTCCTGCCGACGGGCTCGTGCCCCGGCCCGACCTGCTGATCGTCGGGCGCGGCGGAGGCAGCCTCGAAGACTTGTGGGCGTTCAACGAAGAGATCGTCGTCCGCGCCAGCGCGGCGAGCGCCATTCCGCTGATCTCCGCCGTCGGCCACGAGACCGACACGACGCTCATCGACTTCGCCGCCGACCGTCGTGCGCCGACCCCGACGGCGGCGGCAGAGATCGCCGTACCTGTGCGCATCGAATTGCTGGCCCAGGTCATGGACTCGGGGACCCGCCTCGTCGGCGCCGCCAACCGGCTGTTCGCCGAACGCCGCACCCGGGTCGAGGGCTTGGCGCACGGATTGCCCCGGCCCGGCCGGCTGGTCGAGGAGGCCCGCCAGCGACTCGACGATTGGGGCGAGCGGCTGGCCAACGGCCTCTCGGTCGGCCTGGACCGGCGCCGCAGCCTGCTCGCCACGCTGAGCGGTCGGCTAACCAGCCCCAAGCCGATGATCGACCACGGGCGTAGTCGCCTCTCGGCCGAAACGCGGGCGTTGGCTGCGGTGGCACAGGTGGTGCTGCGCGACCGGCAGGGCCGCATCGAACGGGCCGGCGCGCTGCTGGAAAGCCTCTCCTACAGGCGGGTTCTTGAAAGGGGTTATGTGGTCGTGCGGACGACATCCGGAGAGACGGTCGTCCGCGCCGGGGCGGTCAAGCCTGGGATGGCGCTGTCGCTCGAGTTCCAGGACGGCAGCACGCCCGCCACGGCGGACGGTGGCGCACCGCAAAAACCACGCGCGAAACCGAGACCACGGACAACCGACGACGACCAAGGATCCCTGCTGTGAGGTCGACGCAAATGTTGGCCGCATTGGTCCTTGCGCTCACCATCGCGGTGCCAGCCCGAGCTAAGGTCCGACTGGAAGGTCCGTTGGTCCAAGGAGGATTGGTGGTCGGGACAACGACACCCGGCGCGCAGGTGAGCCTAGACGGTCGGCCGGTGCGTGTCTCCGCCGAGGGGCGGTTTCTGCTGGGCTTCGGCCGCGACGCCGCCGGCCAGTCCGAGCTCCGGGTCGTTGCGAAGGACGGAGTGACTGAAACTCGGACCCTCGCCATCGCTAGGCGAGACTGGAAGGTCCAGCGCATCGACGGACTGCCGCCGCGCAAGGTGACGCCGTCGCCGAAAGACCTCGAACGCATCGCCGCGGAGCGCAAGCTCATCGTCGCCGTGCGCCGAGGGGACAGCTCCGAGCCCTTCTTCGAGGAGGGATTCGACTGGCCGCTGGCCGGAACCATCACCGGCATCTTCGGCAGCCAGCGCATCCTGAATGGCAAACCCCGGAGTTCCCACGCCGGGGTCGACATCGCGGCACCAACCGGAACGCCCATCCGCGCCGCCGCCGCGGGAACGGTGGCGCTTGTGTATGACGGCATGCTGCTCACGGGAAAGACGGTGATGATCGACCATGGCCATGGCCTCACCAGCGTCTACATCCACTTGCACACGATTGCCGTCGCGGAGGGACATCGTGTTGAGCAGGGCGACGTCATCGGCACCGTCGGTATGACCGGCCGCGCTACCGGCCCGCACCTGCATTGGGGGGTGAGCCTGTTCGACGTTGCCCTCGATCCGGAACTGCTGGTCGGACCTATGCCGTCCGCCGGTCAGTCCGGCCAGCGGCGGTGAACCCAGAGCCACTGTTCGGGGCGTTCGCGGATCCAGCCTTCGAGCAGGGCGTTGACGGCGGCCATGGCATTGGTGATGTCGGCCTTGCGGTCGCCGGTCTTCTCGAAGGCCATCGGCGGGAACACGGTGAGGCGAAAGCGGGCGCCATTTATGCGTTCGATCCGCGACGGCAGAACCGGGCATTCGTAGCGGAAGGCGAACTGCGCCAGGGCCGGTGCGGTCATCGCGTCGCGGCCAAAGAACGGCACCGGAATGCCGTCGTTCATCTTCTGGTCGACGAGCAGGCCCAGGTGCGCGGTGCCCTTGAGGAGTTCGAGCGCGCGCTTGGCACCGGCCGAGCCCTTGGGAATCATCTTCGCCTCGCCCGACCGGCGGTGATGATAGAGCCAGTTCATGAACGGATTGTTGGGCGCCCGGTAGATGAGGTTGAGCGGCGCCCCCCCTTCCGCCGAACACAATCCCATCACCTCCCAGTTGGCGAAGTGACCGGAAAACAAAATGCCGGAGCGGCCGTCGTCGCGCATGGCCTCGAAGTGCTCGACACCGCGCAATTCGACCCGGCCGCTGGCCATCAGCGGCTCGCGGTCAAGGTTGGGATACTCGAAAGCGGTGCGTCCGAGGTTGTCCCACATGCCCCGTACGATGGCTTCGATCTCGGCCGGGGACTTTTCCGGGAAGGCGCGGGCGAGGTTGCGCCGCGCGAGCTTGCTCTTGCCGAACCGCGGTCCGATGGTCCTCCCGAGCCAGCCGCCGACCGCCGACGCCGCATCGAGGGGCAGCATCCGGGCGATTCCGAACAGCGTCCGCGCGACGGCGGCTTGAAGCCAGTAGAGGATCCGACGGCCGCCCGCCGGCGAGTCATTGGACATGGTCGAGAATCGGGGAGAGAAGCGTTTCGAGTGCCGTTTCCTTCTCCCATGCGACGGCAACGGTCAAGACCTCGATTGACTGGCTCGCGGCGTGCGGCAGGCGCTTTGCGTCTTTGGCGGTGGTGACCAGTTTGGCGCCGGCGGCGTCGGCACGGGCAGACAGGGGCTCGATGTCTCCTTCGGTGAAGGGATGATGATCCGGAAACTCTGCCGTCAATTCGACCCGGCTGCCGAGCGCACGCAGCGTTTCGAAGAACTTCGCCGGGCGGCCAATGCCGGCGAAGGCGACGACGACGTGGCCGGCGAGCCGGTCCGAATCCGGAGAGGGTCTCAGACCTCCCGGCAGCACCGGGAGGTCGCCGGCCTGCGAGGTGACTTCGGCGTTGTCCTCGCCCATGACCACAACGGCGTCGGCGCGGGCAAGACCGTGGGAAACGGGTTCGCGCAAGGGTCCCGCCGGGATGACGCGATTGTTGCCGAACCCGGCCCCGCCATCGACGACGATGAGGGAGAGGTCCTTGGCGACGCTCAGATTCTGGAACCCGTCGTCGAGGATCACCGCCATTGCCCCGGCCGCGACCGCCGCCTCGATCCCGGCACGCCGATCCTTGGCGACCCACGTTGGGCATGCCTCGGCCAGCAACAGGGGTTCGTCGCCGACGGCCCGGAACCCGTGGCGGTCGGGATCGACCCGCAGTGGCCCAGGATCGGTGCCGCCGTATCCCCGGCTGACCACATGGACGGCGATCCCGCGCGCCGCGAACCTGCCGGCGAGATCGAGGACAACAGGCGTCTTGCCGGCGCCGCCGGCGACCAGATTGCCGACGCAGATCACCGGCACCGGCGCTTTCCAGGGCCGAGCGAGACGAATGCGAAGAGAAACAACAGCGCCGTAAAGCCAGCCAAGCGGCGCGAGAAGGGTCGCTAGCAGACCGACCGGGCGATACCAGAACTCAGGCGTGCGCACGGCGGTCGGGCGTCAATGGGGGGCCGAGAAAGGGGACAAGGGCCTCGACGATGGCATCGACGACGCCGCTTTCGCCGGCGGCAAACGTTCTGGCGGCCGCGGCACGGGACTCGCAGAGTTCGGGATCGGCGAGCAGGCGACCCATGGCCGAGGTGAGGGCATCGGCGTCGGCGACGGTTTCGGCGCCTCCGGCGGTGACCATGCGCCGGGTGATCTCCTCGAAGTTGGAGACCTTAGGGCCGGTCACCACGGCGGCGCCGAGTTGCGCGGCTTCGATCGGGTTCTGGCCGCCGTCGGCCGAGAGCGACTTGCCGATGAAGGCGATGGGTGCCAGACGGTAGAATAGGCCGAGTTCGCCGATGGTATCGGCGACGTAGACATCGGTTTCCGGTGCGATGGTTTCTCCCGCGGCCCTGCGAGCCGTGGTCAGGCCGGTGGCGGCCAGGGCCGCGGCGGCGTCCGCGCCGCGGTCGGGATGGCGCGGAACGATGATGGTCAAGAGGCCCGCGTGACCAGGCTCGAGGGCGGTATGGACGGTGCCGGCGATCTCTTCCTCGCCGGCATGGGTGCTGGCCGCGAGCCACACGGGACGCAATCCGATCGCCTCCCGCAGTTCGTTGAGTGCGCTCTCGTCCGCCGGCAACGGCCGGCTGGCGAACTTCAGGTTGCCGGCGCACCGTGTGTCAGGTGCTCCCAGGGCCCGCAGCCGATCCGCGTCGGTCTCGGTTTGCGCGAGGCACAGGGTGAACCCGTCGAGCAGGCGGCGGATGATCCTCGGATACCGCTGCCACCGCGCGAAGGACCGCGGCGACATGCGGCCGTTGACCAGAACGAGGGGAATGTCACGCCGGGCGGGTTCGCTGACCAGGTGCGGCCAGAACTCGGATTCCGCCCACAGCACCAAGTCGGGGCGCCAGTGATCGAGGAAGCGCCGTACGTAACCCACACGATCGACCGGCACGTACTGATGGACGACGCCATCCGGCAAGCGTTCGGCCATCAGCCGGGCCGAGGTCACGGTGCCGGTGGTCATCAGCAACCGGTGGTCCGGCCAATGGCGTTGCATGCCCTCGATCAGCGGCACCAGCGACAGGGACTCGCCGACGCTGGCGGCATGGAGCCAGATCAGCGACCCTTCCGGGCGTAGCTGCGACGGTCTGCCGAGGCGTTCGGCGAACCGCTCGGTATCCTCCTTTCCCCGCGCGCGGCGGCGGGCGAGGTAGAGGTGGATCAGCGGCGCACCGATCTCGGTCAGCAGGCGGTAAAGCGCGAGCCCGCTCATGCCGCCGCCTCGCGCGTCTCCGGTGCCGGTTCCACCGAGACGTAGCCGGTCATCCGGTCGGCGTCGTCAGTCAGCCGGTTGAGGGCTTCTTCAATTTCCTGCCGGGCGCATTCGAGGCGCTCGGCATCGGCGTCGCGCGGCACGTCGATGGGCTCGCCCCACAGGAACACGCCGCGAGAGAACGGCAACGCGACGACGAAACGATCCCACGTGGAGAGCGGTCGCCGCCGGCTGATACCGAAGGTGGCCGGGATCACAGGGACGCCTGAAAGCCGGGCGACGGCGGCGATGCCGTCGCTGGCCCGCATGCGCGGGCCGCGCGGACCATCGGGCGTAATGCCGACGCAGGCACCTCCTCGCATCAAGCCGACCATGGACCGCAATGCCGCGGCACCGCCCCGGCTGCTCGAGCCGGCGACGGTGTCGATGCCGAAGTGGCCGACGGTCCAGGCGATGATCTGACCGTCACGGTGTTGGGAGATCAGCATGTGGATCGGCACGCTGCGTCGCCAGCAATAGGGCGTCATCAGCAATCGCCCGTGCCAAAAGCAGAGAATGAACGGCAGGCCATCGTCCCAGAACTTCCGGGGCACCTCGTCCCCGACGGTGGTCCAACGGCCGGTGGCGTGGACGAACCGGATGTAGAGGGCGCCGATCGCGCAAAGCACGCGGCGCACCCTGTCGTTGGACAGAATGGACTTGAGCCGGCCCATGACGCGATCAGCGGACGGCCACGGCAGCCTCGGGTGCCATGTGGGGCTGTTGAAGAATCCGGTATTGGGAAGGTCGAAACGTAGGATCATGCAGTCATGGCCGCCCGGAGGTCGGTTCGGAGCGCACGGGTGCTGTGGACGCGCAGCGTATCCTGCCAAGCACGTCGAGCCGTGCAGACGGCCCGAAGGATCACAAGGAAAGC
>Ga0209144_1000283_pt1 | contig 10940 bp, 12 predicted proteins | sample WorMettrBAHAMAS1_FD_187392 | JGI IMG/M metagenome (GOLD analysis project Ga0209144, IMG submission 187392) | Marine gutless worms symbiont microbial communities from Max Planck institute for Marine Microbiology, Germany - Inanidrilus... | ecosystem: Host-associated > Annelida > Digestive system...
GCCTGGCAAAGTTCAAGGGCCTCCCTCAGCACACCTTCCACCTGCACCTCAAGGAAACCGAATGGCGATACAACCACCGACACACCGACAAATACCAAACCCTGCTACGATACCTTCGCAAAAACCCACTCAGCTAGGCATGACCCTTCGACATTTACGCAGTGCAGCATTTGCGCGACAATATTCCCCCCGGCTTTCTGCCGGGAAAAGGGGAAGTCATGGCATCCCAGGCGACATCCTGTGCTGACGCGAAGGTGTTCGAGCGCGCCGGACTCGACCAACTCATCCGAATTCTCTCGGCCGATGGGTTTCAGGTGATTGGCCCGCGGACGGTGGATGGGGCGGTCGCGCTTGAGCCCGTCGGAAGTGTCGACGATCTGCCGGCTGGCGTGAGCGACGATCAGGACGGCGGCCGTTATCGCCTCGCCGAGGGACCCCAAGACGCCCTGTTCGCCTACGGCCCCAGTCCCCATTCCTGGAAGCGCTACCTGTTTCCGGCCCGCGAGCGGCTTTGGCGGGCACGGCGCGACGGGACCGGATTCGTCATCGACGAGGAGGCCGAGGAACCGGTCCGATATGCATTCCTCGGCGTACGGTCCTGCGATCTCTCGGCAATGGCGATCCAGGACCGCGTGTTCGACAACGGGGCGTTTTCCGAGCCCGGCTACGGCCGGCGCCGGGCCGGCGCCTTCGTCATCGCCGTCGAGTGCACCCGGGCCGGCGGAACGTGCTTCTGCACGTCGATGGGCACGGGGCTAGCCGCGGACGAGGGGTTCGACATCGTCCTGACGGAGATCTCCAATGGCGAGAGCGTCGTCTACGTCGCCCGCGCCGGGTCCGAACAAGGCGCCGACCTATTGGAGCGGCTCGACTGGGAACCGGCAGCGCCGGCGGACCTGCAGAATGCCCGAACAGCAGTCGCAGGTGTAGCCGCGTCCATGGGCCGCGAGATGGTCGCCGATGCGCCGGACGTGTTGGCCCGGAACCTGGAAAGCCGCCAGTGGGATCACGTTGCCAAGCGGTGTCTCACCTGCGGCAATTGCACGCTGGTTTGCCCGACCTGCTTCTGTTCGACGGTCGAGGACGTCACCGATCTGACCGGCACCGAGGCCGAGCGCTGGCGGCTCTGGGATTCCTGCTTCTCCATGGAGTTCAGCTACATCCACGGCGGCAGCATCCGCCGTGAAGGAGCGGCCCGGTACCAGCAGTGGATCACCCACAAGCTGTCGTCGTGGCACGAGCAGTTCGGAACCTCGGGCTGCGTCGGCTGCGGACGGTGCATCACGTGGTGTCCGGTCGGCATCGACATCACCGAAGAAGCCCGGGCACTCCGAGACAGCGAAGGAGGGCATTGATCATGGTCCATGTTGAAGGGCTCGATCGCATCCTGCGCGAACATCCGTTCTTCGCCGGGATGATCGACGAGTATCGGGAACTGGTATCCGGCTGTGCGGCCAATGTGGTCGTGTCGGCTGGCGACTACGTCTATCGCGAGGGCGATGCCGCCGGCAGCTTCTATCTCATCCGCCACGGCCGGGTGGCGCTGGAAGTTCATGTCCCCGGCAAGGATCCGATCATCGTCGAGACGTTGAAGACCGGCGACCTGATGAACTGGTCGTGGCTGGTGCCGCCCCACCGGGCGAGCTTCGATGCCCGTGCGGTGGAGCTGACTCGGCTGGTCAGCCTCGACGCCACCTGCCTGCGCGGCAAGATGGAGAACGATTCCGCTCTCGGCTACGAGCTGCACAAGCGGTTCGCGCCGGTGATCGCCGACCGGCTCGCCGCGGCGCGCCACCAAATGATCGACATGTACGGCCACCCGAACGGATGAGATCGACCGTGGATACGTCCGCGTCCGCCCAAAGCCTTGCCGCCGACCCGATGGTGCCGCGGCTGTTCCGCGTCGAGAAGCTGACCCGCGACCTCAACGATACCTTCACCGTCGAGATGCGGCCCGAGAGCGGCGACGCGGCGTTTCCGTTCGCCGCCGGGCAATTCAATATGCTCTACGAGTTCGGCGTCGGCGAGGTGCCGATCAGTATCAGCGGTGATCCCGGCGAACCGGATCGGCTGATCTACACCATCCGTGCCGTCGGGGCCGTCACCAAGGCCATGGCGGCGGCGAAGAAGGGCACCGTCATGGGCGTCCGCGGCCCGTTCGGCAGCGCCTGGCCGGTGGTCGAGGCCGAGGGGTCCGACGTGGTCATCGTTGCCGGCGGTGTTGGCCTCGCGCCGCTACGCCCGGCCATCTACCACGTCCTGGCCAACCGCGAGAAGTACGGACGGTTCGCCATCCTTTATGGCGCCCGCACGCCCCACGACATCCTGTTCCGCGCCCAGCTCGAGAAATGGAGCGCCCGGCTCGATGTCTACGTCGACGTCACCGTCGACCGGGCGTCGGCCGACTGGCGGGGCAACGTCGGGGTCGTCACCAAGCTGATCAGTTACGGCGGCTACGATCCCGAGAACACCGTCTGCATGGTCTGCGGGCCCGAGACGATGATGCGATTCTCGGTCGCCGCGCTGAACGACCGCGGAATCGCCAACGACAGCATCTACGTATCGATGGAGCGCAATATGAAGTGCGCCATCGGCTTCTGCGGGCACTGCCAGTGGGGCGGCGCCTTCGTGTGCCGCGACGGGCCAGTGTTCCGCTTCGACCGCATTGCCGACATCTTCGCCATCCGGGAGCTGTGATCGTGGCCAGGAAACGCAAACCCAAGCTGGCGGTGTGGAAGTTCTCGTCCTGCGACGGCTGCCAGCTCAGTCTGCTCGACTGCGAGGACGAACTGCTCGATGTCGCCGAGGCGGTGGAGATCGCCTATTTCCTCGAAGCCACCCGGGCCGTCGTCCGCGGCCCCTACGATGTCTCCCTGGTCGAGGGGTCGATCACCACGCCCCACGACGCCGAACGCATCCACAAGATCCGCCGCCAGTCGAAGACGCTGATCAGCATCGGTGCCTGCGCCACCGCTGGCGGTATCCAGGCGCTACGCAACTTCGCCGATGTCGACGAGTTCATCGGCGCCGTCTATGCGAAGCCGGAGTACATCGAGACCCTAGCCAAGTCGTCGGCGATCCACGACCACGTCCGCGTCGATTTCGAGCTGCGCGGTTGCCCGGTCAACAAGTACCAGCTCCTTGAGGTGCTGAACGCGTTCCTGAACGGCCGCAAGCCGAACATCCCGGCCCACAGCGAGTGCTTCGAGTGCAAGCGCCGCGGCACAATCTGCGTCATGGTCGCCCATGGGACGCCCTGCCTCGGCCCAGTGACCCAGGCCGGCTGCGGCAACCTGTGTCCGTCGTGCGGACGCGGCTGTTATGGCTGCTTCGGCCCGATGGAAAGCCCCAATGCGCCGAGCCTGAGCGAGTGGTTCGCCGGGACCGGCGCCGACCGCCGCGAGATCCGTCACCTGTTCCGCAGCTACAACGCCGGGGCGACGGCGTTCCGCAAAACGAGCGAAGCCCATGAGTAAGCCGCGTCCGAGGACGATCAAGGTCGATGCCCTGGCCCGGGTCGAAGGCGAGGGGGCGCTGCACGTCCGCGTCAAGGGCGACACGGTCGAGGACATCCGTTTTCAGATCTACGAACCGCCGCGGTTCTTCGAGGCGCTGCTGCGCGGGCGGATGTTCACCGATGCGCCGGACATCACCGCGCGCATCTGCGGCATCTGCCCGATCGCCTACCTGATGGGGGCGAGCCAGGCGATGGAGGATGCGCTCGGCGTTCAGGTCGACGGCCCGCTCCGCGACCTAAGGCGGCTGATCTACTGCGGCGAATGGATCGAGAGCCACGTGTTGCACGCGGCGATGCTGCACGCTCCCGATTTCCTCGGCCTCGACGACGCCCTGCAGATCGCCCAGAGCAACCCCGAGATCGTCAAGACGGCGCTTAAGCTGAAAAAGCTCGGCAACGAGATCCTCGAGGTTATCGGCGGCCGCGCCGTGCATCCGGTCAATCTGCGGGTCGGCGGCTTTTACCGGGTTCCGGGCACCGCACAGGTGAAGGCGCTGGTCGAGCCGCTCAAGTGGGCGGTGGACGCCGCTCCGGACGTAGCCCGGGCGTTCGGCGCGTTCACGTTTCCTGATTACGAGTACGACTACACGTGCGTGTCGCTGCGCCATCCCGACGAGTACGCCATCCACGAAGGCCGGATCGTCTCCAATCGCGGTCTCGACATCGCCGTTGCCGAGTTCGGCGAAAACTTCCACGAGGAGCATGTCCGTCACTCCAATGCGCTCCACGGGATGACCGCGGCAGGCGAGGCCTACCTCGTCGGACCTCTCGCGCGGTACAATAACAATTTCTCGCAGCTCTCTGATTTTGCGAAAGAAACGGCGCGCGCTTCCGGCCTTAACGAAACCTGCTGGAATCCGTTCAAGAGCATCGTCGTGCGCATGGTCGAGACCGTTTATGCCTTCGAGGAGGCGCTCAGGCTGGCCGAGGCCTACGAGGCGCCGAGCGAGGCTTGTATCGAGCCCGTTCCGGCGGCCGGAGAGGGTCATGGCTGCACCGAAGCGCCGCGCGGCATCTGCTACCACAGCTATCGCCTCGACGACGAGGGCCGCATCGCCAAGGCGACCATCGTGCCGCCGACATCACAGAACCAGAAGCAGATTGAGCGGGATCTCCTGGGCGTCGTTGAGCGCAACCTCGACCTTGCCGATGAAGACCTCAAGTGGCGCTGCGAGCAGACCATCCGCAACTACGATCCGTGCATCAGCTGCGCGACCCACTTCCTGGACCTGAAGGTCGAACGTGCATGAAGGAACACCCAACCCCGTGCTGATCATCGGCGTCGGCAATCGTCTGAGGGGGGACGACGGCGTTGGACCCGCGGTCTGCGACCAGTTGGCCGGACAAGGGTTCGAGGTTGTTGAGCACGTCGGCGACGGTGCCGAGCTGATGGACCTGTGGGAAGATCGCGAGCGGGTGTTCGTCGTCGATGCCACGTCCACCGGGGCACTAGCCGGAACCATCAACCGATTCGAACCGCGGCTCGAGATGATGCCGCGCAAGACGTTCTTTGCGTCTTCGCACCTGTTCGGACTGGCCGAAGCGGTCGAAATCAGCCGCACGCTGGGCCGCTTGCCCGAAGGCCTGGTGATCTACGGGGTCGAGGGTCAGTCGTTCGCCCACGGCGACGCGCTGTCCGAAGACGTCGCCACCGCCGTCGCATCGGTCGCCGATCAGATCACCACCGAAGCCCGGCGCTAGTCATCCCTCCAGAAGGCCCGCCAAGACCCCGGATCGAAAAGGGGTGAATTCTTTTGCGATTTGTCCGACGATAGAGGGAGAGGGGGCGCCCAAGAAGGCAGGTCCGCGGTCGCGCGAGCCGCTGAGAACCCGCCAGGCGCCATCCGGGAGGAGGTCCATGCACGAGATGTCGCTCTGCGAGAGCCTGCTCGGCATCATCGAACAAGAAGCCAAGGCGCAGAAGTTCAAGCGGGTGAAGATCGTGCGCCTGCAGGTCGGAGCGATGTCGTGCGCGGCCCCCGAGGCTTTGGACTTCTGCTTCCGAACGGTCAGCAATGGCACGCTGGCCCATGGTGCCCGGCTGGAACTTCATCGCACCCCCGGACAGGCTTGGTGCATGAGCTGCGGCGAAACGGTGCCAGTGATGGAGCGCTACGATCCGTGCCCCCAGTGCGGCGGCTATGAGCTGCAGGCCGCCGGCGGCGAGGAAATGCGGATCAAGGACCTGGAGGTCGAGTGATGTGTACCGTATGCGGCTGCGGGCAGGGCAGCGTGGAGGGCGCCGGGAACGGCTCCGGCCACCATCACCACCACGGGCACGGCCACCATCATCATCATGGTCATCACCACGGCCATGATCATGATCACGACCATCACCACCATGACCATGCCCACGGCAAAGAAGCGCTCGATTACGGCGTTGGTCTGGGTGGAGTGCACGTCCCGGGCATGAGCGAAAGCCGCATTGTCGAGGTCAAACGTAACATCCTCAAAGAAAACGACCGGTTCGCGGCGATGAACAGGGACTACCCGACGAGCCGGGGCGTGCTGGCACTCAACCTGGTCTCCAGCCCGGGCTCTGGTAAGACGACGCTGCTGGTCCGCTCGATCACCGATCTCCAGGACCGCTATGCCATCTCGGTCATCGAGGGCGATCAGCAGACCAGCTTCGATGCCGAGCGTATCCGCGAGACCACGGTGCCCGCCGTTCAGATCAACACCGGCAAGGGCTGCCATCTGGACGGCCACATGGTCGGCCATGCCCTTGAACGCCTCGACCCGCCGCCGGGATCGGTGCTGTTCATCGAGAATGTCGGCAATCTCGTCTGTCCGGCCGCCTTCGACCTCGGCGAAGCGCACAAGGTGGTCATGCTGTTGGTCACCGAAGGGGACGACAAACCGCTCAAGTACCCCGATATGTTCCACGCTGCCGACCTCATGGTGCTGACCAAGTTCGATCTTCTGCCGCACGTGAGCTTTGATGTTGGGCGCTGCGTCGATTTCGCGCGCAGAATCAACAAAGACCTGGAAGTCATTGAAGTTTCAGTGACGACTGGTGCCAGCCTCAACGACTGGTACGCCTGGATCGAAGCTCGCCGTCCGGCGTTGGCGTCGCCAGCCGAGCCGGTCGCCGCAACCGTCCACGGTTAACCATGGGGGTCCCGGCGCCAGCGGAGTCCGACGACCTCGTCGCGCTGACCGTCGTCCTGCCGCGGCCAGTACCTGATGGGCTCTCCGTCGGGGCGTTCCTCAAGAATTCTCTCTGCATCACGCGGGGAGCGCAAGCGCTGGTCACCCGCGACGCCGGCAACCTCGACACCGTCGAGGCGGTGCGGGCATTCGAGGACATGGCCGAGGCGCTGCTGGCTGAGACCGGCTTCCGTCCGACATACGTCGCCCACGACCTCCATCCCGACTTCCACAGCACACGCTACGCCGAGGCGCTTGCGGCCGACCGCGGGATCGAAACGGTTCCGGTCCAGCACCACCATGCCCACGTCGCTGCGGTGATGGCCGAGCATGGTAGTGAACGACCTGTCCTCGGCCTGGCACTGGACGGTTTCGGGCTCGGCGAAGATGGCGGCTCCTGGGGCGGGGAATTGTTGCGCGTCGATGCCGAAGGCTTCGAACGCCTCGGGCATATGGCGCTGCTGAAGCAGCCGGGAGGCGACGCGGCGGCGCGCCAGCCCTGGCGGATGGCGGCGGCGGCTTTGCATGCGATGGGTCGCGGCGCCGAGATCACGGATCGCTTCGCCGGCCAGCAGGGTGCCGGGGTCATCGCGGCGATGCTGGACAAAGACGTCAACTGCCCAACCACGTCCAGCTGCGGACGGCTGTTCGACGCCGCCTGCGGTCTCCTCGGGGTCAAGCCCGTCGCCCAGTTCGAGGGCGAGGCGCCGATGGCGCTCGAGGCGATGGCCAATGCTCCTGAGGCCGATCCCGGCGGCTGGACCATCGATGACGGCGTCCTCGACACGACGCCGCTTCTCGACCGGCTTACCGCCCTCGATGCCAAAGCGGGTGCCAACCTGTTCCACGGCACCATCGCCGCGGCGCTCGCCGACTGGGTCGCTGGCGCTGCCGAAGCAACGGGCATCCGAGAGGTGGCCCTTTGCGGCGGCTGTTTCCTCAATCGGGTGATGACGACGGCGCTCTGCGAGCGGCTTGATGGTATGGGCCTCCGGCCGATCCAGCCCGTGAACCTCGGCCCCGGCGACGTCGCCATCAGCCTCGGCCAGGCCTGGGCCGCGGCGATGGCCAGAGGATAGCGCCATGTGCCTCGCCATTCCTGCGCGCATCACCGAACTTCTCGACGGCGACATGGCCAAGGCCGAGGTTGGCGGCATCGTCAAGGAAGTGAGCCTGTCGCTGGTCGACGGCATCGCCGTCGGCGACTACGTCATCGTCCACGTCGGCTTCGCGCTCAACAAGCTGGACCCGGAAGAGGCCAAACGCACGCTGGCGCTGTTCGCCGAGATGGGAACGCTCGCCGAGCTGGCCGGGGAGATGGGCGCGTCATGAGCGTCCGCTTCGTCGACGAGTTCCGCGACGGCGCGCTGGCCCGCGAGTTGGCGGCGGCCATCCGCGCCGAGGCCCACGCCGACCGGGACTACCACATCATGGAGTTCTGCGGCGGCTACACCCACGCCATCTTCCAATACGGCATCCAGGACCTGCTGCCCGAGAACGTGCGGATGATCCACGGGCCGGGCTGTCCGGTCTGCGTGCTGCCGGTCGGGCGCATCGACAACGCCGTGCAATTGGCCCGGAAGGACGGCGTCACCCTCTGCACCTACGGCGATCTCTTGCGCGTCCCCGGTATCGAGAGGATGACGCTGATGAAGGCCAAGGCCGAGGGCTGCGACGTGCGCATGGTCTATTCGAGCCTGGACGCGCTGAAGATCGCCCAGGCCAACCCCGACCGCGAGGTGGTGTTCTTCGCCATCGGCTTCGAGACGACGACCCCGCCGACGGCCATCGCCCTCAAGCAGGCACAGGCCCTGGGCCTCAGAAACTTCGCCGTCCACTGCAACCACGTGCTGACCCCGGCGGCGATCACCAACATCCTCGAAAGTCCGGAGGTCCGCCGCCTCGGCACCCTGCCATTGGATGGCTTCATCGGCCCGGCGCACGTCTCGGCGGTGATCGGCTCGCGGCCGTTCGAGTTCTTCGCCGAGAAATACCAGCGCCCCGTCGTTGTCGCCGGCTTCGAGCCCCTGGACGTGATGCAGGCGGTGCTGATGCTGGTCCGCCAGTTGAACGGCGGCCGCGCCGAGGTGGAGAACGAATACACCCGCGTCGTCGACCGCGACGGCAATATGAAGGCCCAGGCGCTGATCGCCGAGGTGTTCGAACTGCGCAAGAGCTTCGAATGGAGAGGGCTGGGGGAAGTGCCTTACAGCGCGCTGGCCATCAAGGAGACCTTCGTCGAATTCGATGCCGAGAAGCGTTTCCCTCTGGAGCAGGCGCAGGTGCCCGACAACAAGGCCTGCGAGTGCGGTGCCATCCTGCGTGGGGTCAAGAAGCCCACCGACTGCAAGATCTTCGGTACCGTCTGTACTCCGGACAATCCCATCGGTTCGTGCATGGTGTCCTCCGAAGGGGCATGCGCCGCCTACTACAGCTTCGGCCGCTTCCGCGACCCGGCCCGGGCCAGTGCGTGATCTCCGGATGTTCGAGTTCCTTCCACCATCGGCATGCTTCGACACGGCGCTTGCGCGCCTGCTCAGCATGAGGCGTTACCTGCAATCTGAACCGTCCCCTCATCCTGAGCAGCGGCGGAGCCGCGTGTCGAAGGATGTCCGACCGCCGTCTCGATCCGGCAGGACCCCATGACTTCGTTCAAGCGCCATGCGCCGCGGCCCCTCGACCTGCGCTCCGGCCGCATCGACATGACCCATGGTTCCGGCGGGCGGGCCATGGCGCAGCTCATCGAGGAGCTGTTCGAGGACCGCTTCGACAACCCTTGGCTTGCCGCCCGCAACGACCAGGCCTGCTTCGCCGTCGAAGAGGGACGCATGGTCATGTCCACCGACGGCTTCGTCATCTCGCCGCTCTTTTTCCCCGGCGGCGATATCGGCTCGCTGGCCGTGCACGGCACGGTCAACGACGTCGCCATGGCCGGCGCACGGCCGCTCTATCTGTCCGTCGGCATGGTCATCGAGGAGGGGTTCCCGCTCGCCGACCTCAAGGCCATCGTCGAATCCATGGCAGCAGCCGCGAAGGAGGCCGATGTGGCCATCGTCACCGGCGACACCAAGGTGGTCGAGAAGGGGAAGGGGGACGGTATCTTCATCACCACCACCGGCGTCGGCGTGGTGCCCGAGGGCGTCGACGTCTCCGCCGACCGCGCCCGGCCGGGCGATGCGGTGCTGATCAGTGGCACCATCGGCGATCACGGCGTCGCGGTGATGTCGAAGCGCGAGGACCTGACCTTCGAGACCGAGATCGTCTCCGACGCCGCCTCGCTCAACGGTCTCGTCGCCGACATGGTAGCCGCCGTTCCAGGCCTTCACGTGCTGCGCGATCCGACGCGCGGCGGCCTCGCCGCGGTGTTGAACGAGATTGCCCTGCAGTCGGGCGTCGGCGTCACCGTCCGCGAGGACGCGATCCCGGTGGCCACCGCCGTCCGCGGCGCCTGCGAACTTCTCGGCCTCGATCCCCTCTACGTCGCCAACGAGGGGAAGGTGGTGGCCTTCTGCGACGGCTCGGACGCCGACACCCTGCTCGCTGCCATGCGGGCCCACCCCTTGGGCGCCAACGCGGCGATTATCGGCGAAGTCACCGATGATCCCCACCACTTCGTGCAGATGGAAACCGCCTTTGGCGGCAACCGCATCATCGACTGGCTCGCGGGCGAGCAACTCCCGCGGATTTGTTGAACGGAATGTCCTAGATTAAGGTTGATATTTTCATTGACATCTGAGACAGGATAGGCAATACTTATGGCGTCATAACTTATGGCGTCATAGAAAGAGGTGGCGACGTTATGAATATCATTTCCATCTTCGAGAAGTTTCCGACGCAAGCTGATTGCATTGCCTACCTTGAAGACGTTAGGTGGAATGGCGAACCCCGGTGTCCTTACTGCAACTTGACAAACTCGACGCCGATGTCGAACGAAGCACGGCATCATTGTAACAATTGCAAGACTAGGCCGTAGACTGATAAAGTTCGCATCCAAATCATGACGGACGCGAGTTTTACGGCGGCGAGGAAGTTCTCCGGATTCTTGTCGTAGCGTGTTGCGATGCCCCGGAATTGCTTGAGTTTATTGAAGAACCGTTCAATCAGGTTGCGGTAGCGGTAGAGCCATTTGCTGAAGGCGAAGGTTTCCTTCCTGTTGGTTTTCGGCGGAATGTTGGCCCAGCCACCCTGGTCTTCGACTTGTTGGCGGATGGCGTCGCCGTCGTAGGCTTTGTCGGCCAGCAGGATGGCTTCTTCCTCCAGATTTTCCAGAAGG
>Ga0209144_1000284_pt1 | contig 10891 bp, 11 predicted proteins | sample WorMettrBAHAMAS1_FD_187392 | JGI IMG/M metagenome (GOLD analysis project Ga0209144, IMG submission 187392) | Marine gutless worms symbiont microbial communities from Max Planck institute for Marine Microbiology, Germany - Inanidrilus... | ecosystem: Host-associated > Annelida > Digestive system...
AGCATGACGCGCGATTGGCAAAGTGCTCCAGGAACCTCGCCCGCGTCAGCCGCAAGCTCACGATCTCGCCCGTCTCCATGTCGACCCAGTACAGTTGAAACACCCTTTTCGCCGTGTCCACGCCGACGACCGTTCTGCTATAGTCCATCTCGGACCCTCCGGTTTGCCTGTGAAGAGTTCACTCTTCCACCTGGGCACTTTAGATGCCGTCGGCCCGCGAGGATCCACCTCAACCCTCCGCCTCAACATCAGGACCCGGGAGGCGTCCATTCCATTTCCTTGGATTGAATCAATGCCACGGTATGTTAACTTGACTACAATAAAGGGTTATTTGACCCTCAAATCGGACGTTCGATCCGAAGGAGGGATAGGGAGGAAACGATGGTTGGCCGTGGCCGGGCGCCAGTGAGGGTTCCATCGCGAAAGCGCGCCGCCGATGGCACGTGGAGCCGCGAACCGAGCGTCGGCGAAATGCTTGAGGATCCGATCGTCAACCTGATGATGGCGCGCGACCACGTCGGCGCCGATGACATCCGGCGGCTCATATCGGCAGTACGACGAAGCCGCGAATTGGCCGGTTTGGACGCTGCGCCGCACTGACGACCGGTTCGCCCACACATCGCAAGCTGTCAGCATCCGGCAGAAAAGTGCTCTTGCGCCGAGTTTCTCGGCGTTCCTTCCCGTCACGAGCCTTGCCAGCCGCTTCGCGGTAGTCCACATATACGCCTTCAACCCCGTCACCGGGGGGAGCCGGCGGTCCGGCTGAGAGGTCTCGGCGCGCGAGACGACCCCGAGAACCTGATCCGGTTAATACCGGCGTAGGGACGTGTGAGGCCATGGACGCCCCACTTCAATCCGAACCTTTGTCTCTTGCCGTCTCCGGCGCGAGGTTGGTTTACGACGGACGTCCGTTATTCGACGGTCTTGACGTCGCCATCGAAGGCGGTCTCTGGACGTGCGTCCTGGGGCCCAGCGGCGTCGGAAAGAGCGCGCTCCTGCGGCTGATCCTCGGGTTGGGGTCGGAGAACACCCAGGGCGGCGCCGACGCGGTGTCCTGCTCGGACGGCCGACCCCTCGCCGGCCGTGCCGCTTACATGGCGCAACGCGATCTCCTGCTGCCGTGGCTAACGGTCGCCGACAACGTCGCGTTGGGCGGGCGCCTGCGGGGCGCTCGATCCGACATGGCGCGTGCGACGGCGCTTCTCGCCGACGTCGGCCTCGCCGGCAAGGGCCACTTGCGCCCCGATGCGCTCTCAGGCGGCATGCGCCAGCGCGTGGCCCTGGCACGGACGCTGATGGAGGATCGGCCCGTCGTGTTCATGGACGAGCCGTTTTCGGCGGTCGACGCCATCACTCGGGTGCGGCTGCAGAACCTGGCCGCACGGATGCTGGCCGGCCGCACGGTCGTGCTGGTCACCCATGATCCGCTGGAAGCGTTGCGGCTGGGGCATCGCATCCACGTCATGTCTGGCCATCCGGCCCGTCTCGGCGGCGCCCTCGCCCCGCCGGGAGCACCGCCCAGGAACGTCGACGACCCCGAAATCCTCGGTCTGCAGGGCGATCTGCTGCGCCGTCTCGCGGACGCCGTGACATGACCCGGCTGGTGCGCGCTCTTGCCATCGCCGGTGGGCTGGCTGCCGCTTGGCAGCTTGTCGTGTGGATGACCGGCGCCCCGCCATACATCCTCCCGGGCCCCGCAGCCGTCGTTGTGGCGTGGACAGCCGAGTGGCGGCTGATTGTCGATCATGCCACGCTGACCGCAGTCGAGATCGTTCTCGGGCTCTGTTTCGGAGCAATCCTCGGCTGTTCCAGTGCCTTGGCGATGGCCTACTTCCGCCCCGCCCGGCGGTGGCTGATGCCGGTGCTGGTGATCAGCCAGGCGATACCGGTGTTCGCGCTGGCGCCGCTGCTGGTGCTGTGGCTGGGTTACGGCATGGCCTCGAAAGTGGCCATGGCGACGCTGATCATCTACTTCCCCGTTACTGCTGCCTTTCATGACGGCCTGAGACGCACCGAACCCGGCTGGCTCGATCTGGCGCGGACCATGAACGTCGGCCGGTGGGCCATGCTGCGCCACGTCCGCGTACCGGCTGCGTTGCCGGCATTGGCTTCAGGTCTTCGGGTTGCCACCGCCGTTGCTCCCATTGGCGCCGTTGTCGGCGAGTGGGTCGGGTCCAGCGCCGGGCTCGGGTACTTGATGCTGCACGCCAATGCCCGCATGCAGGTGGACGTCATGTTCGCCGCGCTGGCGACCCTGGCCGTGCTGGCTGTGGCGCTCTATGTCGGCGTCGACCGGGCGCTGCGACGCGCGCTTCCTTGGCAGACCGAATCCAATCCCTCCAACGACTGAGGACATGATGAGAACACAGTTGCGCAAACTCCTAGCGTTGTCGTTCATTGCGTTGATAATGAACGTTTCTTCCGCCGTCGCCGCGGACAAACTCACTATGATCCTCGACTGGTTCGTCAATCCCGATCATGCCACCCTCATCGTCGCCCAGGAGAAGCGGTTCTTTGCCGACGCCGGATTGGAGGTGGAGCTGATCGCGCCCGCCGACCCGAACGATCCTCCCAAGCTTGTCGCCGCCGGCAAGGCGGACCTTGCGGTGGGCTACCAGCCGCAGCTTCACGTCCAGGTCGCCGAGGGTCTGCCGCTGGTCCGTATCGCGACGTTGGTGGCGACTCCGCTGAACTCTCTGGTGGTTCTCGAAGACGGGCCCGTGCGCTCGATCGCCGACCTGAACGGCCGCAAGGTCGGGTTCTCGGTCGGCGGATTCGAAGACGCCCTGCTCGGCGCGATGCTGGCCAAGCACGGCCTCGGCCTCGACGACGTGACCCTGGTCAACGTCAATTTCTCGCTCTCGCCGTCGATCATCTCCGGCCAGGTCGACGCAGTGATCGGCGCGTTCCGCAATTTCGAGCTCAACCAGATGGACATCGTCGGCGCACCGGGGCGTGCGTTCTTCCCGGAAGAGGAAGGCGTGCCGCCCTACGACGAACTGATCGTCGTCGCCAACCGCGCGGCGCTCGGCGATTCACGCCTGCGCCGGTTCGTCGATGTGCTGGAGCGTGCGGCGCAGTTTCTGGTCAACCACCCCGACACGGCCTGGGACCTGTTCGTCAAGGCCCATCCCGACCTCGACGACGAGCTGAACCGCCGGGCCTGGCGCGATACCCTGCCCCGGTTCGCTTTACGGCCGGGCGCCCTGGACCACGGCCGGTACGCGCGGATGGCAGCCTTTCTCAAAAGCCGCGGCATGATCACAACGGTCACCCCGATCGATACCTACGCGATCGAGCTGCCCTGAGATCGGCGTAGGACGCAGGCATCCCGGGGGTTTGCCCGCGCGCCAAGATGACGCTATAAGTTTTTGCAGCGCACAAACGACAGCGCGAACGGAGAGCTGCGGTTCGCGCAAGAAATCGGGGGTCGGGATGAAACGGACGCTTGTTGCCGGGGCGGTCACGCTGTTCGTGGGCCTATTGCTGCCGGCCACGGCATTTGCTGCCAGCGCAGGAGGACATGTGCCGCATCTCGACGGCAGCGCCCTTGGCCTCTACTGGGGCATCCCGTTCGCCGGCATCCTGCTGTCCATCGCCATCTTCCCCCTCGTCGCGCCGCATTTCTGGGAGCACAACTTCGGCAAGATCTCGGCGTTCTGGAGCGTCGGCGTGCTGCTGCCGTTCCTGGTGTTCTTCGGCTGGCAGCTGACGCTGTTCGAGATCGTCCACTTGATGCTGCTGGAGTACTTGCCGTTCATCATCCTGCTGCTGGCGCTGTTCACCGTCGCTGGCGGCATTCATTTCGCCGGCAGCTTCCGCGGCACGCCGCTCAGCAACACGGCGTTTCTGGCCGGCGGCACGGCGATCGCCAGCTGGACCGGGACCACAGGCGCGTCGATGCTGCTGATCCGCCCGGTCATGCGGGCCAACGCCGAGCGCAAGAACAAAGTCCACGTCATCGTTTTCTTCATTTTCCTGGTCAGCAACATCGGCGGCTCGCTGACCCCGCTGGGCGATCCGCCGCTGTTCCTCGGCTTCCTCAAGGGCGTGAGCTTCTTCTGGCCGACGGTCCACATGTTCGTGCCGATGCTCATCGTCGCCAGCGCGCTGCTGGCCATCTTCTTCGTTCTCGACACCATCCTCTTCCGCCGCGAAGGCGTAACGCACGAAGCGCCGACGGAGCCGACGAAGATCGGCATCAATGGCTGGGCCAATGTCGGCTTGCTCGGCTGCGTCGTCGCCGCGGTGCTGATGAGCGGCATCTGGAATCCAGGCATCCGTTTCACCGTCTATCACGTCGACGTCGAGCTGCAGAACCTGCTCCGCGATGTCCTGCTGCTGCTGATCACCTGGGTGTCTTGGACATTCACCGACCGCGAGCACCGCAAGGCCAACGCCTTCAACTGGCATCCCATCGTCGAGGTCGCCAAGCTGTTCGCCGGCATTTTCGTCACCATCGTGCCGGTGATCGCCATCCTCAAGGCGGGCCAAAGCGGTGCCCTGTCGCCAGTCATCGGCGCAGTCACGACCGAAACCGGCGAGCCGGTCAACGCCATGTACTTCTGGCTGACGGGTATTCTGTCGAGCTTCCTCGACAACGCGCCGACGTACCTGGTGTTCTTCAACGCCGCCGGTGGCGACGCGGAGACGCTGATGGAACCGCTAGCCGGCACCCTGCTTGCCATTTCGGCCGGTGCGGTGTTCATGGGCGCCAACAGCTACATCGGCAACGCGCCCAACTTCATGGTCAAGGCGATCGCCGAGTCGTCGGGGATCAAGATGCCGAGCTTCTTCGGCTACCTCGGCTGGTCGATCGTCTTCCTGCTGCCGCTGTTCGCGGTGGTGGCGTGGATCTTCTTCTAGCGGACGACCTGCGCTTGGGCCGGCAATTCGCCGGCCATTAGTGGCGCATCAGCACCGGGATCGTGGTGTTCCGCATCACGTTGCTGGTGGTGCCGAAGGCAATGATGTCGCCCAGGCGCATGGTCTTTGCGTAGGCCCCCATGACGACCAGATCTGAGCCCTGATTGACGGCGGCTTCCAGGATCTTCTTGCCGCCATCGGCGCTGGTGCCGATGATCTCCGCATCGATCCCGTGATAGCCGAGGTAGGTGGCCACGTCGCTTCCGGGCGATTCGGCGGTGGAGTCCTTGGAATAGGCCAGGATCACGACCTTGTCCGCCTGTTTCAGGAACGGCAGAGCACTGCGCACGGCGCCGTTGGCCTCGCGGCTGTTCTTCCACGCAACGAGGATTTGCTTCCCGACCGAACCGCCCGTCCATTCAAAGGGGACCAGCAGCATCGGCGCGCCAGCCAGCATGACCAGATGGTCGGCCATGTGGGGAATGATCTTATCCTCGAGGTGGGTCTGCGGTGACTGTTCGGCGATGACCAGGTCGGAAAGGTGTGCCCACCGGGCCACCACTTTTTCCACCTCGCCTTGCGCCTCGTGCCACTCCCATGAGCGCAGTGCGGAGCAGACATCCTCCACTTCCTTGCGCGTCGCGGCCGCGTGCTCCCTCTCCGTTTCCTCGGCGACCTCGATAAACGCCATCGAGGCGCCACGTCCGACGATCCCAGCAGGCATGTCGACCCGCTCCTTGGCGTAGACGACGTTCAGATGGGCGTCGAACCGGCTGGCCAGGTCCGCCGCCAACCGCAGGCGTGGGCGGTGACGTGGATCATCGGCGAGATGGACCACGATGCTCTTGATCGGCATGACGCATTCCTTCGAGTCCCGATGGCCGGCCAGGATGCCACGTCGGTCAGGCCGGCTCATTACCGTCAACCTATCTTCGCGCCTGCACAAAATCAACATTGCGGCCGAAACAGACGCTCGATCCAGCCAATTACAGTCCTCAGCGCACCATCAGGCGCACCGGACACGGAAACCGGTTGTGGCAGCGCAAAAACGTGACCCCTGCGTCACGGATCGATAACTATTGCCACAGCGTCGCAACGCCCCATAATGGTCTTGGAAACGCGCCGGTTCTTCGGCTCCCCGCCGTCCGACCCAGAATCACAAAGGGAGAAGGTCGTATGTTCGAGAGCATCACCAAGCGCGCATTCCTGTCCCTCGCAGTCACGGCAGTTGCGACAGCCGCGTTCGCGCCAGCCCAGGCGGCTGACGAGCGGTCGTACATCCTGGCGACGGCGACGACGGGCGGCACCTACTACCCGGCCGGCGTGGCGCTGGCGACCCTGACCAAGGTCAAGCTGCAACCCAAGCAGAAGATCTCGATGTCGGCGATCACCTCGGCCGGCTCGGGCGAGAACGTCAAGCTTTTGCGCGAGAACCAGGCCCAGTTCGCCATCCTGCAGGGCCTCTACGGCGCGTGGGCATGGACCGGCACCGGCAAGGTCCAGGCCGACGGCCCGCAGAAGAACCTGCGGTCGGTGTCCATGCTGTGGCAGAACGTCGAGCACTTCATCGTCCGGTCCGACTACGTCGACTCGGGAACCGCCAGAGACGTCATGTCGCTCAAGGGCAAGAAGTTCTCCATCGGCAAGCGCAATTCCGGCACCGAAGGGTCCGGACGCACCATCCTGACCAGCCTCGGCGTTGATACGGACGCCACCTTCGACGTCGTCTACATGGGCTACAACCCGAGCGCCGACGCTCTCCAGAACGGCACCATCGACGGCATGAACATCCCCGCCGGACCGCCGGTCGCCGGCGTGACCCGCGCCGCCGCGGCGCTGGGCGACAAGATGCGCGTCCTCGATTTCACCGATGACCAGATTTCCATGGCCAACAAGGCCGCCGGCGGCAATCTCTGGACCCGCTACGTGATCCCGGCCAACACCTATCCCGGCCAGAGCAAGGCCATCAACACCATGGCTCAGCCGAACTTCCTCGCGGTGCGCGCGGATGTCGACGAGGATGCCGTCTACAAGATCACGAAGACCATCTACGAGAACCTCGGCTTCCTGCAAAGCATCCACAAGGCCACCAAGGCCATGGACCTGCAGCGCGCCATCGCCGGGCTGCCGTTCCCGCTGCATCCTGGGGCGGCCAAGTACTACAAGGAAATGGGGTTGACCATTCCCGACCACCTGATGGCGTCGAACTGAGCCCGTACCAGCGGTTCGGGTAGCGGCGGACCGCCACCGCCCGAACCGCAGGCTCGTCCATAGGCCCCGTGATTGGCCGACAACCCAAACGACACTGACACCGGGTTCGAAACCGAACACGGCGAGTCGGAGGCGACCGTCCGGGGCGAAAACACCCCGGTCGGCCGCGTCGTATTCTGGGTCGGCATCGCTGTCGCCGCCTTCCACGTCTACTTCAATACCCTCGGCACACTCTCCGAACTGTGGACCTCGGCGATCCACTTCGGATCGTTCGGATTCCTGTGCGCACTGGTGTTTCCCCTCGCCCGCGCCCAGCGCTCCGGCAGCCAGGGCGCGGTGCTCGCTTTCGACGTCGTCCTCGGCGTCTTGGCGGCGCTGTCGGCGGCCTACCTGATCTACAACGAACAGGCGCTGTTTGACCGCGGCGTGCGCTTTCTGCCGCTCGACTGGATCGTCTCCATCGTCGGCATTGCGCTGGCCATCGAATTCACCCGCCGGACGACGGGTTGGATCATTCCCGCACTGATCATTGTCTCGCTGAGCTACGTCGCCTGGTGGGGACGCTACGTCGAAGGGGTGTTCCATTTCCCCGGACTGACCGCCGAGACGGTATTGTTCCGCACGTTCTTCGGCGCTGACGGCATGTTCGGCACGATCGCCCGTATTTCAAGCACCTATGTGTTCATGTTCATCCTTTTTGGGGCGTTTCTCGTGCGCTCCGGGACCGGCGATTTCATCATCAATCTGGCACGTTGCGTTGCCGGCCGGTTCGTCGGCGGGCCCGGCCTCGTCGCCGTGGTCGGATCGGGATTGATGGGCTCGATCTCCGGATCTGCGGTGGCCAACACGGTGTCGACCGGCGTCATCACCATCCCGCTGATGAAGCGGGCCGGGTTTGCTCCTCGTTTCGCCGCCAGCGTTGAGGCATCGGCCTCCACGGGCGGCCAGCTGATGCCGCCGATCATGGGCGCCGGCGCGTTCATCATGTCGAGCTATACCCAGATTCCTTATCTCGAGATCATCGCCGTCTCGGCGCTGCCGGCGGTGATGTACTTCCTCTCGGTGGCGTTCTGGGTTCGCATCGAAGCTAAGCGCCTCGGCATCACCGCCACGGCCGACGACGAAACGCCGTCGCTGCGCGAAGTGATGCGCGAAGGCGGGCATTCCCTAATCCCCATCGGGATCCTCATCGGCCTGCTGATCTACGGCTTCACGCCGACCTACGCCGCGGGCATCAGCATCCTCTCGGTCGTCGCCGCCTCATGGCTGTCGCGCCAGCATCGCATGGGGCCGAAGGCGGTGATCGAGGCGATGGCGCTCGGCGCCCGCAACATGGTCAGCACCGCCGTGCTGCTCGTCGCCGTCGGGCTGATCGTCAATGTCATCGGCACCACCGGGATCGGCAACACGTTCTCGCTGATGGTCAACGACTGGGCCCATGGCAGCCTGATCATCACCATTGTCCTCGTCGCTCTGGCGTCCCTGGTGCTCGGCATGGGGCTTCCGGTGACGGCGGCCTATATCGTGCTCGGCACGTTGTCGGCGCCGGCCCTCTACGACCTCATCGTCCAGCGCGATCTGATCGACCTGATCGCCGCCGGTAGCGTCCCCGAAGCGGCGCGGGCCGCATTCCTGCTCGTCGATCCCTCCGTCGCCGACAAGCTGGCAACGCCAATGCCGCGGGCCGAAGCGGTGGCGCTGGTCGGATTGATCCCGCCGGAGCTCAAGGACACCCTGATCACCAATACCCTCAACGCCGGTGCCGTCACCGCGGCGCTGCTGTCTGCGCACATGATCATTTTCTGGCTGAGCCAGGATTCCAACGTCACCCCGCCGGTGTGCCTGACCGCCTTCGCCGCCGCCGCCATCGCCAAGACGCCGCCGATGGCGACAGGGTTCACCTCGTGGCGGATCGCCAAGGGCCTCTACATCGTGCCGCTGCTATTCGCCTACACCCCGTTTCTGGCCGGCGACGTCACTGCGGCGGTGACGATCTTCGCCTTCGGGACGGTCGGCATTTACGGCCTGACGGCAACCATGGAAGGCCATGCCGAGGGACCGCTCGGCTGGCCGGCCCGGATCGCGACGGGAGTCCTGGGGGTGGTGCTGCTGTGGCCGCTGGACATGGTCTGGCACGGCGCGGCCCTGGCGGCCTTCGCCGCCCTTCTGGCCTTCAACATCCGCGCCGCACGGCGCTCTACTTCCGCACCGCCCCCGGCGTCCACGACTTGACGGCGACGGTCTTGCCCGTCTGCGTGCGCATGACCTTGGGCTTGACCACCTGCTCGACCCCTGGCGTCGCCTCGGCGCGGGCGAAGGAGAGGCGCATCGCCTCGATGCGGATTTCGCCACGCTTGCCGCGCTTGCGGGCCTGCTTGTAAGCCAGGGTTTCGGTGGTCATGCGGTTGAGGTGTTCGGTCGCATAGTGCCAGAAGCGCCGCCAGATGCTGTCCAGCAGGCTCTCGACGTCGGGCGGCAGGAAGATGTCGACGTCGATGTCGGGGCGGCCGCGCGAGAACGCCAAATAGACGTTGGGCTCCACCGGGCCCGTCTCGTCGGCGACGAACACCGCCGGCATCAGCTTCTTTCCGGGATTGAGCACCGCGTAATAGGCCTGCGCCAGAAACAACAGCCGCTGGAGCTTTTGCGGCTGGAGGTATTCGTTGTGGTCGAGCGCCACGTCGGCGAACCAGAACGCGATGTCGAACGCGGACTTGACGGCGGCGGGCACGGCGTCTCCTCTCCGTCGGGCCGCCTTGCCTGGCCCCAGGGCCGACTACACGGTTTCAGAGCGGGAAAATTATCTCCACGAGGCCACGGCCATGGGCACGCCCGGCGGATGGAGACGGGCGACGGTGGTCCTGGCCATGCTCGGACTCGTCGTCGGCGGCGCGGTCGCTGCGGTCTTCTTCTTCAGGATCCCGATTGCCGAGCATCTGGCCCAACAGGTCCTTGGCGACACACCGGCGGGGCCGGTGTCGCTGCGCATTGACGCCTTGGAGATCGACCACACGATCATCGCCGACGCAGTGGAACGCGGAGTAGGCTCGCCCGCGAAGTCGGATTCCGGGCGGCCGATGTCGTCGAAATCAGTGATTTCTTCGCTTGGTGGAGTTGCCCTGACCGCCCGCTGTTCGATGTCGTGATCGGCAATCCGCCCTTCATCCGGTATCAGAGCTTCCCGGAACCGCATCGCGGCCGAGCGATGGAAATTATGAAGGAGCAAGGGCTCTCGCCAAACCGGCTCACCAATATCTGGGTACCCTTTGTCGTCGCTGCGGCGGCCGCGCTGCGGCCGGGCGGGCGAATGGCGCTCGTCCTGCCTGCAGAACTGCTTCAGGTCAGCTACGCCGCGCAACTCCGCTCGTTTCTGACAGATCGTTTCCGGCGGATCGACCTGATCGCCTGCAACGAACTGTTCTTCGATAAGGCCGAGCAAGAAGTCCTGCTGCTCCTGGCCGAAGATGCGCGCGCAGCGCCCTCGGAAGACAATTCCTGTGAGGTAACGCTTACAGAGGCCCAAGCCGTGGCCGATATCATAGAACGCCTGCCCGCTTCAGTGCTGAAAGGTGCATCGCCAAAGGCGATCTGCCATGACAGCGAGAAATGGCTAAAATGCTTCCTGAGCGCACCAGAAATCGCCTTCATGAAGCGCTTCTCGACGGCCTCCAGCATCATGTCGCGCACGTCCGAGCGGAGATGCCGGCGTTGACCGCGGCCTTCCAGGCGATCGCCTCCCGGTCGTGGGCGTCCATGACGAAGGCGGCCCGGACAATCTCGCCGTTCCAGCACGCGAACTCGAAGCCGTCCGAAC
>Ga0209144_1000285_pt1 | contig 10882 bp, 9 predicted proteins | sample WorMettrBAHAMAS1_FD_187392 | JGI IMG/M metagenome (GOLD analysis project Ga0209144, IMG submission 187392) | Marine gutless worms symbiont microbial communities from Max Planck institute for Marine Microbiology, Germany - Inanidrilus... | ecosystem: Host-associated > Annelida > Digestive system >...
AGCCGCCCGTCGCCGCCGGTCCGTCCGGGGTCCGTCTTCTTGCCACGGCAATGGGGCTCCATCAGCGCCCACTGACGGTCCGTGATCATAAAACGCTCTTCCAACATTCAAGCCTCCTCCAAAAGGAGGCTTGAACCACATCTCAGCTCATAAGGGAATCCTGAATCTCAACAGACCCTAGTCAAATTTCGTCTTCGCCGGCAGCCGACAGGTGACGGTCGTCCCTTTTCCCGGTTTCGATTCCATCGCAACGGTTCCGCCGTGCAGCTCGACGAACCGGCGGACCAGCGCCAGCCGAAGGCCGGGCCCCGAAGCGGAACTGCTCGAACCGGTCCCCCGCTCGAAAACTTCGAAAACACGCATTTGATCGCTTTCCGGGATACCCGGGCCGGTGTCGGATACGGCAAACATGATCGTGTCATCCTCGCGTCCGGCAGCCAATTGCACGCGGCCCCGCGTCGGCGTGAAGCGGACGGCGTTGCCGAGCAGATTGAGCACGACCTGCTTGATGCGGCGTTCGTCGCAGACGATCCATCCGATATCGGTCGGACAGTCGAATTCGAGACGCAGCGATTTGTGCCGCGCGCGCTCGCGGACGAGAGACATGACAGCCGCCAGCAAGCCATGGACGTCGACGGTATCGAGTTCCAGGGTCATCATTCCGGCCTCGATGGTGGCGAGGTCGAGGATGCCGTCGATGACCGAGGCCAGGTCGTTCCCGGCATCGACGATGCATTGGACGTACTCCGTTTGGCGCGCGTTCAGCGTGCCGAAGTACCCGTCGGCAAGCATCTGGGCGAACCCCTGTAGGGCGGTCAGCGGCGTGCGGACTTCGTATGACACGTCAGCGATGAAGGCGGACTTCAGGCGGTCGGCTTCGCGCAGGGCCTCGGCGCGCTCGCAGAGCGCCTGTTCGACGCGGACACTGTCGGAGACATCCAGGTAGCTGAGCAGCACGCTCCCATCGGGCAGCGGCACGTTGGCGTAGTCCACGACTGTCCCGTCGGCCAGCACGATGCGGCCCCGGTCCCTCCGGCGGCGCAGGACCGCCGCCAATGTCCGACGTTTGCGCTCGGAGCCGTTGTCCACGGGAGGCAACCGTTCATCGATTCGATTGATGAAATCGGCGAGGTGCAGGCCTGCGACATCGTCGACGAATCCCCATAGGCGCACGAACGCCGGGTTGCCGAGCCGTAACCGTCCATCGCTGCCGAACACGGCGACGCCCTCGTGCAGGTTATCGACGGTCTCACGGGCGACCGCGTCGGCTTCCGCGACCGACCGTTCGAGGGTCAGCCGGTCGGTGAGGTCATCGTATGCGAAAACGACTCCGTCGGCTGGATGGGGGCTGACCACGGTGCGTATCGACGAGCCGTCGGGAAGATGGGCGACGTCTTCGCGTGCCTCCTTGATCGACCCGATGAGGTCAAGGTGTTCCGCACGAAAAGCGCGGTAATCGGGCACCTCCGGCAGACGCTGCGCTGCGCGCATTCGGTCGAGGACGTCACCCAGACGGGGTCCCGTTGTCAGCCAATCGGCATCCAACCGGAACAGACGGGCATAGGCATTGTTGAAAAAGGTCAGATGCGCGTTTGCGTCGTAGACGGCGATGGCCGTGGCGAGGCCGGCAAGAATCTCGCGGTCGGCGCCGTTGGTGACCGGTTTCGTCTCCACGGCGAACCCGACCGTTCCAGGCCAGCCATCAACCGGGGTTTCGACAACCTCGAGCAGGCAATCGTGGCTGTTGGCACCGGATGGCCGCCGATCCGAAACCGCGGTGTTCCCGGCGACCGCGGAGCGGGCGAGCTCTGAATCCTCGAAGGGTTGTGTCTGCTCTGCGGCGCGGTTGGCAAAGGCGACATCGAGGGTGGCGTCGCGAACCCACACGGGGAACGGCAACGAGTCCAGCAGCGAGCGGAATCGCTCCGATGCTTCGGCCAAGCGATCCTCGGTTGAGGGGCTTTGCGGGCTGACCTCGCCGTTATCGTGCGTTTTTGAGCCGCCACGCGTTTCGGCGGTGTCGAGCTGGTTTCGAAGGCTCTCGGCTTCGGCGGTGCGAATCTTGGCGACGTTCTCGGCGTCGCGCGCGCGTTGCCGAATCCAAACCACCGGCCAGACCCCGACGAGGGCGGCCACAACCACGCTGGCAACGAAGGCGAGCAGCGGACTGGTCAGCACACGGGAACTCTAAGCGGGAGCCCGCACCCGGCCAAGGGCGGCGGGGCGGGCAGCCTACTCCGCCGGCATTGGCGGCGCCGACGCGTGTGCCGCACCGCCCCGGCGGCGAATCGGCTCAGTACTGGTAGGTGTCCGGCTTGAACGGCCCGGCCGTGTCGACACCAATGTAGGCGGCCTGAGTCTCACTCAGCGTCGAGAGCTCGGCGCCCAATTTTTTGAGATGCAGGGCGGCGACCTTTTCGTCGAGGTGCTTCGGCAGCACGTAGACCTTGCGCTCGTACCGGTCCGGGTTGGTCCACAGCTCCAGCTGCGCGAGCACCTGGTTGGTGAACGAGGCGCTCATCACGAAGCTGGGGTGGCCGGTGGCGCAGCCCAGGTTCACCAGCCGGCCCTCGGCCAGGAGGATGATGCGCTTGCCGTCGGGAAACTCGATCTCGTCGACCTGCGGCTTGATATTGGTCCACTTGTGGTTCTTCAGGCCGGCGACCTGGATCTCGTTGTCGAAGTGGCCGATGTTGCAGACGATGGCCCGGTCCTTCATCGCCCGCATGTGGTCGATGGTGATGACGTCGAGGTTGCCGGTCGCGGTGACGAAGATGTCAGCCCGCGACGTCGCCGCTTCCATGGTCACCACCTCAAAGCCCTCCATCGCCGCCTGCAGGGCGCAGATGGGATCAACCTCGGTGACCAGCACCCGGCAGCCGGCGTTGCGAAGGGAATCGGCCGAACCCTTGCCGACGTCGCCGAAGCCAGCGACCAGCGCGACCTTTCCAGCCATCATAACGTCGGTGGCGCGGCGGATGCCGTCGACAAGGCTTTCGCGGCAGCCGTACTTGTTGTCGAATTTCGATTTCGTCACGGAGTCATTGACGTTGATGGCGGGAAACAGGAGGGTCCCCGCCTTCTCCATATCGTAGAGGCGGTGCACGCCGGTCGTCGTCTCCTCGGTGACCCCGCGAATGGCCTCTCCGAGCGCGGAATACCAGCCGGGTTTTTCCTTGAGCCGCTTGGCGATGGCGGCGAAGAGCACCTCTTCCTCCTCGCTGCCCGGGTTGGTGAGGACCGAAGCGTCCTGCTCGGCCCGGCCGCCGAGATGAACCAGCAAAGTGGCGTCGCCGCCGTCGTCGAGGATCATGTTGGGCGTGCCGCCGTCGGCCCACTCGAAGATGCGGTGGGTATACTCCCAATACTCTTCCAGGGTTTCGCCCTTGTAGGCGAAGACCGGCGTTCCCGCCGCAGCGATGGCGGCGGCGGCGTGATCCTGGGTCGAGAAGATATTGCACGAGGCCCATCGGATATCGGCTCCGAGCGCGGCCAACGTCTCGATCAGCACCGCCGTCTGGATGGTCATGTGCAGGGACCCGGCGATCCGTGCCCCGGCAAGAGGTTGTTTCGCGCCATACTCCTCGCGGAGCGCCATCAGTCCCGGCATCTCGGCTTCGGCGATGGAGATCTCCTTGCGGCCCCACTCCGCCAGCGCGATGTCGGCAACGTGGTAGTCTGTGGACGTGGTCATGTCGTGCTCCTGGCGGTGAACGGAGGCGGTTCAGAGGACGCGGGTTTAGCGCATTATCCGAAGCGATAGAAGTATCCTGATGGATACGTCTTGCACGGGACCCTCAATCGGCGGGTGAGACGCATCAGAGTTCGCGGTTGAACTCGTCGAGCAATCCCTTGATCCGCGCCGGATCGACCTGGTCCATGATGATCCGCGCCCGACGGTCGGCGGCAACCAGGTCGAGCTGGCGGATGCGTTCCTTGACCCGGGGGATATTGTGCGGGGTCATCGACAGCTCGCGAAAACCCAAGCCCAACAGCAGCGCCGTGAACCGCGGATCTCCGGCGATCTCGCCGCAGACGCTGACCGGAATGCGGGCGCGCAATGCTGCGGCGGCGGAAAACTGGATCAGACGGAGAACCGCCGGGTGCAGCGGATCGTAAAGGTGGGCGACCTGTTCGTCGGCGCGGTCGATGGCCAGGGTGAACATGGTCAGATCGTTGGAGCCGATGGCGAAGAAATCGCTAGCGCGCGCCAGCGCATCTGCCGACAGTGCCGCTCCGGGAACCTCGATCATCACGCCCACGGGCGGTAACGCCGCCGGAATGTCGGCACCCCGTCGGTGCAGACGTCGTGCGGCACGGGCCAGGACTTCGCGCGCCTGGCGTATTTCGGCAACGGTGGTTACCATTGGCAACAGAATGCGGACCCGGCCATGGGCGCCGGCACGAAGAATCGCCCGGCACTGGGTCTCGAAGATATCGGTTCGCGCCAATGACAGCCGGATGCCACGGATGCCCAGCGGCGATTCTGCACTGTCCTTCAATTCGTCGGTCAATGCCGCCGCTCCCTTGTCGCCGCCGAGATCGAGCGTGCGGATGGTGACGGCATGTCCCTCGGTCCGTTCGATGATGTCGCGAAGCGCTTCGTACTGCTCGTCCTCGCCGGGGATCATTTTCCGGCTCATGAACATGTACTCGCTGCGCAGCAATCCGATCCCTGCGGCGCCGGTCTGATTGACCGTGTTCATCTCCATCGGCAGTTCGACGTTGGCCTGGAGCGTGATGCGAGCGCCGTCTCTGGTGATTGCCGGCCGTTTGGTCAGACGGTCCAGGCGACGCTGCCGGCGCAGGCGTTCGACGCGGCGGCTTTTGAACGCCGCCATTCGCTCGGGCGACGGATTGACGACAATCTGACCGAGTTCCCCATCGACCAGGATTCTGTCGCCGGGCCGCACCGCGCCCATCAGGCCCGGCGCACCGAGCACGGCGGGAACGCCTATGGCGCGGGCCATGATCGCGGTGTGGCTTTGGCGTCCGCCAACCGCCGTGGCGATGCCGGCAATGCGGTCGGGGTTGATCTGAGCGGTGTCCGCGGGGGTCAGCTCCTCTGTTACGACAATGCTGCCTTTGGGCGCTGTCGAGAACGGCTTTACCGGCGTACGCATGAGATGGCGCAGGAGCCGATTGCCGACTTCCTGGACATCGACGGCGCGCGCCGCCAAGTACGGATCGTTCATGCGCTGGAAGCCTTCGGCGAGGTCGGCCACCTGGGACTGAACGGCGGCTTCGGCGTTGACCCGTTCATTGGCGATGCGCTTGTGGGCGCCGCGCACCAGGCGCGAGCCCTTCAGGATATGAAAATAGGCGTCGAGGATGTCGCCGACCTCGTCGGCGGTAATGCCCGTAAGGTCCTTCGTCTTGGCCCGTGCCCTGGTCCGCAACCGGCCGATCTGGCGGCGGGCGGCGGAGATGGCGTCCTTGAGGCGCTTCTGCTCGGATTCGATCTTGGTCGCGGGAATACGGTATTCGGGGAAGTCGATCAGCCTCCCTTCGCGGACAAGGGCGACGCCGATACCTATTCCCGGCGACACACCCAACCCTTCGAAGGTCCGCTCCGCGCGTGTTCCCTCGGACATGTTCTCCCCTCGATTTCCGCCCCTTTACGGGGGTCCGTATTCTTTCTTGTTCTGTTTGCTCTGGCGGCCGGTGCCCGGAGTCGGAAAACCCGCTAGTCCTCCTCGAACTTGTCCTCGATGATCTTGCCCAAAACCTCGATGGCCTCCTCCGCCTCGCGGCCGATGGCGGTGATTTCGAGCTCGGTCCCCGGTCCCGCACCCAGCATCATCAATCCTAAGATGGACCGGCCGGACACGGACTGTCCTCGCTTGGTAACGGTTACCTCGGCGTCGAAGCCGGCTGCCAGTTTAACGAATTTCGCCGCCGCCCTCGCGTGCAATCCTCGCTGGTTGCCGATCATAGTCGTGCAACGCAAAAGATCGCCGTCGCGGTCAAACCGGGGCTTGTCCACGGTCACGCGGGCTCCTGGGTCAGCAATTGCGAGGCGATGTTGATGTACTTGCGGCCGGCTTCCTGTGCGCTGTGGGCCGCCTCCGCAAGCGATTCTGTCTGGCGAACACTGGCCAGTTTGATCAGCATCGGCAGATTGACGCCGGCAATAACCTCGACGTTGGCCTTGTCCATGATCGAGATTGCCAGGTTCGAAGGCGTTCCCCCGAACATGTCGGTCAGCAGGATGACGCCGTTGCCCTCCTCGCCGCGGGCGACGCATTCGAGAATGTGTGCGCGGCGCTGCTCCATGTCGTCGTCCGGACCGATGCAAACCGCCGAGATGTTGGCTTGCTGTCCGACCACGTGCTCCAGCGCCGCGATCAGCTCCTCGGCCAGGCGGCCGTGAGTGACCAAGACCATACCGATCATTGTCTGCGGCCCCCCCCTGATTCGGTATCCGGTTCACGAGCTCGGCCTTTCCAGCTCGCGGTGGTGAATGTGGACGTCGAGGCCCTGCGTTTCGAGCCAGGCGGCCAACCGTTCGGCGGAAAAAACGGATCGGTGGCGCCCGCCCGTACAGCCGACGGCGATGGTGAGGTAACTCTTTCCTTCGGCGGCGTAGCGGGGCAGCAGTGGCGTCAACAGACCAGTCAGACCGTCAAAGAACGGCGAAAAATCGGGATCGGCGGAGACATATGCGGCGATCGGTTCTTCGCGTCCTGTCATCGGCCGGAGAGCCGGGTCGTAGTGCGGATTGGCCAGGAACCGCACATCGAACACCAGATCGGCTTCGCGGGGCAGGCCGTTGCGGTAAGCGAACGAGGTCACGAACACCGATAGCGCGGCGTCGGCGTGCAAGCCGAAATGGCCGTCGAGGATTCGCTTCAGTTCGCCGCCAGCGAGATTGGAGGTGTCAATGGCAACGTCGACACAGCCGCGAAGGGACGTCAGCATTTCACGTTCGCGTGCGATGCCGTCGGCGACGGTGCGATCCTCCGCCAACGGATGGCGGTGCCGCGTTTCCGTGTAGCGCCGGCGCAATTCGTCATCCTCGCAATCCAGGAACGCGACACGGACATCGAGGGAGTCCAGGCCGGCAAGGCGGTCGACCTCTTCGATGAACCGCTCGACACCGAAATCCCGGGTTCGCACGTCGACGCCGATAGCGATCGAGCGCTCGACTGAGCCGGGGGATGGCACCAGCCGTTTCAACAGCGAAAGCGGCACATGGTTGATCGCTTCGTAGCCCAGGTCTTCCAACGCCTTAAGCGCGGATGTCTTTCCCGCCCCCGACATTCCGGTGATCAGCAGCACCCGTTGGTCTCCGCTCGACACGTCGGCGGCGGACCGGGCGGGCAGCGGCTCCGTAATCGCGTCGGTCATGGGACGCGCATTATACCGCCAGTGGCGAGGCGCACCGCAAGCCGAACCTTCGCTGGTGCGGAAGGCTCGAACGGCGCGAGCCTGAACAGCGGAAGAGGAACCGATTCGATCTCCACGGTCGCCGGATCGGGCATCCGATCGATCTCGTCAGCTGGGACCAGGTCGATTACGGCGACGAGCACGGTCGGCGGCGCAGGGACGACCCGGAGGACGCCGATGCCGCGGACTTCGATCATTCCTCGAATAGCCTCGGGTACCGACGCGACGAGGTGTCTGCCTTCGATCTCGACATGAACCTGATCGTCGGCGACCAATCGGGCGCCGGACTCTATCAACCGTATCGCGAGGTCCGACTTGCCAGAGCCCGATGAGCCCCGCAGCAGTACGCCGCGTTCGTCGATGGCGACGCAGGTCCCGGCAATGATCGGCATGTTGCGGAAGGTGGCGGCGTGCCCGATCGGTGTCAACCACCGACGGGCAGGCGGACGACAAACCGGGCGCCAAACACCGAGCCGTCGGCCGTGCGTCTGTTTTCGGCCCGGATCGAACCGCCGTGGGCTTCGGCGATCTGCTGGGCAATGCTGAGCCCGAGTCCCGAGTGGGTGCCGAATTTTTCGCCCTCGGGCCGCTCCGAATAGAAACGGGAAAAGATCGCGCGTTCCTGGCCGGCAGGGATCCCCGGACCATCGTCCAGAACCTCGGCGACCACGACGCCATCCTCGCGGCCTGCCTTGAGGGTGATGGCGCCGTCGGGCGGGCTAAACGATTGGGCATTGGCGATCAGATTGCGAAACACCTGCACCAGCCTGCCCTCCATACCGTTGACGACAAGGTCTTCACTGTCAGTGACATCGAGGTCGAGCCGGGCGCCATTCTCGCCTCCGGCCGTGGCCGCGACATCAACCAGGGTCGACAGCATCCGGCCGACGTCGACCGGGGCGATTTCGGCACGCGAAAGCTCGGCGTCGATGCGCGAGGCATCGGAAATATCGGTGATCAGCCGGTCGAGCCGCTGGACGTCATCCTGAATGATTGTCATCAGCTTGCGCTGCTGTTCGGGATCCTGAACACGTGCGGCCGTTTCCACGGCGCTGCGCAGGCTGGTCAGCGGGTTCTTGATCTCGTGGGCCACATCGGCGGCGAAACCTTCTATGGCATCCATGCGTTTCCACAATGCTTCCGTCATGTCGCGGAGCGCCTCGGCCAACTCGCCGATCTCGTCACCACGGCCATTCATCTGCGGGATCGTGTGCTGGCGGGTGCGGCCGCTTCGCACGCTCTCGGCGGCGGCTGCCAGTTTGAGGATCGGCCGGGCGATGGTGCCGGCGAGATAGATGGACATCAGCACGGTGACGGCGAGGACGACGAGAAACACCTTGAGAATGTCGAGCCGAACCTCGAGCAATGCCGCGTCGATATCGTGGGAGCCTTTGCTCAACATCAGCGCGCCGAGCACATGCTTGTAGCGCTGGACCGGCACCGCGACACTGAGCACCATGCCGCTGGGGACGGCGGACCGGACCAGTTCGGTCGGGTTGCCCGACAGCGCCTGGACGACCTCGTCGTAGTCGTGAGCGTTCTGGATGGCGTTTTCGGTGTAGACGGGCCTGGTATTTTCGCCCTTCAGACGCTTTGCCAGGCGGTCGTAGACATCGAGCAGCGTCGTGGCGAGTCCACCGACTGTTTGCGGTGGCGGCAGCTCCTCGATCTGAACCATTCCGCCCGGGCCGACGAGCAGGCGGCTGTCGGCGAGCAAGGCACCGTCGGCGGAGAACAGGCGCGCCCTCGAGCCCGAGGCTTCGACCAACCTACGCAGCATGCAATGGGCAATTCTGGGGTTCAGCCACTCGTCGTCGGCGGCATCGACGATGGCGCCCTCGCCGAGGGCCGCCGCAAACAGGTCCGCCTCGGTATGCAGGGCTGCAAGCTCGGCAGAGATCAGGCCGCCCCGATATTGGCCGAGATAAAGCATTCCGGCGACCAGGAACACCAGCGCCAGGATGTTGACGGCGAGGATGCGCCGGGTGATCGGCGACAGCGCCCGCCGGTTTTCGGTGTCCTCCGCGGGTTTCGCCATCGGCGCCGGATCAGGTGGCGCGGTAGCGGTACCCGACGCCGTAAAGCGTCTCGATTTGGGCGAATTCGGTATCCATCTCCTTGAACTTCTTCCGCAGCCGCTTGATGTGACTGTCGATGGTCCGATCATCGACATAGATATGCTCGCCATAGGCGGCGTCGATCAACAGGTCACGGCTTTTGACGTGACCGGGACGTCGGGCGAGCGCGAGCAGCAACAGGAATTCGGTGACCGTGAGCGTAACGTCCTGCCCCTTCCAGGAGCAAATGTGACGCGACGGATCGAGGACCAGATCACCACGCCGGACGATGTCCAAACTTTCCTCTCCCGAAGGCACTTCGCGGCGCCGAAGCACCGCGCGAATGCGCTCGATCAGCAGCCTCTGCGAGAACGGCTTGGTGATGTAGTCGTCGGCGCCCATGCGGAAGCCGAGGATCTCGTCGACCTCGTCATCCTTCGACGTCAGGAAGATGACCGGCAGATCGTTCTTCTGGCGCAGTTTGCCGAGCAGTTCCATGCCGTCCATGGGCGGCATCTTGATGTCGAGCACTGCCAGATCGACGGGTTTGCGGCCGAGGTGATCAAGCGCTTCTGCGCCGTCGATGTAGGTGTCGACGCTGAAGCCCTCGGCTTCGAGAGCCATCGATACGGACGTCAGGATGTTGCGGTCGTCGTCGACCAGGGCGATGGTTGGGGACACGGGACCGGGCTCCTGATGGCCTATGAAGTATACCAGATTCGCGGTTGCGCCGGGGAGTCGCGCCGGCTCAGGTGCAAATATGCGTTCGGTTTGTGGCGAAATTATAGCCACGGTGCCCTGCCGCTCGCTGTCGATTGACGCCGGTTCGGCCCCGCCCCTATAGTTGCGGCGACGGTTCCCCGAGGGGCGACAGAGCCCTGGGGATCAAAAGGGAACACGGGGGGATTGACCCAAATCGGGAATCCTTAGCCGTGGCTGCCCCCGCAACTGTGAGCGAGGAGCCGCCGTCCGCATGTGGCCACTGGGAAACCGGGAAGGCCGGACGAAGGCGACGATCCGCGAGCCAGGAGACCTGCCGTCCGACGAGAAACTCTCATGTGGGGCGGGGCGCCCTTGGAGGTCCGGCAGTGCACGACAATTCCCCTTCCGCAGAGTTGACCGCGGGCTCGTTGGCCGGCGGATCGGTCGGTTCCGTCAAGCAAAGCAGCCATCCGGAGAAAAGAGGCAAATCAGCCCTCTGGTTCGGTCTCGACGCCAGGTTGGCACTTGCCGCGGCGCTCTTGGCCGCAAGCTGGGCGGCCCTTTCATGGGCGATGGTCTAAGCGCGTCCGACGGTGCCTCCTATTCTGGCTCTAGGGTCTGTTGAGATTCAGGATTCCCTTATGAGCTGAGATGTGGTTCAAGCCTCCTTTTGGAGGAGGCTTGAATGTTGGAAGAGCGTTTTATGATCACGGACCGTCAGTGGGCGCTGATGG
>Ga0209144_1000287_pt1 | contig 10878 bp, 10 predicted proteins | sample WorMettrBAHAMAS1_FD_187392 | JGI IMG/M metagenome (GOLD analysis project Ga0209144, IMG submission 187392) | Marine gutless worms symbiont microbial communities from Max Planck institute for Marine Microbiology, Germany - Inanidrilus... | ecosystem: Host-associated > Annelida > Digestive system...
GCATGAGGGACTCCTGGTCGGTGTGGTTACTTTCCGGGGACCACAATACCTCATGCACGTCCATCTCTATAGTAGCTACGCTCTACAACTTGTTGTCTTAGATCGTAATAATGCGGGGATACTTCAGACCACTACCCCTTTTTCTATTAGGTTCAAAACGGACGGAGTGTACCCAATCAGCGGTCGGCGTCGAGGGCGTAGGGTGAGGGGTCGAAGGCAGGAGTGCGCTCGAGCAGCAAATCGGCCGCCAAACGCGCGGAAGCCGGACCCGTTACCAGGCCATTGCGGTAGTGGCCGGCATTGAAGTAAAGGCCCCGGACACCCGGGTAAGCTCCGATATAGGGGATGCCTCCGGGGGAGCCGGGGCGCAGCCCCGCCCAATGCTCTTCGATGGGGGCGCGCCCGAGCGATGGGAGGAGCTCCACAGCGGCTCGATAGAGGTCCTCCTTGGCCTCGGCGGTAGTGGCCTTCACGAATCCTTCATGTTCCAGGGTGCTGCCAATGAGGATACGGCCGTCTTGGCGCGGGATCAGATAACGGTCCCGGAAGAGGACGATCCGGTTGAGCTGTCCCGGCTCGGCGTGGAACAGGAGCATCTGCCCGCGCACAGGTTCGATGGCGGGCCGCTTGCCCAGCTGCTCGAATAACCGGGCGGTCCAGGCGCCGGAGCAGACGACGACCTGGCCCGCGGCGATCAGGCCCTTGCGGGTACGGGCACCGACAGCTCGATCGGAGTCCACCAAGAGCTCGACTGCCTCTTCCTGCTCGCGGATTTGCACCCGCCTTTCGATCGAGCGGTGCAGGGCCCTGACAAGCCGCGGATTCCGGATTTGGGCGATCTCCGGCATCCAGAGAGCGGTGGAAGGGGTAAGTCCCAGTCCGGGCGCCATCTCGCGCAGGGCGCCGGTCGTCAATGACTCGATCCGCACCTGGTGTTGCCAGCCCCATGGCAGGGCCTGGTCCTGCTCCTGTGGATCCAGGATCAAAAGACCGCTACGGATGAGTTCGGAGTCGATACCAGTCTCTTCCTGCAGGGTAGCGCACAACTGCGGATAGTACCGCTGGCTCCGGAGCGACAAGGCGGTCACCGAATCGGCGTAACGCCAAGGGTAGAGCGGCGAGATGATGCCGCCGCCGGCCCAGGAGGCCTCGCGCCCGATCGCTCCCGTCTCCACGAGGGTAACGCCGGCACCGGACCGGACCAGCTCCCGGGCGGTGAGCAGGCCGATCGCGCCGCCACCGATGACAAGAATGTCGTCCATAGGCGTTCGAGACCTCGCTCGACGAGCAAATTCCTCAACCCCCCCAGATATCACTCCACCGGGGTTCGTTGTCGCCATCGGACCCGGTGTCGGTCACCGGCCGCTGCTGCTTGATCCGGGTACGGATATCCCCGATATCCCAACCTGTCAGATCGGCAGCGTCTCATTGAGATAGCACCTGGCCGTCTCGCAATCGGCATCACTTTGCCACGGGTGGCGGATTATGTAACGCCCCTGAAAATTCTCACGGTTACCGGTCACCTTCATATCCCAGGCGTATTCGAGAAAGACCGCGTGGCCGCGTTGCCTGGCGACCTGGGTGCGGAACATGTCGCGGTAGAAATCGGCGAATCGGTCCTCCTTTTTGATATAAACGGGGAGCTCGATGTCCATCGGCAGCTTGACGGTGCGATAGTTGGTCGTCTCCACGCGCCCCTTGCGGGTCAAGGCATAGATGAACAACTCCTGGGGGACGGCGGCATTGACGGTGCCGAGCCGGATCGGCAACATGAATTTGCGGTGGGCATAGGCGATCTGTAGTGGTCTCAGGTAGCTGTATTTCCCCTTGCGGTAGCTTTCCAGGTTGATCTTGGCGACGGAGAATTTCATACCTTGCTTCAAATAGCTGCCGATCACCGGCTTCGCGCCCGGCGGCAACCTGTAGCCGTTCTCCGTGAGCCAGGTGACCAGACCGCCGCTCTCCCTGGCCGACAGGGTCAGGATGTCGTATTCGCCAACCTGGTGTTCGGCCTCGATGGTGACGCCGAGACTCTGTGCGCACCGGCGGGCAAGGGCACTCTTCTCCGCCGTCGGCGCAGCGGCCATCATGTCAAACTTGAGTCTTCGGTGGACCAGGCAGGGGTTCTCGTCGAAGTACTCGACCAGCCGGGGTGCAAAATAGGCGTCCAGATGCTCCAGAATCGCCTTCTCCATGACATGGATCTGGCCTTTCTGCACCACCCTGGGTACCGGCACCACCATTGCGAATTCATCGACATCGCCTTGAAAATCGCTCGCCATGGTGACCACGTTCTTGTCGCCGTCACACACCATCACCACCTGAGATACGCGGTTGAAAAGCTTGGTATCCGCCTTGGCGACATAGAAGCCGCAAAAGGCGGAGGCGAGGTTCGGCACCGTCAGGAGGCACAGCAGTAGCCAATGGATCGGTTTCATATGGATCGGTTTCATGTTCATGGGTGACTCCCCGTGCTGGGCCAGACAAAGGTCTTGCCTGGCAGATACCAGTTGATCGACAGGGTCAGAGGCGAAGTAAAGAATCAGTGCGTAGAGAAAGGCGTTCGGGGTAGAAAACAGATAATGCAGAGTCCAGCCGAGCAGTGCAACCCAGGTGCCGTAGAGGAGGCAACCGGCCAGCGACGCGGGCACGGTCTTCGGATCCGACAACATGAAGAAGGCAAGGATCAGCAAGGCGCCGTTCTGGATCTGGTGCAGCGGGATCTACCAGGGATCGCCGAGCCAGGCAGCGTATGCGAACAGGGTGAGCGCATAGACGGTGCCGAACGCGAGGGTCGTCGCCATCCGAGTCGGACCGATCAGTAGGATGCAGTAGCAACCAGATATCCCGGCCCCACTGACCCGGTGTGACCCAGGCCGCGTCGCCGATCAGAATCACCACCACAATACCCAGGGCCGATGGGTTGAACAGATGGCAGCGGCGAACCGTTAGCACAGCGCTGTTTGCCGCACTGGGGAGATTGGCCGTCAGCAGCTAGGCGACCGCCACCACCGCGGCGATACGCATCGGCGAGATTTCGAACTGCAGCTGCAGGATGCCGAACAGCAACAGAGTGATCTGCACTACCAGCTGGTAGTAGCGTGGGCCGAGGCGTTACGGACCGGATTGTCCAGGACTCCGATAGACTCGATCTCGATCCGCACCAGGTCTCCGTCCGAGAGAAAGACCGGGGGGGTACGTGCAAAGCCGACGCCCGGCGGGGTTCCGGTCAGGATCAGGGTGCCCGGCAACAGGGTGGTATCCCGACTGATGTGGGCAATGAGCTGGGCGACGGAGAAGATCATGTCGCTGGTATGACCGGTTTGCATGGTCTCGCCGTTGAGTAGACAGCGGACGTCCAGGGCTTGAGGGTCCGGGATCTCCTCGGCGGTGACCAGCACCGGGCCGAGGGGGCAGAAGCCGTCGAAGCTCTTGCCGCGCACCCACTGGCGAGCGCCGCCATGCTTCTGCCAACGGCGGGCCGAAACGTCGTTCGAGCAGGTGTAGCCGAGGACGTACTCCAGCGCCTGTGCCTCCGATACGTCCTTGGCGGTGCGCCCGACGACGACCGCCAACTCCGCCTCGAAATCGACCTCCGGGCTATGGGTACAGGATGCCGGCAGGATGATGGGGGCCCCCGGATCGGTGACCGCCGTCGTGGGTTTCATGAAGAGGATAGGATGCTCGGGGATTTGAGCCCCGGTTTCCTGCGCATGGGCACGGTAGTTGAGTCCGATGCCGAAGATATTGACCGGGGCGACCGGGACCAGCCACTTACTCACGGCGATCCGGTCTCCGGTCTCGTTCAGACCCGTGTAGAGGTCGCCCGCCAGCCGAAGTGCGTACCCTTCATCAGTGGGGGTCCCGTAGTGGACTGCCCCGGCGGCATCCTGAAAACGTGCAATACGCATGGTGGTTACTCCTGGTTGATGAATAATGTTACGTGAATTTACCGGTTGTGCGTTGGATTTCGGCAGCGCTGCCGGCAACCGCAGGATCTGCGTGCGCTCACCAGCCGATCCGACAGCGACTTGTCTTTACTCAACAGACGGTCAAGCTCGAGCTTGGGGACCATCACCTCCATTTCCCAACCACCTTGGTTCGTTGTCCGCTCCGACAGCACCTGGGCGTGGGTAAAGAACCAAGCCCGCAATGCCCCCTCCTCCGGACCGACCAGGATCCACCGATGCAGGTGCTTTTTATGGAAATGCTCGCCCAAGGCACCATGCAACAGGTCGATCCCGGCCCCGCTGCGGGCCGAGATCCAAACCCGGCATACCTGCCCTCCGGCGTCCCGTTCCAAGCGCGGTTCGGTGTCGGGCACCAGATCGATCTTATTGAAAACCTGGATTTGCGGTATGTCGCGCGCCCCGATCTCCGACACCACCTCCTCTACATCCCGAATACATTCGACACGCCGCGCATCGGACGCATCCACGACGTGGAGTAACAGATCCGCGGTCCGCGTCTCTTCCAGAGTGGAACGGAAGGCCGCCACCAGCTCGTGCGGAAGATGACTGATGAAGCCGACCGTATCGGCGAGGATCAGAGTCGCCCCCGGCAGGGGCAGCCGGCGCAGCGTCGGATCTAGGGTCGCGAACAGCTGATCGGCCTGATAGACGGTGGCCCGGGTCAGCCGGTTGAAGAGAGTCGATTTTCCGGTATTCGTGTAACCGACCAGCGAGACCGTCGTCAGCTCGGCCCGCGCCCGGCGGCCCTGGGCGCGCCGGGAGGTGATACGTTCCAACCGTTGATTGAGCTGAGAGATGCGTTTGCCGATCAGGCAACGATCCGACTCCAGCTGGGTCTCGCCCGGTCCGCGCAGGCCGATGCCGCCTTTCTGGCGCTCGAGGTGGGTCCATCCGCGCACCAGGCGCGTCGAGAGATGGCGCAGCTGCGCCAGCTCCACCTGCAGCTTTCCCTCGAAGGAGCGTGCACGTTGCGCAAAGATATCCAGGATGAGTCCGGTCCGATCCACCACCCGGCACCGGAGGTGACGCTCCAAATTGCGCTCCTGCGCGGGGGAGAGCCCATGGTTGAAGATCACCAGCTTCGCCCCGTGCGTTTCGATCAGCGCCCTGAGCTCATCCGCCTTGCCGCAGCCGATGAACAGACGCGGATCGGGGGTCTGACGGAAACCGCCTACGCAACCCGTAACTTGCGCTCCCGCTGCTTCCGCGAGCAGGCGGAACTCGGCCTGCTCTTCGGGATCGCCGGCGGTGCCGATATCCAAATGAACGAGTACTGCCCGCTCACCGGTGTCGGGGCGCTCGAACATAGTCGCTTAAGGAGATAAGGTCCGGAAAGTTCGGCTGCGGCAGGACGTCGGATCACCTAGACGCCGCAGGCGCACCCGCCACGGATGCACCTGGGGCGATCAACCCTCGTCAAGCTCCGATTGGCTCTCGGATAAAAACGACGCCAGCGGGACGTTGCGTGCAGGAACTACGGTGGAGATGGCATGTTTGTAGATCATCTGGCTTACGGTGTTCCTCAGCAGGATGACAAACTGGTCGAATGATTCGATCTGCCCCTGGAGTTTGATTCCGTTCATGAGAAAGACAGACACGGGTATGTGCTCCTTACGCAAGGCGTTGAGAAACGGATCTTGCAGACTTTGCCACTTCGACATAACTTCATCCCCTTTAAATTCTAGGGTCTAGATAACTTTAGAGTGGATTTTCTTTCAGTAGAGTAAGTATTCTCTCAGAGAGATCTTCCTCTCGGTGATGAAATCTGAATTCACATTCCTTGAAGTGTAAAAGGAACGTTTGTCGGGGAACAGAATTGAGCTTTGCAGGCCTCCGTTTAGCATATGAACAGAATGACTCAATGCCATTGATATGGCAACTACTGCGGGCAAACTCATGCTCACCATGATGCACCCGGTGATGCACTCGGAAATTCTTTTTGTAGCCCATGTCCACCAGCCCATTGTAGCCTCTCCAACCGTCCGAGTGGATGATGCTTCCAGGGCTGCCTGACCCCGGATCGCGCTCTGTAGCTGCTTCCTGGAGGCGTCAGGGACGATTTCCGACACTTTCCCGTGGCGTTCCAGGATCCCGAAGACGATCGGTTTACCGCCTGCTCCGCGCCCTTTTTTTCCGCGAACACGGCGTGCGCCAAAATAAGATTCATCGACTTCAACCTCACCGAATAGAGGGGATGAAGCGTTACAAACCTGGGCGATTCTGATTCGTAACCTCATGAATAGCTGATTAATCGTCGGGCGGCTTACACCACTCAGCTCGGCTGATTTTTCAGGCCCGCAAATCGTGCGCGAAATAGCGTATAAGTGCTCTGAATTTAGCTTCCGAAAGGTGTGAACGCCTGAAATACCTGTTTTTTCCTTGCATAACATAACCTTGGCATACTCTCAAAGATGCTAAAGTTATCTAGACCCTATTCTAAAGCGATCCCCATTCTTCTATCAGGCACAACGCCTGCTCAAGCGGCGCCCCCCGATCGAAGATCCAGTGAACGTCGGACTCGGACCGCAGCCAGGTGAGCTGCCGTTTCGCAAGCTGCCGTGTGGCGATAATGCTGCGCTGCAACATATCCCTAAAAGCATATTCAGTAAATAAGTATTTCAACATTTGCCGATAGCCCACACAATGCATGGACGGCAGCTCCAACGTCAAATCCCCACGCGCCCACAGAGCGCGCACCTCAGCCTCAAACCCGAGCTCGAGCATGTTCAGAAACCGCTGTTCGATGCGCCGGTGGAGGGTGGTCCGCTCTTCCGGCACGCGCGCCAGCTTCAGGATGCGATAGGGCAACCCGCGGCGCTGCCGGGTGGCGATCAGTCGGCTCAAGGGACGGCCAGTAATCTCATAGACCTCGAGCGCGCGCTGGATGCGCTGCGGGTCGTTGGGATGAATCCGCCGCGCTGCTGCCGGGTCGATCACCGCGAGGCGCCGATGAAGTACGGCCCAACCTTCCACTCGCGCCTCGGCGGCGAGCCGGGCACGTACCGCGTCGTCTGCGTCCGGAAGACGCGACAGACCTTGCTGCAGGGCGCGGAAATAAAGCATGGTTCCACCCACTAGGAGGGGGATCCTACCCCTCGCCACAATCTCCGCCAGCTCGCGCTCGGCGTCCGCACAAAAGCGGGCGGCCGAATAAGACTCGCTCGGATCACAAATGTCCAGCAGCCGGTGGGGAGCCCGGCGCAAGACTTCGGGGCCAGGCTTGGCAGTACCTATATCCATGCCCTTGTAGACCTGGGCCGAATCCACGCTGATGATGTCACAGGGCAGGCGTGTGGCCAAGTCCACCGCCAGCTCCGTCTTGCCCGCGGCGGTAGGCCCCATGAGCGCGATGACCGGCGGGTGGCTTTTACTTTCGGATGCTATGCAGCTCACGGTAGGGATTCGGCATGGAGCCTTGAATGACAAAGACCATCATGAGGGCACCTTAAAAAATCCGGGATGCCTGTGCGGGATGCCTGTGCAGGATAGGGATACCCCGCCATGTTTCAAGTGCATAAGCACTTGAAACATGAAGCGAAGTGGAAACCGCGTGTTCACTTCACGGCGTGAAAAATTGCCGGGAAGGCAATTTTTCTTTGGTCCCCGTAAAAACCGACCGCTCCTGCGGACTCATTTGTCGGATGTGTTGGATTCTCACCGTTACTCAGGTAAACTATTATGGTTTTAGGAGTTTGCATTAACCACAACAAGAAAATAAGAATGGCAGAGGAGGTCGTAGATCTTGGATATCACTGCAAGAGTCGTCGAAGAAGCCTCTCAATCCATCCCTTCCTACCTAGAACGCCATTACTGGTGGGCCTATGTGCATCCCAATGCGGTACGGGTGTTCGAGCGCCAGTGGCTCGTCAACCTGATCCTCTGGGGAAATTTTGTGCGTCTGCGCGATCTTGCCTTGGAGAGCCTCGGCAATCCGATCGGTGGCCGCACGCTCCAGGTAGCCTGCGTCTACGGCAATCTCACCCCCCGTCTGGTGGATCGCCTCGCCGGAGATGCCTGCCTGGACGTAGTGGATATTCTGCCCGTCCAGCTGGAAAACTTGGCGCGGAAATTGGGTCCGGCACCCGGAACCAAACTTGTGCTCAGCGATTCGGCGGACCTGAAGGCGCCGAATGCTCACTACGATCAGGTTCTGGTCTTTTTCCTGTTGCACGAGCAGCCCCTGGAAACGCGCAAGCGGACGTTGGCGGAGGCGTTGCGGGTCACCAAGCCGGGAGGACGGGTCCTGTTGGTCGATTACCACTGTCCCCACCCGGCGAATCCCCTACGCCTGATTATGATCCCGGTGCTTCGGCTGCTCGAGCCCTTCGCACTCGATCTATGGCGTGATGAAATTTCGACTTGGCTGCCGAAAGGGGTGCCGGATCTACAGGTACACAAGCAGACTTTCTTCGGCGGGCTGTATCAGATGGTGGAAATCAGGCGGGTCGAGGATACCTAATTCGACTGTGACGAGACGCAATGCCGTCAGCGTGGAAAAGGGCCACAATCGGACCTGAGAATGATGAATGTCAACAGCCCCTTAAATACTCCATATCGCATTATTCATGAGGAACCCGACATGACCCGAGACGAACAGATCAAGGCCCTCGAAAAAGACTGGTCGGAAAACCCCCGTTGGACCGATGTCAAGCGCGGCTATTCCGCCACGGATGTCGTCCGCCTGCGTGGCTCCGTCCAACCCGAGTATACCTACGCCCGGCGCGGAGCCGAGAAGCTGTGGGACCTAGTCCGCGGGGGCGCCAAGAAGGGCTATGTGAACTGCATGGGGGCCATCACGGCCGGTCAGGCCATGCAGCAGGCCAAGGCCGGTGTCGAGGCCATCTATCTATCCGGCTGGCAGGTAGCGGCCGACGGCAATACATCCGAGACCATGTACCCGGACCAGTCCCTCTATGCCTACGACTCGGTCCCCACCATAGTGCGGCGCATCAACAATACCTTCAAGCGGGCGGACGAGATCCAATGGTCACGCGCAATCGAGCCCGACACTGCGGACTACATGGATTACTTCCTGCCCATCGTGGCGGACGCGGAGGCTGGATTCGGCGGCGTGCTCAACGCATTCGAACTCATGAAAAACATGATCGCCGCCGGTGCCGCCGGTGTGCACTACGAGGATCAGCTCGCCGCAGTCAAAAAGTGCGGTCACATGGGAGGTAAGGTACTAGTCCCCACCCGGGAAGCGATCGAGAAGCTGATCGCCGCCCGCCTGGCCGCGGATGTCTGCAGCGTGCCCACCCTGGTATTGGCCCGTACCGACTCCGAGGCGGCCAACCTGCTGACCAACGACGTAGATTCCAACGACCAGCCCTTCCTCACCGGCGAGCGCACCAGCGAAGGTTTTTACCGGATCCGCAATGGACTCGAACAGGCCATCAGCCGCGGCTTGGCCTACGCCCCCTATGCGGATCTGGTGTGGTGTGAGACCGGTACCCCGGACCTGGGCTTTGCCCGTGAGTTCGCCACGGCGGTGTTGGAGAAGAACCCAAACAAGCTGTTGGCCTACAACTGCTCGCCATCCTTCAACTGGAAGAAGAACCTGGATGACGCGACCATCGCCAGGTTCCAGGACGCGCTCTCCGACATGGGTTACAAGTACCAGTTCATCACCCTGGCCGGTATCCACAACATGTGGTTCAACATGTTCGATCTGGCCTACGACTATGCCCGCGGAGAGGGCATGAAGCACTATGTGGAGAAGGTCCAGGAGCCGGAATTCACCACCCGCGAGCGGGGTTACACCTTCGTCTCCCACCAGCAGGAAGTAGGCGCGGGCTACTTCGACGATGTCACCATCACTATCCAGGGCGGCACCTCCTCGGTCACGGCCCTGACCGGCTCCACGGAGGAGGCACAGTTCTAACGAGGCTATGTCTCAGACCAAGGAAGCGTGAGTTTTTGTCCTGTACTGTGTGGGCGAATACCCGAATAGGTGAATACAAGATTCACCCCTGCAATTGCGTTCCCCGTACCTGTGGAGGGTGTCGCAAAAGTAGCGCAGGCGTCCTCGCCTGCATCGAAAAGTGCAGGCGGGGACGTCTGCGCTACGCTCCATGGATGGGCTTTTGCGACACCCTCTACAGGCTCGGAGCCTAACTTCCCACGTTGCCTTGAGTATCGACCACCATGGAGCTCATCATGCAAGAAGTCCCATCGGAATTGTCGTTCTCGCGGTCATCATCCTCGTCCTGGGCGTCAAACAGATCCCTCAGGGCTCCGAATACACGGTGGAGTGGTTGAGGCGCTACATCCGCACCCTGACCCCCGGCCTCCATGCCATCATCCCGTTCGTCGGCCGGATCGGCTCCAAGCAGAACATGATGGTGCAGGTGCAGGTGCTGGATGTGCTATCCCAGGAGATTATCACCAAGGACAACGCCATGGTAACGGTGGATGGGGGTGGTCTTCTTTCAGGTCCTGAACGCGGCCAAGGTAGCCTATGAGATCACCGGTCTCAATCACGCCATCCTTAATCTCACCATGACCCATTAGCGTCCGGTTAAATTCGTAATCATTGTTGTAACACGATGTGTTTTAAGGAGAGAAAAAGGAGAAAATAGCAACTATAAGATTTTTTTATTCGCGCGGCTCCTGGGCAGTTCTAGCGTACAGTACCCGGCATTTACTACACGCCGGGGTACCGCATGGCCGAGAAGACTGTCTTCGCCTAATCCATCTCCCGCTACGAGTTCAACAAGTACGTCGAGCGTTACCGGAGGCACCACCGGGTACGTCAGTTTTCGTGTTGGGATCAATACTGGTAGTGGTGATTTTTGAAGTGATAGAGTAGATGGATTCATCGGTAATCATTCCGATTGCCACCGTTTTTCTCGTTACCTGATTCTAGATTTTAGCCCTCTCTTCCGGAAGAATACGCTTGGTCTGA
>Ga0209144_1000288_pt1:0-5000 | contig 10874 bp, 9 predicted proteins | sample WorMettrBAHAMAS1_FD_187392 | JGI IMG/M metagenome (GOLD analysis project Ga0209144, IMG submission 187392) | Marine gutless worms symbiont microbial communities from Max Planck institute for Marine Microbiology, Germany - Inanidrilus... | ecosystem: Host-associated > Annelida > Digestive...
CCTCCCGCGAGACCAGCGCCTGTGTCTGCGATGCCATCGCCCTGGCGTGGCAGGAAGATCGTGCCGAGCATTATCCACACGCGCAGCAAATCCTGTTGACCTTCGATGCCGGCGCTGCCAACGCCGGGCGTTCGCTGCGCTTCAAGGAAGACCTGGTGGCGCTGAGCCGACGGTTCGGGCGGCCTCTGCGGGCGGTCCTCTACCCGCCGTACACCTCCAAGCGGCATCCGATCGAGCACCGTTTGTTTTGTCATGTCGCGCGTCGCTTAAGCGGTGTCATCCTCGATTCGCACCAGACCGCCCTGGAAGCGGTACAGCGCACCCGCACCCAAACCGGCTTCACGGTCACGCCACGCCTACTCGATACCCTCTACGAGCTAGGATGAAATGTTCTGAGACATTCCTCGATATCAACGACAAATTCATTCGCAACGACCCTGTTCTCGGGAAATGAAACTACGTCGTCTATTCCAATTGATTTTCGTGATAAAATGTATTGCTTATTTTTGAAGAGTTACTTAAGTATTTGCCATCCGCTGTCGGCTTCTTCATAGAGAAGCTATAAAGCTTAATGAATGGAAGTTTAATATCCTCATTGTTTTCTCGTAGACGATGATCTGCGGTGTCGTAGAACCTGACAGTTTTTTGCTTTTCTACCTGATCGAGACTACCGTCAGTGTCAAAAACGATATCTTGAATTGAATCTTCGAAAATGCACCAAAAATCTTTGGCCCGCCCGAGAAGATCGTTTTGCGAGCCAACGAGGCGCTCTTTCTTGAGCATAACCTTCTACTCACGAGAGACTACCTGAGTAATTACGGCGATCACACATGACACCGAGAAAGACCGCCGACCAGTTTTTCGGACTGCACACAGACAGGTTCCACCACCCCTCCGGGTGCCCCTATCCCGTTTGAATCGTCCGAGATAGGGCTCTCGATTATCAGGCGGTCAGCATGCGAGCATCCTCGACGGCCTTGTCGATGGCATCGCTGTGAATGATCTTCGCCCCCTTGGGAACGGCCTTTCTGGCAAGTCCGAACAGCACCTTGCCCGGACCGACCTCGAAAAAGGTGTCACACCCTTCGGTAACGGCCGTCTCCAAGGTGTCGGTCCACAGGACAGGACTGTCGATCTGCTTGATCAGGTTGTCGATGGTATAGGGTTGAGCCGGTTGTCCGGTCAAATTGGCGATGACCAAATGCTCGGTTGGGTTCAGCGGCGTGTCCTTGAGCTTGGGAGCCATTTCTTCCCTTGCCGGTACCATCAGGCTGGAGTGGAAGGGGGCGGATACCGGTAGCGGTGCGCAGCGGATTTTTTCGTCGCTGAGGGCCTTGGTGAGGGTCTCCACGGCTGCCTTATGTCCCGAGACAATCTGCTGCTGGGGAGCATTGAAGTTGACGACCTCGACGGTGCCGAGACTCGTATCTACCGCCTTGCATTTCTCAATCAGCGCTTCCGGGGCCAAACCGATTACTGCGGCCATGGCGCCGGTCCCTTCCGGAACGACCCTTTGCATGGCCTGACCGCGCATCCTCACGAGATTCACCGCCCGCGCAAAATCGAGCTTACCGGCCGCGACCAGTGCCGAATACTCACCCAGACTGTGGCCCGCGAACAAGATCGGACGCAAGTCCGTTTCACTCGTCAATACCCGCCAGACGGCAATACTGGTGGTGAGAATGGCCGGCTGTTGATTGGCAGTTAGGCGCAGCTCCGCTTCCGGGCCATCGAAGCACAGGTCACTGAGCTTGAAATCCAGCACTTGATCGGCCTCTGAAAAGGTATTTCGAGCCACCTCGAATCTGTCGCACAGCGCCTTGCCCATATCGACAGATTGAGACCCTTGACCGGGGAACATCGCCAAAACACTTGCCATGATTGAATACTCCTAGGTTGAGAACAGAAAGTAATCAATGCCAAAAAAAACCCTTGTCCGAATAGAACAAGGGTTTCAGAAAATAAGGCCCTGGCGGTGACCTACTTTCACATGGGGAGGCCCCACACTATCATCGGCGATGCACCATTTCACTTCTGAGTTCGAGATGGGATCAGGTGGTTCCAGTGCTCTGTTGCCGCCAGGAAAAAGAAGACGCTCCAGTTAGTCGGCTGGAGCGCCAAATACGGTTATGATCGCTCAGGCATCCACGGATGCATTCATGGCAACACCCAAAGATCTTGGGTGTTATATGGTCAAGCCACACGGTCAATTAGTACGGGTTAGCTTCACACGTTACCGCGCTTCCACCTCCCGCCTATCAACGTCGTCGTCTTCGACGGACCTTCAGGGACCTCAAGGGTCCAGCGAGACCTCATCTTGGGAGGGGCTTCCCGCTTAGATGCTTTCAGCGGTTATCCCGTCCGTACATAGCTACCCGGCAGTGCCACTGGCGTGACAACCGGAACACCAGAGGTACGTCCACTCCGGTCCTCTCGTACTAGGAGCAGCTTCCCTCAAGTCTCGAACGCCCACGGCAGATAGGGACCGAACTGTCTCACGACGTTCTAAACCCAGCTCGCGTACCACTTTAAATGGCGAACAGCCATACCCTTGGGACCGACTTCAGCCCCAGGATGTGATGAGCCGACATCGAGGTGCCAAACACCGCCGTCGATATGAACTCTTGGGCGGTATCAGCCTGTTATCCCCGGAGTACCTTTTATTCGTTGAGCGATGGCCCTTCCATACAGAACCACCGGATCACTAAGACCTGCTTTCGCACCTGCTCGACTTGTCTGTCTCGCAGTCAAGCACCCTTTTGCCTTTGCACTCAATGCGCGATTTCCGACCGCGCTGAGGGTACCTTCGTGCTCCTCCGTTACGCTTTGGGAGGAGACCGCCCCAGTCAAACTACCCACCACACACTGTCCCTGATCCGGATCACGGACCGAGGTTAGAACTCCAAACATACCAGGGTGGTATTTCAAGGATGGCTCCACGGCAACTAGCGTTGCCGCTTCAAAGCCTCCCACCTATCCTACACAAGTAGGTTCAAAGTCCAGTGTGAAGCTGCAGTAAAGGTTCACGGGGTCTTTCCGTCTAGCCGCGGGTACTCGGCATCTTGACCGAGATTTCAATTTCACTGAGCCTCTGGTGGAGACAGCGTGGCCATCGTTACGCCATTCGTGCAGGTCGGAACTTACCCGACAAGGAATTTCGCTACCTTAGGACCGTTATAGTTACGGCCGCCGTTTACCGGGGCTTCGGTCAAGAGCTTCCCCCTCACCTAGAAGATCTGTCCGCAAGCTCTCTCGAATCCGTAGCTTCAGGCTCTGGTAAGCCTTGCCGCTACGTTTCAACCGAGCTTCTCACCGCTTTGCCGTTTCATGCCTCAGATACGCTTCGTAGTAAGCGATAATCCAATCATCCGCTCGCTTCGTTGAGCGGTTCAAGCCTGCCTTATGCTCGCTAAAACGCCTCTTGAGGTCGTCTGTCGAGCCAAGATAAAACTCGTCCCGCTTCGCGCTATAAAGTAGGTACACATAAAACATGCAATCGCGCAGATCATCTAGGTGAGGGGTAACCCCATCACTTAACCTTCCGGCACCGGGCAGGCGTCACACCCTATACGTCCTCTTTCGAGTTTGCAGAGTGCTATGTTTTTAGTAAACAGTCGCAGCCACCTAGTCACTGCAACCCCCTTCCGCTCCGGCCGCTGAGGCCTTCACGTACCAGAGGCGTACCTTCTCCCGAAGTTACGGTACTATTTTGCCTAGTTCCTTCACCAGAGTTCTCTCAAGCGCCTTGGGATTCTCACCCTGCCCACCTGTGTCGGTTTGGAGTACGGTCACTCATTACCTGAAGCTTAGAGGCTTTTCTCGGAAGCCTGGCATCAATCACTTCATCTCCGTAGAGACTCGTCGTCACGCCTCAGGATTGCCACCCCGGATTTCCCTAAGATGACTCCCTACACGCTTAAACCGGCAACCAACAGCCGGATGACCTAGCCTTCTTCGTCCCCCCATCGCAGTAATGAGTGGTGCAGGAATGTTAACCTGCTTCCCATCGACTACGCCTTTCGGCCTCGCCTTAGGGGCCGACTAACCCTGCGCCGATTAACGTTGCGCAGGAAACCTTGGGCTTTCGGCGAGGGGGCATCTCACCCCCTTTATCGTTACTCATGTCAGCATTCGCACTTCCGATACCTCCAGCGGACCCCTCGATCCACCTTCGCAGGCATACGGAACGCTCCCCTACCATGCACCGATCCGAAGATCGGGCATCCGCAGCTTCGGTACACAACTTAAGCCCCGTTGAATCTTCCGCGCAGGCCAACTCGACCAGTGAGCTATTACGCTTTCTTTAAAGGATGGCTGCTTCTAAGCCAACCTCCTGGCTGTCTGTGCCTTCCCACATCGTTTCCCACTGAGTTGTGATTTAGGGACCTTAGCTGGCGGTCTGGGCTGTTTCCCTTTCCACGACGGACGTTAGCACCCGCCGTGTGTCTCCCGTGATTGCACTTCCCGGTATTCGGAGTTTGCATCGGTTTGGTAAGCCGGGATGGCCCCCTAGCCGAAACAGTGCTCTACCCCCGAGAGTGAGACACGAGGCGCTACCTAAATAGCTTTCGGGGAGAACCAGCTATCTCCGGGCTTGATTAGCCTTTCACTCCTATCCACAGCTCATCCGATAATTTTTCAACATTACCCGGTTCGGGCCTCCAGCGCGTGTTACCGCGCCTTCACCCTGGCCATGGATAGATCGCCCGGTTTCGGGTCTACTCCCAGCGACTGCGGCGCCCATTTAAGACTCGCTTTCGCTACGCCTCCCCTAATCGGTTAAGCTTGCCACTGAGAAGTAAGTCGCTGACCCATTATACAAAAGGTACGCAGTCACCCCTCACCTAGATGACACTCTCTTCTTGCATCTAGCTCCTAGACTTCCAATTACTCGATCCGCTCGCTTGAGCGAATACCCAGCTGAATGTCATCTAGGTGAGAGGCTCCTACTGTTTGTACGCACACGGTTTCAGGTTCTATTTCACTCCCCTCTACGGGGT
>Ga0209144_1000288_pt1:7500-10874 | contig 10874 bp, 9 predicted proteins | sample WorMettrBAHAMAS1_FD_187392 | JGI IMG/M metagenome (GOLD analysis project Ga0209144, IMG submission 187392) | Marine gutless worms symbiont microbial communities from Max Planck institute for Marine Microbiology, Germany - Inanidrilus... | ecosystem: Host-associated > Annelida >...
GCGTTCAATCTGAGCCAGGATCAAACTCTTCAGTTCATACTTCGCGGTCGCCGAAGCGACCTGACCTTGCTCAACGGGTATCTTCATCACTACTGAAGATGCTCCGTCGATATCTCTCGAGCCTTGCCGGCCACGACGGAGCACCCACACAAGTTATCCGAACGAATTGCTAAAGAACTTTTGGCCTCTCCGCTGTGGAGAGAATGTGCATGTTACCCGAACAACGGCAGGTGTCAAGCGAAAATATTCTTGTCAACTACCAGTCGCTGGCGACTGGCATACGCAGATTCCCACAGGGGCTTACTGTACGGTCACCCGGGCAAATCGCCGCTTGCCGACTTGGTAGATGTGCGTCGTCCCGGACCTGAAACCCAACCCGCGATCCTCGATCCGCTCTCCGTCTACCCGAACCGCGCCCTGGCCGATCAGGCGCAGGGCCTCAGATGTGCTCTTGACCAGCCGGGCGTCTTTCAACAGATTGGCGATCAGCAGAGTACCCCCCTCCTGTGGCGGTAAGGTTATATGGGGTATGTCGTCCGGTATCGTCCCTCTCCGGAACCGGGCAATGAAACTCTCTTGCGCCCGCTGCGCCGCGGCCGGGTCGTGAAAGCGGGTGACCAACTCCACCGCAAGCCTGAATTTCACGTCCCGCGGATTTTCGCCCGCGGCCACGGCACGCCGCCAAGCATCGATTTCACTGAGGGAGCGAAAGCTCAGGAGTTCCAGATAGCGCCACATCAGCTCATCGGAAATGGACATGACCTTGCCGAGCATTTCATCCGGCGGATCGGTGATACCGATGTAATTCCCCACCGATTTCGACATTTTCTGCACGCCGTCCAGTCCTTCCAGGAGCGGCAAGGTAATCACTACCTGCGGCTCCTGTCCGTAGGTCTCCTGGAGCTGGCGCCCGACGAGGAGATTGAATTTCTGATCGGTGCCCCCGAGCTCGATATCCGCCTGCAGGGCGACCGAGTCATAGCCCTGAACGAGTGGGTAGAGGAATTCGTGAATTGCAATTGACTGCCCGGATTTGAATCGGTTCGAAAAGTCGTCCCGCTCGAGCATACGCGCGACTGTGTGCTTGGCCGCTAACTGCACCAGATCTGCCGCCCGCATCTCGCCCATCCAACCGGAGTTGAATACGACCTGGGTGCGTTCCGGGTCCAGGATGCGAAAAATCTGCTCTTCGTAGGTCCTGGCGTTCTCGGTGACCTCATCAGGTGTCAGCGGAGCCCTGGTGACGTTTTTGCCCGTCGGGTCCCCGATCATCCCGGTAAAATCGCCGATCAGGAACAGGATCTGGTGTCCCAGTTCCTGGAACTGATGCAGCTTATTGATCAGGACCGTATGTCCCAGATGGAGATCCGGAGCCGTCGGGTCGAAGCCGGCTTTGACGCGCAGTGGCCGCCCCTCGGACAGCTTTTTACGCAAGGCATCTTCCAACAGGATTTCTTGGGTTCCACGGCGAATGATCGCAAATGCGTCTTCGGTTGATCTCATGGCTACTGACTCTTTGACTCTTCAGGCTGAAAACTTTCTTTATCCGTGCGTGCGGCTCGGATGGCCTATCAGCCAACTGAACAGAAATATTACCCCGAAAGGTAGCCCTTTCCTGTAGGAAGAGTCTCGTCGACGCCGGCAGATCCATATAGGATTCCTTGCAGTTGATGCAATAATGTGCTGAAACGGTGGAACCACAGGCGCACAATCGGTTTTGTTTCTGGGGGCAATCGCCGAACTCGATGGCCGCATTCTTCGTATAGTGACACTGGAAGACAAAAGGACGATACACAACGCCTTTTCCGGATAGGAGATTTAAGACATGAAATTGGATTACTACGAAGACACGGACTCCCTTTACATCGACCTGTCACCTAGACCGAGCGTGGACAGCACAGAGATCTCGGACAGTATCATCGTGGACTACGCTTCCGAGGGAAACATCACCGGGATCGACTTGATTTTAGATGTTAAGAGAGATTCATAACGATCCCTCGCTGTGAGATTGCGAAAGAATTCGTCGTTGTTGTTGGTACCGAGCGTACACTACGGGTCGAGTTCGATCCACAGGACTGAACTTCATGGCAAGACGTTACAAGCAAGGCCGAGCGCAGCTGCTTGATCGGCGAGACCGAAACCGTGGAGCGACGTTTTTTGTGAACGCGATCCTGTTCGATGCGCGCCGTTTCCCGCACGCCGTGCGGGGACACTGGGGGGTGGAAAATCGGATTCACTGGCGACTTGACGTGGCGTTCCGGGAAGACGCCAGCCGCATTCGCAAAGGGAATGCACTAGCCATCATGACGGCAATTGGGCACCTGTGCATGAATCTATTTGAGCGCGAACCCTCCTCCCTGCCTCTGGTACAGAAGCGACGCCAGGCTGCTTGGGACAACGACTACCGCACTAAGGTCATGTTTGGTTAGGAATTTATACGCGCTCGCCCTGAATTGGTTCATTGTTGCGTGCCAGAGAGATCATGGAGCTTGTAGTGTCCACCTCGATAGCGGAACAAACGCCATGAACATCCACTTGCCTGCCAATGCGACGACGACTCCGAAGACCCGCCAGTACATTCAGGCGTCCAAGCAGTTGGTCACTCAGCTGGCCGCTGAGCTGGCTGTGAGTGAGGATACGACCCGCCGCTGGAAGCGCCGTAATACCGAATTATTGCCGATTGTTGGCTAGATATCACTTCAAAAATGACCACTACCCACCAGTGGTTCTCACCGACAATGGCAAGGAGTTCACCGACCGCTTCTGTGCCACCGGCGAGCACCAACCCACTGGCACCCATACCTTGTGATCGGGTCTATGCCGACAACCGCATCGAGCATCGCCTGACCAAAAGTCCCGCAGCCCTCAAACCAATGGCATGATCGAACGCTTCAATGGCCGCATCGCTGACGTCCTTCGGACCCACCGCTTTGACTCTGCCGCCTCCCTACAGACCACCCTCAAACGCTTCGTCTATCTGTATAATCACCACATCCCGCAGAAAAACTTGCACCACAAGACATCTCTCCAGACCCTCCAACAGTGGTACGCACAGCAACCCCATCTTTCCAAAAAAATCCACGTAATCCGATCGGCTTGCCATCGAGCCAGGTTCGATCTTCCGCGCTGATTGCAGCCATTGCGTCACACTGGGCCAGCAGCTTATCCAAGCGGTAGCGCGGCTGCGATGTCGGTTCAACCACCAGGCAGCCCTGATCGATAGCCAGGCCGACTGTGGTGCCGGCGTGCAAGTGCAGCAGGTCGAGGATGGCCGGCGGGATGACCAGCATTACCGAGCCACCGACCTTTCGCAGATTGGTTGTGTGCATGTTGTATCTCCATCGGTTAAGTTATATTAGGGTCTAGATAACTTT
>Ga0209144_1000289_pt1 | contig 10843 bp, 11 predicted proteins | sample WorMettrBAHAMAS1_FD_187392 | JGI IMG/M metagenome (GOLD analysis project Ga0209144, IMG submission 187392) | Marine gutless worms symbiont microbial communities from Max Planck institute for Marine Microbiology, Germany - Inanidrilus... | ecosystem: Host-associated > Annelida > Digestive system...
GGCTCCATCAGCGCCCACTGACGGTCCGTGATCATAAAACGCTCTTCCAACATTCAAGCCTCCTCCAAAAGGAAGCTTGAACCACATCTCAGCTCATAAGGGAATCCTAAATCTCAACAGACCCTAGAGCGGCCCGCACCGGCGGCGGGTCGTCGGGACGCGTCGTGGCGGCCCGGATCTCGACATCGCGCGACTCGCGGTAGCCCTTCGGCCGGGACGGAACATCGGTCGGCGGGGCGATGGTGCGGGTGGCGTCGGCCATGCGCCGATCATCGCCCGAACAAGGTTAACGGAGTCTCAAGTTCGCGGCTGCGCCGTCTTGAACCAGGGGCCGCCGCCCGCGTGATAGCGGTCCAACGCCCAGGCAACGCTGGGAAACGCCAGTTCGCCCCAAGGGATGGTGTCCCACTCGAATAGGTCGACCTCGGCGCTCTCCTCGCCGACACCAAACTCGGGACCGGCCATTTCGGCGCGGTAGATCAGGTAGACCTGGCTGATGTGCGGGATTTCGTAGATCCCGATCAGGTCGCCGACGGCAACGCTCGCGCCGGCCTCTTCCCGCACCTCGCGTGCCGCACCATCGACGGTGGTCTCGCCCAGTTCCATGAAACCGGCCGGGATCGTCCAAAGTCCAAGGCCCGGTTCGATGGAGCGCCGGCAGAGCAGGATCTTTCCCTGCCAGGTGCACACCGCACCAACGACGATCTTGGGGTTGTCGTATTCGATGTAACCGCAGTCGGGACAGACGCGGCGCACCTGCGTGTCGCCCTCAGGGATGGTCTCGACGGAAGGGCCGGCACCGGACTTTTCGTTCATGCTCCGAGTGTGGCCCGCCGGGAGGCGGGAGGCAAGAACGCCGAACCGGCGAGCCGGGATGACGCGCCGACCCCGGCGAACGCTGCAGGGGCGGGTTTGAAACCCGCCCCTACGCTGGAACACGAAAAACACCGGCTTGAGCGGCTACTTGCGAAGGACAGCGACGCCCGGCAGCGTCTTGCCTTCGATCCATTCGAGGAAGGCGCCGCCTGCCGTCGACACGTAAGAGAAGTCGGCGCCGACACCGGCATTGGCCAGCGCCGACACGGTATCGCCGCCGCCGGCGACGCTGAGCAGACTGCCCGCCTTGGTCAGCTTGGCGGCTTCCTGCGCCACGGCATTCGTGCCGACGTCGAACGGCTTGACCTCGAAGGCGCCGAGGGGACCGTTCCACAGCAGGGTCTTGCACCCCGACAGACGGTCGTTGAGGTCGGCGACCGATGCCGGCCCGACATCAAGAATCATCTTATCACCGGGCACCCCGTCGAGCGCCACGGTTTCGGCCGGCTGACCCTCCGCGAATTCGGCGGCAACGACCAAGTCCTTCGGCAAGACGATTTGGCACCCCGAACTTTCGGCCTTGGCCATGATCTCGCGCGCCGCGTCGGCCATGTCGTGCTCGCACAGCGACTTGCCGACGTCGATACCTTTGGCGTTGAGGAAGGTGTTGGCCATGGCGCCACCGATGATCAACTGGTCGACCTTCTGCATCAGGTGGCCGAGGACGTCGAGCTTGGTCGAGATCTTGGCGCCGCCGACGACGGCCGCCACCGGATGCTGGGGCGCTTCCAACGCGCCTTCCAGCGCCTCCAGTTCCGCCTGCATCAACCGGCCGGCAGCGGACGGAAGGATACGGGCGAGCGCTTCGACGGACGCATGCGCCCGGTGCGAGCACGAGAACGCATCACTGACGAGGATGTCGCCGTTTTCCGCCAGCTTCTGGGCGAAGTCCTGGTCGTTCTTTTCTTCCTCGGCGTAGAAGCGGACGTTCTCCAGCATCGCCAGATCGCCGCTGCTCATCGCGTCGACGACGGTCGCGGCGTCGGGGCTGACGCAGTCGGCCGCGAAAGCGACCGGGCGGCCGGCGCTCGCCGCCAGCGCTTCGGCGACCGGCGCCAGGGTGAATTCCGGGTTCTTCTGGCCCTTGGGCCGGCCGAGGTGGCTGAGAACGATGACCTTGGCGCCGCGATCCGCAAGTTCCGTGAGCGTCGGCACCGTGCGGTCGATGCGGGTGGTGTTGGTGACCTTGCCTTCCTTCATCGGCACGTTGAGGTCGGCGCGGACGAGCACCCGCTTGCCGGCAACGTCGAGGTCGTCGATGGTCCTGAATGTGGTCATGGCTGATCGGATCCGTTCCCCAAGAGTGGCCGTGGGGAAGACCGCAGGTCCATGGAACGGGGGGCGTCACGAACTCCCGCCCCATCGCGCCCGTTCCGGATTTTGTACGCGGTTCCCCCGACGATAGGCGGATTTCCCAGTCCGCCCCTTCGTGTCGCCGCCTTTATGCGAAGAAGCCGCCGAAAAGGCAAGCCCGCGGGCCGCCGGACGCAGAAAAATTCACCGTGGCGTCACGCCGAAGCCGTCTGCGGCGCAGCAGTGCCGGCGGAGTCCGACGCAGCAGCAATGGCGGCGGCACGGCCGGCTTCGAAGGCGCGTTCATTGAGTTCGGCGAGCGCCGGCTTCCGCGCCCGGAACCGCTCGACCAGGATGTCCTTGATTGTCCCCGGCGGGAACGGGAGCGAATCCGCCGCCGCGCCGAACATCACCGTATTGCCGAGACGCAGTTCCCCGATCTCGCGGGCGATCACCCCGGCATCGAAGGCCATCAACCCCACGCCCGCGTCGTGGAAAACCTTCAGCGGATCGTCCGGATAGGCGAACCGGCCGATCGAGACGATGGGCGGCACCAGACGCATGGTGTTGACGATGGCAACGCCGTTCGGGTGCAGTTCGCCGCACCAGCGCGCCGCTTCGGCCGGTTCGAATCCGATCAGCACGTCCGCCTCGCCCGTCGGGATCGACGGCGACAGAACCCGCGGGCCGAACCGCACGTGCGAGGTGACCACGCCGCCCCTCTGGGCCATGCCGGCGACTTCGGTCTTCTTGACGTCGTGGCCGCACGAGATCGCCGCCTGGGTGGGCGACGATCTCGGAAGCCGTCATCACCTCCTGGCCGCCTGTGCCGCCAACCAGGACATTGACGATGCCGTCGGTGGCGGCGGTCATGGCCGTGCCGCCTCCGCGGCAGAGATCGCACCGATGCCGCTCTTGACGATGGCGTCGGCGCTGCACGTGGCCTCGCAGAGCCCACAGCCCGTGCAGGCCGCGGTGTCGATGCGCACCCACTTGAGGTCGACCTCGCGGCCCGAGGCCTTGACCTCCTTGCCGGTGCGGGTCACGTGGATCGCCGGGCAGCCGACGTCGAGGCAGTTGGTGCAGCCAGTGCATTCGTCCTCGATCACCCGGAAGGGCGGATCGGTCTCGAAGCGGTCGATCAGGGTGCACGGCTGGTTGGTGACGATCACCGAAGGCTCGGGCTTGCCGATCTCCTCGCGGAGCGTCTTGTAGAACTCCGGCATGTTGAAGGGATCGGCCATGCGGACGCGCTCCGGGGGCACGCCGAGCGCCTGCACCAGCTTGACGAAATCGACCCGGGGCGACTCATCGCCGTGGATGTCGCGCCCGGTTCCCGCATGGTCCTGGCCGCCGGTCATCGCCGTCGCACTGTTGTCCAGCAGCAGCGTGGTGACGTTGCCGCGGTTGTAGGCAATCTCCAGCATCCCCTGCATGCCCATGTGCAGGAACGTGGAATCGCCGATCACCGAGACGATGGCGTCCTTGCTGTCGGCCTCGCCGCGGGCCAGATCCATGCCCAGGGCCATGCCCATGGAGGCGCCCATGCACGTCGTCGTATCCAGTGCGTTCCACGGGTGCCCGGCTCCGAGGGTATAGCAGCCGATGTCGCCGACGATGCGGGCCTTCTTGGTCAGCTTTGTGAGGCAGTAGTACACCGGCAGGTGCGGGCAGCCGCTGCACATGGTCGGCGGACGCGGGAAGATGCCGCCCTGGGGCGCCGCCGCAGCGGTGACCGGCTCCCCAAGGAAGCCCCGGATGGTGTCCGCGCAGCACTGCCGGCGTCAGCTCGCCCTTGCGGGGCAGCACGTCCTTGCCGTGGACCTCGACCCCGGCGGCGCGGAGTTCCAGTTCGACCAGGGGCTCGGTTTCCTCGACCACCAGCAGCCGTTCGACGCCCTTGGCGAAGCGGCGGATGGCCTCGATGGGCAGCGGGTGGCTGAGCCCCAACTTGAACACGTTGGCGTCGGGAAAGACCTCGAGGAGGTTCATGTAGGCCGGACCCGAGGTGACGAAACCGATCCGCTTGTCGGCGCCCTCCTCGACCACGTTCTGCGGGCAGTCCAGCACATATTCGGCAAGCGCCGCGTCGCGGGCGAACATGGCGTCCTGGCGGCCCCGGGCATTGACTGGCACCAGCACCCAGCGGGTCGGGTCGCGCTCGAAGCTGCGATCGGGGGCCTCGGTGCGCTCGCCGGCGCGGACCAGCGTCTTCACGTGGCAGATGCGTGTCGTCATGCGGACGATCACCGGCACTCGAAGCGCTCCGAAAGCTCGAAGGCCTCCTTGACCATCTCGTACGCTTCCTGCGAGTCCGACGGTTCAAGGATCGGAAGATGCCCGAAGCGGCCCCAGTATCGGCTGTCCTGCTCGTTCTGCGACGACGAGCAGCCGACGTCGTCGGCAATGGCGATGACCAGGCCGCCGGCCACGCCGGCCAGGGTCTGTGACATCAGGGCGTCGGCGGCGACGTTCATGCCGACGTGCTTCATCGCGCAGAACGCCCGCGCGCCGGCAACCGACGCGCCGATGGCGACCTCGAGCGAGACCTTTTCGTTGATCGACCAGTGCGTATGGATGTCCGGGTAGGTGGCGAGGTTCTCCAGTATTTCCGTCGACGGCGTTCCCGGATAGGCGACCCCGACCTTGGCCCCGGCCTCCCAGACCCCTCGGGCCACGGCTTCGTTGCCCGACATCAGCCGCCCCGCGGTCGTGTCGGCTTGGGTGATGACGTTCACCGGCTTCTCCTCCCATGCGGCCCGATGGCAGCATAAGGGAAGGCGAAACCGAACGCCACACTCCGGCGCGGGGCGGTTGAACGGTGGATCAGCGCGCCTGCAGGGCTTCGGCCTTCTCGCGGGCTTCCGCGGCCTTCTCGGCCTCGCCGAGGACCTCGTAGGCGCGGGCCAGCCTGAGCCAACCGTCGCGGTCGTCGGGCTCGTCTTCCAGCCGCGCGGCGAGGCGTTCGACCATGCCACGGATCATCTCGCTCTGTTCCGAGGCCGACATCTGGGCGGCGGCTTCCATATCGGCGCGGGTTGGCCCAGGCGCGGTTCCGGCCGCCGGCGCGCGGGCCACCGGTGGGGCAGGCTGCTGCGTCGGCATCGTCCTCGGAACCTGCGACGCCAGGACTCGCGCCTCCGCCGACGGCTGCAGGCTGGCGAGGTCCACACCCAGCTCGGCGGCGGCTCGGGCGATGTGTCCGCGCACCAACTCGAGCCACGGTGCGTCCGTCGGCGACAGCGCGACGAGATCGACCCAGCCATCCAACGCGCCTTGCAGATCGCCGCGCTGCGCCCGTGCCATGGCCAAGTAGTACCGCGCCTTCGGGTTCAACGGATTGTCGGCAAGGGCAGCCTCGAAGGCTTGCGCGGCCTCCTCGGTGACGCCGCCGCCGTGCGCGGCAACCAGGGCTTCAGCAAATAAGGCCGAAGCAACGGGACCCGCACCGCCGTCAACCGCCCTGCGGAACGCCTCTGCCGCCTCGGCCGGGCGCTCCATGGTCATGCAGGACCGTCCGAGCAGCATCCAGCCCTCGACGTTCCCGGGATCACTCTCCAGACGTTGTTGGAGCCGCGTGATGGCGTCATCCATCGACCCCGCGGACGCGCCGGAACCAGCCATCGCCGGGGCAGATCGGCCGGGCGTGGCCGGACGCTCGGCGAAGGGAAGATCAGGGGTGCTCGGCGAACCGAGGTCAAGGTAGACGGCGACGGCAAACGCCGGAACGGCGACGGCGATCACTGCGACGATTGCGCGGTGAGCCTGCTTGGACGGCGCATTGTGCACGCCGCTTTCCGTATCCGCGCCAGCGGCGAGGATACGGCGCTTGATCTCAAGGCGCGCGGCGTCGGCCTGGTCGGCACCGAGGACGCCCCGTTCCAGGTCGCGGTCAACCTCGGCCAATTGGTCGCGATAGACGGAGAGATCGTAGTCGGATCGATCCGGTGCCGCGCCGTCGCGGCGACGCACCAAGGGCACGAGCAGCAATGCCAAAGTGACCGCGGTGAGAACCGCGGCGGCGACCCAAAACCCGATCACCGGGGCTCGTCCCCAAGCAGCGCATCCAGCCGCTTCTGCTCGTCCTCATCCAACGCCTGTGGTGCGGCTGGTGCCGCGGTTCGGCGGCGGAAGAACATCACCATGGCGCCGCCACCCAGCGCGAGGATCGCCACGGGTCCGAGCCACAGCGCATAGGTCGAGCCGCGGAACGGAGGCTTCAGCAGCACGAAGTCCCCGTAACGCGACACCACGTAGTCAATGACGCCTTCGTTGGTGTCGCCGGCAACCAGGCGTTCACGGACAAGCAGGCGCAGGTCGCGGGCCAGCGGTGCATCGGAATCATCGATGGACTGGTTCTGGCAGACGAGGCAGCGAAGGTCCTTGGAAATCTCGCGCGCGCGTTCCTCGAGCGCCGGGTCCTCGAGCCGCTCGTCCGGTTCCACTGCAGAAGCCCTGGGCGCTGCCAGGGCCGCCAGGACGATGGTCAGCGCGGCGGCGAGTCGGCGCGGAGCTGTTCCACGATCGGCCACAGCACGTCCTTCCAGATGGTTTCGTCGAGGGGTCCGATGTGCTTGTAGCGGATCACCCCGCGCTGATCGACGACGAACGTTTCGGGGGCTCCCGTGACGCCGAAGGCGATCGCTGCGCGGCTGTCGGGATCGTTGCCGATCAGCGTGTACGGATCGCCAAACCGCGCCAGCCACGTCGGACCGGCGTCTTCGTCGACCTCGCGCCAGTCGATGCCGTGGATGGGTATGTCGCCCGTGGCTTTCAGCCTCATCAGGAACGGATGCTCGATGCGGCAAGCGACGCACCACGAGCCGAAGATGTTGACCAATGAGACCTCGCCCAGAAGATCGTCGGACGCGAACCCCCGGTCGCGGCCCTTGATCGGCTCCAGGGCAAACGGCGGCACCGGCTGATCGATCAGCACCGAGGGAATCCGGTTCGGGTCGCGGCCGAAGCCGATCCAGAAATAGACGGCGAGGACGCCGAAGATGACCAGCGGCACCAGGTAGAGGAGCCGTTTGGCAAAGTCGCGGCTCGACGTTTCGATGGCTTGCTCCTGGGTTGGCGTCTCGGCTTTTGACATCGGCAGCTCAGCCCTTTGCCATCGCCGCTTCGGCACCCGCGCGCCGACTCGCCGGAGCGCCGATTCGCAATCGACGGTCCGAGAGGCTGACTGCCCCGCCGATGACCATGATCGTCAGCCCGGCCCAGATCCAGGCGACCAGCGGATTGAAGTAGATGCGGGTGACGTGGGCGCCGCCCGAGCCGCTGGGATCGCCGATGACGGCATAGAGATCGCCGAGGACCGTCGTGCGGATCGCCGCTTCCGTGGTCTGCTGGCCCTCGACGCCGTAGAACCGCTTCTCGGGCTCCAAGGTGACGAAGGGGCGGCCATTGCGGCTGACGGTGAAGGTGCCGCGGATGGCCTCATAGTTGGGACCCTGCACACGCCGCGCGCCACGGAACGTGTAGTCGTATCCGGAAACGGTCACCGTCTCGCCCGGTGCCATGACCTGGATGCTTTCGACCTTCCACACCGCCGCGCCGGCCATCCCGGCGATGGCCACGGCGAGACCGGCATGGGCGAGGGTCATGCCCCACGCCGCGCGGGGGAGCGAAGCGAATCGGCGCAGGCTTTCGGACACCGGTACGCGGCCGAGCCGCACCCGCCCGAACAGCTCGACGACGGTGCCGACGAACAGCCACGCCGCGAGGCCGAGTCCCACAAGCCCGAACAGGGAAACACCCTCGCTCATCGCCCAGGCGGTGACGGCCACCGCCACGGTCGCCACGGCTGCGAACCACAGCCGCTGCAACGCCGGCCCCAGGTCGCCCCGCTTCCAGGCCAACAGCGGCCCCACGCCCATCGCCAGGACCAGGGGCGCCATCAGCGGCACAAAAGTGAGATTGAAGAATGGCGGCCCAACCGAAATCTTGCCGGCCTCGATGGCTTCGTGCATCAGCGGATAAAGGGTCCCGAGCAGCACGACCGCAGTCGCCGTCGACAAAAGCAAGTTGTTGAGCAGAAGCCCGCCCTCGCGCGAGATGGGCTGGAACAGGCCACCGCCGCGCAAGCCCGGCCCCCGCCAAGCGAACAGCACCAGCGAACCGCCGATGACGAGGATCAATAGCCCGAGGATGAACACACCGCGGGCGGGGTCGGTGGCGAAAGCATGCACCGAGGTCAGCACGCCCGAACGCACGAGGAAGGTGCCGAGCAGGCTGAAGCCGAAAGCGAGGATGGCGAGGAAGATGGTCCAGCCCTTCATCGCGTCCCGCTTCTCGACGACGACCGCTGAGTGCAGCAGTGCGGTGCCGGCCAGCCACGGCATGAACGAGGCGTTCTCCACCGGATCCCAGAACCACCAGCCGCCCCAGCCAAGCTCGTAATAGGCCCACCAAGAACCAAGCCCGATGCCGATGGTCAGGAACGCCCAGGCGGCCAAGGTCCACGGCCGCACCCAGCGCGCCCACGCCGCATCGACCCGGCCCTCGATCAGCGCGGCGATGGCGAACGAGAAGGCCATCGAGAAGCCGACGTAGCCGAGATAGAGGAACGGCGGATGGAAGGCGAGACCGGGGTCCTGGAGGAGCGGGTTCAGGCCTCGGCCGTCCACCGGCGCCGGGACGATGCGTTCAAACGGGTTCGAGGTGAACAGGATGAACAGGTAGAAACCGATCACCAGCCACGCCTGGATGCCGAGCGCCCGGGCCCTGAGGCCCGGCGGGAAATTGGCGCTGAACAACGCACAGGCCGCGCCGAATACGGTGAGGATCAGCACCCACAGCAGCATCGAGCCTTCGTGGTTCCCCCACGTGCCCGATATCTTGTAGAGCATCGGCTTCGTCGAGTGCGAGTTCGTGGCGACGTTGATGACGGAGAAGTCGGACGTCACGAAGGCGTACATCAGGCAGCCGAACGAGACGGCGACGAGCAGGAACTGGGCCAGCGCCGCCGGTCCGGCGACGTTCATCCAGGGCGCGTGGCCCCGCGCCGCGCCGACCATCGGCACCGTGCCCTGGACCACCGCCACCATCAGCGCCAGCACCAGGGCGAAATGTCCGGTCTCGGCGATCATTGGCCGTAAGTCCCCTTCGCCGGCATCTGGCCGCCGCTTTCCATCTTGTCCTTCATGTGCTGCCACTGACCCGATTTCTTGAGCGCGTCGGCGACTTCGGGCGGCATGTAGTTCTCGTCATGCTTGGCCAGCACCTCGTCGGCGACGAAGATGCCGCCCTTCATACGGCCCTCGGCGACGACGCCCTGGCCTTCGCGGAACAGGTCGGGAAGAAGGCCGGTGTAGGCGACCTGCACGGTGTTCTCCAGGTCGGTGATGCGGAAACGCACCGTCGGGCTGCCGTCGCGCTCGACGCTGCCGTCCTCGACGAGGCCCCCGATGCGCAGCCGACGGTCCTCGGCCGGCGGCGTTTCGACGATCTCCGTCGGGCTGCGGAAGAAGACGATGGACTCCTCGAAGGCGCTCAGCGCCAGCGCCGCGGCAACGGCCAACAGTCCGCCCGAGATGGCGACGAACACCAGTCGCTTGTACTTGCGCTTCACGCCGTCTCCCTCCTTGCCGGCGTCTCGGTTTCGAGCGCACGGAGTGCCGCTTCGTTGGCGCGGAGCGCGCGCACGCTGGCAACGAGGAGCCCGATCAGCACCGCCGCGGAGACGCCGAAGGCCGGCCACACGTAGGCGGCGTACCCACCCATATCGAAGAATGCCGCGACGTCACCCATAGCCGAAATCCGCCCTATCCGTGAACCTGGCGCAGACGGATCGCGCGGATCTTACCGGCCAGCACCTCGCCGCGAATGCGCACCAACATGACCCATAGGTAATAGCAGGTGAACCCGGCTGCCATGAGCAAGAGCGGCCACAGCATGCTCGGATGGATGGACGGACCGTCGAGGCGGGCGACGCTCGCCGGCTGGTGCAGGGTGTTCCACCAGTCAACCGAGAACTTGATGATCGGCACGTTGACGAAACCGACCAGCACCAGGATCGACGACGCCTTCGCCCCGCGTGTGGGGTCGTCGAAGGCGTTGTTCAAGGCGATGTAGCCGAGATAGAGGAAGAACAGCACCAGCACCGAGGTCAGCCGGGCATCCCACACCCACCACGTGCCCCACATGGGCTTGCCCCACAGCGAGCCGGTGAAGAGCGCAAGGAAGGTGAAACAGGCGCCGACCGGCGCCGAGGCCTTGGCGGCAAGGTCGGCGAGCGGATGCTTCCAGATCAGCCCGACCGCCGCGGCGATGGCCATGCCGGTGTAGCAGAACAGCGCCATCCACGCCGCCGGCACGTGGACGTACATGATGCGCACCGTCTCGCCCTGCTGATAGTCGGGCGGCGAAACGAACAGCGCCAGGTAGAGGCCACCCCCCAGCAGAATGACGGTGGCAACCGCCAGCCACGGCACGACCGGCGCGCTCAGGCGCAGGAAACGGTTGGGATTGGCAAATCGGTGCATCATGAAACCCAGGTCCGGGGGCCGCCCCGGTAGACGGCCCTCCTCTTATCCTCATATGGCGTTTTGGGTCATGCCTAGCTGAGTGGGTTTTTGCGAAGGTATCGTAGCAGGGTTTGGTATTTGTCGGTGTGTCGGTGGTTGTATCGCCATTCGGTTTCCTTGAGGTGCAGGTGGAAGGTGTGCTGAGG
>Ga0209144_1000291_pt1 | contig 10817 bp, 10 predicted proteins | sample WorMettrBAHAMAS1_FD_187392 | JGI IMG/M metagenome (GOLD analysis project Ga0209144, IMG submission 187392) | Marine gutless worms symbiont microbial communities from Max Planck institute for Marine Microbiology, Germany - Inanidrilus... | ecosystem: Host-associated > Annelida > Digestive system...
AAGTCGTAGAAGAACTTGCCCTGGTCGTCCGACAACCGCCCCATCATCGTTCCGCCCTCCACCGAATCACTCGGGAAACGGAATCACGATCTCAGAAACCGATCAACAGGGGTTTATCAACAGTATCGATAGGATCTTGTCGACCTCGGCGCCGATGAGCACCGCGTTCGAAGTCAGGTAATCGACGTAGTTCCGCGTGATCATCGGGTTCTCCGGATCGGCGAAAATCACGTAGCCAACCATGGCGACCCACCCGATGACGGCGGCGATGCCCGTGAACAAAATGTAGCGCGGCTCGAAGCGGAGCGCGCGAAGGGCGATGAAGATGAAGACATACATCACCGTCGGCGCCTTCAAATAAAAGGACGCCGGTTGTTCGTATTGGATGTGGAAACTCCAGATCAGAAACATGAGGAGTCCCATATCCATGATCACCGAGGCCACCAGCAGCCATTGCGGAAGGAACCCTTTGTGGGCGCTGACCAGGCGGAGCAGGGTGAACAGAAGGTACGCGCCAATGGCCCAGGGCACCGGCTGGAACATGGCATGAGCGCCGGTCTTCGGCGCCAGGGCGTAGAGAGTTGCGAAGGTCAGGACGAGGCCGAGTTGTACCCAGCCGATCAGCATCTCACTTTCGATTTGCTGTCGGGTGATGTCGTCACGAACCCGTTCCGGCAGTTCGGCCGGCGGTTTGTCGCCAAAAATGAAATGGAGCACCGTATCGATCATTGAGCGTGGTCCTTTCGTGGACCGGATTCTAGACCATCTTCTAAGCGTTTAGGTTAACTTTGACGCGAGCGAAACGTCCTCCATGCTCAAGGCTTTTTGATCGGTCCGGCGCACAGCCGAAAGCGCCACAGGCCCGCATAGGCTGCAAAGGAGCGTATCCTCTGCCGAGAGTTGGGGTTCGGCGGAGCGGCAAATCAGCGCGCTGAAGGCGGAATTCGAAAGGCGACTTCCTGGCGGCGGGATCCGGGGACGCGAAGCAGGCGGGCGACACCCCGGAGGAAGTGGATCGTGTGTCTCATGGTCGTAATCTTGTCGTGGCGTAAATGGCGTCAGGCGCTCTTATTGCACGGCTATTGTGGCACCACTGTGACGGCCGCCACCCGGCAAAGCGAATTTACCAATTTAATCGGGATCGTCTGTATCCGTCTCGGCACCGATCGCCGCCTTGACCGCTTCGATGGTGTTGGGGAGGTGGTTGGCGAGAAGGTCTTCGAGCCTCTCCCCGTCGCGCCCTTCGACCGCCTCCAGGATCGCCTCGTGTTCGGCCATCGCCTGATCCCATCGCCGGTTCGTCAAGTTGGCAATGTAGCGCGCCCGCCGGACCCGGCCCGAGAGGTTCCGGAAGACACCGGTCAATGTGGGGTTGCCTGCCGCCTCGACGATTTTCTCATGGATGGCCTGATTGAGGCGGAAATACTCGGATCGCTCACGACGCGTATGGTGTAAAGCCATCTGGTAGTGCACGGCCCTGATCTCGGCGATCTCTTCGTCCGTAATGTGCTGGCAAGCCAGCCGTCCGGCCAAGGCTTCGATGGCGGCGAGAACCGGAAACACTTCATCGACGATCTCCGGCGTCAGCGGCGTCACCCGCGCGCCCCGGTTGGGCAGTAGGGTGATCAAGCCCTCGACGGCCACCACCTTGAGGGCTTCTCGCAATGGGGTGCGGGAGATGCCGAAGCGTTCACACAGCGCCTTCTCGGGGATCCGGCTGCCGCCGGCAAGCTCACCCCGGAAAATCATCTCACGCACGGCGTCGGCCGTTTCCTCGTGTAAAGAGCGTCGGCTATGGTCCAACCCACCGTTGCCGTCGGAAGCGTCCTTCGCCGGGTCGATTTTGTGGGCGGCGGCGCGATCCATCATTTCCCGGGCTCCGTATCCGGTGAATTCCCGTTGAGCGCCGCCGCCAGGAGGCGGACCACGTGTTGTGCTCGCTGGTTGGTGCCTTCGGCGATTTGGTGGCGGCAACTGGTGCCGTCGGCGACGATCCACGTCTCATCGTCTGATTCTCGGACCGCCGGCAGGAGATCCATCTCGGCCATGGTCTTTGAAATGTCGACGGTCTTGGCGTTGTAGCCGAAGGCGCCGGCCATGCCGCAACAACTGCTCTCCACCGTTTCCACTTCGAGACCGGGGACCAAGGACAGGGTCTTTTCGACGGAACTCATGGCGGCGAATGCCTTCTGATGGCAGTGGCCATGGAGGAGCGCCCTGGTACCGCCCATGTCCTTGAGGTCGATGTCGAAACGCCCGTCATCGGCCTCGCGGGCGACGAACTCTTCGAACAAGAAGGCGTTGGCGGCCAGGGCTCGAGCGTCTTCGCCCGGGTGCAAAGCCAGGAATTCGTCTCGTAGCGTGAACAGGCACGACGGTTCCAGTCCGACGATAGGGACACCGGCTTCGACATAGGGTTTAAGCGCGGCGATCGTCCGCCTGGCTTCGGCGTTCGCCTCGTCGACCAAACCGGCGGCAAGAAACGTGCGCCCGCAACATAGTGGCCGTTGTTTATCCTCGGGTACGGGCAGGTGAACGCGATAACCCCCCGCCTGCAACACGGTTGCGGCATCGCGCAGGTTCTGCGGCTCGAAATAGCGGTTGAAGGTATCGGTCATCAGGACCACGTCCCGGCCGGCGGCCCCGCCGGTGGGTCGTGGAAGCGCCCTGTCCCGGAACGGTTGAGCCGCCCATTCCGGTAGGTTGCGATCCTTGGAAAACCCCGCCAGCTTTTCACCCAGGAAAGCCAGCCCCGCCGAACGGTTGCGCAGATTGAGAAGCGGTCCCAGTTTCGAGGCCCAGGGCGCATAGCGCGGCAGGAAGGCGACCAGGCGGTCGAACAGATTGACGCCGTGGCGCTTGTTGCGGTGGTACAGGAACTCGGTTTTCATGCGCGCCATGTCGACACCGGTCGGGCATTCGCGCTTGCAGCCCTTGCAACTGACGCAAAGCTCCATGGTTTCGGCCATGGCTTCCGACGTGAAGGCGTCCGGCCCCAACTGGCCGGACAGGGCCAACCTCAGCGAATTGGCGCGGCCGCGGGTCAGGTCCTTTTCGTTTCCGGTGGCCCGGTAGGACGGGCACATGACGCCGGCGTCACGCTTTCGGCAGGCGCCGTTGTTGTTGCACATCTCGACGGCACCTGCGAAGCCGCCCCATTCCGACCAGTCCAGCGCCGTGTCGAAAGCCTTGGTCTCGTATCCCGGCTTGAAGCGGAACAGCTCCCGGTCGTCCATCTTCGGCGGATCGACGATTTTGCCCGGGTTCATCAACCCGCGGGGATCGAAGGCCTCCTTCACGTCGCCGAACAATTCGATCGCCGCATCGCCATACATGTCGCGATGGAACTCGGAACGCACTAGGCCGTCGCCGTGTTCGCCGGAGTGCGATCCTTTGTATTCGCGGACCATCTCGAAGGCTTCCTCGGCGATGGCCCGCATCTTTTGGGCGCCGACTTCGGACTTGAGGTTGATCACCGGGCGCACGTGCAGGCAGCCGACGGAGGCGTGTGCATACCAGGTGCCTTCGGTGCCGTGTTTGTGGAAGACGTCGGTCAGCCTCGCCGTGTATTCGGCGAGATCCTCGAGGCGGACGGCGCAATCCTCGATGAAAGAGATCGGCTTGCCGTCGCCCTTCATGGACATCATGATGTTGAGCCCCGACTTGCGCACTTCCCAGACCGCCCTCTGGAAATCCGGATTCGTCGCCTCGACGACCGCATCGGGAAAACCCAGATCCCCCATCAGCTGGACCAGATCGGCCAAGCGTTTCCGTTGTTTCTCCGGTTCGGAGCCAGCGAGCTCGACCAACAGGATGGCGTCCGGCTGGCCCTTGACGAAACGCTCGACGGTCGGGCGGAACAGGGGAATATCGCGCGACAGTTCGATCATCGTACGGTCGACCAATTCGACCGCCACCGGCCCTAGCTTGACGATGTGCTGGGCGGAATCCATGGCATGGAAGAAGGTCGGGAAATGGCAGACGCCGAGAACCTTGTCTTCGGGTAAGGGTTGAAGGTTCAGGTCGAGGGCCGTCGAAAACGCCAAGGTCCCCTCGGATCCGACCAGCATGTGGGCAAGATTGGGATGGGCCGGCGTTCGATGGACGGTAGCGTTGTCCCAATTGCCGCGCGGCGGGCCTTCCGGCATCAAGGCATCGATGTTGTAACCGCCGACGCGACGCATTAGATCGGGGAAGGCGGCGCGAACGATGTCCTCGCCTGTGCGGCCCAGTTCGAGCAAACGGTCGACCAGGGCAACCTGATCATCATCGAGTGACGCCAGGTTTTCGTTTCCGGAGAGTTCGCCGAACCACATGCTCGATCCGCCGAACATTACGGCCTCGATCGCGCACACGTTGTCACGCATGGTGCCGTAGCGGATCGACCGTGCGCCGCAGCTGTTGTTTCCGGCCATGCCGCCGATGGTGGCGCGGCTCGATGTGGAAACGTCGACCGGGAACCAGAGGCCGTGGGGCTTCAAATGGGCGTTGAGCCGATCGAGCACGATGCCCGGTTCGACCCGCGCCATACAGCCGGCGGCGTCGAAATCGAGGACACGGTTCATGTGTTTCGTGAGATCGACGACGAGCGCTTCGCCAACCGTCTGGCCGCACTGGGAGGTGCCGCCTCCGCGCGGCAAGACCGGCAGGCCTTCGTCCCGCGCGATACCGATGATCCGTTCGATATCCGCGGCCGTTTTCGGGACGACGACACCGATCGGTTCGATCTGGTAGTGCGATGCGTCCGTCGAATATCGGCCGCGGCTGAACGGATCGAATAAAACCTCACCTTCGATCTCGCGCGTCAGGTGTCGGGCGAGCGCGCTGTCGCCGATGCGATTCCGGTTTCTGCCGCGGACGTGGTCGGGTGTGGCCATGAAGCGGATCCGTTTGTTTCGTAGAAAAACATAGCAAAATGAATGCAAAATGCAATCATGAGATTATGGCCCAGGACTTGTTCCCTACGGTATTACAAAAAACATCATAATTAATTGTTTTAAATAGTATTTTTAAGATGCAACTGATCTCGCTTTGTCATTGCTCTTAAGCCGAAATGAATTCATAATCGTCTGGCTGGGTATCGCCCTGCCAATGTCGTTGCGCCGGTTAGGGCGAGGGGAGGATTGACATGACCATAAAGAGCGGTCGCCATTTTCTACAGATTCCGGGACCGAGCAATGTTCCCGACCGTATCCTGCGCGCCATCGACCGCCCGACCATGGACCATCGGGGGCCGGCATTCGGCGAAATGACCTCGGGCGTATTGGAAGACATCAAGAAGGTGTTCAAGACGTCGTCGCCCGTTATCATCTACCCGGCGTCGGGCACCGGTGCCTGGGAGGCGGCGTTGGTCAACACCCTTTCGCCAGGTGATCGCGTATTGATGTACGAGACCGGACAGTTCGCCACCTTGTGGTATGAACTCGCCACCAAGATCGGGATCGAGCCGGAGTTCGTTGACGGTGACTGGCGTCATGGCGTCGACGCCGACGCCGTCGAGGATCGGCTGCGCCAGGATGCGAACCATGCCATCAAGGCCGTCTGCGTCGTACACAACGAGACGTCCACCGGCGTGACCACCAATATCCCGGCCGTGCGCGCCGCCATCGATGCCGCCGGCCATCCGGCCCTACTTCTGGTCGACACCATCTCATCGCTCGGCTCCATCGACTACCGTCACGAGGAGTGGGGTGTCGACGTTACCGTCAACGGTTCGCAAAAGGGCCTCATGCTGCCGCCCGGACTCAGCTTCAACGCGATCAGCGACAAGGCCCTGGCCGCGTCGAAAGCCAACGGCCTCAAGCGCTCCTACTGGGACTGGGGCGCCATGCTGGCCAACAACGCCAGCGGCTTCTTCCCCTATACGCCGGCAACCAACCTTCTCTCCGGCCTGCGCGAAGCCCTCGACATGTTGCTCGAGGAAGGGCTCGACAAGGTCTTCGCCCGCCACGACCGCTGGGCCGAGGCGACGCGGCGCGCCGTCGCCGGCTGGGGCCTGGAGAACCTGTGCCTCAATCCGGACGAGTATTCGAGCGTGCTGACCGCGGTCATGGTGCCCGACGGCCATGACGCGGATCACCTGCGCACCGTCATCCTCGACAATTTCGACATGTCGCTCGGGACCGGCCTCGGCAAGGTCAAGGGCAAGGTCTTCCGCATCGGCCACCTCGGTGACTTCAACGACTTGACACTGATGGGCACGCTGTCCGGCGTCGAGATGGGACTGGGGTTGGCCGGCGTGCCGCACCAGCGCGGTGGTGTCGACCGGGCCATGACCTACCTGATGGAACAGACATCGGCCTGAGGCGCGGTCATGGCAGACACTATCCTTGTTGATAGGCGCGACGGTATCGTCACCGTCACCCTCAATTGCCCCGACAAGTTGAATGCCATGACCAAACCCATGTGGCGCCGCCTGGGCGAGGTCTTCCATGAACTGGAAGGCGACGACGACGTCAGGGTCATCGTCCTGCGTGGCGCCGGCGAACGATCGTTCAGTCCGGGAAATGACATCAGCGAGTTCGAGACCGACCGGTCGAATGCCGAACAGGCGGCCGCCTACGGTCAATTGATGCACGGAACCATCGCGGCCATCCGGGCCTGCCGCCATCCGACGGTCGCCATGATCCACGGGATTTGCGTTGGCGGGGGCCTGGAGCTTGCCGGTCTCATGGACATACGGATCGCCGGAAACTCGAGTCGGTTCGGCGCGCCGATTTCCAAGTTGGGTCTGGTCATGGCTTATCCCGAGCTCTCTTGCCTGAACGATCTGGTCGGACCTGCGGCGGCGCTGGAAATCCTCCTCGAAGGCCGCATTATCGATGCCGACGAGGCTCTGCGGCTCGGTATCGTCAGTCGGATCGTCGAAGATGGAGCGGTCGAGGCCGAAGCCATGGAAACGGCCCATCGAATTGCCGCCGGCGCACCACTCGTGCACCGTTGGCACAAGAAGTTCCTCAAGCGTCTGCAAGATCCGGCACCGTTGACGCCGAAGGAGGAAGCTGAAGGGTTCGCCTGTTACGATACCGAGGATTTCCGGACCGGATACAAGGCCTTCCTGGCCAAGCAGACGCCTGTGTTCAAGGGGCGTTGACGTGGCGGAAAGAACCGGACCGCTCACCGGCATGAAAGTCATCGAACTGGCCCACGTCATGGCCGGTCCGGTCTGCGGTTTGATGTTGGCCGATATGGGTGCCGATGTCATCAAGGTCGAGAAGGTTCCGGGTGGAGACGATACGAGGCTCATGACCCCACCCGAGATCGATGGCGAGGCGGCCGCGTTCTTGATGATGAACCGCAACAAGCGCGGCATGGCCATTAACCTGAAGACGGCCGCGGGCAAAGCCCTGCTGTTGCGGATGCTGGAGACGGCAGACGTCGTCATCGAGAACTTCCGGGCCGGCACTATGGAGCGGCTGGGCCTGGGATACGAGGACCTGAAAAAAACCAACCCCGGTCTCATCTACTGCGCCATATCCGGCTTCGGCCGCAACGGTCCCTATGCCAGCCGCGGCGGGTTCGATCTGATCGCCCAGGGCATGTCCGGGCTCATGTCGATGACCGGAGAAGGTCCGGGTCGGCCGCCCTGCAAGGTCGGTGCACCGGTCACCGACATCACCGCCGGTATTTTGGCCGCCATGGCGGTGTCGGCGGCCTACGCCCATAAACTGAAGACCGGCGAAGGGCAAATGGTCGACACATCACTCTTCGAGGCTGGTATCACCCATACCTATTGGCAGTCTGCGATCGCATTGGCGACAGGCGAAGCGCCGGTGCCCATGGGCTCGGCCCACCCGCTCAACGGCCCCTACCAGGCGTTCGAAACGGCGGATGGCTGGATCACCGTCGGCGCCGCCAACCACGCCAATTGGCTGCGTCTGACGGAAGCCGTCGGGCGCCCGGACCTAGCCGAAGATGAGCGCTTCCTCGACAACGCCGGACGCATGGCGAACCTGGCCGCCCTCGGCGATATCCTGTCCGAAATCTTTCGCACCCGTCGGCAATCGGAGTGGCTGGATATTCTCGAGAATGCGGGGGTGCCGGCCGGACCGGTTCTCGATGTCTGCGAGATGCACCAGGACCCGCATGCCTTGGCGCGGGAGATGGTGGTCGAAACGAACCACAGCCGCCTAGGGCCGGTTCAGACCATCGGTTGCCCGGTCAAATTTTCGAAAACGCCCTCGGCCATCAATAGCGGCGCGCCGGTCTATGGCGAGCACACACGGGCCATCCTGTCGGAATACGGCATAAAAGATGATGATGTTGAAGACCTGATCACGTCAGGCGCCGTGGTCGCGGCCGAAAAATGAACCGCGGTCCAGCACCGGACCGCGGTTCATTCTCCACCCTGTATGTGGAAGCGATAGTGTTCGATCGTTGATCAGTTGGTCTTCTTGGCGGCGCAGGGATTACAAGGATTACAAGGGTTGCAGGCCTTCTTGGCGGCGCAGGGGTTGCAGGCGCCGCAGGCTTTCTTTTTGGCCGCGCACGGGTTGCATGCCGCCAGTTCGATGATCTCCGATCTGGGTTGCGCCTTTGGCAAGGCAGCGGGATTCTCGGCCGCCGGCCTGCCGGCTCGCGCACCACAGACAATAAAAGTCCCCCCGACGATGACGATGCCGGCGCCGAACACGGCCGGGATCACCGTCGTTGAAAGCAAACGGTCCCTGAATGATTTCACGCGCTGTCTCCTTCTTTGAGAGCTTGAGAATTGGACGAAAACGAAGACGGTTCGATCGCGACTAAACTCGCAGAAGCGCGAAAGCCGAGCCAATCAAGCATATTCACATGTCTGTGAGACTTGGTTCTTTCCCGTCCGTTCACCGGTCAAGATGGGTGACCCGCAGGTTTGGAGAGACCGGCCGCAATGAGGCGAGGCGCTACACTTCTACTTTTTCTGTTGGCGAGTGCTGTCGCCATCAACGCAGCGGATGCCGGGGGCGGTGCCGTCCCGGAGACCGTCGCCATCCCATCCGGCACCTTCATCGCCGGTTCGGACCGGGCGGAACGGGAAGCCGCCTACCGGCTCGACGAGCGGGCCTACGGGCACAGCCGAACCCGGGAGTGGAAGTGGTACGAGGACGAGGGCGACCGCCGCGAAGTCGAAACCGGCGCCTACCGGATGACCCGCACACCGATCACCAACGATCAGTACCTTGCCTTTGTTCGCGAGACCGGCCACCGGGCGCCCGACGTCGATCGAGCAACATGGAAAGGCTATGGGCTGATCCATCCCTTCGAGCGGACCCGGCGCCATGCGTGGGAAAATCGGAAACCGCCCGCGGGCCGCGGAGGCCATCCGGTGGTGATGGTATCCCATGCCGACGCCCGAGCCTACGCCGCTTGGCTGTCGGCGAAGACCGGTCGGATGTGGCGCCTGCCCAGCGAGTCCGAATGGGAGAAGGCGGCGAGGGGCGCCGACGGCCGGTATTTCCCCTGGGGCAATGAATACGATGCGAGCCGGCTGAACAGCCACGACAAGGGATCCTTCGACACGGTCAACGTCGGCACCAATCCGGCCGGGACGAGTCCCTATGGCCTGGCCGATGCGGCCGGTCAGGTCTTCGAATGGACGGCGACAGCGAAGGGAGCAGGGCGTTACATCGTCAAGGGAGGGTCGTGGGACGACAAGGGATGCGGTGTCTGCCGTCCGGCGGCGCGGCATTCCCGGCCGCAGGGCATCAAACACATACTGATCGGCTTTCGCTTGGTTGCCGAGCCCTGACCGGGCCGTGCTCTACTCTGTCACCACCAGCCGGTAGTTGGGTGTCGTGTTGAGCGGGCATGAGAACAGGTATTCGCCCGGTTTCAATTTGACCGAGTAATCCCGCGACTTGCCGGTCGTCAGTCCGCCGCCGGAAACGCTGATCTTGGTCGCTTTGTGGATCGGATTGGCCCAGTTGTAGTCCTTTTCGCGAATCCAAAAACCGAGCGGGTAGGGAACGTTCTTGTTGGTGACCCGGAAAACATAGTCACCGGCCTTAAGTTCCATGACCTCGGCACCGGCCAGCCGGCCCTTTTCCGTTTCGCCGTTGATCTTCTCGCAGTCCGCCTTCTTGTTCGTCTTATAGCCGTGGTCCTTGCGCTCCGGTTCGACGAACTGGCAACCCGTCTGGGTCAGCTCGACGACTTCGGCCTCGTTCGCCATGGCACCAACAGAAAGCGCCAGGGCGGCGGACGTCGCAACCGGACCAATCAACGAAAAAACCGAATAATCGAAGCATCGAATGAACTCCCAACGTCGTCACAGGTAGACGCGTATTCAGGAAAATTAGAACCGTTCCAGGGCGCGGATGATGACGGTATCCGGTGATCCGCACAAATCACCTTGGCGTGAATGCAGTCTCAATCGGCGAGGTGAAAGAGGGGGCGCAATCGGATGGCCAGCCAATTCCCAATCACCGCGCAAATGATCCATACCCAGGCGTGAAGGCTGGTCGAGGCGATGCCGCTGAAGAAGGCGCCGATATTACAGCCGTATGCCAGCCTGGCACCGTAGCCGAGCAGCAGGCCGCCGAGGATCGCCGCGAGCGCCGGCCGCAGCCCGATCTTGGCGACCGGTGCGATCTTGCCGGCCAGCGCCGCGGAAAGGAAGGCACCCAGCATGATCCCGAAATTCATGACCGAGGTGACATCGGCGAGAAGCGGCCCCCTCAAGGCCTGTTCCTGAAAGCCACCGGTCCAGAAGGCACTAGTCATCCGAATCTAAAGTTCGACGCATAAAGTTTTCTCTGTTTTCTGGCAGAAGCGTTTTACGGCGGCGAGGATTTCGTCGGCTGATTTCGTCCATCTGTAGGGCTTGGGGTTTTCGTTGTGCC
>Ga0209144_1000294_pt1 | contig 10779 bp, 13 predicted proteins | sample WorMettrBAHAMAS1_FD_187392 | JGI IMG/M metagenome (GOLD analysis project Ga0209144, IMG submission 187392) | Marine gutless worms symbiont microbial communities from Max Planck institute for Marine Microbiology, Germany - Inanidrilus... | ecosystem: Host-associated > Annelida > Digestive system...
CTCTTCTTCGCTCAATTCAACGACCGGCGCTTGCCGGCCCCTGGTAGGCGTCATGACACCCCCCTCGATGATCCGTCTCGAGAGAAAACCTTATTATGAATTGAACTTCAGTTCCAGATGACTAGATTGTTGATTCATCCGGTCGTTCTATTCCCTGTTCTAATCGCCATCCTCGCGGTTTTCGAAGGCCCTTTGCGGTTTCTTCCTTACGGTGACGACACCTACAGCAATTGGTTGATCCACGCAAAACGGCTGTGGCTGGCCGACAGCTACCACGCGGACAATCTGGTAAGCGGCGCTGTCGGATATGCTCCTGGATGGCATTTATTGATGGCTTTCTCGTCGCCTGTATGGGGCGACTTCTCTGATACCCGCGTGCTGGGGCTGTCGACAGCGGCGCATATCGCCATGCTTGGCTTGATCTTCGACATTACCGTGATTTGGCTCAATCGCGTAAACGGAGTCACAAGTGTGGCGGCACAATCGGCTGGAGGCCTTACGGTCATCCTGCTCGCATTGGCAGCCGAGGCCTCTTGGCAATTGGTGCCAACGCTCATACTGCCCGAAATGCCTCTATTTTACACGTTGATAGGGTCTTTCGCGTCATGCCTCCTTTTCGGGATTAAAGGGTGTAGAAGATTAAGGCTTTCGTTTTTCGTATCCTTGTCGCTCTGCTGCCACTTTCTCATAAAATCCCAGGGTTTCGCCGCATTGCCGGCTATCGTCGTCATTGGCTTTTTGTTCAATTCCGGCCGCTTCGATTACCGCAATACCGGCCGCAATCTGGTCCATGTCGCCATTCTGACGGGTCCCGCCATCGGCGCTCTGCTCGCCTGGAAGGCTCTCGGGCCAGATTCGTCGGAGTGTGTCGCGAACCTGGGTGAAATCTTCTCTTCGGCTTCCGCTCAAATTGACGGCGGAAGCCATTGGGCAACCCTTCTTACCGATGTCCTAGTCACATCGGGAAACCACGTACTGACGTATAAGTTCCCGCTGGTATTGATTGCCGGGTCGGGAATCCTCCTCGGATTATTCGACCCTAAACTGCGGCCAGTTGGACTCTTGGTTCTGCTCTATACCGCCGTTTACCTGCTTGCCGTGTTTTGGATGTATTTGAGTTGTCCACACAGTTTCGGCGTCTACATGTCGTCGATCCTGCGATATCTCCAGCTGCCGGTTCGGGTTATTCATACACTAGGGCTATTGATGTTGTTTTTCATGACGTTAAGGCTTGTTCTCTCCCGGTTTGCATCCGACATCGTCGTCTTCATGAACCGAGCGTTCTTGGTCACGGCTCTGGTGGCCGGCGCCTATCAGGTCACGCAAGTCAAAGCTTCGTTTTTTGAGATCAACCACCCGACCGCCGAGAAACGAATTCAAACTATTCCTTCCGATGTTGAAGCCGTTTTGACGACGACCCAAAAGCAGGGATTACACTACCCGAGAGTCCTCATGGTCTATACCTTTTGGGAGCTCCTGCCGTTCCTTGTGGCCCTTCACAACGGACTACCAACTTCAAGGGACGAACTGCCCGGAAATGGGGAACTAAGCCGGTGGAATCTCGAGCATGTCCGGTTCCAGAACATCGATGCCCCAGCACCGGCTGGCGGTGAAGTCCTTTCGCCTGAGTTTTTTTACCCGTTTCGACGTTATTTGGGCGACGGATGATGTTAGGGTACTGTCGGAAGAACTGGCAGGGCTGGTGGAAAATGAGGAATGCAGCGCTACACCGTCGAAGTTCCTCTTAATCAGGCGCCCGTCCCAGTCCCCCGAATTTGAGTGTATTCGGCGAAATCCCCTTTCAGTCGGACACACGAGGCACAATATTGGCGGATAGGTAGGTGACGAAATGTCCCGTTGGAAATTGAATCTCGATAAGCCATGAAGATAACGTTCATTACGCCGCCCTACGATAACATCGGCAGTGGCAAGGGCTCGAAAGCCAAGATCAATTACGGGAATTTCCCGCCGCTCGGGATTTTGTACCTCGTCAGCGCACTGAGAAAACACGGACACGAATGCCGACTAATCGATGCCAGCAGCATTTCCTTGAACCATCAGGAAATTCTCGAACAGGTCGAGGAATTCGACACGGAGCTGATTGGAATCAGCACGATGACACCGTCCGCTCCGCTGGCCTATGAACTGGTCGGGTTCCTCAAGAAACATCTATCGACCCCGATCATCGTTGGCGGTGTTCATTGCAACGCCGTTAAGACGAGGGTCTTAGAAGAATCTCCGGGAACCGATGCGATCTGCATCGGCGAGGGGGAACATACCATCGTCGACTATGTGGCCGCGTCGCAGGGCGACATGCCCATGGAGGAGGTTGAGGGCATTTGTTTCCGAGATGGCGACGGCAACATCGTCGTCAATCCATCGCGCCCCTTGATCATGGACCTCGACACCCTCGAGTTCCCGGCCCGCGATATTCTGGACGATTCGATCTACCGCCCCCTGCCCGGTTCGTTCAAACGTTCCCCCGTAACGTCAATGATCACGTCTCGCGGTTGCCCCTATGGGAACTGCACCTTCTGCTTCGAGGCCGGCAATCACGCGTTCAAATTCCGGCGCCATTCGCCGGAATACGTGATTCGGGAAATCGAGGAGACGATCGTCCCGAAGGGAATCCGGGAACTCCATTTCTGGGACGACATATTCATCAACAAAAAGTGGATCGAGTCTTTCACGGACAAGATGAAAAAATTCGGTTTGACGTGGTCTTGTTACGGTTGGCCGACCTACGTCAAAAAGGAGATGCTCGAACAAATCGCCTCGTCCGGATGTTGGGCCGTCTTTTACGGTTTCGAATCGGGCGACCAGAAGCTGCTCGACTTGATCGACAAACGCATGACCCTTAGAGGACAGCCGCAACGCCGCCAGATGGACCCACGATGCGGGAATGGCAACACGGGCCTCGTTCATGCTTGCCCTGCCAGGGGAAACGCCGGAGCTGGCCAAGAAGACTGTCGATTTCGCGATCGAGCTCGATTGCACGATGGCGCAGTTCCACCCAACCTTCCCGGAATCGGGAACTAAGCTCTATGAGATGGCGAAATCGGAGGGCCGGATTATTCCCGCTTTCGAGGGTCGGATGAAAGCGGCCTATATTCCAGATGGATATCGTGACGCGCAACATGTCGAGGACACGGTCCGGTGGGCCTATCGCCGGTTCTATTTCCGCCCCGCGTTTATTTGGAAGCAGGTGAAACGGATCCAGTCGTGGGAAGACGTCGTTCACTACTTCCATGGGCTGAGATTCGTCTTGGGCCTTTTGGCTACCCGGAGTAGCCGGCGCCGCACCAAGCAGCCGTTACGACAAGTCTGTCATGTCGAGGCTTTGTCATCGCCGGAGAAAACGACCGCCCGATAGAAAAAGAACTTGATGAAAAACGAGGCGATCTGCACCGCCACAAGCGATACGAAATAATGGATGCCGAGGACCTTGAAGATAAGGTAGCAAGACGCGTACTCGGCACCGCGAAAAAACAATGATGAGATCACGAACCGAGTGAATTGCGGCCGAATAGCCTGGGTCGCGGCATCGAATACCTTATGGCGGCACAACATAAAACTGACCACCAGGACAACCGAGAATCCGAGTCCGTAGGAGGCCCCGACGGAAAGGCCCGCCGCCTCATGGGCGGTCGTCGTCACCAGCAAGTTCAAGGCCATAGCGACAACCCCGCTTGAGCCGAAAAGTCCCAGCTGTTCGAAGGTTTTCGACGATTTCGACATGGCGCAGGCGGTCCGTTGGCGGTGAAACCGGTTCGTTCATGAACCCAGGTAGTTGGGTTCGGGTCTCGTTATAGCGGACAGAAGCGGGTCAGCGAACGCTTTTATACTTGGGGGCCGACCGGAAAAACCGTTTGCGGTGCGGCAAAGCGAGTGCATATCAGTCACCGTCGTTTTAGCCGGTGGACCTGTCCATATCAGACATATGGGGAGGTGTGCTCGGCGCAAATCAATTCACCATCTTCACCGGACAAGGGTTGATCCAAAAGCGCACAACGGTGAGGCGTCCCGGTCGGTGCGCGATCCTCGAAAAAACGACAGGTGCGGCATAGGCCGAAAGCCCGTTGCTGGCGGCGTTCGAGAAGTTGGCGCAACACCGAGCGCAGACCGTCGGCGATCTCGTCCCTGGCGTCCGGCGGCAGACCGGTCGCTGCTACCGAAAGGGACTCGATGGGGTCATCGCGCAGCAAATTGCGCCCCGCCTCGGTCACCTCGAGGGTCACATTTCGGCGGTCGCCGGCGGCGGTGGTCTTACGCACCAGACCCTTGCGTTCCAAGGCGTTCAGGGTCTGGGACACCGTACCCTTCGTAATCCCGAGATAGCCGGTCACCGCCGAAGGGCTCCGCGAAAAGCGATTGGCCCGGGCCAAGTAACGTAAGGCTTCCCATTGCACGGGCTTCAAGCCGGCGGCGTGGGTCTCGTTCTGAAGGATCCGCGACAGGCGTTCGAGGACAAGTGGGAAATCATCCGTGGGAGGCATGCCATATAGTATCGAGTCAAAACTTTTCTTGCAAGGGTGGAATGGATCAGTTATATGCCTATTAGTATCGACTCGATATTAATAGGAGAAACCCATGAAACACCTCTTTCTGTCTTTGCTGACAACAGCGGCCCTGGCCGGTTCTGCTGCGGCCCACGACATATCCAGCCCGACCGCGCCCGATAAGACTGCCGCATTCGACATCACCAAGACCTCGGCCTCGACCGACGGCCGCCTGACCACCTTCATGATGGAATTGGCCGGTATCGCCGGCAGCGTCAAACCGCCCGCCATCGGCACACTGGCTGGTGCCAAGGTCCAGTCCTACGTATGGCCGACCAACCTCGATCCGTCCCAGGTCGGATTCGACAAGGCGTCCGGCATCCTGGCGCTGGCCATTACCGCACACCCGGATTTCGATGACACGCCGCTTTACGACGAGAACAACGACGGCGATCCGGCCAACGACGGCGCCGAGTGGCATTCGCACTGGGTGGTCCTCGTCAAGGACGAGGCCTGCGCAGCCGGGCTCAAGGTGCGCGACGTGTCACCGGGCGTCGACCTGCTGCCCGATACGGCGCCGATGCTGCCCATCGCGCTCGACAGCCCCGGCATGAGTCCCACTTTGAACGGCAAGGTGGCCCAGATCACGGTGCCGGCCGGCAACAAGGAGACGGTTCAATTCGATGCGGTGACTGCCGAGTTGACGGTCAATGCGGAAACCAAGGCGCCGCTCTTATGTGTGTCCGGTGTCCACGACGTGGCCTCGGGTGATTTGTCGTTGCCCGGGATCGTGATGAAAAAGGCCTTAACCAATTGAGCGACGCCTTCGGGCCACGGAACAAGGTGGCGGGCCGGACCTAATCTCCCGGTTCCGCCACCGTTTCCCCATGGGCGTTTCGGCCAGTAGAGAAACGGCGCGGCAATACCGAAAGGCCAGCCGCGACCGCGGACAGCAGACCGGCAAAAAGAAAAGCTTGGCTGAGGTCCCGCTCGCCGATCAAACCGGCCAGTACGGCGCCGAGCGCCCCGATGCCGTCCAGGAAGACGAAAGCGAGACCAAGACTGGCGCCTTCCTGCTCACCTCCGTGATCCAGGGCCACGGCGAGGACGACGGCACGGATGGCAACCAGTGTCGTCAACACGATGCCGAGAGCGATCAAGACCGCCACCAGCGACGGCGCAAGCCACGCCGCGACAGCGCCAACGGCGGCCAGCGCGTTGCCGGCGATCAGGAGCGGCCGCCGCCCGATGACATCGGAGATGCGGCCCATCGACGGCTGGGCCAGGGCGCCGAGCGCCATCATCGCCGCCATGGCCAGCGCCGTTTCCTGCCAGTCGAGGTCATGCACCGATTTCAGAAATACGGGCGTCATTGTCGAGGTGGCGAATAACGCCATGTTGTAGGCGCTGAACAGGAGAATGACCCGCAGCGCCATCCGGCTCGTCCAGACGCGCCATAAGCGTGCGAAGTCGGCCTTTTGCGGCCGTGCCGCCTCGATCCTGGGCACCCGTCTGGCGATACCGATGAAGACGAACCCCATAACCAGCCCCGGCAGGATCAGGGCCTGCAGCGCCACGCGCCAGTCGGCGATACTGATCAAATACCCGGCAACCAACAAGGCGACGACCTCGGAGAAGTGACCGCCAAGTGCGTGGACGCCAAGGGCATAGGCCTTACGGTCCTTATGGACCCGGGCCAGGATACCTGTGGCCATCGGGTGCCAGGCGGCATCGCCGGCGCCGGCGACGGCGATCAGGAGCGCGAAGGTCCAATAATCGCTCACCAAGGAGGCGCCGAAGTATCCGAGCGCGACCCAGAAAAAGGTCACGATCAACGGAAAGCCACGGTTGGATACATGATCGATGAGAATACCGGCCGGCACGTGGGCCATGGCCGATCCGAAACTGTGGATGGTGAACAGAAGACCGATCTCGACCGGCGACAAGCCCATTGTCAATCCAAACGCCGGAATGATCAGGTACATGCCGACCGGCGCGATATCGTTGGCGAAGTGCCCGAGCGCGAACGGGACCAGTAGTTTCGGTTTCATGGGATCACCGTTCGGTCGAGGCGCCGATTTCGTTCGGCGGGTCGGCGGAAACAAAGCCCAAAAATCACCTGCTGTACAGATGGTCTTTTGTGGCGGCACCGGCAAGGTTGAGTTCCCCATCATCATATACGAGTGGCGCGTTTCACCGGAGCCATCATGGCACTGATGATCCGGTCCGGTATGGCTTGTTCCGCGTAGGTAAAGGTCCCACTGTCCCGTACCTCCTCTGCCGTCCGAACCAAGGCACCGAGCGCCGCGCGAGCGAACGATCCGCCGACACTGATGCGTTTGACACCGGCTTCGGACAGGGCATCGACCGTATAGCTGGCGCGCTGCAGGCCCATGACCACGTTGACCGGCTTATCCACTTCCCGGCAAACCGCGCGGACAGCCTCCAGATCCGGCAGCCCCGGCGCATAGAGAACGTCGGCGCCGGCCTCCGAAAAGGCCTGTAGGCGCTCGATGGTTTCGTCGAGGTCCGGCCGCCCCCACAGCCAATTCTCGGCCCGCGCCGTCAGCATAAACGGCCGGTCCCTGGCCGCCTCGGCCGCCGCCCGAATCCGCTCGACGGCCAGACCGAATTCATGGATGGGATCGTCGGGGTCACCGGTCGCGTCCTCGATCGACCCGCCGATGAGACCGGTTCTCGACGCCTGATCGATGGTGCGCGCACAACCCTCCGGCGATGCGTCGAAACGGTCCTCCAGGTCGGCCGATACAGGCAACTCCGTGGCCTCGACGACGGCCCGCGCATTGGCCAGCACCTCGCCACGTGCGAGACCGGCAAAGGAGTCACGTTTACCGACAGAAAACGCGTATCCGGCACTCGTCGTCGCCAAAGCCTCGAAACCGAGTGCGCTCAGGATACGCGCCGTGCCGGCGTCCCAGGGATTGGGCATGACGAACGCGTGGTCGTTAAAGTGAAGCGCCCTGAAACGCTCGTATTTTTGCTCTATCGATTGTGACATGGCACTTCTCTCATCCGGCCAGCGGGCCTGCTCAAGAAACCCGCCCATTATTCCGCCGGCGCCATGTGAAGCTGGGTCTCGGCTTGTCGATGGAGCCACCGCTGGTGGTTTTTGGCGGTATGTCTCTGATCCGTCAAACCGTGGACGACTGTTTCGATATCCTGACGTTCGATCCCGATATCGCGTAAAAAGTGGTCGTCCATGTCCCGCAGTTGGCGAATGGCGTCGCGTTCAGCCTGCCAATCCCGTAGTTTCCGGATTTGATGCCTGATAAAAGTAAGAATATGCATTTTCGTCCTCCTCATGCTGGCTGCCGGAGCGATACGCGTCCGACTGGCACCAACATAAGGACGGGCTCCTGACAGCGCGGTGTCAGGAGGCCTCTGCTAGGCTTGGGTCTCATGACAAATAGTGTCAGGAAGTCGGAAATGGCCCGTAAACAACAGAGGACACATCATGCGGCGCGCCGATCGTTTGTTCGACATCATCCAGATTCTCAGGCGCAAAAAACTGGTCCGTGCCCAAGACTTGGCGGAGAAATTGGAGGTCTCGGAGCGGACCATTTACCGCGACATCAGCGACCTCATGGCGAGCGGCGTACCGATCGAGGGCGAGGCCGGTGTCGGGTACATTTTACGCGGCTACGACCTGCCGCCGATCATGTTTAACGAACAGGAAATCGAGGCCTTGGTTCTCGGCGTGCGCATCGTCGAATCGTGGGCCGACCCGAAACTTGCCGATGCGGCAGGCGGGGTTATCGCAAAAATCGAAGCGGTGGTCCCGGATCGCCTGCGCCGGCACATGGCGGAAACCGCCTTGCTGGCCCCGGCCGACCATCTGGCGGAACCGATCGTGATCGATCCGGAGGAACTGCGCGTTGCCGTTCGCGGCCGGCAGAAGGTGCGTATCGACTACCGCGACGCCAACGATCATCGGAGCCAGCGGGTGGTCTGGCCGCTTGCCGTGGCCTTTTTCGGGCCCGTATGGATCCTGGCCTCCTGGTGCGAGTTGCGCCAGGACTTTCGGTCGTTCCGCCTCGATCGCATGGCCGACCTTCTGGTCTTGGACGAAGGCTTCGAGCCGGAGCCGGACCGGACCATGGATGATTTCCTGAGCAGCGGCTGGGTCAAACGGAGCTGACGGAAAGTGTCGGTTCCATTCCATTTCTCCTCGGCGACAAAGGAACGCAGGCTCGAGAGATCAGTTTCCCGGACGTTTGAACCCCTTCCGGACGCGCTCGACCTTGGCCCGGGTCACGCAATCCTCGACGTGGTCGTTGATCAGGCCCATGGCCTGCATGAAAGCGTAGACCGTGGTCGGGCCGACGAACTTCCAGCCCCGTTTCTTGAGGTCCATGGAGAGCGCCTTCGATTCGTCGGACGTCGAGGCACTCTGCGGCGGGCCGAGGCTCGCCGGATCGGGTTCGAAGCCCCAAACATAGGCGGCGATCGATCCTTCCTGTTCGATCAACTCGAGTGCCCTTTGGGCATTGTTGACGACGGCCTCGATCTTGCCTCGGTGGCGGATGATGCCCTTGTCCTGGAGCAGGCGTTCGACGTCACTCTCGGTGAACTTGGCGACGCGGGCAAAGTCGAAGCCGTGGAAGGCGGCGCGGAAGTTCTCGCGCTTGGCGAGGATGGTGCGCCAGCTCAGGCCCGACTGGAATCCCTCCAGGCTGATCTTCTCGAACAGGCGTTGGTCGTCGTCGACGGGGAAGCCCCATTCGGCGTCGTGGTAGGCGAAAAACTCCGGCGCCGCCTTGCACCAACTGCAGCGCGGTTTACCGTCGGGTCCATCGATCGTTTGGTTCATGGATCGTCTCTTCGTCTTGGATTTGGCCAGGGCCGTCAGGCCAGGAGGAATTGCAGCCGGTCATCGGCCCGGGACGGGGTCAGTTCCATGATTTCGGCGCTGACTATGCCTTTGGCGACGAAGGGGTCGTCGTCGACCCGGCTCTGCAGGTCGTCCCGGCTGGTGTTGTGAGCGACGACAGCGCCGCCCAAATTCGGTTGCAAGCTGCCGGCGACCAGAAAGACGCCGTCGTCGAAACCACGCTGCAGCCAGTCCTTGTGGCCGTCCATGTATTGGCCGGCACGGCTTTTGTTGTCGGAAAATTTGAGCGAAACGATGAACATCGGTGGTCTCCTCGCGAAGAATTGGAGCTACGTGTTTTGGATCATTGCCCGTCGGCGCGTGCCACTTGCTCGTCCAGCCAAGCCTCCATGCGGGCGACCTCTCGATCGGTGAATGCCGCGTCCCGGAAGGCATTGGTTAGAGTGGCAACGCCTTGGCTCATGGCGAGCAGGTGCAGGGCCAGGTCGTCGGCCTCGTCCGCGAGCCCAAGCGCCGCGAATTGCCCGCAAAGCCAATCACGAAAAAGCACGAAAATGGCGTTGGCCTCACCCCGGGCGGCGTGGTTGAGCTTGGCCAGTTCCGAGGTGAGCGTGCCGACCGGGCAGCCGTAGCGCTCGATCTTGGCCCGGTTCACGTTCAGGATGCGGATGAAGCACCGGATGCGCTCGGCCGGCGTGTCACCGTCCCGTTGCCATTGATCGAGAAGGGTCTGGGTATTGGCGAGGCGCATTTCGATGACGGCGTCCAGGATCCGGTCCTTGGTCTTGAAATGGTAATAGAAGTTGCCGCGGGAGATTTGCACCGCATCGGCGATATCGGCGAAGGAGGTGTATTCGTAACCTTGCCAGTAGAACAGATCGTCCGCGGCTTCGATGATATGGTCGGCGGTTTCCCGGGCGCTCATGGTCATTCCTCCCCGTTCGTGCTGATCGTCTAGGATGATTGTCCAAAAAATTAGGACACTTGTCCAAATCCGTCAAGCCTTATCCGCATGTCCCTCCTGATTCGCCGTCATCACCCTCCCGGACAACACGGTGACCGGGAACTTCTTGCCGCCAATACAATTGGTTGGCGTTTTACTCCTGTAGTACCCTGAAACACGGTATCCATGGCTCTATCCGGTGATTGGCAGTTCACGTTGCGATGGTGAACCGTGTGAGACGGCGACGAATCACATGGCCGTAATCGCGGCTGGTCACGCTCCGGGACTATGATACGGGGTCTGTGTTTAGGAGCCCCAATAGGCCATGAAGGAGATGGCATGAATGGGGTGTGAGCGGCCGAAGCGCCCGATGCTATTAGGGTGTTGGGAGAGGCGGATAGGTTCCAGGTTGGATGTACAAGGTAGGGCTTTTGACCCTGAAACGGAGATTAACTCGCACCTGTTACCGAACGACCATCATGAGG
>Ga0209144_1000295_pt1 | contig 10774 bp, 8 predicted proteins | sample WorMettrBAHAMAS1_FD_187392 | JGI IMG/M metagenome (GOLD analysis project Ga0209144, IMG submission 187392) | Marine gutless worms symbiont microbial communities from Max Planck institute for Marine Microbiology, Germany - Inanidrilus... | ecosystem: Host-associated > Annelida > Digestive system >...
ATCGGGTTTTCCATGAAGCTCGCCGCCACCATCGTCGGTTCCATCAAGGCCGATCTGCAGGCCGAAATGCGCGGCATCGAGAAAGCGGTGGCGGCAGGCGTCAAGGATGCCGGCGACGGTCTCAAGGCGAGTTTGCGCAAGCAGGTGGTCTCCGCCGGACTGGGGACGAGGCTCGCCCGGGCCTGGCGGAGCCGGGCCTATCCGAACAAAGGGCACGACGCGGCGAGCCTGGTCTGGACGAAGGCGCCGCAGATCATTCGCACCTTCGACGAAGGAACGGTGATCCGGAGCAAATCCGGCTTCTGGCTCGCCATTCCGACGCCGGCGGCGCCGAAGCGCGGGGTCGGCGGCAAACGGATCATCCCGGCCAACATTCCGGAGCACCGGTTCGGGCCGCTTCGCTTCGTCTACCGGCGGAACGGGCCGTCGCTATTGGTCGCCGACAGTGTGCGGGTGAGTGCAAAAACCGGCCGTGTGGGACGGCGGGCCAAGGGTGGCGCCTTCACCAGGGCCGGTCGGATGAAGGCCGGCATCGCCACGGCGGTCATGTTTCTGCTGGTGCCCCAGGTCCGGATGCCGAAACGGTTGGATGTTCGCCGGTCGGCGGAGCGCTGGACGCGGCGGCTGCCGTCATTGATCGGCCGGCACATCAATTCGGAGTGAAACCTTGGCCGCGAGCAAGACGGAACAGATCCTCGAGGCGCTCAGGGCGGGTCTGGAAACCGTGTCGGGCGCCAAGGTGGAACGTAACACCGTGGCGCCCGAGAAAATCCCCGCGGGCGGCCTGATCGTGCTCCGCGACGGTGATCCGGGCGAACCGGAGACGTCGCTGGGCGGGTTCGGGGGCGCCTATTACAGCCACGCGATCGAGGTCGAGGTCTATGTCGAGGCGGGCGATACGGCCTTCGACGCCCTGCTCGGCGAGATCGGGACCGTTCTCGATGCCGATCCGACGCTCGGCGGTCTCGCCTTCGGCATGACCTATGGCCGCCCCGACGTCGATGCCGAGGGGGTGCCTGGCGCGCCGGCGATCAAGGTCGGCACGATCACCGTGACCGTCGAGTACGAGACCGAGAGCCCGCTGGGCTGACAATTCACGAACATCAGGAGACCTTGAGATGGCCCGATCCTACGGCGCCAACGCCTCGCTGTTGCTGAAGCGGGAGACCGCCTACGGCACCGAGGCCAGTGGCAACTATGTGCGCATGCCGTTCAATCGCTGCTCGCTCGGTAGTGAACAGGGGCTGATCGACGATCCAGTGTTGGGCCAGGGACGCGATCCCCTGGCGCCGCTGCAGGATGTGATCAACGACGAAGGCGACATCGTTGTGCCCGTCGATCCCCGCTACCTCGGTTTCTGGCTGACCGGTTTGCTTGGCGATCCGGCGACGACGGACAATCTCGACGGCACCTTCGATCACGTCTTCGCCTCGGGCGCCCAGGATATCCCGAGCTACTCCATCGAGGTCGGCATGCCCCAGGTGCCGGCGTACTTCCAACACACGGGGCTGGTGGTCGGATCCATTGCGCTGGAATTCCAACGCTCGGGCGCGGCTGCCGCCACCATCGGCGCTGTGGCCCAAGGAGAGACGCGTAACGCCGCGTCGCAGGGTGGCACACCCACCTCGCTCGCCTTCTCGCGCATCAGCCAGTTCCAGGGTTCGATCACGCGGGGCGGTACGCCCGTCGGTAACCTGACCGGAGGGTCGCTGACCTACGCCAACAATCTGGAAAAGATCGAGACCATCCGTTCCGATGGCCTGATCGACGGCGCGGATCCGACCGTGGCCGCACTCACCGGGCGCATCGACGTGCGCTTCGCCGATACCGGACTGATCGACGACGCGGCAAGCGGCACGCCGGTCGACCTGGAGTTTGGCTATACGCTGAGCGCCACCGCCAAGATCCTGTTCACAGCCCACGAGGTCTACCTGCCGAAGCCCAAGCTGGCCGTCGATGGCCCCGGCGGGGTGCAGGCGAGCTTCGATTTCCAGGGTGCCAAGAACGATGCGGCAGGCCGGATGCTGACCGTCACCCTGGTCAATGATCTGGATGGGACCGACTATTCATGAGGACCTGGGCATGATCAGCCTCAAACCGCAAACCGAACCCTATGAGATCGAGCTCCCTTATGGCGTCACGGTCACCGTTAAGCCGCTCACCACGGCCAGCATGGCGGCGTCGCAGGCCGCCGCGCGGCGTCGCGTCGAGAGCCTGGAGGCGCAGGCTCGGGAACGCCGGGAAAGCGGTCTGCCGCTGGAGGGGCTGCCGGACCCCGATGACGAGGCGGAACGGGACGGCCTGTTCCAGGATCTGCTGATCAAGGAACTCGGCACCCGGCATATCACGGCATGGTCGGGGGTCGAGGACGACCCACCGGTCACGCCAGAGAACATCTCCGCCGTCATGGAGCTCTACCCCGTCGGCGAGCGGTTTTTTCAGGAGTTCACGCTGAGGCAGGTGCTCCTGAACGCGGCAAAAAACGGATCAGGGCCCTCTGCCGCTGGCATTTCCGGCCAGGCGGGGGGCCCGGATACTGCGAAGGCTGCCGCCGGGAAGGCGCGGCCTGTGCAAAAGGCGGCATCGGCCTAGACGGGCATCTCTGCGCCTATCGTGAACACGGTTTACAGACCACGGAGGAACACCAGGCATGGGACGTCCTCTTGGCCTGTCTCGGTCAGCTGCGTTTCGCACCTTCGGGCCATGTCATCGGCCTTGAATTGAGCACCGCCCAGGAGATCGGAGCAGCGCGAGGCAGTGAGCCCGGCGTCCTCTCCGAACTGCTGCAAGCAGCGGAGGCTGGGCTGATCGAGGCCTTCAACGACAAGGATAGCGACTGATGGCCAAGGCCAAGCACACCTATGCGGTTCGCCTGGCTGTCGAGGGCGGCGGTAAGGTCAAGGCCGAACTGGTTTCCGTCGGTGAGAGCGGAGAGCGGTCGCTCAAGAAAATCGATAGGGCGGGCGCCACGGCATCGCGGGGTCTTTCAAATCTTACCGACCGGGCCAAGACGCTGCGGGTCGGCATGCGGGCCCTCGGTGGCGCGCTTGCCGGCGTCGCCGCAGTCGGCGGTCTGGCGACCCTGATCGACCGGTCGATCAGCGCCGCTGACGCGGTGGGCAAGACGGCCGACAAGATCGGCGTCGGCGTCGAGGCCTTGCAGGAATTGCGCTACGCGGCCCAGCTCGCCGGCGTCGAGCAGCGCACCATGGACATGGCCTTGCAGCGGTTTACTCGGCGCGTCGCCGAGGCGGCCAAGGGAACCGGCGAGGCCAAGCAGGCGCTGGCGCAGATGGGCATCGCGCTCAAGGACCAGCACGGCAACATCCGCCGCTCCGAGGATCTGTTGAACGACGTCGCGGAAGCCTTCAGGCGCACGACCGATCCGGCGGAACGGCTTCGGCTGGCCTTCAAGCTGTTCGACAGCGAGGGCGTTGCCATGGTCAACATGCTGGTTGGTGGCGCCGAGGCTTTAGAGGCGACGAGACGCCGGGCCCGCGACCTCGGCATCGTTCTCGACGAGGATCTGGTCAGGAATGCAGAGAAGGCGCGGGACGAGCTCGACACCCTGGGCAAGGTGATCTCCGCCAATCTGACCCGCGCCGTGCTCGATCTGGCGCCGGTCATTGCCGATGCGTCTTCGGAGCTGGCCGATCTGGCGAGTAGTGCCGGCGTGGCCTATGAGCAGCTCAAGCTCCTGGCCCAGGGGGATTTCAACTTCGAGGGTCTGAGCCTGCGGGGCACCAAGACCATCGTCGAAGACCTGCGCGAGGACGTTCGTGCCTTGCGGGCCGAACGGGACGCACTGGGCGATGGGGTGCTCGACGATATCCGCCGTCGCTACGTCGAATGGCAGCTCGAGCGCAAGGAACGCGCACTCCAGCAGTGGCAGGCCAAGCTCGCCTGGATGCAGCGGGACCAGGGAGATGGGCGGACGCCACCGTCGACGGATACCGGCACGACGTCCGATGCCATCGAAGCAGATATCCGCGTGGTCCAGGAGCGGGCACGGCGCATCGCCCAGATCGAGAAGGACCTGCAGAAGCAGTTGTTCGATGCCACCCACGAGGGGGCCGGTCGCATTCGGGCGGAATACGAACGCCTGGTCGCCGAAATGCAGACTCTGATCGCGCCGGATGCCAGCAATCTGGAGAAGGTCGGTGAGATCATGGCGCAGGCCGCCGCTGTTCGCGATGCGCGGCTCGCCCAACTGGCGGCGCAAGAGCAGGAGGCGGCGCGGCGACGCGCCGATGCCAATCGCAAGATCGTCGATGGCTTGCGAGCGGAACGCGACGAATTGGCGATGACCGATCGCGCGCGCTTCGTCTCCCAGGCTTTGCGGCGTCTGTCGGCGGACGCGACCGATGAGCAACGTCGCCAGGTCCGCGACCTCGCGGGCGCACTCTTCGATGAGCGGGAAGCCATCGAGGCTCGCAACAAGGCCGAGCAGGAGGCGATCAAGCTCCGCGAGAAAGGCGAGGCGCTGACACGCAGCCTGCGGACGGCCGAGGAAGCCTACAAGGCCGAACTCGCGGAGCTGAACGAACTCCTCAGCGCGGGGGCGATCAGCCAGGAGACCTTCGCCCGCGCGACCGAAGATGCCTACGACCGGATGCTGCGCGCCAGCCAAGACTGGTCGGCGGGCGTCATCCGGGCGCTCCGGGACTATGGCCGGGAGGCAGGTGACGCGGCGCGGCAGTTCGAAGATGTCACTTCGAGTGCGCTGAAGGCTTCCGAAGACGCCTGGGTCGAGTGGGCCCGGACCGGAAAGTTGTCGGTCGGCGATTTCTTTTCGACCCTGGAGGAGGCGGCGCTGCGGGCTGCTTACCGGCTTCTGATCTTCAAGCCCATGGAGAGCTTCCTCGAAGGGCTGATCGGAAGCTTCAGCTTCGACTTCTTCGGTTCGTCGGGTGGCTCGTCCACGGCTCCGATCCTCGATGCGCCCGCCTATGGCACCGGCGGCTACGCCGTGGCGCATTCGGGCGGGGTGATCGGCAGGACGCCGCTGCCACGACGTTCCGTGGACCCTCGAGTATTCGATGGGGCGCCGCGCTTTCATGGTGGCGGCCTGGTGGCGGGCGAAGTTCCGGTTATCGCCAGGCAGGGCGAAGTGATCGGCTGGCCGCGCCAGATGCGTGAGGCCTTCGGGTCCGAGGTCGTGGTGCAGGTGATCGATCAGCGTAGCAGTGGCGCCCGACCGGAGGTGTCCAGCGAACGCGGTCCCGATGGAAAACGGCTGATCCGGGTGCTGATCCGAGATGAAGTCAACCGCGGCATTGCCCAGGGAGCGTTCGACCAGACCATGAGCAGCGCCTACGGCATCAATCGACGGGGCGTGCCCCGATGACCAATCCGGCCTGGCCGGCGAGCCTGCCGCAGGAACCGCTGGCACAGGGGTTCAGCGAGCAAGCGCCGAACACGTTGCTCCGCTCCCAGATGGAAGCGGGCCCGCCCAAGGTGCGCCGGCGCTTCACGGCGGGAATTCGGAACATCGAGTGCCAGGTGCGTCTGACGCCAGCCCAGGTCGATCTGCTGGATACGTTTTTCGACGCGACCATCGCCGGCGGCGCGCTTCCTTTCGATTGGAAGCACCCGAGAAACGGCACAGCCGTGACCTTCCGGTTTGTCGAGCCACCCAGCTACACGCCCGTCGCAAGGGGCACGCTGTGGCAAGCGTCCCTGCGCCTGGAGATCTTGCCATGAGCCGAACGTTATCCCAGGCCGCGCGCCAGGCGGTGAACGCGCAGGAAACCGAGGAGGTCTTTCTTCTGCTGCTGACCCTCGATCACGAGGATCTCGCGGTACCCATCCGCGTGGTCAACAACACGGAAGATGTGGTCAGTCGCGGCGATACCTTTATCGCCTATCCTTTCGAGATCGCCCTCCCAGACGAGAATCCCGATAGCGTCGCCCGGGTCACGCTTCGTATCGACAACGTCGACCGGAAGATCGTCAAGAACCTCCGGGCGATCTCCTCGCCGCTCTCGGTCGGCCTTGAAGTTGTGATGGCTGCTTCGCCCGATACGGTCGAGGCGGGACCCTTCAACATGACCCTGGTGTCGGCCGAGTACGACGCGCTCACCGTTACCGGCGAGCTCGCCTTCGAGGATGTGCTCAACGAGCCGTTTCCGGGGCACAGCTATGTGCCGAGCGAGTATCCGGGGCTCTTCTGATGTTACCCGATTGGGTGAATGCCTATATCGGCCTGCCGTTCAAGGCGCATGGCCGCGATCGGGACGGCGTCGATTGCTGGGGCCTCGTCCGGCTCGTGCTCGCCGATCAATTCGGAAGGCGGCTGCCGTCCTACGCCGACGGTTATGCCTCCGTCGAGGACGCCAAGGATATCGGCCGTCTGATCCGGGGCGAGATGGGCCCGTGGCATCCGGTGCCGCCCGGCGCGGAGCGGCCGGGTGACGTGGTGCTCATGCGCCTCATGAACCAGCCCATGCATGTGGGCGTGGTCGTCGCCGCCGGATGGATGCTGCACATCGAGGACGGCATCGACGCCTGTCTTGAACCTTACGACGGCGCCAAGTGGCGCCGCCGTGTCCTGGGGCTCTATCGCCATGACGGTTGACGGAAACGCTCTGCGGCTGATCGCCTGCCCGCGCCCGTTTTCCGCCGAGCGCATCGATCGGGCCGTGCCGGTGGGCGGCTCCATCGCCGACATCATGGACTCGCTCGCGCTCGACCCGATCCTCGTGGCCCATGCCCATGTATGGATCACGGACGGGGCGATGACCTCCGACCCGGTCATGGTGCCTCGGGACCGATGGGCGCGCGTGCGTCCCAAGGCCGGCGCCGTGGTCACCCTGCGTGTCGCGCCGGGCAAGGGACGCGGAGGGGGTAAGAACCCGCTTCGCACCATCCTGACCATCGCCGTGGTGGCCGCCGCTTTCGTGCTGGGGCCGGCGGTCGGCGCGGCCATGGGGCTGCCCACCGAAGCGGTGATCTTCGGCCAGACCATCAATCTGGCCTCCGCCATCGGCGGTGCGGCGATTACCCTGGTCGGTAACCTGATCGTCAATGCCATCGCGCCGCCGCCGAGGCCGAAACTCGCCGAGCTCTCCATCGGTGGGCCGCAGAGCCGCACCAGCCCGACGCTCGCGATCACCGGCACGCAGAACCGCGCCAACCGATACGGGTCCGTACCGCGCATCTACGGCCGCCACCGGGTGTTTTCGACCCTGGCGGCCCATCCGCACACCGAGGTCGAGGGTGACGCTCAATATCTGCGCATGCTGTTCGACTTCGGCTACGGGCCCCTGGAACTCTCGGATTTGCGTATCGGCGCCATCCCGCTGGCCCAGTTCGAGGGCGTGGAGACCGAGATCCGGCAGGGTTATGCGACCGACGCACCGATCACGCTCTACACCGACACCATTCGCGAGGATCAGTACTCGCTGAAGATCACCAGCGATGGCGGTCCGGAGGTCCTGGAGACCCGTGACGGCGCTGACGAGATCATCGCCGACATCACCTTCCGCGGCCTGGTTCGCTTCGATGACAGCGGCAATCGGCAGGATCGCTCCGTCGATATCAAGGTCGAGTACCGGCTCGCCGGGTCTTCCGATCCATGGACCGAGCATGGCACCGCGACCTACACGGCGGCGACCGAGCAGGTCGCCCGCAGGGGCGTGCGCATCGTGACGCCCGCGAGCGGTCGCTACGAGGTTCGTTTCACCAGGCTGACTGCAGACAACACCTCGACCCGTATCCGCGACGACAGCTTTGTCTCGGCGATCCGAACCGTCCAGCACACCGCGCCCGTGAAGGCGGCCGACCGCTGCCTCGTCGCCATGCGTATCAAAGCAACGGATCAACTGAACGGCATCGTCAATCAGTTTTCGGCGGTGACGCAGGCCCTTCTGCCGGTCTGGGATGGCGGGCAGTGGATCGAACAGGCGACACGTCATCCGGCCTGGGCCTATCTCGATGTGTTGCGAGGCGCGGCCAACAGGCGGCCAGTGGCCGACGAGAGGCTCGACCTCGGCGCATTCAAGGCTTGGGCCGATGCGACGCCCGAGTTCACCTTCGATGCGGTCATCGACTACCCGACCACCGTGTTCGAGCTGCTGCGCGACACAGCAGCCGCCGGTCGGGCCGGGTTCGGCATGCGGGACGGCAAGTTCTCGATCGTTCGCGACGTCGCGCAGACCGTGCCGATCCAGCACTTCACGCCGCGCAACACGATGGGGTTCCGGGGCATCAAGGCCTTCACCCAGGTGCCCCACGGTCTCAAGTGCCGCTTCGTCAATCCAGATCGCGACTGGCAGCAGGACGAAGTGATCGTCTACGCCGACGGTTACAGCGAGACGAACGCGAGCCGCTTCGAGACTCTGGAACTCTTCGGCTGCACCAGCGCCGACCTTGCCTGGAAGCACGGGCGCTATCATTTGGCGGTCGGCAAGCTGCGTCCCGAGACCTACGAGATCTCCGTCGACATCGACCATCTGGTCTGCACCGCTGGCGACCTGGTCAAGGTCAGTCACGACGTGCCGCTCTGGGGCAGCGGCTGGGGGCGGGTCAAGGATGTTGGCTTCGACGCCAATGGCGATGCGATCTCGGTTACGCTCGACGACGTGATCGCCATGGAAGCCGGCAAGACCTATGCGATTCGGTGCCGTCACGCCGACGGCATCAGCAGCGTCGCGAGCGTCGTCACGCAGGCGGGTGAGACCGACACCCTTGCGTTTCTCCAGCCCGTCCCGGCGATGGCATCGCCGGAGCCGGGCGACCTTGCGCTCTTCGGCGAGGCGGCCCGAGAGAGTGTCGACCTGATCGTCAAGGCGATCCGTCACTCAGGCGACTTCCGCGCCACGCTGACCCTGGTCGATGCGGCGCCGGAGGTTCACCAGGCGGATCTCGGCCCCATACCCGAGTTCGACTCGCTGATGACGTTGCCGCCGCTGGTCGAGCGCCAGACGCCGGCGGCCCCCGTCGTGGACGAGGTGGTGTCCGATGAGAGCGTCCTCCTCGTCGGCGCGGACGGTCGCACGCAATCTCGGATCATGGTCCGGGTGGCCCTGAACGCCGGACTGAACGACCCGGCCGAGTACATTCATGCCCATTACCGCCTCGCGGGAAGCGCCGAGCAGTGGCGCGTTTTGCCGCCGGCGCCGTCGGCATCGGGTGAGATCGCGGTGCAGCCGGTCGAGGATGGTGTCGCCTACGACATCCGCCTTCGGTCGGTCAGTCGCGAAGGCCTGGCCTCCGAGTGGACGGAGGTTCTCGGCCACGTTGTGGTGGGCAAGACCACGCAGCCCTCTGACGTAATCAACTTCCAGGCGACGCGTCGGGCCGATGGCGTGCAGCTTTCCTGGAATCCGGTCAGCGAACTCGATGTGGTCGGTTACGAGATCCGGGATGACGAGTCCTGGGATGTCGGCACCGTGGTGACCACCCGGCATCGCGGCACCTCCCTGTTCGTGGGGTTGGCCGATGCCGAAGATCATCGGTTCCACATTCGCGCCGTCGACGAGCTGGGCCTTCGTAGCGTCAGCGCCGTCAGCGTTGTCGCGTCCGTGGTGCCGCCCGCCGATGTCACGGGCTTCGATGCGGTTCCCCAAGGGGAGCATGTCCGCTTCTCGTGGACCTCGCTGCCCATCGCCGGCGTTGAATATGAGATTCGCGCGGGCGAGAGCTGGGGGCAAGGGCGGTTCGTCGGTCGGTCCGCCGGGGACCATCTGGTGGCGCTTTGGCCGGTTCAGGCGCCCGCCGACGAGACCTTCTGGTGCAAGGCGGTTTCGGCCGCGGGGCTCTACAGCCAAACCGCAACCTTCGCCACGACGCGATTGGCGCCGCTGTCCGATCGCAACGTCATTCTGCTGAGTGACCGGAAGGAGCTCGGATGGCCCGGCGTCAGCCATGAGCTCGAGGTCGTGACCGACGGGCTCCTGGCATTGGCGCGCACCGGCGGTGTGAATGCGCATGGCATCAATGTTCCTGGGGGCGCACACTACTTCAAGGCCGATCTCGGCCAGACTTTCCGGGCGCGCAACTGGCTGGCAGCCGGCATCGTTGCTATCCCGGCCGACCCGCCGGTCTGGTCCGACGCGACCTTTGCGTGGGACTCGGTCCAGGCGAATGCGCCATGGCTACCGGTGGGCGACGCCGATGGGGCCGAACTCCGGACCGTGATCGCCCTCGAGCAGCCGCCCGCGAACGACCTCGTTGAGGGTTTCACGCTCGATGAGGAAACCGGAGGAATCAAGGGAACCGCGGCGTCGAAAACGCTGGGGCTCGGTTTTGCCGATGCCTGCTTCGCCCAGGGGCTTCAGGTTTTGGACACCACTCAGGTCGCCTGGCCCCTGAGCGTGCCGGCGGAGTTTTCGGCGACGTTCGATCTTCGCTTCGATGAACTGCTGGAAGAGCCGCAAATCTACCTGGTCTGGACCGGGGGTTCCGGTGCCTTGAGCCTCGGCTACGACCCGAATGCGGGCATCTATTACCTCGAAGACCATCTCGGCAGCCGGGTCGGGCTGACCCTCGCGCGGATTGCCGGCGACATCGTTACCTTCGGGGTCTCCCAGTCGGCCACGGAGCGGGCCCTGCACGCCGCGTCCTGGAAGACGGGTGATGTGGCGAGCGCCAGTCAATCTCTCGCACCACTCGGCGCCTTCGACGAGCTGCGGCTCTACCCTTAACGGATGGCATGAATGGGGAGTGAACGGTCGAAGCGCCCGATGCTATTAGGGTGTTGGGAGAGGCGGATAGGTTCCAGGTTGGATGTACAAGGTAGGGCTTTTGACCCTGAAACGGAGATTAACTCGCA
>Ga0209144_1000296_pt1 | contig 10766 bp, 10 predicted proteins | sample WorMettrBAHAMAS1_FD_187392 | JGI IMG/M metagenome (GOLD analysis project Ga0209144, IMG submission 187392) | Marine gutless worms symbiont microbial communities from Max Planck institute for Marine Microbiology, Germany - Inanidrilus... | ecosystem: Host-associated > Annelida > Digestive system...
GGCACAACGAAAACCCCAAGCCCTACAGATGGACGAAATCAGCCGACGAAATCCTCGCCGCCGTAAAACGCTTCTGCCAGAAAACAGAGAAAACTTTATGCGTCGAACTTTAGATTCGGATGACTAGCATGGCCGGGATCGCGCCATCGGGCGGTGCCTGGCGGCAGGGATCGGCGTGCAGGAAAATCGGCCCCTGCTCGGCATAGGGCTGCGGCGTCGGGAACGGCCGGTGCGACAGAATCAGGTAGGGCTCGCCGGAACCGACCTGGCCCAGGCAGTGGCGGCAGGGCACGCCGGACCCGTCGGAGACATGATGTTCGGGGATTTGGCCGTTGGCGTCAGGCTGCCCGGCCTGCAGGGCGCGGACGGTTTCGGTGTCGAGGGCGACGAAACGGATCATGCCGGGCGAAACCTTCTTCAACCTCAACGACCTGAGCCAGGGCATTCACCGGGTTCTCTCCGAGGGATTGGAAACCCGAATCTTCCCGGGCGATCAATCCATGCTGTCGGTGGTCCGCGCCGGTCCCAACAAGGCGGGCAGCGTGCACAGCCATCCGCAGGAACAATGGGGCGTGATGCTGGAAGGCAGCGGTGTGCGCACGCAGGACGGCGTCGAATATCCGGTCAAGACCGGTGATTTCTGGCGCACGCCGGGCGGCGTCGAACACGGATTTACGGCCGGACCCGACGGAGCCATCGTCCTCGACGTTTTCGCGCCGCCCCGGGATGAATACCGCAAGGCCGGGGCCGGGTTTGGGGATAAGGGATCAGCCGAAGGCTAACCTCAGCGGGATTTCCCGCCGAAAGGCGCCATCCCCTCGCACCAGCGCATGACGATGAGGGTCGCCAATCCGGAGGCGAAAAAGCCGGCGACCAGGGGCAGGACGCCGCCGTCGAAACGCCCGGCGATGAACCAGCCGATAGGGAGCGACATGAAGGTCGAGGCGAAGCCGATCAACGCCGCACCCAACCCGGCCATGTGACCGAGCGGTTCCATGGCCAGCGCATTCAGATTGCCGAACAGGAAGCCGACGCAGAAGAACGTCGCCAGGAACAACCCGAACGGCGGTACGTCACCGGTGGCCAGCAGGACCAGCGCGAAGCCCCCCGACAGCGCCGTGACGCCGATCAGCGCGGCGTGGGTCAGCACGCGCATGCCGAAACGCATGACCAGCCGCGAATTGGTGAAGGACGCGAGCCCGATGGAAAGGGCGGCGACGGCGAAGTAGAGGGGAAACAGGTCGCCCGTACCGAAGGTCACCTGGAAGACCTGCTGCGCCGAGCTCAGGTAGGAAAGGAAGGCGCCGAAGATGAACCCGGCGGAGAGCGTATAGGCGGCGACGGTCCGGTTGGACAGCGCCTCGGCGGCACCGCGGGTGATGGCGCCGAGGGAAAACCGGCGCCGGTTGTCGGCGGCCAGGGTTTCGGGCTGGCGGACGGCGAACCATAGCGAGGCGACGACGGCCTGGACCAGGAGGAACAGGAAGGTCGCGCGCCAGCCGGAAAGGTTCACGATAACCTGCCCGATGGTCGGCGCGGCGACCGGCACCAGGATGAAGACCGACATGACGATCGACATGATGCGCGCCATGGCGCGGCCCGCATAACCGTCACGGACCATGGAAACGAGGACGACGCGCGGCGCCGCGGCGCCGAGCCCCTGCAAGATCCGGCCGATCAGCATGGTCGTCAGGTCGGCGGCGACGACCGACAGCAGGCAGCCGACCAGGAACACGGCGTATCCCCAATAGATGACCGGCTTGCGCCCATAACTGTCGGACAGCGGACCGGAAATGAGCTGGCCGAGGGCGAAGCCGGCGAACAGCGACGAGACGACCAGCTGCACGTCGTTGGCCCGCGCCATCTCGAGGTCGCGGCCGATCACCGAAAGCGCCGGCAACATGATGTCGGTCGCCATGGCGACGATCGAGATCATCAGCGCCAGCAGGATGACGAATTCGCCGAGCGGCAGGGGTTTGGTCGGGCCTTTCATGGCGCCGCCTCAGCGGACCAGACAGGGCCGTTTGTTGTCGAAGGACCAGCCGGGGATCAGGAACTGCATGGCCGCGGCATCGTCCCGCGCCCCGAGGCCCCTCGACTTATAGAGCGTATGCGCCGCCTCGATGCGTTCCATGTCCGGCTCGATGCCGAGCCCCGGCCGCTCCGGCAAAGTGATCATGCTGTCGATGATCGCCGGCGGTTCCCGGGTCAGGCGCTGGCCGTCCTGCCAGATCCAATGGGTATCGATGGCCGTGATGTCACCGGGGGCAGCGGCGGCGGTCTGCGCGATCATGGCCTGGGAAATGTCGAAATGGTTGTTGGAATGGGCCCCCCAGGTCAGGCCCCAGTCGTTGCACATCTCAGCCACGCGGACGGCACCGCCCAGGGTCCAGAAATGCGGGTCGGCGAGCGGGATGTCGACCGACTGCAGGACCACCGAATGCCCCATCTGGCGCCAGTCGGTGGCCACCATGTTGGTCGCCGTCATGAGACCCGTGGCGCGGCGGAACTCGGCCATGATCTCGCGGCCGGAATAGCCCTGCTCGGCACCGCAGGGATCTTCGGCATAGGCCAGGATATCGCCGCGGCCCTTGCAGAAACGGACCGCTTCCTCCAGAGACCAGGCCCCGTTCGGGTCGATGTTGATCCGCGCCTCGGGGAAACTCCCGGCCAGGGCTTCGATGGCCTGCATCTCGTCGGCGCCGGCGAGCACGCCGCCCTTCAGCTTGAACTCCGTGAAGCCGTAGCGTTCGTGGGCGGCCTCGGCCAGGCGGACGACGGCCTCAGGGGTCAAGGCTTCCTCGTTGCGCAGCCGCTCCCAGTCGTCGGCCGAGCCGGATTCATCGCGGTAATCGAGATCGGTCTTGTTGCGATCACCGATATAGAAGAGATAACCGAGCATCCGGACCTGATCGCGTTGCCGACCGGTGCCCAATAGCGCCGCCACCGGCAGGTCGAGGAACTGCCCCAACAGGTCCAACAGGGCCGCTTCCACCGCCGTCACCGCGTGAATGGTCGTCCTCAGATCGAAGGTCTGCAGCCCCCGCCCTTCGGCGTCGCCGTCGGCGAACCGGGTCCGCATGGTGTTGAGGACGGCGTGGTAATCGCCGATCGTCCTGCCGACGACCAGTTCGACGGAGTCCTCCAGGGTCTTGCGGATCCTGTCGCCGCCCGGCACTTCGCCGACACCGGTGCGCCCGGCGTTGTCCTTGATGAGGACGATGTTGCGCGTGAAGTAAGGGCCGTGGGCGCCGCTCAAGTTGAGCGGCATGCTGTCCTGGCCGGCCACCGGCACGACGCGCATTTCGGTGACCAGCGGCGATCCGCTTGCCGATCCGTCCCACGCCGTCATCGTCTCTCCCCCTGGTCCCGAGCTTGTCTGGTCTCGCCGTTAGCGCAACGACGCCTCGATGTTGCCGCCGTCCACCGTGAGCACGGCCGCCGTCGTCGTGCGGGCCAGTGCCAGGTGCAGGAAGGCGGTAGCCACGTCGTCGGCGGTAACCTCGCGGCCCAACAGGTTGCCGGCCATGTAATCGGCTTCGCTGACGCCGCGGGCCTTGGAGCGGCTGGCGATCATGTCGGCGGTGAGCAGCCCGGAGCGGATGCGGTCCGCATTGACGGCGTTGGAGCGGATACCGTCGCCACCGTGGTCCAGTGCATACTGCTTCATCAAAAAGAGCGTTGCCGCCTTCGGCAATCCGTAGGGTCCGAAGTTCCTGCCCGGATTGACCGCTTGCTTCGAGGTATTGAACAGGAGGCAGCCGTCGGTGCCCTGGGCGGTCATGATCTGGACGGCGGCCTGGGCGACGTTCTGGTGGCCCCAGAAATTGAGTTCGAAGCTCTTGCGCAGGACCTTCTCGTCGACATCGCCGATGCGCCCCTGCCAGGCGGCACCGGCGTTGGAGACCACGATATCGAGACCGCCATAGGTCTCGACGATGCGGTCCATGGCCCTGCCGACGGCCCGCTTGTCGGCAACGTCGCAACCCAAGCCAATGGCCCCGAAATCGCCTGCGGCTTTAACCGCCGCCTTTTCATCGAGGTCGAGGACGGCCACGGCGGCGCCGGCTTCCGCGAACGTTCGCGCCGTCGCCAAGCCGATGCCGGACGCCCCGCCGGTGACGGCGCAAACCTGGCCGAGAAGCGGCTGTTCCGATGTAATGTCGACCTTGGCCTGTTCCGGGGCCCAGTACTCGATGTCGAAGAGATCAGCTTCCGAGGCGCCTTCGAAACGGCCCGACGTTTCCGTCGCCGAGATGACCTCGACGGCGCATTCGGCGAGATCCGCGGCGACACCGGCCTCCTTCACCGTACGGCCGAGCCCGAACAGGCCCAAGCCCGGTACCAGGACGACCCGCGGTTTCGGGTCGAGCATGGTCTTGCCGCCGCCATGGCGGCGATTGTTCCTGGCGAAGTATTTCCCGTAGGCCTTTTCGTAGTCGGTCATGGCGCGACCGGCGGCAGTCGAAAAGTTATCGAGCCTGCCGGCCTCGGGCGGGGGCAGGATCAACGGCTTCGCCTTGGTGCGGATCACGTGGTCCGGCGTCGCCGTGCCGGCCGTGGCGTAGCGTCCCAGCTCCCTGCCGTCGACGAAGGCACGTACGGCCTTGCCCGTCCGGAAATCGAGGATGAAGCGGTCATGGTCGCCGGCCTCGTCACCGGACAGGGCGGCGAGGCCGCGGATGACCGGTGCCACCTCGGCAACGCCGGCCCTTTTGGTCGGCAGCTTGACGGCAGCGAAGGTTTTGCCTTTCGTCTTTCTGATGGCCTTTTCGGCAAGCGATACCAGGTCGATCATGCGGCCGTAGGCCTCTTTCGCAGAAGCACCGAATGTGAACAGTCCGTGGCGCAGGAGGACGACACCGTCGACGTCCGGTTGAACCTCCACGGCCAGGCTGACCTGTTTGGCCAGATCGAAACCGGACATGGCATAGGGGACGATCGCGGCCCGTTTTCCGAAAACGCGTTTGCAGAGCTTTTCGCCATCGGCGCGATTGCTGAGCGCCAGGACTGCATTGGCGTGGGTGTGATCGACGTAAGCGTGGGGAAGGAAGGCGTGCAGAAAGGTCTCGACCGAAGGTGCCGGCGACGTGCGGTCGCGACGTGCGGCGGCGAAGGCATCGAGCATGGCGTCATCCGAGAGACCATCGAGGTCCTTCAGGCCGCGGAGCGGTGCTAGATCGAGGGGCGTAAAGCCGTCGGGCCCGATGTCGCCCATGTCGTGGCCGGAGCCCTTGACGTAGAGAACCTCCGCGCCCTTGCGTTCGACCTTGACCGACGTGTTGCCGCCGCCATGCAGCACCAGGCTCTTTTCACCGCCGAGGAGCCGGCTCGAATAGACGCGCAACCCCAATTCCTTGGGCGCTCCGGTACGGGCGAAACAACGGAAATGCGACGCTGCCTCGGCATCGGACCAGCGGTTTTTCATGGGCATGTTCTCCGCAAACGACGGCCCGGCCAATCTGCGCCAAGGGGGCTCAGGTGGCAAGGCCCCTGTCCACCGGCCGAGAGACCTACCGGGAGGCAACGCCTGCCAGTTATCACCTAACTGTAAATAGAGGTGTTTGGCGGCTTCGTCCGAGATCTTTCGGTATTCCGGCATGGGTTCTGGGATCTCCGGTACGCTGTCAAATCCATGAACTCCCGCCTGAAGACCGGAGAATTGCGAAGGCCAAAAAGTTGAAGCCACCAGTTCGCGGTGGTGTCGAACCGGAGCGCGTCCTTGATCACAATAATCGTCCTTCAAGTGGTCCGTGTTGCTATGGGCCGGGTAACCTCAATTCCACACGTCTACCGTGGTTCGGGTCATTACCGATCCGTTTGGCTGGTTGAATGGGTTTTCAGTCGGTGGGCAGCGTTTCCGCGCGCTCGTGTATCGCTCCGAATTTCCCGGGCCCCGGTCACGCCAACACCTCCGCCAGCACATCGAAGACCAGCCGGATGCGGCGGCTGGTGTGGAGCTCGCGATGGGTGGCGAGCCAAATGGGGAAGAACAGGGGCGGCAGGTCGGGCAGGACGGGTTCGACGCCGGGGGTGCGCTCGGCGATGTCGCGGGCCATGAAACCGATGCCGAGGCCCTGCTTGACCAGCTCCCAGGCGACGGCGCCGCTTTCCGAGATTAGCTTGAAGTCGTCGCGGGTCAGGTCCAGACCGAGTTCCCGGAGGCGCGCCGGCAATTCATCGGATTGGTCGAAGCCGATGAAGACGGCGCCGGTGAGGTCTTCCGGTTTTTGCGGGCGGCCGAAGCTCTCCAGGTATTCGCTCGCGGCGTAGAGGTGGGCCGAGGTCTCGCGGATCAGTCTGGCGATCAGCTCCGGCTGCTGCGGGCGGCCGTGACGGATGGCGATGTCGGCCTCGCGGCGGCGCAGGTCGCGGACGTCATTGGAGGCGACGACCTCGACCTCGATGCCCGGTGCCATGTCACGCAGCCGTTTGAGGGCGTCCGGCAGAAAATACATGGCCATTAGGTCGGTCGCCGTGATTGAGACCTGGCCCTCGACGCTTTGCGACTGGCCGGACGCGGTCAGCGACACCCGACTCGCCGCGTCGCCCATGGCGCGCACGTGGTCGAGCAGTTCGAGGCCGGACCCGGTGAGCGACAGCGACCGCCCGACCCGCTCGAACAGCGTAACGCCGAGATCGTCCTCCAGCGCCGCAACCTGACGGCCGAGGGTCGGTTGGGTCAGGCCCAGCGCCCGGGCGGCGGCCGAGAACGAGCCTTCCTCGGCGGTCACCAGGAAGGCCCGGACCTGGTTTCAGTCGAAGCGGATGGATTGCCATTTCATGCATAAATGCATAACAGATGAACGAATTTTGGTATGGGTATACGGCACTCCCGGAACACAGACCCGGAAACAAATTGGGGTTCGACAAGATGATGATGGAGAGGGCCATGCCCGAACCGAGCCGGTTTTGGGACCGGATCGCCGAAAAATACGCTAAGCAGCCGGTCGCCGACGAAGCGGCCTACCAGAGAAAGCTGAAGGTCACGCGGGATTACCTGCGCCCGGACATGGAGCTGCTGGAGTTCGGCTGCGGGACGGGCTCGACGGCCCTCGTGCATGCGCCTTTCGTCCGGCATATCAGCGCCATCGACCTGTCAGCGAAGATGATCGAGATCGCCAGAGACAAGGCGACCGCGTCGGAAGTCGCCAACGTCACTTTCGAGCAATTGAGCATCGATGACCTGGATGCACCCGATGAGACCTACGACGCCGTTCTCGGGCTCAGCATCCTGCACCTGCTGCGCGACATGGACGGTGCCATCGCCAAGGTGCACCGGACGCTGAAACCGGGCGGTCTGTTCGTCAGCAGCACGGTGTGTATGGGCGACACGCTGATGATGACGGTGATCGGCCGGGTGGCACCGGTCGGGCGCTGGCTCGGGCTGCTGCCCTATGTCCGCGTCTTGACGCCGGACGATCTCGCGGCCCGACTGACCGCGGCCGGGTTCGCGATCGAGCACCGTTGGCAACCCGGCAAGGGCAAGGCGGTGTTCATCGTCGCCCGGAAGACGGCGTAGGGCCGGGTGCTCTAATCGCCCGCCGGGTCCTCGTCCGGCTCGCGGACGAGGAGCGAACGCAGGTGGTGGTTGTCGTCGTATTGGAAGGCGCCGAGGAACTTGTCGACCCTGTGGCCGTCTTCGGCCAGCGGCATCTTGAGCACCTGGACGCGGACATGTTCGCGGTTCTGCCAGAAGACGGGGCCGTCGGCGAGCGTGATCTTGCTGTCGGTGGCCAGCATCGTCAGCAGCTCGCGATCGTCCTCGTCGAACCCGAAATCCAGTTCGCTCATGCGCTTGCCGGTATGATCGACACCGTAAAAGTCGACCGCGTGTACGCCCCACAGGCGGTAGACGAAATCGTCGGTGCGCCCGGGAACAAAATCGCCGACCCGGAGCCAACCGTGCCAGCCGTCGAAATCAGTGAAATCGAAATCGCGCCAAGCGGGCAGGCGGCCATCCTTGATCTTGGAGCGCCACAGGCGGAAGAGCGAATCGAAAGGTCGGAAATCGGTGCAGGGATTTTCCGCCGCCAACACGCGGTAGGTCCAGCCCTGGGCCTGCTTCCAGACGGTCATCGTATACCCTGTTCGTTTTGCTTTCTTGGGCGCGCTTATTGTCGTTTTCCCGCCGTTCCGTTGCGGACTTCTCGCTGCCGGCGGCGATACTAGCAAATTTCGGGACAGTGGCGACCTTTTTCCCAAAAGAACGGTTTGTTGTCTGCCGGTTGGTCGACGGGCGTAAAAAAAGCCGTTCCAGCGCTTTTCATACACCGATATGCTGGATGGGCGGACGCGCCTGCTACGCAAGGTGTCCGCTGATGCCAGCCGGCCGCTCGCCGCCGCATGGGATCGGGGGGAAAATGAAGATCGCTTTCATCGTGCCCAACATGTTCCGGACCCGGGCCTTCGACGCCATCGAACCGCTGGTGTTTTCGATCCTGGCGGCGCGAACCCCAGACGACTTCGAGACGGTGTTCTGGGATGAAAGGAAGGAGGACGTTCCCACCGACCCCACGGTTACCCTGGTCGCCATCACGGTCGAGACCCACACGGCCCGGCGCGCCTACGAGATCGCGGGAAATTACCGGAGTTTTGGGATCCCCGTCGTCCTCGGTGGGCATCACCCGACCTTCATGCCCGACGAAGCGCTCGAACACTGCGACAGCATTGTCATCGGCGATGCGGAAGGGGCGTGGGAGGAATTGCTCCGCGACTTCCGGGCCGGCCGTCTCAAAAGGAGGTATACGCAGCCCGAGATGGTCTCGCTGGCCGGGCTCGAACTGGACCGCGGCATCTTCAAGGGAAAGGGCTATGCACCGGCGAGCGTCGTCCAGTACGGTCGCGGCTGCAAGTTCACCTGCGAGTTCTGCTCGATCCGGGCGTTCTACGGTAAGGGACTTCGCCAACGGCCGGTTGCCGATGTCGTCGCCGAGATCGAGGCGCTGGCCCACAAGCATGTGTTCTTCATCGACGACAACATCTTCGTCGACCGGGCCAAGGCAAAGGAATTGCTACATGCCCTGATCCCGCTCGGCGTCACCTGGTCTTGCCAGATATCGATCGACATCGCCCATGACCGGGAGTTGGTCGCGCTGCTCGAGAAAAGCGGCTGCACCGGGGCGCTGCTCGGCTTCGAATCCCTCAACCCCATCAATCTGCGCCAGATGAAGAAGGGATGGGGCGTCAAGCGTCAGGACTACGAAACATCGGTCCGCATCCTGCAGGACGCCGGCATCATGATCTACGGAACGTTTGTCTTCGGCTACGATGCCGATACGCCGGACAGCTTCGCCGAGACCGTCGACTTTGCCGTCCGCAACAAGTTCTTTCTCGGCAATTTCGCCGCTCTGCTGCCGACTCCGGGGGCCCGCCTTTATGACCGGTTGAGAGCGGAAGGCCGGTTGATTTACGACAAGTGGTGGCTCGATCCGGATTTCCGCTACGGCGAAGCCACCTTCGTGCCGCGGGGCATGACGCCGGAGCAGCTGACGGCCGGGTGCCAGTGGGCGCGAACCCAGTTCTACTCCTACGGCTCGATCTCAAAGCGGTTCTGGGATCGGCGCACCAACATCGGCAGCGCCCACCGGGCCGGCTTCTATCTGGCCGCCAACATGGTGTTCCGCCGCGAAGCCAAGGCCAAATACGGTCAATTTTTGGCCGGTAATCCGCCACCGGCGCCGGCCGCGGTCGAACCGGCATTCGGAAAGCGGAAACAGGCCGTATGATCGAGATCAGAAAGGATCGGTTAAACTGTAGCGAGGCCGGCCTGATCGCGGCTATACCAAAACCGGGTCAAAGGCCGTCCTAACGGCGACGTAAATAAAGCCCTAGGGGAAGCCCTAGGGGGAACGCATGGATCAGTTGCGCAACAGGGATGTCGATTCCCGATTTCAACACCGTGAACAGGCGCGGAGCAGCGAGTTTTCTCCCATCTGGCAGGGCACGTTGGACGCCGTCTTCAAGGATGTCGCGCCCTATTACGATATCGCCAGCGATTTCGCCAGCCTGGGGTTGTGCAGCCGTTGGCGGCGGCGGTTCGTGACCTGGGTGGATACCGGGTCCGGCGATCGCGTGTTGGACGTATGCGCCGGCACCAACGGCGTCGGCATCGCCTTGTTGCGCCGCCAGCCCGACCTCAACGTCTTCGCCATCGACCGCAGTGCCGCCATGCAGGAGGTCGGTCAGCAACGGGCGCGGGCCCGGGGCTTCCAGATCGAATCGTATATCGATGACGTGCACACACTGCCCTTCGATGAGAACAGCTTCGACGTCGTCACCCTGCAGTTTGCGTCACGCCACCTGAGGGTCGTCGACGTCTTCTCCGAGATCCACCGTGTCCTCAAGCCGGGCGGCCGTTTCTACCACTGCGACATGTTGAAACCCGAAAATCCGCTCGTCGCCCGGCTCTACAACGCCTATCTGAAGGCCTGCGTTTCGGGGACGGCTTTCGCGTTTCGCAGCGGGTCGGAGGCGTGGAGTTGCATCGACTATTTCGTGCGCGCCATCGATTTGTTCTATTCAGCCGAGGAATTGTCCGAACTCCTCGACAACATCGGGTTCAGCGATGTCGCCTGCCAGAGCGCCACCGGCGGGATCGTCGCCAGTCACCGAGGTATCAAGCGCTAATTTCTCGGCTCTAGTCATCCGAATCTAAAGTTCGACGCATAAAGTTTTCTCTGTTTTCTGGCAGAAGCGTTTTACGGCGGCGAGGATTTCGTCGGCTGATTTCGTCCATCTGTAGGGCTTGGGGTTTTCGTTGTGCC
>Ga0209144_1000297_pt1 | contig 10764 bp, 12 predicted proteins | sample WorMettrBAHAMAS1_FD_187392 | JGI IMG/M metagenome (GOLD analysis project Ga0209144, IMG submission 187392) | Marine gutless worms symbiont microbial communities from Max Planck institute for Marine Microbiology, Germany - Inanidrilus... | ecosystem: Host-associated > Annelida > Digestive system...
GCGGAAAAAAGGGGCGCGGAGCAGGCGGTAAACCGATCGTCTTCGGAATCCTGGAACGCCACGGGAAAGTGTCGGAAATCGTCCCTGACGCCTCCAGGAAGCAGCTACAGAGCGCGATCCGGGGTCAAGTGGCCCTGGAAACATCATCCACTCGGACGGCTGGAGAGGCTACAGTGGGCTGGTGGACATGGGCTACAAAAAGCATTTCCAGGTGCATCATGGTGAGCATGAGTTTGCCCGCGGTAATTGCCATATCAACGGCATTGAGTCATTCTGGTCATGTGCCAAACGGAGGCTTGCAAAGTTCAATGCTTTTCCCCGACAAGCGTTCCTTTTACACATCAAGGAATGTGAATTCAGATTTCATCACCGAGAGGAAGATCTCTCTGATAGAATACTTACTCTACTGAAAGAAAATCCACTCTAAAGTTATCTAGACCCAAGATATTTATACGCGCTCGCCCTGCTACCGAACCTACTCGCCTCACAGTACCCGACTGATAATATCGACAGGCCCTAGAGGAAATCCCATGGCGAACTCGTCACTTTTTCTGGCGTCGAAATCTCCGAGAAGGCAGGCGCTCCTGGAGCAGATCGGCATTCGGTTCGAGGTCATCGATATCGATGTGGATGAGGCCAGGCGGCCCGGCGAAACCCCTGACAGCTATGTGCTGCGCCTAGCCCTGGAGAAGGCGCGGGCCGGTCAGGCCCGGCTGGAGTCACCGCACTGTCCGCCGGTGCTGGCGGCCGACACGGCCGTAGTTGTCGAGGATCGTATTCTGGGCAAGCCAAGCGATCGCCCGGACGCCGCCGCTATGCTGCGGTTGCTCTCCGGACGTACGCATCAGGTATTGAGTGGAGTCGCGCTGGTGGGCGAGCACGAGCGCGAGGCCCTCAGTATCAGCGAGGTCCGTTTTCGCGCGGTGAATGCGCAGGAGGTGGATGCCTATTGGGAGAGCGGTGAGGTCTGTGACAAGGCCGGTGGCTATGCCATCCAGGGCCTGGGCGCTCTGTTCGTGGCGGACCTGCGGGGCAGCTACTCGGGGGTGATGGGGCTGCCGCTGTTCGAGACCGCGCGCCTGCTGGCCGCGGCGGGCATTGACTGCCTGGCCTCTCCAGGCCAGGCAACGAAATTCGAGGTAACAGGGGCTTGAGCGAAGAAATCCTGGTCAATGTGACGCCTCCGGAGACCCGAGTCGCGGTGGTGGAAAACGGTGCCGTGCAGGAGATCATCATCGAGCGCGCCGACCGCTGCGGATTAGTAGGGAATATCTACCAGGGCTGTATCTGCCGCGTCCTGCCCGGTATGCAGGCCGCCTTCGTGGATATCGGGCTCGAGCGGGCCGCTTTCCTGCACACATCGGACATCGTCGACGCGGAGGGGGCGCCCCGCAGCGAGCATATTCACGAGGTCGTCGGTGAGGGCGATGAAATCATGGTGCAGGTGGTCAAAGACCCCCTGGGTACCAAGGGTGCCCGACTCACCACTAATATTTCCATTCCGTCCCGCTACCTGGTGTTTATGCCGACCCTCAACACGACCGGGGTTTCCCAGAAGATCGAGGATGAGGAGGAACGTAAGCGGCTGCGGGACATCCTGCAGCGCTTCGTAGACTCAGGGGACGTGCAGGGGGGGTTCATTGCCCGCACGGCGGCCGAAGGAGTGAGCGAAGAGGGCCTGGTCAAGGACATGGGGTTTCTGACCAAGCTGTGGCTCGGCATCCGGGAACGGAGTCGGTCTTGTGAGGACATCGGGATGGTCCATGATGACCTGCCGCTGGCTCTGCGCGCTCTGCGCGATCTGGTGGGACCGGAGGTGGAACGGGTGCGGATCGACTCGCGTTCCATGGTCGAGCGGGCGCGTACCTTTGCCGCCAAGTACATCCCGGATATCGCGGCCCGTATCGAGTACTACCGGGGAGAGCGCCCCCTGTTCGATCTCTATGGGGTGGAGGACGAAATCCGCAAGGCGCTGCAGCGCAAGGTGCAGCTCAAGTCCGGCGGCTACCTGATCATCGATCAGACCGAGGCCATGACCACTATCGATGTGAACACCGGTGCCTTCGTCGGTCACCGGAATCTGGAAGAGACCATCTTCAAGACCAACCTGGAGGCGGCCCAGGCTATCTGCCGCCAGCTGCGTCTGCGCAATCTCGGCGGTATCATCATCATCGACTTCATCGATATGAGCGACGACGAGCACAAGCGCCAAGTGCTCCGCGCCCTCGAGAAATGCCTCGCCAGAGACCACACCAAGACCCACATCACCGATGTGTCCACCCTGGGTCTGGTGGAGATGACCCGCAAGCGTACGCGCGAGTCCCTCGAACACATCCTGTGCGAGCCCTGCACCTGCTGCGGCGGTCGTGGGACCCTGAAGACCGCCGAAACTACTTGTTATGAGATCTTCCGCGAGATCCTGCGCGAGGCGCGTCAATTCGAGGTGGAGACCCTGCTGGTCCTAGCCTCTCAGGATGTGATCGATCGTCTGCTGGACGAGGAATCCGGACACTTGGCCGAGATCGAGGAGCTTACCGGCAAGCCCGTCCGGCTCCAGGCCGAGGCACTCTATACCCAAGAACAGTATGATGTGGTTTTGATGTAGGACCCCTGCGTACACTTTACTCTGTGCCCTCGGCGTCTCTGCGATTATCCCGCGACCCGACCGGGGCGAAAATTAGGGTCCCGATGTGAGTATGTCAGGTGATGAATCGACCGGTCACGATCCCGCTCCGGTCCGGCTGGTGGTAGCCATCTCGTCCCGGGCGCTGTTCGATCTCGGGGCCTCGCACCGGGTGTTTGAGACCGAGGGCGTCGGGGCCTACTGCCGGTATCAGATCGAGCATGAGGAGGACGTGCTGGAGCCGGGAGTCGCCTTTCCCATGGCGAAGAAGCTCCTGGTGCTCAACCAGCGCCTCGGCGAGCGCGGTCAGGTGGAGCTGATCCTGCTGTCGCGCAACAGCTCGGATACCGGACTGCGGGTTTTCAACTCCATCCGTCATTACGGGCTCGATATTACCCGCGCCGCCTTCACCGGGGGCTGCAGCCCGTACAGCTATGTCTCCGCCTTCCGGAGCCATCTCTTTCTCTCCGCCGATCCGAACGATGTGCGCATGGCCCTGGATGCGGGTTGCGCGGCGGCCACTATTCTGTCGCTCGGCCGCTTCTCGGGAGACGATGAGGTGCAACAGCTACGCATCGCCTTCGATGGGGATGCGGTGCTCTTCTCGGACGAGGCGGAGCAGGTCTACCGCAGGAACGGGTTGGAAGTCTTCAATGCCGCTGAATGCGCCGCCGCCTACGAGCCGCTCCAGGGGGGGCCTTTCAAGGATTTTCTGGTTGCGTTGCATGAGATCCAGAACCTGTTCCCGGCGGACGATTCCCCGTTACGCACGGCACTGATTACCGCCCGTGGTGCGCCGTCCCACGAGCGAATCATCCGGACGCTGCGGGCGTGGAGGATCCGCATCGACGAGTCTCTGTTCCTCGGTGGCCTCGACAAGAGGCCTTTTCTCAAGGCATTCAACGCCGATTTCTTCTTCGACGACCAACGTTCCCATTGCGATGCTGCCAGTTCCCTGGTGGCGACGGGCCATGTGCCGCACGGGGTTGCGAATGAGTGATGAATGCGGAATGATGAATGCAGATGATGGGTTTTTCCCGTGGGTACGGGGAACAATTGGCCTGGTTCATTCATCATTCACTAATAGAGGGCATTCAACATCCGGCTGCGGTAATGTCTCACCAGATCGCTCTGTTCCCCGAGCATGGCAAAGACTGTGAGCATACCCTTACGACCGGCGTCGTCCTTGAAGGTACGGTCCTGTTTCATCAGCTCGAGGAGCTGTTCCAAAGCCCCCTCGAAATCGCCGCTCACCACCCGGTGGGCCGCAAGCCGATAACGGGCGTCACTATCCTTGGGATCCTTTTCCAACCTGGACCTGAATTCTGCTTCCGATGGCGAATCGGCCTGAAGCGCCGCGAAACCGACGTGTCCCTTCAGGTTCACAACCTCGGGATCGTCGGCCAGCTCCCGCGGTAAGTCATCGAGGATCGCCTGAGCGCTCTGGGGATTACCCGCCGCCGCCTGGATGCCCGCCTCGACCAACCGGACTCGGGTGTTCTCCGGGTCCGCTTGCCGCGCCTGCTCGAGCATCCGGGTCGCACCCGCCAGGTCACCGCTGCTCAGAAGTCCCCGGGCCTGCGCCAGAAATCGGTCCGACTCTCGGGGGAGGTAGCGTTCCAGAAACTTCCGCACCTGGGGTTCGGGCAGGGCACCCATGAACTGGTCGACCGGCCGCCCGTCTTTAAAAAGCTGTACCGTCGGTAGGCTACGAATACCATAGTCGACGGCAAGCGTCTGTTCCTCCTCGGTGTTCACCTTGGCTACCAAGAGCTTCCCGCCGTAGTCGTTTGCTATGGACGCGAGTATTGGTATCAATATCCGGCAGGGTGCACACCAATCGGCCCAGAAATCTACCAACACCGGGCGCTCGTAGGAACCCTCGACGACGACACGCTGGAAGCTTTCGGCCGTGACCGCAATTACGTGGGGTGAGTCCGCCATTACCTTCACTGCTCCTGATTTGGAATTTTGCTCAAACCCCGTAAATAGGTATGCAATCGTCTGAATCAAGCGGGCGCGGCGTTCGAGGTCGAGCACTGTTCTCGCTCTGGAGCTGAAGGATACCGAAATGTCGAACCCTCTCCATGTCGTTTGTCCCGAATGCGACGCGGTCAATCGCGTCCCGCAGAATCGTCTCGGCGCGGGCACCAACTGTGGAAAATGCGGAAAGTGCCGTTCGCCGCTCTTTTCCGGTGTGCCTCTGGTCCTGGATGAACGTCGGGCTGCACATCACATCGAGCATAGCCGGTTGCCCCTGGTGGTCGATTTCTGGGCACCCTGGTGCGGCCCCTGCCGGGTGATGGCACCGGCCTTTGAGGAGGCCGCGCAGGTGCTGGAGCCGTGGGCGCGTCTGGCAAAGGTCAACACGGAGGAGGCCCAGATCATGGCCACCCGACTCGGTATTCGCAGCATTCCAACCCTCATCCTCTTCAAAGATGGCCGGGAGGTAAGCCGGACCACCGGTACCCTGGATGCCGACCGTTTAGTGGCCTGGATTCGGCAATGGCTATGAACGACGTGCTTCCGGCTCTGGATCGGGATGCACGGGAGTCCGGGCAGCAAGAGAATGATGGCGCGCGCATCCGGCTCCATGGTCAAGCGGCTCAGGTCGCCTTCGGGCGGCGTATCGCCGAGTATCTTCGCCCCCCCTGTGTGACCTACCTGCAAGGTGATCTGGGAACCGGCAAGACCACACTCGTGCGCGGCATTCTGCGCGGATTCGGCCACACCGGCCCGGTCCGTAGCCCTACCTACACCTTGCTCGAGCCCTACGAGCTCGCTGCTGTGCGCCTCTATCACCTGGATCTCTACCGACTCGGTGATCCGCAAGAGCTCGAATATCTGGGTCTGCGCGACCTGCTGAATGGTCAGGGCCTGTTCCTCGTGGAATGGCCAGAGCGAGGGCAGGGCGCTTTACCGCCGCCGGATTTGACCATCCGCATTGAACATGCGGGAGAGGCTCGTAGCCTCAGCCTGGCCGCCCATGGGGCGTTGGGTACGGAGCTGGCATTGCATTTGCGCTTTGCTGAATGATGTTGAAGGCATCAGGTATCCAGGCCGGTAGGGAGTGCATCTTTAAAACAGTAATGGGAACCCCCCCGGGTATGCTGTGGAGACAGCAACAGTTTGACGTTTGCGGGAAGCCATCCCGACTGCCATCCCGACTAGAGGCACTCTCGTACAGCAAGAGTTTGGCACGAGACAGGAAGGGTTTGACATTTTTGAGAGTCCATCTGGTACACTCCGCTCGTGAGCCGCCAAGCACACGAGTGAGAGGAGGTCCCGATGGACGAATCCGAAAGTTTAAGCCACTCCAAGTGGGAGTGTAAATACCATGTGGTGCTGCCGGAAGAGCACGGACGCCGCTACGCCGCGGTCGAGGCGCTGAAGATCGGCTTTGGCGGTTTCGCGTATGTGGCGCGAGTGTTGGGGATGAGCCGGAATCGGCGAGCTGGAGGCCATGGGCAACGAGGATCACCCCCCCACAGCGTCCCCGTGGCGGTGCCAAGCGCATCCGCCGTCCTGGCGGTGGTCGTCGCCAAGTCACCCAACGCCTGAAGCGGTGCGCTGGACCGACCTTGAGCCGGTGCAGCTGGCGCAGCAGGTGCTGGCGTGTGGGTATCACATCAGCCGCAACACCGCCGCTAAGCTGCTGGCGCGGCCCGGCTATCGGCATCGTTCCCTGCGCAAGGCGTTGAGTACCGGTGACGTCGATCCACATGAACGCGACCGGCAGTTCCGGTTGATCGCTACCTTGCGCTGCCAAGCCCGTGCCCGCAGCGTACCGGTGTTGTGTGTCGATACCAGGAAGAAAGAGAGGCTGGGCCACCTGTATCGTCGCGGGTCCTGTTACAGCACCGATGTTCAGTTCGTTTATGACCACGATTATCGCCATCTCGCTACGGGTGTCTTGGTCCCTCACGGGGTGTATGACTACCATGGCAATGCGGGCTTCATCACCTTAGGCACCTCCCGCGAGACCAGCGCCTGTGTCTGCGATGCCATCGCCCTGGCGTGGCAGGAAGATCGTGCCGAGCATTATCCACACGCGCAGCAAATCCTGTTGACCTTCGATGCCGGCGCTGCCAACGCCGCGCGTTCGCTGCGCTTCAAGGAAGACCTGGTGGCGCTGAGCCGACGGTTCGGGCGGTGTCTGCGGGTGGCTCTCTACCCACCGTACACCTCCAAGCGGCATCCGATCGAGCACCGTTTGTTTTGTCATGTCGCGCGTCGCTTAAGCGGTGTCATCCTCGATTCGCACCAGACCGCCCTGGAAGCGGTACAGCGCACCCACACCCAAACCGACCTCACGGTCACGCCACGCCTACTCGATACCCTCTACGAGCTGGGACGAAATGTTCTGAGACATTCCTCGGAAATGGCACAACTGCGTCCGGTAGCTCGCAATATCACTGTAAAGCCTGTGGTTCCTATGGCGTACTTGAGCGCACAGAACGCGCGACGGAAGAAAAGAAAGAACTCATCATAAACGTTTATCAAGAAAGATCCAGTATGCGCGGGATTGAACGGACGTTTGGGGTCTCGCGCACGAACATTGAGCGCCTGGTTAAAAGAACAGGCGAATGACCTCCCACCCCTTGAAGAGACGCTACAACCTGTTGAGTGCAAAAAGATTCCTGTGCTGGAGGTGGATGAGTTGCGGTCCTTTGTCTTTCGTAGCAAAGACAAAGTGTGGGTCTGGATTGCCATGAATAGAGAGACCCGAGAAATCGTCGCCTCTGCCTGCGGTGATCGCACCGAAAACACCTGTCGGATACTCTGGGATCGCGTACCGTCTGCTTATAAAGAAACCATCGTTTTCAGTGATTATTGGAGCGCGTATCGAGCCGTCATTCCGAGCGAGCAACAGCGCCCTGTGGGTAAAGAAACGGGGGAAGCGGCTCATATTGAGCGTTGGAATAATACCTTACGGCAACAGTTGGCACGCTTCGTACGTACGTAAGACGTTGTCTTTTCCAAAATGTGTTAAAATGCATGAGATTTGTTGAAAACTCTTCATACACCGCTATAATACCGAATTATTGCCGATTGTTGGCTAGATATCACTTCAAAAATTACCACTACCCGTTCCTTTTACACATCAAGGAATGTGAATTCAGATTTAAACAGTAATGGGAAATCCCCCGGGTATGCCGTGGAGACAGCAACAGTTTGACGTTTGCGGGAAGCCATCCCGACTAGAGGCACTCTCGTACAGCAAGAGTTTGGCACGAGACAGGAAGGGTTTGACGTTTTTGAGAGTCTATCTGGGACACTCCGCTCGTGAGCCGCCAAGCACACGAGTGAGAGGAGGCCCCGATGGACGAAGCCGAAAGCTTAAGCCACTCCAAGCGGGAGTGTAAATACCGTGTGGTTTTTATTCCGGAATGTCTGCGCCGGATCTTGTGCGAGCAATTGCGACGCCATCTCGGGGAAGGTTTCCACGAGTTAGCTCGATAGCGAGAGAGCTGGATCGAAGAAGGGCACCTGATGCCTGACCATGTTCATATGCTGATTTCGATCCCACCAAAGTATGCAGTGTCGCAAGTGGTCGGGTACATCAAGGGGAAAAGCGCGATCCACGTGTCCCGAGTCTATGGTGAGCGTAAGCGCAATTTTGTTGGGCAGCATTTTTGGGCGAGGGGGTATTATGTCTCGACTGTCGGTCGCGATGAGCGGGTGATCCGCGCGTACATCCGACATCAGGAGGCGGAAGATCAGCGACTTGAACAACTGAATCCTTTAGGCGGTAGCAAATCGGTGGGGTCGCGTTCGTGCCCCCGAAAGCTGCTTTGAGCGGCTCACAAACAAAAGCCCCCGGCTTTGCCGGGAGATTGTTACTAATGACGAACCTTTCTATCGGATGCCGACATCGGGCGTTGTAGGTTCCCGCGGGTTTGCCATCCCTGGCACCTGGATTCCGGCGTCCAAGCCGGAATGACGAGGTGGGGGCTGAACGGTTACGATAGGTTTCGTCGCTGATGATGAGATGATCGATCACTTCGACCTTAAGGAATTTTGTCCGCCTGAACAAAATGATCGCTGAGATCCTGATCTTCATATGAAGGCGTTACATTCCCAGCGGGATGGTTTGGACCATGATAACCTGAACGGCCAGCTTGTAAATTGCCATATAGAACGCCTAACAACTGATAATTACTGGCAACTGCCCCCTGACAACTGTAGGATGCGATGCGGCTGGGCATGGGGTCAGGCCGTGTTATGGAGCTCGATGACCGTTTCGCTGGGCCGGAAGCCGGCTTCCTTGGCGTCGTCGTTGCGGTTTTGTTCGAGTTGATTGAGATACCGAATCGTGACGTCCCCGGTCACGTATTCGCCGTCGAATACCGAGCTCTCGAAGCGATCCACGTCGCTCTTGTTCTTTTTTTGGACCGCTTCGATCAGGTCGTCCAGCTCCTGGAAGACGAGACCGTTCGCTTGCAACAGGCGACAGATCTCGTCCTCGGAACGGCCGTGGGCGATGAGCTCACTGGCAGCGGGCATGTCGATTCCATAGACATTGGGATAACGTACCGGCGGGGCCGCGGAGGCGAAATAGACCCGCCGGGCACCCGCGTCTCGTGCCATCTGGATGATCTGCCGCGAGGTGGTCCCGCGGACGATGGAGTCGTCCACCAGCAGCACGTTCTTTTTGCGAAACTCCAGATCGATGGCGTTGAGCTTCTGGCGCACGGATTTTTTACGCACCGTCTGACCCGGCATGATGAAGGTGCGCCCGATGTAACGGTTCTTGATAAAACCTTCCGCGAAGTCGATGCCCAACACGTCGGCGACCTGCAAGGCGGCGGTGCGACTGGTCTCGGGTACCGGAATGACCACATCAATGTCATGGCCTTTCAATTCACGCTTGATCTTCGCGGCCAGCTTTTTTCCCATGCGTAGGCGCGCCCGGTGGACTGAGATGTTGTCGATGATGGAATCCGGCCGGGCAAAATAGACGAACTCGAAGATACAGGGCGAGAGTACCGGCTGTTTCGCGCATTGTCTGGTATACAGTCTGCCGTCGGCATGGATGAACACCGCCTCGCCCGGCGCGATATCCGCGATGAGGTTGAAGCCCAAAGTATCCAGGGCCACGCTCTCGGAGGCGATCATACATTCAGTGCCCGCCTCGGTCTCGCGCTTGCCGTAGACCACGGGCCGGATACCGTAGGGGTCGCGGAAGCCGCAGACGCCGAACCCAGGGATCATCAAGACCGCTGCGTAGCCCCCGCGGCAGCGTCGATGGACCCCTTCCACCGCGTCGAAGATATCCTGCTCGTCGATCCGCAGTTTGCCCTGGGCCTGCAGCTCGTGGGCAAAGACATTGAGCAGGATCTCCGAGTCCGATTCGGTGTTCAGATGACGCAAGTCTTCAGCGTACAGGTCATGTTTGAGCTCCTCGGCATTGGTGAGATTACCGTTGTGAGCCAGCACGATCCCGTACGGGGAATTGGTGTAAAAGGGTTGGGCCTCCGCCGAGCACGAGAGGCCCGCCGTGGGATAGCGCACGTGTCCCAAGCCCATGTTGCCCTGCAGGTAGAACATGTGTTCGGTGCGGAAGACGTCCCGGACTAGGCCGCTGTCTTTGCGCAGGTGGAGCTTCTCACCGGCGCTGGTGACAATGCCGGCGGCATCCTGTCCGCGGTGTTGCAGGACCAGCAGGGCGTCGTAAAGGAATTGGTTGACCGGACCCTTGCCGACGATTCCGACTATGCCGCACATGATGTACCTCTATCGGGTGCTGAGAGCCTGCCTGACTTACGACTGTTCTACTACGGAATCGGGGAGACCGACGACGTGTATCGCGGTGGAAAATCCATGGGTGATGGGTAGATCAATCGACGATAGTAAAAGCCCCTAGACTAAAGGGAACCTTGAAAAATAGGTAGGGTCTGGATAACTTTAGCATCTTGAGAGTATGCCAAGGTTATGTTATGCAAGGAAAAACAGGTATTTCAGGCATTCACACCTTTCGGAAGCTAAATTCAAAGCAATTATACGCTATTTTGCGCACGATTTACGGGCCTGGAAAATCGCCGAGCTGAGTGGTGTAAGCCGCCCGACGATTAATCAGCTATTCATGAAGTTACGAACCAGAATCGCCCAGCTTTGCAACGCTTCATCCCCTCTATCCG
>Ga0209144_1000298_pt1 | contig 10742 bp, 11 predicted proteins | sample WorMettrBAHAMAS1_FD_187392 | JGI IMG/M metagenome (GOLD analysis project Ga0209144, IMG submission 187392) | Marine gutless worms symbiont microbial communities from Max Planck institute for Marine Microbiology, Germany - Inanidrilus... | ecosystem: Host-associated > Annelida > Digestive system...
GGCACAACGAAAACCCCAAGCCCTACAGATGGACGAAATCAGCCGACGAAATCCTCGCCGCCGTAAAACGCTTCTGCCAGAAAACAGAGAAAACTTTATGCGTCGAACTTTAGATTCGGATGACTAGGAGCTGTTCGCTATGACTGCGCTCCCATTTCCCTATTTGCATTGATCAAATGTAAAAAAAATTCCACGATGTGGAATGAACTGAAATCGATATATGAGGCGCCTGCCTAGGCCCGGTGTGATCGTGAAAACGAAGAAGAAACCACAGACCTATGCGGAAGCCGTTCGCGAGATATCGGCAGGCTATGGTTCGCTCAGCCGCCGCTTGAAGCAGATCGCTCAGTTCGCGCTCGATAACCCCAACGATTTCGCCATTCAGACGATCGCCGAGATATCGAAACGGGCCGACGTCCAGCCGTCGAGCCTGATCCGGTTTGCCAAGGCCTTCGGTTTCGACGGTTTCTCCGATATCCAGCGTCTGTTCCAGCAACGCTTGCTCGAGAGCCGGCCGAGTTATGCCGACCGCCTGGCCGCCATGCGTGATGACCTGGACGGCGGCGAGCGCAACGCTCCGGCCTTGCTTCGCCAGTTCACGGATGCCAACGTCGCCGCGCTGCACCATCTCAGTGACGAGATTCCGGAGAACGATCTCGAACGCGCGACGGCCCTCATGAAGGGGGCCGATACCATCTACGTTCTCGCGCAGCGGCGCGCCTATCCAGTCGCCTCTTCGTTCTTCTACATGGTTTCGAAGATCGGCCGCCCTGCGGTTTTGCTCGACAATGTCGGTGGCATGGTTGTCGAACAGCGTCTTCAAATGAAAAAGTCCGATCTCCTGTTCGCGACAAGTTTCGCCGATTACACACCGGTCGTGATCGATGCCGTCTCCGATGCTGCCGAAAGGGGCGTCCCGGTAGTGAGCATCACCGACCATCCGTTGAGCCCGCTGGCCCAACACTCGTCTGTTTGCTTTTTCGTCGAGGACGCGACGATGCATGGCTTCCGGGCGCTCGCCGCGTCTATCTGCCTGGCTCAGGTCCTGGCAATTTCCTTGGGCGTTTCCGACGACACCGGGTAGCTGGTCCGCAGCCACACTCCTCAAGCCGTTAGCGTCGACTCAAATGTCGATGTGGGTCTTGCAATCCTGGACCCATAATTCTATTTTATACAATCAAATGAAATAAAGATTTCGTTTCCGTTATGCGGGATCTTTCCGACCAAAACATTCCTGGGATGGTGAGAGACGATCAATGACCGGCGCGGAAACCCTAATGGCGCTAGCCGTCGACCACCGAAGCCAGTTCGAGGAAATGGCCGAGCGCTGCGGCGCCGAACTCACGCGGATCGCTGATTTTAAGGTCCTGGCTTTAAGGGCGGCCGAACAGGTAGCCGGCAGGCGGGAGGGTTTCGGTACGCTCCTCGATTCGCGATTCGGACAGAAGGCGATCGACCTTTCCGTAGGCAACGGCCTGTGGATCGGCCGCCCAGTGGAACAGCCGGGATCCCGTCCCCTGGAATTCGAGACCGGACCCGACGTCGAAAACGAGCTGGCGAATTGGCCGGTCCAGCACGTGGTCAAATGCCTGGTCTTCTATCATCCGGACGATCCGGAAGACCTGTGTCGCCGCCAGGAAGGCAAGGTCCTCACCTTGTTCAACACCTGCCGTCGTACCGGCCACGATCTGCTGCTCGAGGTCATCGCCGGCAAACACGGGGCCCTGGGAGACGATACGGTGGCAAGAGCCATGCAACGTTTCTACGACCTCGGTGTCTTTCCCGCGTGGTGGAAGCTCGAACCGTTGATCAGCGACGCGGCCTGGGAGGCGGTCGGTTCGGTGATCACGGAAAACGACCCGCAATGCCGCGTCGTCGTCGTGCTCGGGCTGGATGCTCCCATGGACGCCCTCATGGACTCCCTTCGTGTCGCCGCTGGCCATGATGTGGTCAAGGCGTTCGCGGTCGGGAGGACCATATTCGGTGACGTTGCCGAGCAGTGGTTGAAAGGCGAAACCGATGACGCCGGCGCCGTCGCGGTCATGGCCGGCAGATTTGGCTCGCTCGCCGAAAGCTGGATGAAATATAGTCATCATTGACGGTGTCGACCCGGTGTGGTTGCAACCAGGCGATCCGGCATCGGGCCGTAACGTGTCCGTCACTTCACCGTCGATTGGAAAAGAGGAAGAACATGTCGTCTTTGCTTGTACGCCCCGGTGAACGGAAGGCGGACGGTAACGTCCCGGAAGTCACACCGGAAACGGCCGGTTGGAAGTACGTGGGTTTCAAGCTGCATAAGCTCGCGGCCGGTGAAACGGCTGAGGCCGAAACTGGAGACCGCGAGGTCTGTCTCGTCCTGGTGACCGGAGAGGCCAACGTCTGGGCGGGCGAGGTGCGCTTCGACTCCATCGGCGGGCGGAAATCCGTGTTTGAGGGCAAGAAACCCTATTCGGTCTACGTCCCGGCCGGCAGCCGCTACACGGTTGAGGCCTTGGGCGACGTCGAGCTTGCCGCCTGTTCGGCCCCGGGCCGGGGTGACCTACCGCCTCGTTTGATCGGACCCGACGACGTCGGATACGAGGAACGCGGCAAGGACGGCAACAAGCGCCACGTCTACAACATCCTGCCGGAGACCGAACCGGCCGACAGCCTGCTGGTGGTCGAGGTCATCACGCCGGCCGGCAATTGGTCGAGCTATCCGCCACACAAGCATGACACCGACGCCTTGCCCACCGAATCGAGTCTCGAGGAGACCTATTACCACCGGGTCAACCCGTCCCAGGGCTTCGCCTTCCAGCGGGTCTACACGGATGACCGCTCCATCGACGAGACGATGACCGTGCATGACGGCGACGTGGTCATGGTGCCCAAGGGTTATCATCCCGTCGGCGCGCCGCACGGTTATGATCTTTACTACCTCAACGTCATGGCCGGCCCGCGCCGGGTCTGGCATTTCAAGAACGATCCGGAACACGAATGGATCGTTCAGAAGTGATCCGCTAGGCGCCCCAAACCGTTTCTTCGCAACTGGACGCACCCGCGTCGATGGGCGAGTATCGCGGCCGGACGTGACGGATAAAACGGGGAGGGATGGTGACGAGGCTGGTCGGCGACATCGGCGGCACCAATGCCCGCTTCGCCTGGGTCGGCGCATCGGGCCGGCCGCAAGGATCGGAGACCCTGGCGGTTTGCGACTACCCCGGCATCGCCGAGGCCATCAGCGCTTTCGCCGGTGACCGTCCCATCGCCGAGGCCTGTATTGCCGTCGCCTGTCCGGCCCACGACGACATCATCCGTTTCACCAACAGCCCGTGGCAGTTCTCTCAGCGCGGCCTGAAGGAGCGGTTCGGTCTGGACCGGCTTGTCGTCGTCAACGATTTCACGGCGCTCGCACTTTCCGTGCTCGGGTTGGGCGACGGCGAAATCGAACGCATCGGTGGCGGCGATACGATTTCCGGCGCCCCCATCGCTGTCATCGGACCCGGCACCGGTCTCGGTGTTTCCGGTTTGGTCCAGCGAAACGGTCAGTGGGCAGCCTTGTCCGGCGAGGGTGGCCACGTCGGGTTCGCGCCTGCGGACGAGGAAGAGATCGAGATCCTGAAGGTTCTCGCCAAACGCTTTGGCCGGGTCTCCGTCGAGCGCCTGTTGTCCGGTTCCGGCCTGAAAAACCTCTACGACGCCCTCTGTGAAATCGAAGGTACTGCCGGCATAGCCGAGGACGCCGCCGCCATATCCAGACTCGGTCTGGCCGGCGAAGACCCCGCCGCCGTCGCCGCGATCGAGCGCTTCTGCTTGATTCTGGGTTCCGTCGCCGGTGATCTGGCCCTGACTCTGGTGGCCAGGGGCGGCGCCTACATCGGAGGCGGCATGGCGCCGCGTTTTCTAGACGTGCTCAGGAGCGGTGGATTTCGCCGTCGTTTCGAAGATAAAGGCCGCTTCCGAGACCTAATGTCCTCGATCCCCACGTCCGTCATCACCGCTGAAAACCCGGCCCTGATCGGAGCGGCGGAGCATCTGGTGCACGGCTAGGCCAACCCCGCGGCCGACCTTCCGTTCTCCACAATCTCCGACAGAATCGAAATACCCTACGCCAAAAGAGAGTGTTTCTGCTAAAAGACTCAATCTCTTGGGGACGGGATACGGCATGGAAAAAGCCGAGACGATCTTCAGTGCGCTACTGGCAGGACCGACCGGCGCAAATCACTTTCTCGCGTTGGGACCGTTGTTCGTCGCCGTTTTCTGGGGTCTGCGCAAGGTCCTCGCGCCGGAGCGCAAGGACGACCGGTTCCTCGCGTTCCTTGCTGCCAAAGCGGCTGGATTCGGCACCACTCTGGAAAGACTTTACGGTGGCGCTGTGGACGGTTTCCTCCGGTGGATCGACCGCCGGGCCGGGGACGATTACCTGGAACGCGCAATGGCCGGCGGGAAATGGACCTCGCCCTGGTCGCCGGGGCTCTACGATTTCACGCTGCTATTGGCCGTCGCCTATCCGTTTATTCCTTTTCGTCGGATGGACGGTGAACGGCATCCCGCCGCCGGGATTGGAGGTGTTGGTGCGGTTGGAGCCTAACGGCATGATACGGGCCATCGCCGCCGCCGGGGTTAGCCTGATCGGGGTCCTGTCTGTAAAACTCATACGTTCGTCCGGCTGGCACCGCGTCATCTACCTTGTTCTTGCGGTCGCTGTCACTGGTCTTGTCGCTCGTATTGCCGCTTTTTCTCTCTTTGTCGCTAGTGTTGCCGTCCTCGCTAGTGTTGGTGCTGCCACTGTTGGTTTTTCTGGCGCTAGCGTTGTCGCTTTCGCCATCTCTATGACTTTTGCTTTCGCTGGCGTTGGCGTTGGCGCTTTCGCTGGTGGTGTCGTTCTCGGTATCACTGTAACGTGGATATTTGGTCGGCTCGAAAAGAACCGACAAAAGAACGCATTTCTCGTGACACACGGGTTGGGTTTTCTGGTGGCGTCCCTGGCCGTCTTGGCGTTTGTCGACATTGGCGACAAGCCGAGGTCGATGTTGCAGTTGCTCCTGTTCCTGGCCCTGCTGCCGCTCGCTAACGCGCCGCTCGACTGGGCCTCCCTAGGTTTGACGCGGTGGCTATTGCGGCTTGGGCGGGTCAAGGGGACGGCGTTTTGGGAAGCCGCTATGTCTGTCGTCGACGTGTTCGGCGCCCTGGTCATCATGGTGGTGTTGGCTGGCGTCACGGCGGCAGTGGTGTCGCTGGCAAATACCGTTGGGCCGGGCCCGGTGCTGCCGTTGGGGCCGCTGTTTGAGGGGCTCCGAAATAATCCGGCGGACGCCCCCAACCTTTGGATTTACCTGATGCTGTTCTCAACCCTGCTGCCGACGGCGGTTCACCTGACGGCGGCCCTGGCGGCATTGGTTGTGGCGTTGATCAAACTGGTGGTGGACGCGGTCCGGGGCGCCAGGGCCTTCATCGAGGCCGATGGCGGTCCGGACGCGGCCAAGGACAATATGGTGCGCATCTGGTATCCGGCACTCGGCGCGGTGGGGACGACCGGTCTGGTATTCCTGGCCAGCCTGCTATGGTGGGTCTTTCCACTCCTGGCTGTACCCTTCGCCTGGTTCGGTAATTTGCTCCTCGATGTCGCGGAGGGCAGCGATCTTTTCGTGCGGGGCCTGTTCTGAGCGTTTCGACGTTGTGCCGCCAGCCTAACCCTTCACCGCCCCATAAAGCGCCCCGTTGCGCGTTTCCAGGAAGGGCGCGAGCGGGATCTCTTCTTGTTTGAGGAAACCCTTTTCCGGGAGCGCGCCGGCGCGGACGAACTCGCGGCGCATGAGGCGGTCGTCGGCCTCGCCCTCGGCCGATGCGTGCAGGAAGACGACGACGTCGTCCACCGGCGGCTTGGCGTGGGTCAGGATCTGCCCGGCGTCCTCGCGGCGTTCGCGCATGAGGAGTTCGTGGAAGAAGAAGTTCATGAGCTGCACGTGGCCCGGATAGCGCATGGTCTTGTAGTCCAGGTTCTCGACGCGGCCCAGGTAGGTCTCGCACATGGTGCCGAGCCCGCCCGAAGTGGAGAAGGCCTCGAGCTTGACGCCGCCCACATAGACGGTCTCGACCCATTCCATGGGCGAGATCCATTTGTGCTGGCCTTCCTCGATGACCTCGCAGTCGTTGAGGTATTCGTTGACGACGCCCTCCGGCGACCAGTTGAAGGCGTAACCCAAGAGCCCGCTCGGGTGCTGCGGCAGGGCGCCGACGCGGAGTTTGATCGAGCGGACCCGCTCGAACTGTTCGGCCAGATGGGCGCCGACGATGCCGATGAAACCGGGCGCCAGGCCGCATTGCGGCGCCATGACCGCTTTGGCGCTCTCGCTCATTTCGCGGATAGCCTGGGTCGTCGGCACGTCTTCAGTGAGGTCGAAATAGTGGAGCCCCAGATGATGGGCCGTCGAGGCGACAGAAAGGTTCAGGTGGTAGGGCAGGCAGGACAACACGCCGTCGAAGGGTTTGAGGATTTCACCCAAGGTCTCCGGCGATGCAACGTCCTGGCGCTCGACCGGCAGCGGCGGTGGCGTCAGGTGTTCGCGATTGTCGAAACCGACAACCTCGAAGCCGGCGTCCTGCAGCAGTTCGGCGGCCAACTTGCCGACCTTGCCCAAGCCCAGAACGGCGATCCTGTCGAATGCCATGGTGACCTCCCTTCGCGTCCACGCTCCCCAACCGGTTCTCTACAACCGGCGGGCCAGTTCGGCAACCGCTTGCGACCAGTCGCCGCGGCTATTCTGTCGGAATAGGCGGACCGACGGATACCAGGAGCTGTGGTCTCCCGCGACCCGCCAGCGCCAATCGGGCGGGCTCGGTACGAGGACCCAGGTTTCGATACCGAGGCCGCCGCTCACATGGACGGCCGTATTGGCCGCGGTAATCACGAGGTCCAATGCCGCGACCTGGGCCGCGACCGCATCCATGTCGCCCAGGGGATCGATAGCCGGGTCGTTTATGACCGCCTGTCCGGTTTCGTTTTCGAACCGGGCCAGCTCGTCCTCGACTTGGCCCCATTGCAGGTTGACGAAGACACGGTCCGGACCGACCAGAGGAACAAGGTCATCGACACCGAGGCTGCGTTGACTGCCCGTGGCTTCGCCGCCGCTTCGCCAGGTGAGACCGACGAGGCAACGTTCACCGGCAATGGCGCGGTAGCGTTGCCGAATGGCCTCCGTGCGCTGCGGTTCCGCGGTCAGGAAGTGCGTCCGCGCCGGAAACGTCTGTTCGTCGCGGCGCAAGTAGCGGCCGAGATCACCGGAGGCGGTTTGCCAGTCGAAGGGGACCGCGGCGAGGTCGCGGCGTGGCGGTTGAAGGCGGGGGACGACGGCGACTTCCGGAAAAGACCTCTCAAACAAGGCCACCAGGCGGTGCGAGCACTCGAGGGTGACGCCGGCGCCGGCGGCGACGAGATCGGGGATCATCGTCGCGAACATGATTTCGTCGCCGATGCCCTGTTCTCCCCAAACGAGAATGCGCTTTCCCTCCAGTACGGCACCGTTCCAAGGTGGGGCGGGGAAGGGGCGCCGCGGTTCGAAATCGGCCGTTTGCCAGCGGTGGCGGTAGTCGTCCCAACCGTCGCCGTATTGGCCCTGCGCGAGGCGCGCGAAGGCGCGCAGACAATGGCCGTCAGCATCATCCGGGTCGATGGCAAGAGCACGGTCGAATTGGCTTTCCGCCTCGGCCCAGCGGCCGAGCGCTTGGCAGACGGCGCCGTGGTTCTTCAGGTAGAGGCCGCGTCGGGGGTCACCTGTGATGGCGCCAGCGAGATGGGTTTCCGCGTCCTCGTAACGGCCGAGGGATGCAAAGGCGTTGCCGAGGTTGTTCAGCAGCTCCGGATGCCCGGGTTCCGTCGCCAGAGCGCCCGCGTAGAGTTCGGCGGCCTCTGCGTGGCGTCCGCGACGGGTCAGGAGATCGCCCAAGTTGTTCACCGCCGGCAGGAAGTCGGGCGCCTTTTCGAGTGCGGTGGGAAAAGCCGCCTCGGCGTCGTCGAGTCGGTCCAGGTCAATTAGTGCGTTGCCTCGATTGTAGTGGATGCCGACCTGTTCCGGCGCCAGTTCCCGAGCCCGGTCGAAGGCGGCCACGGCGTCTTCCGGTCGGCCGCCCTGGCGGAGGGCCACACCCATGTTGAGATGCAGTTCCGCGACATCCGGAAAGGTGGCGGCGAGGCGTCGGTAGAGGTCGATCGCCTCTTCGTAGCGACCGTCTCGATGGGCCGCCGATGCCCGATCAAGGAGGTCCTGGGGGTCGCCCTCTTGTGGCGGGGGCGGGTTCAACGGCCGCGGCCCGGCGACGTCACGTTCCTTCCGGTGCGAGGAGTTCCTCGATGGCGTCGGCCACATCCTCGGCCATCAGGTCGAGGAAAAAGTGATCGGCGTCCTCGATCAGGGCGAACCGAAGGTTCTTGCCGTCGGCCATCGGCTCGACCCGTTCGGCAAGGCCGGCGACGACCGTGTCCCTGCCGCCGGCAATGACGATGACGGGATGCTTGATCTTTTCCAGCAACGACGGTGAATCGAAACGGTCATCGGGCAGGTAGTAGGAGAGGAAACTATTCGGTGTGACGTCGGCGCCCGGGCAGTAAAGGACGCCGGCGCCTTTCATCGGCTGATCGCCCTTGCCCTGCGCGGCAAGGGCTTGTGCCTCCTCGATGACGACCGCCAAATCGCGCCCGTGGTTATTCTTGAAACCCGTCTCCACGCGCTCGGCGCTCCAGGTGGCTGGTGCCAAAAGGGCCAACCGGCGAAGCAGGTCGTGCTGGCGTTCGGCGGCGAACCAGGCTGCCTGATTGCCGCCCCGGGAGTGGCCGAACAATGTCACGTCCTTGGCGCCTTTTGCCTTGAGCCAGTTTAGCCACAAGGCGATTTCGTCGAGCGCATCCGTGTGGTGGTGGCGGTGCGTCTTGGCGCAGTCGTACATGCCCTTACGGTCGCTGATCCCGAGCGACAGCGTGATCGCCAGTGTATTGATCTCACGCTCCGCCAAAACATCTTGAAGCCCTTGGATGGTCTCCATGCCGTTATGGGCGAGGGTGCCGTGAACCATAAGGATGACGCCGTCCGCCATCGTTTTTCCGTCCGCCATTTCGAGCCGGCCGTTGAGCTCGAGGCCGCCGCTTCTAAGCGTGATGTCTTCAGCCGAGGGAGCTGAAGAAACCGCGAAGATCAAAAACAGGCCGAGGATGAAACGGATCGAATGATGGGGCATGACGTTCCTCGTCGTCCGGGGGGGCTTTCAGGAAACGTCAAATCTATCCAATTCGCCGCCGTTGAGCAAAGCGGTCGATGGGGGTCGCCGCCGGAGCGGGCTGACGATAGTAGATGTGGCGCCCGATCTTCACGGTCCGAACCAAGGATTGCCGCCACTTGGGCGCCACGTAATCCGCATGGTAGTGAAGGGCGCCGCCCGTTGGGTCGCCGGCACGCATAAGGAGGCTCGACCAGGCAACGAGCAGGGTTTGTTTCCAAGCTTGCTCGTCTGTCGGTTCGTCCTTCTTGCCGTCGCACCACCAGGAAAACTGGCAACGGTGTCGAGGGCGTTCACCGCCTTGGCGAACGACCGAACAGACATCGTCGGGAAAGGCTTCGTGACGGACCCGGTTCAAGGTTACGGCAGCGACGGCCAACTGGCCCTCATAGGGTTCAGAGCGCGCTTCCCAATAGACGTTCAGGGCGAGGCAATTGAGGTCCGATACGATCTTTTCCTTGTACCGGAGATCGGCCCGGACATCCGGGGTGTCGATCGTCGGGCCGGAAAACAGTACGGCTAGCAGGACCAAAGATCCCAGAAAGACGTGAAGGGTAAGTGAAAATCGACTAGCCAAGGATTGCGACCTAATCAACGAACCGTATCGACGAGCCGCGTATTTGAAGGAAAAAAGCCCGGCCGTCTGTGACTCGATCACTGCCGGGCCGGCCGCCACATGGTGATATGACCGTGATCGGGGCCGGCCTTTCTCTCCTCTCTTCTCTCTCCCTCCGGACCGTGCCCCGATCAACCCCGAAAAACCGAACCGTGGCCGCCAGAAAGCCGTATGCGCGTTTGCCATAATCCCGCTGTATGAGGGGTGCCGATGCGAGGCGCAATTAAGTTGATCTAGATCAATGTAGAGCTTTTCCTAATTTGATCGCCGCGGCGACGGTCTCGACGATGTCGGACCGATAGTTGTCGCCGCCGTTGGGAACGCCGCCACCGGTCGAATGATTGCCGGCCGAATCATCGTATCCCGGCCGTATCAATCCGACGGCGATGACGCCTTTCGACCCGTAAGCCTGTGCCACGGGATACATGTAATCGGCGACCCGGCGCGTGTCGCCGTGAATAAATATCGCGAGCGTCGTTTTTTCTGCCGGCACCCCGAAGGTCCTGATCACCAAGCACTCACCATTGGCCGCGACGCGGGTCTTGAAATCCTCAGCGCAAGGTTCAGCGGAAAGTATGGATTTTGACGCCAGCACTATCGTTGACAAAACAATTGCGACAGCCCACCCGCGCATGACCTGATTCCCCCTTCAGGTAATTTGATTATCGTCAAATTTACCATATTCGAGAGACATTGTCGTTACGGGACAAAACGGTTCCCCTAAATGCAGTTGCCGCACTGGTGTCCGCATTACTGTTGATAAACCCCTGTTGATCGGTTTCTGAGATCGTGATTCCGTTTCCCGAGTGATTCGGTGGAGGGCGGAACGATGATGGGGCGGTTGTCGGACGACCAGGGCAAGTTCTTCTACGACTTC
>Ga0209144_1000301_pt1 | contig 10718 bp, 10 predicted proteins | sample WorMettrBAHAMAS1_FD_187392 | JGI IMG/M metagenome (GOLD analysis project Ga0209144, IMG submission 187392) | Marine gutless worms symbiont microbial communities from Max Planck institute for Marine Microbiology, Germany - Inanidrilus... | ecosystem: Host-associated > Annelida > Digestive system...
CTATCAAATGGCACAAACGCCAGTGACCTTGAATGACCTTGAAGGTCATTCATCAGTTTCAGAGCTTTTGAAATGCTAGTCGTCTACATTTGTGCAGCACTTTACAAGATTTCAACTGGCACGCTCGTGTCGCGCGGTCCCTCAGCGACAGCTGGGCTTCTTGTACATACAGTTTTGCAGCAGTAGTGAACATTTTAACTGACCTGTGACTGTTGTGCCTCTTCTACACAGCTGTATTTGTGCAAATATTAGTTATTGCTTACATTTTTTGTTCTGCAGATTGACCGCTCTGTAATCATGTTGATGACGGACGAGCAGCTAAAAGCATATCTACCTCGTTATGGAGATCGTCTGGCTCTGAGACACTTTTGTAGTTCAGGAAATGCTGTTGTTTCTGGCAGTAATGACGACCGTGACAAAAAACGTAAGAGTTCAGTTCTAGACAGGCTACGAAAGAAACTGTGCATTCCACCGCCTGCAAATGACAGTGGATGCACAGATTTCACTGCAGACAGGAGACAGCCACCTAGTAGGAATGCATGTAAGCCCACACGTATGATTGAGGTCTGTTGGATTAATGTCACAAAAGGCGTTGGAAAGAAAGTGAAGCCCGCTGATGGCGGTGGAGTACGGAAGGTTTCCGTTGCAAAAGACTGCACAGCTGTTCAACTTTTGTCAGTGGCTACGAACTTGTTCTTTCCTAATGGCATGTCCAAATTAGGGCGACTTTGTGAATTTAGTTGTAGAATTTCGGATTTCTGTGAACAACCGGTGAAGCCAGATATGACAGTTGGAGAGATGTACAACGAAACAAAATTGCCAATGCTACGCTTCCATCTGCACACTGCAGCTACTGATGTCGCGTATGTGTCTGACGATGACAGTCTTCCTGATTTGTTACACATGATTTGCGACAGTGAAGTTGGCACGATATCAGTCACTTCAGATCATATTGATACATCAGTGTGCAACATGACAAAGGAAATTAGTGCTGCTGAAAATTATGACAATCTTGAAGTCAGCAAACGGGATGTTGATGATGAATGTGACAAAGACAAACATGATGAAGTTAACATACACTGTGTTCAAGAGCGACTGGTCGATGTACTACATCGCCTTGAGAGTAATATAGATTTGGACGGAGATAAGAATATTGTAAATATTGAAATCAGCGAACAGTTTGTTGATAATGAATGTGACAAAGACAAACATGATGAAGTCAACACACACTGTGTTCCAGAGCGACTGGTCGATGTACTACATCACCTTGAGAGTAATATAGATTCAGACGGAGATAAGAACATTGTAAATGTGATGCGTGAAGATGTTTTGGATGGCGGCTTTAGAGGTTTCATGCGCAAGACATTTAATCCACGCCATAAGCTAAGCGTTCGTTTCTCGGGAGAAGCAGCTATTGATGATGGCGGACCATCACGAGAATTCTTAAGGCTTGCATTATCTCAGATCGAAAGCAAGCTGTTCTACGGAGAAAGCAACAGGAAGTTTCTGACACTTGATGCAAATGGTATGAATTCATGTTGTCATTGCTGATTTACATTAAATAGAAAAAACTGCTCACAGATTATCTAATGTTGTATAAGCCAAAGCTCTAAAACGGCAAAAATTAAATGCTACATTATAATCATGAAATGCATGCGCTGTCACATTTAAATCTGTCACTCCCCAGATTTAAGTGTATAACCTGGCGCATGCGTTTCATGCATTTAACGGTTTTTAAAAATGGTGGCCGCCGCCATCTTGGATTTTGAAAATTTGACAAATTTAACCACTGATACCGTCTGTAGGGCCAATATATATCGCCATGCAAAATTTCATCGAAATCAGTCAAGCGGTTGAGGAGAAATCGCGATTTTTCGATTTTCAAGATGGCGGCTGAATTTTCAAAAATTCAAATTTTTAACGGCTGGTGGCCTTAGGACGCTGATTATGTGTTACCATACCAAATTTTGTGTAGATCGGCCAAGCCGTTGCGGAGATATGGCACACAATCGGCACGTGACAGCCTGTGCTAGGTGATATCCAGGATCTGTGACATATTGCTTATACTACCTTATGCTTCCACTTTAAAAAGATCAATATGACCTGAAAGTCATGGCCAACACTTTCCCCCTCCTACCATCAGGAACCAACAAGCCCTATTATCTACCAATAGTGTCGTTATGATGTCACCAGCACCTGTTAGTACTATCACACACACAGGGTGTCCCAATAAAAAAGCCCCCTCCCTACAGTGTTCCATCATTATGTTCATGACCACTTGCACTTGTGATGTTGGCGAAAGTCCAATAGGGTCACCCCATGGGGGCATCAAATACACATGGAGCGGTAGAAATTTGCGATGTTTCACCAACATATCGCTGTGTTGCAGGCTATGTATAACAGACAGAAATAGCTATAACAGAAAGATGATAGGAATTGTTTGGGCTGCATCAAAGGAAGTAGCTGGAAGTGAACACTGAACGAGAATTTTGGCAGCTGTTTGCGTGCAGCACATGCCAATATTGCATGAACATGCTAGCATGTTGGGATGAGAGAGATCTTCCAGGATTTCATTGATTAAGCAGTTGCACAGTGTTGGAAAGGATCAGCGGCAATAATTGCACTGAATGACAGACATTTTTAACAGGTGTTAATTAGTGACAATAGATATGACAGACACGATATATCAGCTTTCTGTATGTGTGTGATAAATGATGTATAGAGACTGACAAATGTCACAGTTCTTTACGGACCACTGGGGTAAGCTTGGCTTAATGCTGGACATTGTAGAGCTTCAATGTGTAAGTTATTTCTGCATAACTTGATTTGTGACCTTGCTGTTGTAGCATTGGAAAATGGCACATACGAAGCCTCTGGACGGCTGCTTGCATATTCCATAGTGCATCGAGGACCATTGCCTACGTTCATGAGTGAGCAGTTTTACGCAATAACACTTTGTGAGAGCAACTACAGTGGACATTTGCCAGATGCTGCTGTGCCCATTTACTACAGAGAGAAACTTCACGAAGTAAGTGAAGTTCATGTTAGAAATGCTGTGAATACTTTGTGACAGGAGAACTACCGTCAGAACTGTGACTTGATGCAGCTCAGTAGCTGACTGATGCATCACTGCCACATTGGCCAGTTGCAGCCATATGCAACGTTTCCGTAAGTGCTGTGATACACCAGCTTATCAACAAGTGGACTCATAGATGTATTCAGCATTGGGCCACTTACGATACATGCATCCTGTAAGACCTGGATCCAGGCCACCCTAATAACTTACTCCGTGGACGACTAGTACAAGTAGATCAGTTCAGCAAATCAGTAATTGTTACCGCGCGAGCATATATACTCTCGCGGTATATGCCATGGGCGTGTGTCTGTCTGTCTGTCTATCTGTCCGTCTGTGTCCGTCACAAGTCGGTGTTCTACTAAAATGGCTAAACATAGGAACACGCAAACAATGCCACACGATAGCCCAGGGACTGCAGTTTTCTGGTGCCAAAAATCTTTTCGAAATTCGACCGGGGTCATCCCCTATGGGGGCGCCAAATGCAGATGGGGTACTTCGAAGTTGGCGAATTTCGACAAATAACTCGCCGTGTCGCGAAAACGGTATAAGATAGACGCATAGTTTCGATTGATGTCGAATAGGAAATCGTATGCGCTCTATCGAATAATGACATTGCTGATGACCTTGGGTGACCCCTAACCACCCCAAACCACCCCCATTTTGTGCATTTTTAACGCCTTTCATATCTCCGTAACGGGTGAAGGTAGAGACTTCAAATTTGGTGGGTAGGTTAATCATAGCATGCCCCAGGCTGCCGATGACAAATTATCCCTGAAAAGGGCGTGGTCAGGATCACGTGACCAATTTTAAGAATCTACACCCCCTTAAATATCTCTGGAACGGCTGAAGCTAGAGTCGTCAAATTTTGTGTGGCTTTAGGTTATATCAAGTTTTAACCATCGGACAACTAATCGACCCTGAAAGGGTTGTGGCCAGGGTCACGTGACTGTCTTAAATTTTGGGCAAATAAGTGTTAATATCTCGAAAACGGTACAAGATAGAGACATACTTTCAATGGAAGACTAATAGGAAATCATATGTGGCCTATCGAATGGCACCAGTGTTAGTGACCTTGAATGACCTTGAAGGTCATTCCCCTGTTGCAGGCCTTTTCAAGTGCAATCCGTCGAACATTTGTGCCGTATTTTACCAGATTTCAACTGACAGCGCGCTCGCGCGGTCCCTCAGCGTCAGCTGGGCTTCTTGTTTTGGGTACTCTCCTTATGTTGTCACTTGTCAGTTGCTCATTTCAGTGCAGTGGATATCACTAGCTAACATACATGTGTTCCACGCATGACGATATTTCTGTCTCACGTCATATGAAAGGAACGGGCTTACGACGGCACTGGGAAAACTGCCGGCGTGGGAACCAGTCGTAAATGTTGCCGGCATCTGGATGTCCTTTGAAACAATCTCAGTCTCCGAAACAGACGCAGCCCTCACAGTCTCCATCTCCACCTTAGTCTCTGGAATTTCAGTTGTTTCTCGGTCTATCGGCAGACCGGAAGCGGTTTGAGTATGGGATGTATCGGTATCAGCAACGCTCTGCTGTGTCAATACCGGCGGAGACGGAGTTTCGGAGATATCCGTACTCAAGCGTGTCGGTCGAGTTGGGGTGCCAGATCCCAGGGTCTTCTCCCCGGAAACCTGTTTCCGGTCCGGCAATGGAGGAATGTATCCCCTGAGTCATGAAACTGGGTGAAGCAACGCCCGAGGGCATTTCACCAACGCCTGGCCTGACGTTATGTTCAAATAGTTTCTGACCCCAATAAGAAGTCATTTCTATTTTGTAACCTCAATAGGAAGTCATTTTAGATGTACACTATTCGAACATGACCTTAGGCCAGTTTTTAATATCGCTAAGCACGTAACTTATAATGTAGAGGAGTTTCAAATAGGAATGTAATTTAAATGGAATAATAGTTTGTTTTTGGTGTGAGAGCAGACTTTCCCAATTTAGGACAAGTCGACGCGCCTGACACATATCATAACTGCATGTAACTGCTTTTCAGGTTGCTGCATCTGAAACTTCAGAATCTTTCTTGTCATCAGTTAACGATCTTGCTGATGTCATAGACATTGCCGGATGTGGTTCTCTGCTGAAACTTGACCGGAAGATACAGCTGGTCAACACCATAAAGAAATTCATTGTTATAGATCGTGTGCGACCAGCAGCTGAGCAGTAAGTTACTGAGGTTTTCTCATTTCAGTTTGAAATGTCATTGCTGAGAAATATACATTCTGAATGCACATTGTTTTTTTTCTGTGCAAAAGATGCAGTTTGAGACTTGGTCAAAATAAGTTGGGTGCCAGAGCGGTGAGGCATATTTGAGTACTGGTCTGATCACACACACACACACACACGAGTCGTTTAACGGCCTTTTTTCCAGGACTACCTGGGTAGGCCGGTACCAGAAGGATAAACCATTCTGGATTTTCCGAAGCAGAGATGATGGGGTGGCAGTGGCATCGGCCAGACCATATGCAAATCATTTGCACTTCGCTCCAGACAGATAACCATGCCAGCACCTCATCACTCAAGTTTTTACGGGCCGGATGCCCTTCCTGCCGCCCAACCAACAGCGTCAAAGCACTGAAGGCACAGCACACTGGTCTGATCATTGTGGTATAAAAGTGCATTAAGTGAGGTGATGATAAACCGGCTCTTTTCAACTGGTTTAAAAAATATAACTGTGATACTGCATTAGAAATGATATACTCAATATGCGTTTCCCAACGAACGTCAGCAGAGATACAGTTTATAGACAGAAACTCTTTCCAATGGTGTGCCGCTTCTGTTTGAGTAGACACTCGACAGCAGTCCGTTTCACAAGCACACTTGAGTAACACGTTCATAGAAGTGTTACGCGATAGACTGACAGTTACTGTAATATACGGTTTTGCGTTTCTGTAGGTGTGTCTAGGACGTTGAAATACGTACAGGATAAATTCAGAGATGTTGAAGGCGTGAGACCAAACTGGCCTTGAGGCCGAAATTTTGGCTACGTGGCCACAATTTCGGCCTTTCGGCCTCAACGTCGGCCTCGGCCACGTAACACTGGTCTCAGCCTCTGCCTCAACCTTTTTACATCAGCTTTGGACTGGGGACCTAAATTATGACTTGGCCTCGTGCACGGCCTCAGAGTCAAAACTATGGCCTCGACTTTGGCCTCTTCGCCAAACGTTTGGCCTCGAGGCCAACATTTTGGCCTCAAAGTCGGCCTTAGTCTTGTAGCATTGACCTCAGCCTCGGCCTGAAACTTCCGGCCTCGCCTTCGGCCTCGACGCCAAAAGTTTGGCATCGGCCTGGTCCTCAACATTGAAGTCACACATTTGGCCTCAATCCTGGCCTCGAGGCCAAAATTTTGGCCTCGATCTCCCGTTCGGCCTCTTATAATTTTCACAGACCTTTGCCTCGACCTCGGCCATGAGTCCAAAACATTGGCCACGATAAGAATAAACCAAGCCAACCTCAGGCCACAATTTTGGCTTTGTGGCCAGAAAACGCCAAACGTTTATACTTGTGACCATGCACAGGCCAATGGCCTCGAGGCCAATGGGCTCGATGCCAACATTTTGGCCCAAACACCACATAAGACCAAAAGCATGGTATCGACACCGGGGCCGGGTGCAAGGCCGAAGCAAGGCTGGGTCAACGCCAGTATTACCAAACTGAAGATGAGGCTAAAATTTCGGCCTCGAGGTTAAACCAAGGCCAACATTTTGGCCTAAAGGCCAAGTGAGGCCGAAATTTTTCGATGTCGAGGCCGAAGGTAAGACCAGTGTTACAAGGTCATAGCTGAGACCAAATTTTTTGTGACGAGGCAAGCGCGGTGTTATAACACTAAGGCTGAGGTCAAAATTGTAGCCGAACTTCGGCCTCAGGACCATGCGAGGCCAGAATTTTAGCATCGAGGTCAAAGCCGGAAGCTCGATGCCGAGGCTGAAGCCAGTGTTACCAGGCCGAGACCGAAACTTCGACCTCGTGGCCAAGCCGAGGCCAAAATTTAGAAGGCCAAACTTCGGCCTCAGGACCATGCGAGGCCAGAATTTTAGCATCGAGGTCAAAGCCAGAAGCTCGAGGCCGAGGCTGAAGCCGGTGTATGTAACGAGGCTGAGGCCGACACTTCGGCCTCGTGGCCAAGCCGTGGTCAATGGCCTCGAGGCCAACCTTTTGGTCTAGACACTAGCTAAGACCAAAAGCTTGATGACAAGCCCAGGTAAGCCCAAAGATTTGGCCTGGATGCAAAGACTGAGAGCAAAGTGTCTAAATCGAGGCCGAGGCCATTATTACGAGGCCGAGGCTGAGGCCGAAATTTTGGCCTCGAGTCTGCGTGACCTCGAGTCCTTAATATCTTTCCCGATTATGTACCTTTTGTTCGTGTAACCTTAAAAGTGTAGTAATAATTAGTTTAAAATGATCTGGGGTCACTAGTGACCCCATCCGGTATGAATAGGGTGCAAAATATGCTGGTATGATTAGGGTTAAAGACTTTTCGAGCGAGACTTGGACTTGTGTACTCAACTTGTGTGATTGTGTTGTGTAACTTCTGTTAGACTGCTAGCTGTGTTATCTGCACTATCCAGTTACTAGTTGCATTGTTGTTCTCATTTTTTTCTCACTGTACACTGACATTAAATGGGAGATTGTTGTGAAGTAATCTCAGTGTAAGTAATTTAGAGTTCTTTTACTGAACCTTCACTAATTGAATTATCTGTTCATCTGCTTTTGGTTATTTGTTTGTTTCCAACAAGACAAGACCACGCTACATCGATAGCAATAGGTTGCATCTTATGCTTTGCATAGCGATGAGGCCTAAACAGTGGTCAGTGTGACTGCGGACCGAGGTCTACTATTTGGGGTACAATGTGGGCCTTAATTAAAAGCATGCAGGTTTATTTTGCACTATAACTCCCTTGTTGCTTTGTGGACTTTTACACTTATACATTTGTGGTGTGAATGTGTTGCAGATTTCTCAAAGGATTAAGCATTCTTGGTGTGCTGTCAATGATTCGTACACATCAACAGATTATGCAGGAGGCTTTTGTGCATGGTGACCAAGTTCTGGACGCAGCCACATTTCAAGACGCTGTTGACGTATCCGAAGACAGTTGGTCACCACCCGGAAGCAACAAACGCATCGATGAAGAACGAACATATGCATACTGGCTCGATTACTTACTTGACTTACAAGGTATGACATGCGTCTGATAATGTTATACGCTGGTGATGCGAGTAAATAGTCGAACAGAGTGTCGAAATCTGTGTTATTTCCTTCACTAGTGCATGACTCTTCCATACTGTCATATTTCTAATGGAATGCAGTTGTGTTCACTCCGGAAAGATGCTACTAGATTTCTGCAATACGCGTACTTATATTTATGCCGATACATGTGACAAGTTTATAACCACATGCTCAATCAACACTGTCTAAGGTGATGGGGACTGTCAACACTAATTTTTCCTAAGCACTTTAAATTAGTGCAACGGTGGATCGACTTCTATTAACCGCCTGAGGAACAGCTTCCCACGGTAATCTGTTACCTTTTTCGCCAAGAAACTTCCTGGCTATGGTCATCCGTTGGACATCAGCACTGCATTGTTGTAGTAATGTGTCACAGAATTATGCTGAGAATCACATTCTACTATATGCCTTCACTTACACTTCCATTTTCATGTAATCAACAGCAGAGGTTGTGACTGCAGAGAAATATGGAAAAACAACAGAAAAGTTGCAGACTTCTGGAATTTGTTGATAAAATATAGCTCCATGAAATTCTGTCGGTGCTTTAAACATTTCGAAGTGGATATTCGTACGGTCGCCATAACAATAGCGGTTCGGCTATTCATCCGGTTGTAGTCCTCTGCGTAGGTTTTTTGGTTACGGTTAGTGTTAGATTAGTTTACAAAAGCGGGGAGTCTAGGGGGCAGCAGTCCCCCAGCTGAAAGTTTTTGTGTATGTTCTGTGCACGGAGGGTCTGGGGGGCAGCCCCCCAGATAGAAGTTGTAGAAAAATAGTTCTACCATTAAAAGTCGCTTGAAACTGGTCTATAGTCACACATGCTTGAGTGGTTCATTGTCGCGGTAATACCGCTTCTTGCGGGCTATAGGCCTTCGATGCCGCCACCCCCTGGCCTGGCGTTCGGCTTAATGTTATTCAGTGTTTTGCGACTCAAATTCCATTGTTCACTGTCGTAATAGTTTTCTGTACATTTAAGGCATAGGGTTAGGGTTACGGAGTTGTTTCAGTTATAGTTCTTAGTCCCCCATCCCCGTCTCCGTCGGCGTACGTCAAACTTCATAGTTTCCTTCGTGTGTTCTTTTTGCTTTATTGTCGTGCCCTCTAGCGTATAGCTTTAAAAATCGTGACCGTAAGACGCAGGTGTATAGCATGATAGCATCTAGGCCGCGACCTATGGAGTGTAGGCCTAGGCCAAGGGCCCAAGGCCAAGGACCACTGTCAAGGCCAAGGACATGGGTCTCAATGCCAAGGACTTGCATTTTGGCCTTAAGGACCAAGGCCAAGGACTAACATCACTGGGAACCACTTACAATTGAGTTAATTAAATTAATTTACATTACAAGTTTATACATCTGCGACTGATTAATTTTGTTCATTCAAAGTCCACTTACACTATACAACCCGTTGTACAACCGGCTGTACAAATATCTACACGATATAGCCGGTTGTGCAGTCGGTTGGATGAACTATGCAAGTCAGTCCAGCCAGTGGCACTAGACTTATTTGTGTAGTTATCCAACTGGTTGTACATTGTAGTGATTGTAAAGTGTAAAGACCCTGTTACAAACACTGTGTAAGGCAAGATGACTGCGGTTTATTGGCCCCTGCGGCATGACACGGTTGCGTTAATGGCGTGCACTGAGACGACGCGAGTCCACTCCTGCAACGGGGAGCCGGGGACGGGAAGTCTGACTGCACCATTTATTGTTGCAGAGGAAAGAACATGGATGCACTTCACCACTTAATGTGCTGTTTTTTACTGATGATTTGTTACATTGCAGACGAGAATCCGGATGAGGGTCTAAAGAAATTACTGGTCTTCATTACGGGCACATCCCAAGTGCCTGCACTTGGATTCATACCAGAAGCATCGGTGACTTTCAGACACAAGAGTGATCTACAGGCTGATGATCCAACAATGGAATTTCCCGTGGCTAACACGTGTGCAAACGCAATATCACTGCCTTGCAGTGTGCACAGTTACTCAGTTTTCAAAGACAGAATGCAGGCAGCTGTTGATGTAAATGTGTTCACTGCTGAGTGAATCATCTGTTGGTGTAGGACTTGTTTTTGTGCCCAGTGCATTTCTATGTTTAACGACTTCTGTGATTTCAGTACCTCATCATTTTTCTGACACTGGACTGTTGTTGACATGAATGCTGCTGCATGTGTAGTTGTACGTGATAAGACTACGAGTGTATGCTGACCTTGCTGACATTTAATGTTGCACAGTAACCCCTAACTTCGTTACATTGAATGAACGTTTATTTCAGGCACTAAGCCCATAGCACACACACACACACACACAGCCGTTTTACGGCCCTTTGTCCGGGTCTACCCGGGTGAGCCGGTACCAGAAGAAACACCCATCCACCCACACCCCTCCCGCCCATCAACCA
>Ga0209144_1000302_pt1 | contig 10711 bp, 10 predicted proteins | sample WorMettrBAHAMAS1_FD_187392 | JGI IMG/M metagenome (GOLD analysis project Ga0209144, IMG submission 187392) | Marine gutless worms symbiont microbial communities from Max Planck institute for Marine Microbiology, Germany - Inanidrilus... | ecosystem: Host-associated > Annelida > Digestive system...
TACTGAGCTGCGCGTAGCGTTCGTCAAGATCGAAAAACCCAAGTTGACCCTTCATTCCTCTCTCCCATGGCCATTTCCCTCAATGAATCAGAAACCGGCGACAAAGGGGAGGTTTTTCGAGATGTCCATCTTGAATCTCCGGCATTTGATGGGGAAGATTTCTGGTTCTTCGAGTTCCTGAAAAAGACTGATGTACCGATCGCAGATCATTTGATCGCTGCCGCCGAAAAACTGTTGGCCGAAAAGGCCGAAACCGATAGCTCTCAGTGGGCTTTTCGGGACTTTCACCATCTTCACGAGCTTATTCAAGTCGAATACACAGCCTCTGAACACGATCCCGGACTACGGCGGCGCTTGCTGGATATCATTGATCTCTGTCTTGAGCAGGGTATCCATGGCACGGATAGCATTCTTAGTGCGCATGATCGGGCGGTCTAATACTCGATGGGCATTGAACAAGAATTCGGCTCTTACGTTGGCGGATAAACTACTTAATTTCCCTCGAAGGGCCTGTGTTCGGGGGTGACTCGAATTAATGGCGCGGGACACACCTAACGCAAGGAATGACGTTAACCCTCACCCCCAACCCTCTTGAGTAGATCCACCAAAATCGCCTTCTCGTCCGCGTCCAGCCCTTCCGCCATGCGCGCCTCGTGGTCCTCGACCATGGGGCCGAGCTTGTCGGTGAGGGCACGGCCCTTGGGCGTGAGGGAAAGTTCGTTGGAGCGGCGGTCGGTTTCGGAGGGGTGGCGGTCGACGAGGCCGCGGGTCTCGAGGCCGTCGATGACGGCGACCATGGTCGAGCGTTCGATACCGAGCGCGCGGGCCAGCGCCGACTGGCTGAGGCCGTCGTTGGCGCCGATCAAGGCCAGCACGCCGTACTGGCCGGGCGTGATCTTCTCGGCGGCCATGGTCTTGCGGAAGTCCTCGAAGACGGCGGCCTGGGCGCGGCGTAGGTGGTAGCCGACGAGGCCCTCGAGGACGCTGCGGTCGACGGGCTCTGCCGGACCGGAGCCCGTTTCCGGGCGTTTGCTTGCGGTGCCAGCGCTCATGCGCGGCCTCCGACCCTAGCGTTCATGCGCGGCCTCCGACCCTAGCGCTCTTGCGCGGCCTCCAATCTTAGCGCTCATGCGCGGCCCCCAACTTCGTCAGCGGCGATCTGGCGCAGCTTGAAGCGCTGCACCTTGCCGGTCGGCGTGCGCGGGAAGTCGTCCAGGTATACGAAGCGGCGCGGGCATTTGTAGATCGACAGGTTGCCGGTCAGGTCGGCGCAGATCTCTTCTTCCAGGGCTTCGCGGTCGGCGCCCGGATCGGCGAGGATCATGCAGAGCGCCAGGCGCACGAAGCCGGACGTGTCGGTGACGCCGACGACGGCGGTCTCCATGACCTTCGGGTTGTCCAGTACACGCTCCTCGATCTGGACCGGGCTCACCCATTGGCCGGAGATCTTCAGCATGTCGTCGCCGCGGCCCTGGTGGTGGAACCAGCCCTTGTCGTCGAGGACGAACATGTCGCCGGTGCGGTACCAGCCGTCCTTGAAGGCTTCCGTCGTCTTGTCGGGTTGGTTCCAGTAGCCGTCGGCGAGCGTCGGCGCCTTGACCCAGAGGATGCCGGGAACGCCGGCATCCTTGATCGGGGCACCGTCCTCATCGGTCAGTTTGACCTCGATCCCGGGGTAGGGTTTGCCGGTGGCGCCGGGGGCGAATTTCTTGGGAGCATTCCCGATGAACATGACCAGGGCCTCGGTGGCGCCGATGCCTTCGAGCAGCGGCTGACCGGTGACCGTCTGCCACTGGCGGCACAGCGGTTCCGGCAGCCGCTCGCCGGCCGAGATGAAATGGCGCACGTTCCGGAATGCCGGCGAGCCGGCGAAACCGCCGCTGACCAGGGCCCGGTAGAAGGTGGGCACGCTGAACACCACGTCCGGCTTGTGGGTCTCGATGGTGTCGGCGATATCCTCCGCGTTTGGCCAGCCCGCGTGCACAACCATGGTGGCGCCGAGTTTGAGTCCGGCCAGCAGCATGTGACCGAGGGAAAAGGCGAAGAACAGCTTCGAGGAGCAGAATAGCCGGTCGCCGGGGCGGACGCCATAGACGTCCTTGAGGTACTTCGGCACGTGGGCAAGCGAGGCGAGCCGGTGGACGGCGGCCTTCGGTTCGCCGGTGGTGCCCGACGTATACATCCAAAGGGCCGTGTCTTCGGGATCGAGTTGAACCGAATGCATGTGTTCGTCGCGCCCGACCATCAGGGACAGGATATCGTCAATTCCGTCAGCACGATCGGTGACCACGACCGGTGGAAAGCTATTGCTCATTCCCCTGACGCGTTCGACGGTCTCCAGGAACTGGCTGTCGGCGACGAGCAGCTTGCAGCCGCTATCGGCGACCATGAAGGCGAGTTCCTGGGCCGAGGCGCGGAGATTGATGGCGACAGGCACGGCGCCGATCTTCATGGCGCCGAGATAGACGTAATAAAATTCCGGGCCGTCGTCGGCGAGCAAGAGCACCCGGTCCTGCGTGCCGACGCCGAGTTCGGCGAAGGCACCGCCGCAACGGGCGGCGGCCGCCTGCAATTCGGCGTAAGTGACCTTGCGATCGCCGGCGATGACCGCCGCCTCGTCGGCCTGGCCGTTCTTCAGGGCCGGCCCCAAGAGTTCGTCGGCGGCGTTCATGGCGTCCCGTTGCGTCCCCACGCCCGTTTTCGGGATTCGTTCGTATGCCGAACGAGTTTCCGCCGGACCCCGCCGGTCTGTCAAGAGAGCGGATGCAGGGTGCTGCCCGGTAAGACGGTCAGCTTTTGTCCTTACTGGCGTGGAACGGTTTGACGTCGGTGGCCTCGAAGCGCCGCCGGCCCGGTTCCGGCGCGCTCAGCGGCTCGGCCGGATGCATGAGCTCAAGAGACCGTTTGGCGAGGCGCTGGTATTCGGCCGTCGCCTTGCTCTTCCAGGCAACGTCGTCGTCGGTCAGCTCGCGCACTACGCGGGCCGGTGACCCGACGGCGAGATGCCGGGCCGGCACCTCGAAACCGGCGCGCACGAACGACAGCGCGGCGACGATGGCCGCCTCGCCGATGACTGCCTCGTCCATGACCACCGCGTTCATGCCGACGAGCGCGTTCCTGCCGACGCGACAGCCGTGGATGACCGCGCCATGGCCGATGTGACCGTCCTCCTCGATCACCGTCTCGGCGCCGGGGAAGCCGTGCATGACGCAGGTGTCCTGGACGTTGACGCCGCGCTCGATGACCAGGCGCCCGAAGTCGCCGCGCAAGGACGCCGCCGGGCCGATATAACAATCGGGGCCGACGATGATGTCGCCGATGAGGATCGCGTCCTCGTGGACGTAGGCGGCCGGGTCGATGACCGGTACCAGGCCGTCGAATGCGTAGACCTTAGGCATGGCACAGCCGTAGCCGCGCGGCGCCATATCGTCAAGACCCGCCCGCGGCGGCTTTGCCGTTGCGTCCGCCGCCGCCACCCCGCAAAATGCGGCGAAAGCGGCGTTGATGGAGGATGGCGACATGCAGACGATCTTCGTCATGGTGAAATGCGAGTTGGGCAAGGTCTACGACGTGGCGGCCGAGATCGCCGACACCGTCGACCCGCCGCCGTCGACCTATTCTATCTCCGGCGCCTACGATCTTCTGCTGATGTTCAATCTCGACAAGGAAGTTGACGTCGGGCACTTCGTGACCAGCACCGTGCAGACCGTTCCCGGCATCCGCGACACCTATACGATCGTCGGCTTCAAGGCGTTCTGACGACGCGGTCCCCGACCGGACCTCCCGGAAACCGTGACATGAGCAAAACCCGCGTTGCATTCCTGGGCCTCGGCCGCATGGGCATCGGCATGGCCGGGCGCCTGGTCGATGCCGGTTTCGACGTTGCCGTCTACAACCGAACGGCGGTAAGGGCAGACCCCCTGGTCGAGCGCGGTGCCCGCCTGGCGGAGAGCCCGCGCGACGCCGCCGCGGGGGCTGAAGCCGTGGTCTCCATGGTCGCCGACGACGATGCGTCGCGGGCCGTCTGGCTCGGCGACGATGGCGCCTTGGCGGCCCTCGATCCCGGTGCGTTCGTCATCGAATGTTCGACCCTGTCGCACGGCTGGGTCCTGGAGCTGAGGGGCCACGCCGCGGACCGGGACCTGCGCTATATCGACAGCCCGGTCACCGGGTTGGCCGACGTCGCCGCCGCCGGCGCGCTGACCCTGCTGGTCGGTGCCGCGGCCGACGATCTCGCCGCCGCCGATGTTTACCTCGTCCCCTTGTGCGAGCGCATCTTCCACTTCGGTCCGATCGGCGCCGGCACGGCCTACAAGCTGATGATCAACCTCATGGGCGCCGTGCAGATCGCGGCTGCGGCCGAGGGCATGACCATCGCCGAGAAGGCCGGGCTCGACCTCGATGCGGTGGCCGACGCCATCGCCGTCGGCCAGGCGGCGAGCCCGCAGGTGGTTCGCAACACGCGCAAGATGGCCGACGCCCGGCACGACACGGACATCACCTTCACGCCACCGCTCAGGCTCAAGGACGCCTCCTACGGTGTCCGGATGGCCCGGGACCTGGGCCTGTCCGCACCCTTCGGCAGCACTGCCTGTGAGACCTTCCGCAGGCTCTGCGAGATGGGCTATGAAACCGAGGATGAGAGCGTCGTCATCCAGGCGGCGCGGAAAGATACCACGTGATTCCAATGGCATAAGGCGCTTCGTGGAGCGCTGACGGCCCCCGGCCATGACCTGAATCATCGCGCGAAACCGCCAAATCTGGGACACTTATACTCGGGCGATTCCGTGCTCTTTTCGACAAAAGGCCTGACGGACGCCTTCGGGAAGACTTCGAACGGGAGCGTGATATGGCGGACATGTTCCGATTCGCCGATGATCTCGGCCCTCTGAAAATCATTCATGTTCAAGATGCCGGTATCGGCTTGAAAGCGGTATTGGTGATCGACAACGTCGCCGCCGGTCCATCGATCGGCGGTTTACGTATGGCGTCGGACGTCACCGTAGAGGAGTGTTTCCGGCTGGCCCGCGCCATGACCTTGAAGAACGCGGCGGCCGGTCTCCGTCACGGCGGCGGCAAATCGGTGATCGTCGGCGATCCGGGGATGCCTAAGACCGACAAGGAACGCCTGATCCGGGCCATGGCGGCGGCGCTCCGCGGCGAGGACATGTACATCTTCGGCCCCGACATGGGCACCAACGAGGAATGCATGGCCTGGGTCCACGACGAGATCGGCCGCGCCATCGGCCTGCCCCGCGAACTGGGCGGCATTCCACTGGACGAGCTCGGGGCCACCGGTTTCGGCCTGGCCCAGGCGGCCGAGGTGGCGGCCGATTTCGACGGTCTCGACCTCACCGGTGCGCGGGTCGCGGTCCAGGGTTTCGGTTCCGTCGGCATCCACGCGGCCCGGTTCCTGGCCGAGCGCGGCTGCGTTCTGGTCGCGGCGTCGGATTCGAAAGGCGCGGTGCTCGATGCCGGCGGTCTCGACATCGAGGCGCTGGCCGCCCTGAAAGCGGCGGGCGGCGGTGTCATCGACGGCGGCGGCACGACGGTGGAGCGCGACGCGGTGATCACGGCGGATTGCGACATCCTGATCCCGGCGGCCCGGCCCGACGTCATCCACGAGGGCAACGTGGACGACGTCAAGGCGCGCCTCATCCTGCAGGGCGCCAACATCCCGGCGACGGCGCAAGCCGAACAGCGCCTGAGCGAACGCGGGATTACCAATCTGCCCGACTTCATCGCCAACGCCGGCGGCGTCATCTGCGCCGCCATGGAATACGCCGGTGCCAACCAGACGACGGCCTTCGACACCATCAAGGACAAGATCCGCGACAACACGCTCGCGGTCCTCGAGAGCGCCAGGGCCGACGGCGTGGTGCTCCGCGAGGCGGCAGTCCGGCTCGCCACCGAGCGGGTGCGGACGGCCATGTCCATGCGCCGCTGGGGCTCGTTCTAGGAGGGCGCCGGCAAAAGGAGATGGCATGTACAGGATCCGTTTTCACGGACGCGGCGGCCAGGGCATGAAGACGGCCAGCCGCATCCTGGGAACGGCGCTCTTTTTGGAAGGTTACGAGGTCCAGGACGCGCCGCGCTACGGCGCCGAGCGCCGCGGCGCGCCGATCTTCGCCTACGTTCGTGCCGACAAGCGGCCGATCCTCGAGCGCGGCGTCATCACCCGGCCCAACCTGGTCGTCGTCGCCGACGATACGCTCTTGGGCGTGCCCGCGGCCGGCATCATGCAGGGCGTCGACGCCCATACGATCCTGCTGATCGCCGGCGGTGACGAGGCGGCCCTGTGGCGCGACCGCCTGGCCACGGAGGCGACGATCGTCATGGTGCCCGGCCCCGTCGGCCGGCATAGACTGATCGAAGCGGTCGACGAGGAACTGGCCGGACTGGGCAAAGAGGCGCTGGCCGAAAACAAGGTCCAGGCCCTGGATGCCTTCGTATCCGCCGGCGCCCTCTCCGGTGTCGTTGAGGAAGGACCGGAATTCCCGGCGCGACCCGGTGATGCGGACTGGATCCAACTGCCGGCGGATCCGGCCGATGTCTCGGCCCCACCAGCGTGCAAGTCAGGACCGGCCTGTGGCGCACCCTGCGCCCCATTGTCGACACCGAGCGCTGCCGCAAGTGCGTCTGGGTCTGCGGTTCGCTCTGTCCCGACGGTGTCATCTTCCCCGATGTGGAAGGCCATGCCGCCATCGATTTCGATCACTGCAAGGGGTGCCTGGTCTGCCTGGCCCAGTGTCCGTGGCATGCCATCGAGGCAGTGCCGGAGCGCGCGGCCCGCGACTCGGGCTTCCTGCAGATCCACTGCGCCACCTGCCAGGAGATCGTCGACGCGATCCTCATCGCCTATCGCCTGGCCGAGGACGCCGCCGTGCGCCTGCCGGTGATCGTCAACCTGGACGGCTTCTACCTGTCCTTCACCCGCGAGCCGGTCGACCTTCCCGATACCGAGGCGGCGGCCCGTTTCCTGCCACCCTTCGACGCCGGCACGCTGGCCTTCCGGGCCGGCCATCCGGTCAGCGAGGCCGTCGCCGTATTGGGCGGCGGGCCCTATTCCTACTTCCGTTACCAGATCCACCTGGCTGCCGAAGCGGCGCTCGATGTCTTTGACCAAACCGCCGGTGTTTTTGAAGCGACCTTCGGGCGCCGCTATGAGGCAGTCGAGCGTTACCGCATGGATGATGCCGATGTGGCCTTCCTGATGATCGAGTCCTTCGCCACCAAGGCGAAGGCGGCCGTCGGTCGGCTGCGCGCCGCCGGCCACAAGGTCGGCCTGGTGCGGCCGCGGCTGCTAAGGCCGTTCCCGGAAGCGGCCCTGCGTGCGGCGCTGAAAGGCGTCAAGGGCGTTGCCGTCGTCGACCAGAACCTGTCCATGGGCAAGGGCGGCATCCTCTTCGCCGAGGTCGCCTCCGCCCTCTATGGGCTCGACGGCGCACCGGTCCTGGTTAGTTTCATCGGCGGTCTCGGTGGGCGCGACATCGACGCCGACGACTTCGCCGAAATGGCCGCTGTCACCCAAAAGGCCGCCGATACGGGCGAGGCGCCGCCGCCCAGGCTCCTGTTCGACGCCGATGAATTGGCCGAGGTCCGCAAGCTGCAGACCCTGGCCGCCGTCGAGTGGCCGAAGGAATCCGAGCCCGAGCCCGAACCCGAGCCCAAGTCAGAGGAGGCGGCGTCATGAGCGAGAGCGCCTTCAAACGCATGCGCGACCTGCCGTCCTACCACTTGCTCGGTGCCGGCACCGCCATGTGCGCCGGCTGCGGCGGCATGCAGGCCGTGCACGAGATCTACGATCTCCTCGGCGAGAACACGGTCTTCGTCAACGCCGCCGGCTGCATGACCCTGCTGTCGGTCTATCCGTTCACGCCGTTTCCGGGCTCCTGGCTCTATACGGCCATGGCCTCGGCCCCGGCCGGCGCCCAGGGTATCCGCGACGCCTTGGATATTCTGAAGGCCAAAGGCCGCATCGAGTCGTCGGAAGACCTGCAGGTCGTCACCCTGACCGGCGACGGGGCCGCCTACGGCATGGGCCTGTCGCCCACCTCCGGGGCCATCGAGCGCGGCCTCGACTTCCTCTATATCTGCTACGACAACGAAGGCTACGGCAACACCGGTCAGCAGACCTCCGCCGCGACGCCGCATGGGGCGCGGACGGCGACGGCGACCGGCGCGGCCGGTTACGGAGGCGATAAGAAAGACCTGTTCGCCATCTGGGCGGCCCACGAGCCGGCCTATGTGGCCACCGTCATCGGCTCCGACCCCCTCGATCTCGCCCGCAAGGTGGAAAAGGCCAAGGCGCTGACTGGGCCGCGCCTGATCATCACCCTATCGCCGTGCCCCACGGGCTGGGCCTACGACCCGCAGCAAACCGCCGAGATCGGCCAGCTCGCCGTGCGCACCGGTGTCTGGCCCTTGAAGGAATTCGTGGACGGCAAGGTCGTCCATACCCGTAAACCGCATCCGCGGCTGCCCGTCGAGGAGTACCTGAGACCCCAGGGCCGCTTCCGCCATCTGTTCGAGCCGGAACGCAACGAGGCGCTGCTGGCGGAGATCCAGGGACGGGTCGATGCCTATTGGGAGGCCGTCGAACACCAGGCATGAACGCCGAGACACGGTCACTCAGCTATTATCATGCCGGCGGCGCCGAACCGCTCCTCGGCGCCACCATCTCCGAACATTTCGCCGCCGTCGTCGATGTCAATTCTGATCGCCTCGCCGTCATCAGCCGCCCGCAGGACCGACGTTTGACCTATGGGGAGCTGGCCGAAGCCGTAAACGACCTGGCCCGTGGACTGGTCGGACTGGGATACGGGCGTGGTGACCGCATCGGTGTGTGGTCGACCGACAACATCGAATGGCTCATGATCCAGATGGCGACGGCGCGCATCGGTGCCGTCCTGGTCACCATCAACCCGGCCTATCGGCCGCGCGAACTCGCCTATGCGCTGGAACGCGCCGAGGTCCAGGGCCTGTTCCTGATCCCGGCCTTCCGGACCAGCGACTACGCCGCCATGATGACCGGGATCCTGCCGTCGATGATGGAAGGCGACCCCGAAATCAATGACCCGGCGCTGCCGCTCTTGCGCCGCGTCATTGTCTACGACCCAGCCGATCCCATGGGAACCATCCGGCCCCATCCCGGCTTCACCCTGTGGCGGGAGGTCATCGACGCCGGCGGGTGCGTCGACAGACAGGAACTCGACCGCCGCACGGCGGCGCTGGACCGCGACGACGTCATCAACATCCAGTTCACGTCGGGCACGACCGGCTTCCCCAAGGCGGTGATGCTGAGCCACCACAACATCCTCAACAACGCCACCTTCGCCGCCCGGCGCTTGCGCTTCACGCCGGACGACCGGCTCTGCGTGCCGGTGCCCTTCTACCACTGCTTCGGCATGGTGCTGGCCAATCTCCTGTGCCTGTCGGTCGGCGCCTCGGTCGTCATCGCCGCCGAACACTTCGACGCCGAAGCGACCCTGGAAGCGGTGGCCGAAGAGCGCTGTACGGCCCTTCACGGCGTGCCAACCATGTTCATCGCCGAACTCGAACACCCGCGCTTCGCCGACTATGAACTCTCGAGCCTGCGCACCGGCATCATGGCCGGCGCCCCCTGTCCGGAACCCTTGATGAAACGCGTCATCGAGGACATGTTTTGTTCCGAGATCCTGATCGGCTACGGCCAGACCGAGGCGTCGCCGCTGACCCACCTGACCGAACCCGACGATTCCATCGAGCGGCGCACGCAAACGGTCGGGTGCAACATGGCGCACCAGGAGGTCAAGATCGTCGGGCAAGACGGCGAAACCCTGCCCGTCGGCGCCATCGGCGAGGTCTGTTTTCGCGGCTACCATGTGATGACCGGTTATTACGGGGACGCACAAGCCACCGACGAGGCCATCGACGCCCAAGGCTGGCTCCATTCGGGCGACCTCGGGACCATGGACGCCGACGGCTACCTGCGCATCACCGGGCGCCTCAAGGAGATGATCATCCGCGGCGGCGAGAACGTCTACCCGGCCGAGATCGAGGCCTGCCTCTTCGCGCATCCGAAGATCGCCCAGGCCGCCGTCTTCGGCATCACGGATGAACGCCTCGGTGAGGAGATCATGGCCTGGGTGCAGCCGCACGAGGGCGAGGCGCTAAATGAAGGGACGGTGCACGCCCACTGCGCCGCCAACCTGGCGCATTTCAAGGTGCCCCGATACGTCTGGATCGTCGACGACTTCCCGACCACGGTCATCGGCAAACTGCAGAAGTTCCGCATGCGGGAGATTGTTGAGGAGAAGATGCGGGCAGATTTCCGCTGAACGTGACGGCGATCGGTGCATCCCTTCAGATTGCGCCAACGGACCGCTGTTACCGCGAAACGGCGCCTATCTTATTCGAAAGGTCCGCGTCGTCCTCCCAACCACCAAGCGTATTCACGCGGGTCTAGTCATCTGGAACTGAAGTTCAATTCATAATAAGGTTTTCTCTCGAGACGGATCATCGAGGGGGGGTGTCATGACGCCTACCAGGGGCCGGCAAGCGCCGGTCGTTGAATTGAGCGAAGAAGAGCGGAGATTTTTGCAAGGCCAGGTTCGGCGTCACCGTGTTGCGCGTTCAATGTCGGAGCGTTGCCGTATCATTCTAAGATGTGCTGATGGGCTGACGAGCAAGGCGGTTGCGGCGGAGGTTGGGGTTCATGAACACACGGTCG
>Ga0209144_1000303_pt1 | contig 10707 bp, 9 predicted proteins | sample WorMettrBAHAMAS1_FD_187392 | JGI IMG/M metagenome (GOLD analysis project Ga0209144, IMG submission 187392) | Marine gutless worms symbiont microbial communities from Max Planck institute for Marine Microbiology, Germany - Inanidrilus... | ecosystem: Host-associated > Annelida > Digestive system >...
AAAGACAAAGGACCGCAACTCATCCACCTCCAGCACAGGAATCTTTTTGCACTCAACAGGTTGTAGCGTCTCTTCAAGGGGTGGGAGGTCATTCGCCTGTTCTTTTAACCAGGCGCTCAATGTTCGGTGCGAGACTCCAAACGTCCGTTCAATCCCGCGCATACTGGATCTTTCCTGATAAACGTTTATAATGAGTTCTTTCTTTTCTTCCGTCGCGCGTTCTGTGCGCTCAAGTACGCCATAGGCACCACAGGCTTTACAGTGATATTACGAGCTACCGGACGCATTTGTGCCGTTTTTAACGAGATCTTCGCTCTGACATTTGCGACAGCTGTATACTTTAGTCTCGATAATCATAATTGAAAACTCTTCGGTTCGTTTTATCAATGAATGCAATCGTTCAGACCAGGCGTATTCTTCCAGACAGAGAGGGCTAAAATCTGGAATCAGGTAACGAGAAAAACGGTGGAAATCGGAATGATTACCGATGAATCTATCTATCCTATCACTTCAAAAATCACCACTACCCCACACTGTTAAAGTAGTCAATCCATACGCTTTGATGCTTTTTATGAATTCAGCGTAGGTAACTTTCTGCAAAAGGTTATGTCAGGTCAAATCAATAAAATTGGAGTTATTCAACCTCAACAAACTATTGATCTTCTGGTATGCGCGAGTCACTCTAAAGATCTTACGCAGCACCAAGAGGCAATTGTTGGTGAAACGTTGGTTCACCTTAGATCCAGCTGATTGTCGGCGATTGGTTTATAATGATAGTCGGCAACCGATAGCTAGGAGATGCTGATGCTGTAAACTACAATCGGCGCCTGTACCTGTGAGGCGTGATGCAGCTTTCGCATCTCTTCCATACCGTCGCGGGGATAATCATCCTGGCTTTCTTTATCGTGCATCTGTCCGCGGCCATCGGCACCGAAGGCGCACTCGAGGCTATGGTCAAGGGTAAGGTCGATGCCAACTGGGCCAAACAGCACCATGACCTGTGGTACGAGAAGCAAGACCCGGTCGGCGGTGAGGAGATTCCAGGCGACGAGAGTCTTAGTGCGGTTACGGACAAACCCGGCTAGTAGACCATTTCATCCAATTTTGCTGGTTGTCATTTCGAGCGTAGCGAGAAATCCTTGTCCCGACGGAGGAGAAATCTTGGGTGCTGAGGACTTTTGCCAAGCCGAAGATCCCTCGCTACGCTCGGGATGACAGGGATGGTTTTAACAGAAAATTTTGATGAAATGGGGTACTAGTCCCGAATCTCGATACCACTGGCCCTGAGGTGGGTCTTGACGGATGCGATGAGGACTTCTCGGCGGTGGAAGATACCGGCGGCTAGGGCCGCCTCGACGTCCGTGGTCCGGAAGACCTCGGAAAAGTGCGCGACCTTGCCCGCGCCGCTGGAAGCGATGACGGGGATGATCACGGACCGACTGACTGCCTCGACCAGCTCCAGGTCGAAGCCGGTGCCGGTCCCGTCGCGGTCGATCGAGTTGAGTAGGAGCTCACCGGCACCCAGTTTTTCGCACGTCCGGGCCAGCTCGATGACGTCGATGTCCCGGCCTTCGCGTCCGCCCTTCACCGTGCACTGATACCAGCAGAACTGTTCGCCGTTCGGCCCCGGTATCCGGGTCCGCACCGTGCGATGCCGGGTTGCATCCGGCGCGGCGACGTAGACCCGGCGCGGATCGACGGAGATGACGATGGCCTGATTACCATAGACTTGGGCAATCCGCTCGATGGCGCTGTTGCCGGTCGCGCGCCCGTTTTTCAGGTATTGCTCCACGGTCGCCACCGCATCGCTGCCGATGGAGACCTTGTCGGCACCGGACCGGAAATAGGTCGCGGCCACGTCCAGCGCCGAATAATGATAGCCGTCTGGGTCGGTGAAGGCGCGGATGCCCCCGCCGATGGTCAGGGGTACGAATACTTGCTCGGAGGTGCGCTTTAAAACCTCCAGCATGGGTTGATCCCGCAGGGGAAAATCGCGAAAGGCGGTGATATTGAGGAAGGTGATCTCATCGGCGCCTTCCTCGTAATAGCACCGGGCCAGATCCACGGGTTTTCCGAGATTGCGCACCTGTCCCTGTTCGCGCACGTCGTACTGGTCGCCCTTGGTAACCACCAGGTCGCCGGCATCATTGGTGCGCACATCCAGACAGGCGATGACCCGTTTGGCCAGCCGCGTTTTCTGTGGGCCCAAGTAGTGTGCGGCGGCGGTTGCGGGGCGCGCGTCCGCCAGAAACCGATCCAGAAATCGCAGCCCGGCCTCGCCGCTCTTCTCCGGGTGAAACTGAACCGCCGCGACTTTGCCCTTTTGTACCGCGCTGAGGAATTCCCCGCCATAGTCCGTACAGGTCAGCGCCCAGGGCGCGTTGGCGGGCTCTGGCACGGCGCGATAGGAGTGGACGAAGTAGAACTTTTCGCCGCGGTAGCCGTCGAGCAGAGGGGAATCCCGTTGGGGGCGGATCCCATTCCAACCCATGTGGGGGATCGCAAGACTATCCGTATCGAACCGGCGAATCCTACCGGGAATGAGCCCCAATCCGGCGACACCGGGCGCTTCTTCGCTACCCTCGAACAGGCACTGCAGCCCGATGCAGATTCCCAGGAAAGGTCGATCGGCCCGGAGGTATTCCTTGAGCGGTTCCAGGTATCCCAAGTCGTGCAGGCATTGCATCGCGGCCCCGAAGTTGCCCACGCCGGGAAAGATCAGGCGATCGGCCTTAAAGATGTCCTCGGGCTGAGTAATGTCGGTAATCGGGTAACCCAGCCTAGCGATCGCATTGCGCACACTGCGCACGTTGCCGGCGCCGTAGTCGATGAGGGAGATCATGTATTCGTCGATGATCGGTTATGGGTCGCCGGCGGTCGGCGTGGGTCGTGCCTGACGCAGGACATGCAACCAAGCGGTGCCGTCGGGGCAGGTGATAAGCGCATCGCCGAGATCCTCCAGCTGCCGGGGATCGGCAATCGCTGTCAGGAGCGGCTCGGTCTGTGCCGCGATTCCGGGACCGAATCGGTGGCGAGCCAAGCGGGTGAGTAGGTGGCGCGTCTCTTGGCGACCCTGCTCCAAACCCTCCTGTTTCCATTGCTCGGTCCAACTTTCGACGCGATTGGACAACATGTTGTGTACCTCGTGTAAATCGGTCATGGACTCGAATTCTACGCCCGCAAGTCGCTTGGGAAGAAATGCCCGGTTGAGCCAGACGGTAAAAGCCCGCCGCAGACCGGCTCGCTCCGGTGCCGCGAGCCACTCAACCAGGGCATGGAGGATAGTCAGCACTTCCGCGGGGGTGCGACTGGCTTCGAGGCGAAAGAGCGCAGCGCTCAGATTCCATTGCGGCAGATCGCCTTGCTCGGCCACGCGCTGCTCGTCGAGCAGGAAATAGGCCTGTTGCGGCCGGTAGCGGTGCAGCACCGAGGGGGCCGGCTCAATGAGGTCGTCGAGAGCACGTGCGGCATTCCAGGGATCGGCTCCATTGTAGAGCACGATGGGAAGTACCGGCGGCAGCAGACCGGCCTTACTCAGCTGCCGCGTGCGGATCAGGTCTTGGTAGAGGAGTCCGAGATAAGTCTGGATCCACACCGCCATCCAGCGGTCGATGCTAGATTGGAATTCGAGCAACAGGTAGACATAGAGCCAGTCGTGGCCCCAGCGCACGCGCCAGATCAGGTCGTCGCTGATGTAGCTGCCGTTGCATTTCTCCAGCGTGGCCAGGTCCAGCTCGTTGACCCAGGTACCGGGGATGAATCCCTGCAACAGGTCGCTGACCATCGCGACATGTGAATATAATAGCTTATAGCTGCTGTCGTGGATCGGACCGCGACCCACCGGGGCGGATGCGCTTTTCTTGCTCACCCGATTACCCCCTCTCGGGATGCCCCGATATCTAGGCATAGATACTTGATTTCCAGGTATTCCTCGATACCGTAGCGGGACCCTTCGCGTCCCAGGCCAGACTGCTTGACGCCGCCGAAGGGGGCAACGGCGGTGGAGATGATGCCGCTGTTGACGCCGACCATGCCATACTCCAGGGCCTCGGAGGCCCGCCACACCCGACCGAGGTCACGACTGTAGAAGTAGGCGGCCAGCCCATACTCTGTGTCATTGGCCATTGCCACCGCTGCCTCTTCGGTGTCGAAACGGAACAGGGGTGCCACCGGGCCGAAGGTCTCCTCCCGGGCGATCCGCATGTCCGGGGTTACCCCCGCCAGCACCGTGGGCTGGAAGAAGGTCCCGCCCAGGGCGTGACGGGCACCGCCGGCGAGCAGGCGCGCGCCCTTGTCGAGGGCATCGGCGATGTGGGCCTCGACCTTGGCGACGGCCTCCGGATTGATGAGCGGACCCTGCTCGACCCCCGCTTCCGTCCCCGGTCCCACTCTCAGATCCCCGACTCTGGCCGCCAAGCATTCGGCAAAGGCATCGTAGATACCATCCTGCACCAGGATGCGGTTGGCGCAGACGCAGGTCTGACCGGTATTGCGATATTTGGACTGCATGGCGCCCGCGACGGCGGCGTCCAGGTCCGCGTCGTCGAAGACGATGAAGGGGGCGTTGCCGCCGAGCTCCAGGGACAGCTTCTTGACCGTATCCGCGCATTGGCGCATCAACAAGCGTCCCACCTGGGTGGAGCCGGTGAAGCTCAGCTTGCGTACGCCCGGATTAGCGGTCAGCTCCCCGCCGATAGGGGCCGGCTCGCCGGTGACGACATTAAAAACCCCCGGCGGAAAGCCAGCCTGCTCCGCCAGAACTGCCAGGGCCAGGGCCGTCAGGGGCGTGTCCTGCGCCGGCTTGGTCACCAGGGTGCAACCGGCGGCCAGGGCCGCACCGGCCTTGCGGGCGATCATGGCGAGCGGGAAGTTCCAGGGCGTGATGAGGGCGCAGACCCCGACGGGTTGTTTGAGGGTCAGGATGCGCTTGTCGGCATGATGGGAGGGAATGACATCGCCGTAGACCCGCCGCCCCTCCTCCGCGAACCAGTCGATGAACGAGGCGGCGTAGACCACCTCGCCGCGCGCCTCCGCCAGGGGTTTGCCTTGCTCCGCGGTCATGATGTGGGCCAGCTCTTCCTGGTGCGCAAGCATCAGCTCTCGCCAACGCCTGAGCAGCTCCGAGCGTTCGGCCGCGGTCAGTGCCCGCCAGGGGCCCCATGCCCCCTCTGCGGCCGCGACGGCATGCCCGGTATCGATAGCACCCAGATTCGGCACTTGGGCGATGAACCCTCCGGTGGCCGGATCGGTCACATCCAGCAGCGCACCGTCCCACGCCGGTACCCATTCGCCGCCGATGTAACAGCGCTCACGTAACAAATCGGTGTCCCGGATCCGCATCTCTGATCCTCCTTATGGTTGTCCGCGAATCAACGCAAATAAATGCAGCGAGATCAAGAACCGTCGATGATGGCAAACCGATCTCAATTGATTTACGTTGATGGGCGGTAAAAAACGGAATCGCCGAGGTTCGGATTGAGTAGGCAGGAAAAATGATTCGGTCGCTTGGATCTATCCGCAGATTACACAGGTTCCTGCAGATTCAAAACAAAACAATCTGCGGAAATCTGCGTAATCTTCGGATAAAAAAGAAAATGTGATCTTTTGCGGGTAGTGGTGATTTTTGAAGTGATAGAGTAGATGGATTCACTGGTAATCATTCCGGTTGCCAGCGTTTTTCTCGTTACCTGATTCCAGATTTTAGCCCTCTCCTCCGGAAGAATACGCTTGGTCTGAACGATTGCGTTCATTGATAAAACGAACCGAAGAGTTTTCAATTATGATTATCGAGACTGAAGTATACAGCTGTCGCAAATGTCAGAGCGAAGATCTCGTTAAAAATGGCACAAATGCATCCGGTAGCTCGCAATATCACTGTAAAGCCTGTTGTGCCTATGGCGTACTTGAGCGCAAAGAACGCGCGACGGAAGAAAAGAAAGAACTCATTATAAACGTTTATCAAGAAAGATCCAGTATGCGCGGGATTGAACGGACGTTTGGGGTCTCGCGCCGAACATTGAGCGCCTGGTTAAAAGAACAGGCGAATGACTTCCCACCCCTTGAAGAGACGCTACAACCTGTTGAGTGCAAAAAGATTCCTGTGCTGGATGTGGATGAGTTGTGGTCCTTTTTCTTTCGTAGCAAAGACAAAGTGTGGCTCTGGATTGCCATGAACAGAGAGACCCGAGAAATCGTCGCCTCTGCCTGCGGTGATCGCACCGAAAATACCTGTCGGATACTCTGGGATCCCATCTGCTTATAGATAGACGTGTTTAGTATTAGTGAATTCGTTAAAAATGTCGGTAGCGAGTTGAACACACGATGTTCTCATAGGAGAATGAGCCTACCTGAAGTACAAGATACCGGTAACCTGACAAACGGGTTTCAAGGCTACGATCAATCGCACGAAGACTTCATGTCTACTTGCGTTCGCTGCCGGAAGAGCAGGGACGCCGCCACGCCGCGGTCGAGGCGCTGAAGATCGGCTTTGGCGGTTTCGCATATGTGGCGCGAGTGTTGGGGATGAGCCGGCGAACGATCTATACGGGAATCGGCGAGCTGGAGGCCATGGGCAACGAGGATCACCCCCCCACAGCGTCCCCGTGGCGGTGCCAAGCGCATCCGCCGTCCTGGCGGTGGTCGTCGCCAAGTCACCCAACGCCAACCGAGGCTGGGGGAAGTGGTAGACGAGGTGCTCGAAGCCTACAGTGTCGGCAGCCCGACCGATGAAGCGGTGCGCTGGACTGACCTCGAGCCGGTGCAGCTGGCGCTGGCGGGGGCCGGCTATCGGCGTCGTTCCCTGCGCAAGGCGTTGATTAGCGGTGACGTCGAGCCATATGAACGCGACCGGCAGTTCCGGTTGATCGCCACCTTGCGCCGCCAAGCCCGTGCCCGTGGCGTACCGGTGTTGTGTGTCGATACCAGGAAGAAAGAGAGGCTGGGCCACCTGCCTCGTCGCGGGTCCTGTTACAGCACCGATGTAAGACTTGGTAGCGCTGAGCCGACGGTTCGGGCGGCGTCTGCGGGCGGTCCTCTACCCGCCGTACACCTCCAAGTGGCATCCGATCAAGCACCGTTTGTTTTGTCATGTCGCGAGTCGCTTAAGCGGTGTCATCCTCGATTCGCACCAGACCGCCCTGGAAGCGGTACAGCGCACCCGCACCCACACCCAAACCAGCCCCACGGTCACGCCACGCCTGCTCGATACCCTCTACGAGCTGGGACGAAAGTGTTCTGAGACGTTCCTCGATATCAACGACAAATTCATTCGCCACGACCCTGTTCTCGGGAAATGAAACTACGTCGTCTATTCCAATTGATTTTCGTGATAAAATGTATTGCTTATTTTTGAACCGTTACTGTGAGAACTCCGGTATGGTCTCGATTCATACCGAAGCAGAAATACCGTTTTTCCTCTCGGCTATGGTCCGAATCCTCGGCAATGATACGTCTCGTATCGAGAAATGCGTACTGTGCCCCATGGAACGAAACGCCGTGCTTGCGTTGATCCACTCGAAGTTCGCCTCGTCCATGTCCGAAGGTTAGCCCAAATATGGGTGTTTCGCCATACCCGATACACCGACGGTTAGTCTGACCCGCATATCTCACCGCGGTGCAGGGGGCAGTTGTCAGAGGACAGTTGTCAGGAAACAGATTTCTGCCCCCTGTCCTCTGATAACTAATAACTGATAACTGACAGAAGATCCATGGGTGAGGGTATATACTATCCTCATTTTCCACCCGCGCCGTTCGGTGGCGTGTGTCAGCCTTAGGAACGACCATGAGCAATAAGCCCGACATCGATCCCCAAGAGACCAGGGAGTGGCTCGATGCCTTGGAGGCCGTGTTGGAGAATCAGGGGATTGATCGCACCCATTTCCTCCTCGGACGCCTCATCGACAAGGCCCGACGCTCCGGTGCCCACCTACCCTACAGCGCCAATACGGCCTATGTGAACACCATCCCGATCCACCAGCAACCGCGATTTCCGGGCGATCACGCCATGGAGCAGCGCATTCGTTCCTTCGTGCGCTGGAACGCTATGGCCATGGTGGTCCATACCAACCGGATCGCCACGGAGCTGGGGGGCCACATCGCCAGCTTCGCTTCCATCGCGACCCTATACGATATCGCCTACACCCATTTCCTGCACGCCCGCACCAAGGACCACGGCGGTGACCTGGTCTTCATCCAGGGACACTCCGCGCCGGGGATCTATGCCCGCGCCTTTCTGGAGGGGCGTATCACCGAGGAGCAGCTCAATAACTTCCGCCAGGAGGTGGACGGCAACGGCCTGTCTTCCTACCCCCATCCCTGGCTTATGCCGGGTTTCTGGCAGTTCCCCACCGTATCCATGGGCTTGGGTCCCATCATGGCTATCTACCAGGCCCGCTTCATGCGCTACCTCCAGGACCGGGGGATGCTCAATACCGAGGGGCGCAAGGTGTGGGCCTTCACGGGCGACGGAGAAATGGATGAGCCCGAGGCCATGGGTGCCATCGCCCTGGCGGCGCGCGAACGCCTGGACAATCTAATCTTCGTGGTCAACTGCAACCTGCAGCGCCTGGACGGGCCGGTGCGCGGCAACAGCAAGATCATCCAGGAGCTGGAAGCGGACTTCCGCGGTGCCGGCTGGAACGTAATCAAGCTCATCTGGGGCGGCTACTGGGATCCCCTGCTGGCGCGGGACAAGGACGGCCTCCTGCTCAAGCGCATGCACGAATGCGTGGACGGCGATTATCAGGCCTACAAGGCCAAGGGTGGTGCCTACACCCGCAAGCACTTCTTCGGCAAATACCCGGAGCTGTCCGCCATGGTCGCCAATATGACGGACGAGGACATCTGGCGCCTGAACCGTGGCGGCCATGATCCCAGCAAGGTCTATGCCGCCTATGCGGCCGCCGTCGCCCACAAGAGACAGCCGACGGTAATCCTGGCCAAGACGGTCAAGGGCTACGGCATGGGTATGGCCGGCGAGGGTATGAACATCACCCACTCCCAGAAAAAGATGGGTGAGGCGACGCTGAAGGAATTCCGCGACCGGTTCAACATCCCCATCTCGGACGACAAGATCAGCGCCGCCCCCTTCTACAAGCCCTCCGCCGACAGCCCGGAGATGCACTACCTGCATCGGTGCCGCGAGGCCCTGGGCGGCCCCCTACCGATCCGCGATTCCACGGCACCCAAGCTTGCCACGCCGGAGCTCGAGGTCTTCCGCCCCCTCCTGGAAGGCAGCGGCGACAAGGAGATGTCTACCACCATGGCCCTGGTGCGGATCATGACCCTGATCGTCCGGGACCGGGAGATCGGAAAATACCTGGTGCCCATCATCCCCGACGAGGCACGTACTTTCGGCATGGAAGGCATGTTCCGCCAGCTCGGCATCTACTCCTCCGTTGGCCAGTTATACAAGCCCGTAGACTCGGATCAACTCCTGTACTACCGCGAAGAAAAACAAGGCCAGGTGCTGGAGGAAGGCATCACTGAGGCCGGTGCCATGTCGTCCTGGATCGCCGCCGCCACGGCCTACGCCAACCACGGCCAGAGCATGATCCCCTTCTATATCTTCTACTCCATGTTCGGCTTCCAGCGCATCGGCGACCTGGCGTGGGCCGCCGGCGACATGCGCGCCCGCGGCTTCCTGATCGGCGGCACCGCGGGGCGCACTACCCTGGCCGGCGAGGGCCTGCAACACCAGGACGGCCACAGCCTGGTCGTCGCCTCGACCATCCCCGACTGCGTCGCCTACGACCCCGCCTATGCCTACGAGATGGCGGTTATCATCCAGGACGGCCTGCGCCGCATGTACCAGGAGCAGGAGGACCGCTTCTACTACATCACGGCCATGAACGAGAACTACGTGCAGCCGGCCATGCCGGAAGGTGCGCAGGAAGGCATCCTCAAGGGCATCTACCGAGTGCGCGCCGGCGCAGCCGGGGAAAAAATGGAAAAACGGGTCCAGTTTCTCGGCTCCGGTGCCATCCTGCGGGAGGTTCTGGCCGCGGCCGAGCTCCTGGAGCGGGATTTCGGGCTGGCCGCGGACGTGTGGAGTGTCACTAGCTTCAACGAGCTGCGGCGTGAAGGCATGGACGTGGAACGCTGGAATATGCTCCACCCGGAGCAGCCGCCCCGCCGGAGCTATGTGGAGCAGCAGCTTGGCCCCACCAGCGGCCCGATCATTGCCGCCACGGACTACATCCAAAGCCTTGCCGATCAGATCCGCCCCTTCGTGCCCCGGCGGTACCGGGTCTTGGGTACCGACGGCTTCGGTCGCAGTGACATACGCAGTCAGCTGCGCAAGTTCTTCGAGGTCAACCGCCACTACGTCGCGCTGGCCGCTCTCAAGGCCCTCGCCGATGACGGAGTGCTCCCCGCGGTCCGGGTCACGGAGGCCATTGAAAAGTACCGGATCGATCCGGAAAAACCCAATCCGGTGACGGTGTAGGAGTTGACATTGAGAGCAAAAGACATTTGAGGCGACTTTGGCATGTCTGAATTTTGGGTAACTATTCATCTATCCCCGGCGAGGCATGGGAGGGTTTCCCGGGAATGTCGGGACGAGTGACTGAAAAAGATTGGCGGATTGTTTGCGCAGCGTTGAGAGGGAGGAGCGGATCACGGCGAAGGCTTCGACCCCGGTCTCGGAGCGGAAACAACCGGAAACCTTCTGCTTGAGCCTGGGCATAGGGAGGTCGCGTTCGGCCTGAT
>Ga0209144_1000304_pt1 | contig 10695 bp, 18 predicted proteins | sample WorMettrBAHAMAS1_FD_187392 | JGI IMG/M metagenome (GOLD analysis project Ga0209144, IMG submission 187392) | Marine gutless worms symbiont microbial communities from Max Planck institute for Marine Microbiology, Germany - Inanidrilus... | ecosystem: Host-associated > Annelida > Digestive system...
AGGCGGAAGATCAGCGACTTGAACAACTGAATCTGTGGCGCTGATTGACCGCCTTTAGGCGGCAGCAAATCGGTGGGGTCGCGTTCGCGCCCCCGAAAGCCGCTTTGAGCGGCTCACAAACGAAAGCCCCCGGCTTTGCCCGGAGATTGTTACTCAAAATCCATGTGCGGATAGTGGTGATTTTTGAAGTGATAGGGTAAATGGATTCATCGGTAATCATTCCGATTGCCGCCGTTTTTCTCGTTGCCTGATTCCAGATTTTAGCCCTCTCTTCCGGAAGAATACGCTTGGTCTGAACGATTGCGTTCATTGATAAAACGAACCGAAGAGTTTTCAATTATGATTATCGAGACTAAAGTATACAGCTGTCGAAAATGTCAGAGCGAAGAGCTCGTTAAAAATGGCACAAATGCGTCCGGTAGCTCGCAATATCACTGTAAAGCCTGTGGTGCCTATGGCGTAATCGTCGCCTCTGCCTGCGGTGATCGCAGCGAAAACACCTGTCGGATACTCTGGGATCGCGTACCGTCTGCTTACAAAGAAGCCATCGTTTTCAGTGATTATTGGAGCGCGTATCAAGCTGTCATTCCGAGCGAGCAACAGCGACCTGTGGGTAAAGAAACGGGGGAAACGGCTCATATTGAGCGTTGGAATAATACCTTACGGCAACAGTTGGCACGCTTCCTACGTAAGACGTTGTCTTTTTCCAAATGTGTTAAAATGTATGAGATTTGTTTAAAACTCTTCATACACCGCTATAATACCGAATTATTGCCGATTGTTGGCTAGATATCACCTCAAAAATCACCACTACCCAAGGGGGTACTGCTGTTCCTGGACAACCTGGAATCCCTCCAGCGACCCGATAGCCTGGAACTCGACGCCGGCGAGGCCGGTACCACCCTCGGTGCCTGGATCGCCGCCGCCGAGATACTGTGCGACCAGGGCTTGGTGCTGCTGGTCACCTCCCGCTGGTGTCTGCCCGACTGGCCCGAGGCCGACCACTGGCAACTGGAACACGCGAGCTACGGCGACTTTCTGCAGCAGGCCAGGGCCCTGTGGCTGCCTCCCGGCTTCTATCGCCGGCGGGGGCGGCTGCGCCGGGCCTACCAGGTTCTTCATGGCAACTGGCGGGGACTGGATTCTTTGCCGCGGCGGTGAGCGACATGGATCCGGCAGACGAGGCGGCGTTCCTGGACCGGCTGGTCACAGCCGAGGCGGAGACCCAGACCGATATGAAAAACCCTCATCGCCCACCGTACCCAGGACGAACGTGCGCTGCTGGCGCGTCTGCCTGCTTATCAAACCCCGGTACCTATCGAAGGCATCATCAAGCTGGCCTTGGACCTGCCGGACCCGGAGCGTCTGCTTAAAAATCTGCTGGCCGTCTCCCTGGTAGAACAACGCGAGGCCTCGGATCTGCTCACCCGCGAGTACCAGTGTTCTTCCCTGGTGGCCGAGTGGCTGCGGAAAAACCACCCTGTCATCCCGAGCGAAGCGAGGGACCTTACCTCGGCCTTGGAACCTCAGTGGCTCAAATCCGCCGCCGAATATCAGCTCTATCTCTACCGGCACGAACGCCCCATCCTCACCCAGGCGGTCGCCGCACACCAGGCCCTCCGGATTGCCGGCCAACAGGCTGCCGCCGACCGCTGGGTCCTGGACCGGATCGTCGGATCGCTCGAAAGGGCAGGTCTCTATGCCAGCCTGCTTTCCGACTGGCTGCCCCCCATCCGTCGCTCCCAGGACCCGGCTGTACGCGCCGAGGCCCTCAATCAGACCGGCAAGCAGCTTCATCACATCGGCGAGTATAAAGCGGCACTCGACTACCTGCAGCAGGCCCTAGCGATCTTCCAAGAAATCGACGACCGAAGAAGGCGAAGGAACCACACTGAACAACATTGCGGGGATCTACCATGCCAGGGGCGAATACGAGACGGCGGTCGGCTACCTCAAGCAATCACTCGTGATTCGACAGGAAATCGGCGATGCGGCCAGGCTTTGTGCCAGTCTCTTCAATATGGGCCATCTCCATTTACAGAACGACGAACCGGAGGAGACATTCAGGGCTTGGGTGACGGTCTATCGTCAGGCCCGTTCGATGGGTCTGAAACAGGCCCTCGATAATCTGGAGGAGCTCGCCGGCCAGCTCAGGCTGCCGGGGGGGCTGGATGCTTGGGAGGAGTTGACGCGCCGGATGGACGAAGGCCGAGGATAGTGGACCGGCAGCCCGTAGGATGAACCAGGGAACACACTGAATACACGGAATTTATTTCAGTGTATTCCGTGGTTATCTCTGCTATTACAAAATCGAGTTGAACCACCGAATGCACACTAATGAACATGAATTCGTCTATTCGTGTAAATTCGTGTTCATTTCGATTTATCCGCAGATTGCGCAGATTTTCCCATAGGGTCTGGATAACTTTAGCATCTTGAGAGTATGCCAAGGTTATGTTATGCAAGGAAAAAACAGGTATTTCAGGCGTTCACACCTTTGGGAAGATAAATTCAGAGCACTTATACGCTATTTCGCGCACGATTTTCGGGCCTGGAAAATCGCCGAGCTGAGTGGTGTAAGCCGCCCGACGATTAATCAGCTATTCATGAAGTTACGAATCAGAATCGCCCAGGTTTGTAACGCTTCATCCCCTCTATCCGGTAAAAATCACGAATCTCTTCGGCGAAGATAAATTCATACAGTGTGAAATGTTCGTCGATACTGGAGCAGGTGCATTGATTCTTCCCAAGGCATGGAAAGAAAAACTCGGAGATTTCAAACGTTCCGAGCCGGTAGAGCTGCAACTAGCCAATCAAGATGTTGTGTGTGGTGAAGCCTGTTGGCCGGTCGAAATAAAAATAGATGGCTTCCGCCCGGTTACAAATGAAGTAATTTTCGTCGATATGGGTTTGAATGAAGATAATGGGTATGAGCCTCTCTTGGGATATGTTATTTTGGAGCAGGCCCAAGTAGCGATCGATATGCTCGGTCATCGTCTGGTACCGGTAAGATACATCGATATGAAATAAAGTCTCGGTTGAGTGAGATACTGGCGGCTGATACCGTTGTATGTCTGCCGTCGACAGCGAGTCCTGCATGGCCGGCCGACAAGAGCTCTTCTGAGTTGGCAGAGTCTGTCGGCCGAACCGGTGTGCCGGTCACTATCGGAACAGCGTTGAGTGGGCCACAAGTCAGTCTTCCATTAACCACGGTGGGTGGACTTCCTGTGGGCTTGTCCTTAGTTAACGGTTCAAAAATAAGTACTACATTTTATCACGAAAATCAGTTGGCATCGACGACGTAGTTTCATTTCCCGAGAACAGGGTCGCGGCGAATGAATTTGTCGTTGATATCGAGGGATGTCTCAGAACACTTTCGTCCCAGCTCGTAGAGGGTATCGAGCAGGCGTGGCGTGACCGTGAGGCCGGTTTGGGTGTGGGTGCGCTGTACCGCTTCCAGGGCGGTCTGGTGCGAATCGAGGATGACACCGCTTAAGCGACGCGCGACATGACAAAACAAACGGTGCTCGATCGGATGCCGCTTGGAGGTGTACGGCGGGTAGAGGGCCACCCGCAGACGCCGCCCGAACCGTCGGCTCAGCGCCACCAGGTCTTCCTTGAAGCGCAGCGAACGCGCGGCGTTGGCAGCGCCGGCATCGAAGGTCAAATCGACATACAGCGCCGGTACGCCGCGGGCACGGGCTTGGCGGCGCAAGGTAGCGATCAACCGGAACTGCCGGTCGCGTTCATGTGGCTCGACGTCACCGGTACTCAACGCCTTGCGCAGGGAACGACGCCGATAGCCGGGCCGCGCCAGCAGCTTAGCGGCGGTGTTGCGACTGATGTGATACCCACACGCTAGCACCTGCTGCGCCGGGTGACTTGGCGACGACCACCGCCAGGACGGCGGATGCGCTTGGCACCGCCACGGGGACGCTGTGGGGGGGTGATCCTCGTTGCCCATGGCCTCCAGCTCGCCGATTCCCGTATAGATCGTTCACCGGCTCATCCCCAACACTCGCGCCACATATGCGAAACCGCCAAAGCCGATCTTCAGCGCCTCGACCGCGGCGTGGCGGCGTCCGTGCTCTTCCGGCAGCGAACGGAAGTAGACATGAAGTCTTCGTGCGATTGATCGTAGCCTTGAAGCCCGTTCATCAGGTTACCGGTATCTTGTACTTCAGGTAGGCTCATTCTCCTATGAGAACTTCGTATGTTCAACTCGCTACCGACATTTTTAACGAATCCACTAATACTAAACATGTCTAACTTGTTAGTGAATCATTCCATATGACCAGAATGACTCAATGCCATTGATGTGGCAATTACCACGAGCAAATTCATTCTCGCCATGATGCACAAATGCTTTTTGTACCCCATGTCCACCAGCTCATTATAACCTCTCCAGCCGTCCGGGTGGATGATGCTTTCGAGGGCTACCTAGCCCCGAATCGCAGCCTGTCGCTGCTTTTTGGAGGCATCTGGGACGATCTCGGTGTAGACTTTTCCTTGCCGTTCTAGGATCCCGAAGACAATCGTTTTACCGCCTGCTCCACGACCCTTCTTCCCACGGACACGGCGCGCACTAAAACAGGATTCATCGACTTCAACCTCGCCAGAGAAGGGCGATGAAGCGTCACAAACCTGGGCGACTCTAATTCGTAACTTCAAGAGTAGCTTATTACTCGTAGGGCGGCTTACAGCTCTCAGCTTGGCGATTTTCCGGGCCGGCAAATCGTGCGCGAAATAGCGTATAAGTGCTCTGAATTTAGCTTCCGAAAGGTGTGAACGCCTGAAATACCTGTTTTTTCCTTGCATAACATAGCCTTAGCATGCAGGTGCAGATGCTAAAGTTATCTAGACCCTCTTTTTTTACCGCAAATGAACGCAAATCGGTCACAATCGACTCGCCTTGTGCTGATTTGTGGACAAATCTTTCCGGGAAGATCCTGCCAGCCCAATGTTATCGGTCGTTGAGAGCAGGTGCATCGGAGTCACCGATCTGCCGTTCTCGCCTGGGCCAGGGCGAATTTGCCGGAACTCCGCCACGACCGCAGCTTCTGCACCAACTGGTGTACCGCCGTGGCGTAGTAGCTGCTGTGGTTATAGCGCGTAATTACGTAGAAATTCCTCAGCCCGAGCCAGTATTGCTAACCGCCGGCGGCGTTCAGCCTGATCAGGCTGACCCGACGCCCGCGACCGAGCCCAGCGGTCGCGGCAATTCCGTGTCGCCGCAACACCGTGGGACTGTAGCTGGTGTCATAGCCGGTCTTCAGTGCCCCGGCACCCCTGCCGTTCACGGACGCACGGACCGCGACGGGTTCCCCTCTGCCCCACCCGTGGAACGGCGAAGTAATTGGCGATGCTGCCGATGGCGTCTACCGGATTCCAGAGGTCGCGCTTACCATTGCCGTCGGAGTCCACCGCCCACCGGTGAAAGCTCGAGGGCATGAACTGGCCCAGCCCCATGGCACCGGCGTAGGAACCCCTGGGCCTGAAGGGATCCATACCCTCGTTGCGGACTACAATCAGAAAGGACTCGAGCTCACCCGTGAAAAACCTGGATCGACGCAGATAGTCGAAAGCCAGGGTCGCCAGAGCATCGATCACCCGATACTTTTCCAGATAGGCGCCGTAGCGGGTCTCGACGCCGATGATGGCAAGCACGTACTCGGGCGGCACGCCGTACCGGGCTTGGGCACACCGGAGAGTACTACCGTAGCGGCGCCCAAAGCCGATCCCGTTCGAGATATTGTCCGGGGTAAGGAACTTGGCACGATAACGGGTCCAGCTCCCGCTGGATTGCATCGACCGCCTGGCCCTAGGGCGATTGACGAGATCGAGAACCCGTTGCTGCCGCTCGACCCGCGCGAAAATTCGTTCCAGATAGGCTCGCCTGAAGCCCTTCTTCCGCACCAGCCTGTCGATCAACCGCGCCGCGGCAGGATAATCCGCATAATCGCCGCGCCTGCCGGGCGACCACCTCGCGGGACTGCGCTTATATACCTGCGGAGGACGACGTACCCACAGCGGCCCGTTCGGGGCCGGAGACGCATGCGGCCAGCAGGATCGCAACCAACGCCTAGGCGACGAGAATGAAAGTTCGCATCATCATTCCTCTCTTATTTCGAACCGCAGAGACACAATCGAGTTTCCTTTACGCACCCGGAAGCACCATCACCGCATCCATCTCCACCGCCGCTCCCCTGGGCAAGGCACTGACGCCGATCACCGCCCGCGCCGGGTAGGGCGCGCTGAAATATTCGGCCATCACCTGGTTGACCAGGGGAAAGTACGCCAGATCTGTCAGAAAGACGGTGAGCTTGACCAGATCCGCTAGGCTTCCTCCGGCGGCGGTAGCCACTGCCCCGAGATTGTCGAAGACCCGGCGGATCTGCGTCCAGACATCGCCCTCCACCAGCTCCATGGTCTCGGGAACTAACGGAATCTGACCCGAAAGATAGATAGTCTCGCCTACCCGCACGGCCTGTGCATAGGTCCCGATGGCCCGTGGGGCCTGGTCGGTATCGACGACCTGCTTATTCATGAATCGCTCACCCATCATAGCGCAGGCGTCCTCGCCTGCATTTTTCGATGCAGGCGAGGACGCCTGCGCTACTTTTGCGACACCCTCCTGCCCGGAGGAGGACCAATGCGCCCATCACCAGGGCATCCATTCGCCCATGCGGCCCATGGTCGAGCCCATGCTGGTTGTCATGGAAGCGATGTTCCAGTTCATCAGATCCATGTGGGCAGCCATGGCGGGCACCGAGGACATTTTCCGGTACATTTGTTTCATATAGGTTTCTATGTGGGGCATCGCTGCAAGGGCTTTGTTCATCGTTTGTAGTTGCCTGCCGATATTATCGAGCGTCGCATCGGGATCGTGTCCTAATTTTTCGAATACTACAAAGGCATCCGTAAGGACCTTGATCGTCCTCTCGGCAACTACCTGTCTGGTGATGGTCTTATCCTTCGCCATCGCCGGGTCGAGTCCGTGTTCCTCTATGTATTCCCAAACGTGTTTCTGCATGTCTTCGTTTCGGATGATCGACTCCTCGACGGTGAACCAAACTTGTCGAACGAGGCGTAGGCGGCACCCACCCCATCGGCGGCTCGAGAATGGTTGGTCACGGTCATGTCCTCATTTGGAACGGCGCTATCCTGAGGGGCGTCCTCAATTAAGCCGGGTCATCACAAAAGCCAACAATGTAGCGCAGGCGTCTCGCCTGCAGCCGCGCCCTACGGACGAATAGTCAGGAAAAGAGCTGTTGCCACCAACGCCTGCGAATCTTGGCAGGTGCCTGGACCGCCGGCAGATCGATGGGGGGAATCCGGCTCATCACCCAGCCGGGCAGCGGTGGGTCGTCGCTGTAGCCGCAGGAGACCCCGAGATTATTCGGGTCATAGATCTTGATGAAGCCGGGTGCCTGCAGGTCGTCGGCATAGACGATCCCGCAGTAATCCTCTTGGTGCTCCTTGCGCAGCAGTTTGTCGATCTCGGTCAGAAAGGTCTCGAGCCGGGCGGGGTCCGCGGGCTCATCGGGCAGCTCCTCCCCCACCGCATAGAGATACCAACCGTCTCTCGAACGCGCGCGCACCCGCTCCCAGAGGGCATCGAGCTGATGCCACCGTAAGGCGGCGGTGAAGCTACCCCTGAATGCCCGCAGATAGGCCGGTTCCGAGCTGTCGAGATCACGCATGAGTGCTTAGGGTCCATGAAAGTCGGGTACGGGCCACCTGCCCCGCCCTGTGCCTGTTTTTCAGTCAGGTTCAGCCGCAAATGAGCACGAAAGGACAAGGCCACTATTCAAACGACACATCGGATTGTTATATTTGCCACTTTCTTCGGCGGAATCAACACCCATGTCGGCACTCTTCGAATCCAAGCTCTCCGGATTGGTCCTGATCAACCGCGGCAAGGTACGCGACATCTACCGGGTCGATGACGACCGGTTGCTGATCGTCGCCAGCGACCGCCTCTCCGCCTTCGACCTAGTATTGCCCCAACCCATCCCCGGCAAAGGCGAGGTGCTCACCCGCCTTTCCGACTTCTGGTTCGAGCACACCCGGGACATTGTCCCCAACCACCGATCCGACGTCGCCCCGGAGCAAGTGGTCACCAACCCCGAGGAACGCGCCCTGCTCGGCGACCGGGCCCTGGTGGTGAAACGGCTCGACCCGCTGCCGGTAGAGGCCATCGTGCGCGGCTATATCATCGGCTCGGGTTGGAAGGACTATCAACGTACGGGCGCCATCTGCGGTATCGAGCTGCCGGCGGGACTTGTACAGGCGGACCAGCTGCCAGAGGCCATTTACACGCCATCCACCAAGGCCGCCGCCGGGGAGCACGACGAGAACATCGACTTCGACCGCACCGTCGATCTCCTCGGCCGCGAGTTGGCCGAGCAGGTTCGGGACATCAGCCTGCGCATCTATACAAGCTGCGCCGCATTCGCCCGCGATCGGGGCATCATCATCGCCGACACCAAATTCGAGTTCGGCCTCGACGCGAACGGTCGTCTGCACCTGATCGACGAGGTGCTCACCCCGGATTCCTCCCGCTTCTGGCCCCGGGACCAATACCGTCCCGGCCTCAGTCCCCCCAGCTTCGACAAGCAATTCGTCCGCGACTATCTCGAGACCCTGGGCTGGGACAAAACCCCACCTGCCCCGGAACTGCCCCCGGACATTATCGGCAAGACCGCGGCCAAATACCGAGAGGCCGAGGAACGTCTGACCCGGACTACTCTGTAGATCGTTGTATGACCGTCCAGCCCCCGTGTCATCAAATGCCATCAAACACGAGGAAATTGTCATGTCAGAAGCAAGGTTTCACGCCTATGCATCCTTGAAAGCCGGAGAGCGTCTGCGACACTGGGAGTATGAGCCGGCGGCGTTGGGGAAAGGAGAGATAGAAATCCAGATTACCCATAATGGACTATGCCATACGGATATTCACATGCGCGACAATGACTGGGGCGTCAGTACCTATCCCCTGGTGCCGGGTCATGAAGTGGTGGGCGTCGTAACGCAAGTGGGAACGGATGTCAACTCGCTGGCAGTCGGTGATCGTGTGGGCTTCGAGTGGATCAGAGATGCCTGCCGACAGTGTGATTATTGCATACAAGGCGAAGAAAACATCTGTCGTAACGATTATACCAGACTCATTTTAGGGCATCATGGTGGGTTTGCCGATAAGCTGCGTGCGCCGGCCGATTTTGCCTATAAAATTCCCGGTAGTGCTTAATATGTAGTGATCGCAAGTTTGGGAGCAATCTTAGCATTATAATAGTGAATAAAATTCCAGATAGCTCCGATATGATTTTTGATCTTCTTAGAAAAGGATAGCATTTTTCTTACTAATCGAGAAATTCGCTTTGACGGTAGATTGGTGGCAATGATTTCCATAATGCCTCAGCACCGGCACGATCGCGACTCCCAACATGCATCCCGACAATCTCTCTGGAATCGCTGTCAATTGCCAACCAAATCCATTGCTTGTTTCGCTTAAGTCCGATAAAAGACCACATTTCATCGCACTCTACCGTTAAGCACCCCTCTTTTTTGAGATATCAATTTGTTGGGGTACATGCTCATTCTTCTGATTGATATACTGTTGCAGACAAGGTTCTGAAATCTCGGTCACTCTTGAAATTCCAGCGATTGGGATCTTCTCCAAAAGCAACTTGTCTACCCTATCCCATAACTGTTGCAGGATTCTTTTATTCTGAAGATTCTCGATAAATTGTCTGCCACAGCTTTGCACACATATTTTTGTTTCCCATTGTGAATGGATCCATTTTTTGTGGTATGCTTTGAATTGCAGGTTGGACATTCCATTATGCTTTCCTCAACTGTTAACTCATGCTCATTCATGGCTCCTGAATTATAACTCATAACCTGGCATGTTGATAGCTAATGTATGCATATGATAGCCTCACACTACCCGCTCTGTGGGTAGATTGAAGAAAAAATGGTTCAGCAAAAATTTATCACTACATGTTAAGCACTACCAAATTCCCGATGTGCTGGATTCCGCCGGCACCGCGCCGTTGCTATGCGCGGGAATTACTGTTATACGCCGTTGCGGACGTGTATAACCCATCCTGCGATGAAAGTAGGTGTTGTCGGTATCGGCGGCTTGAGATACATGGCAGTGAAATGTGCCAAGGCTATGGGGGCGGGAGTCACAGTCTTTTCAACTTCGCCTGATAAGGAAGCCGATGCAAAGGAATTCGGGGCCCACCATTTCCGAATTTGGGAAAACGCGGATGAGATGAAAAAGGCGCAGAGCAGCCAAGACCTTATTGTCAACGCCGCTCCCGCGGAGATCAATTGGGAAACGGCCCTGAATCTACTCGCGAACAATGGCACCTTGTGCCTTGTCGGGCTGTCGACCTGCTCAGTCAATATACCGGTAACGCCACTGGTATTTGGACAAAAATCGGTCGTCGGCAGTATAGTCGGTGGACGGAAGATAATTGATTAGCGAGGCAGTTTCTCGCGCGGCCTAGTCTTGGGGAGATGCGTTCCCCGAGGGTTGGATGTTATCAGGATGCACCGGAAGCTGCATAAGCGTTCTGGCGCCGTCGGCGCTCTTCGAGCAGTGGGAAACCTTTCGCGCGGTCACGCCGGGGCGCAGGGCGCGTTCGGCCCGATTGTTGGTCGGCTCGGCACCCTCGGGTTGATCGA
>Ga0209144_1000305_pt1 | contig 10689 bp, 2 predicted proteins | sample WorMettrBAHAMAS1_FD_187392 | JGI IMG/M metagenome (GOLD analysis project Ga0209144, IMG submission 187392) | Marine gutless worms symbiont microbial communities from Max Planck institute for Marine Microbiology, Germany - Inanidrilus... | ecosystem: Host-associated > Annelida > Digestive system >...
GACCAATATCAAACATCACAACATGAAACAACAGATGTAGGCACTGACCACGAAAAAAGATACCGTAAAAACAGAGAATTTCAACCAAGACGCGTTCAACATTCTGATAACTATCACCAACGAAACCGACCCTATACAGATCACACAACAGACACAGAGGAAGAGTACGATGATATGGAACACCAATACACAGAACCACGACAAAAACCACAGTACAAACCACGTTCAGTTACTTACCGCAGAAGAAACGATAACACACATAGAGAAGAGCGACAGTATCGAAGATACAACCGATCAGATCGAGATGATCAATATTATCAGAGACCCCCAAGATCAGATCGTTATGATTATCACAATCAAGAAATCCGAGATCACAGGCAATACCGGAACAAGTGGTATGACAGAAACTTTCCACCAATACACAATACCAACAACAACTCTACAACAAACAGAAAAAACTAAGACAGTACGGCACCAACTCAAATAAGTGCCATACTAATACACACAACTTAGCTAAACATAAAACTTACAAAAAAATCACCAGACGATTATATACAGGTAAAAAGTCACTTAAACGTAGACGTTTTAATAGACAAAAGAAAACTCAGACATTACTCAATAATAACATTGTTACAAACTTATCCAATCATAACCTTACAATATCAGAACTATCAGTCCTAAATAAAGGATTAACTTTTGTTCCTACTAATCCACATGTAAATTATCATACTCTACACTCTCAGGTTTTAAAGTTTGAGAGGACTTTACAACTTCAATACTTCTTTAACAAGAAAAAAACTACACCTGTTCCCACAGAAAACAAACCATTTGAAAAGAATCCTACTTATTGGCCTCCAATGTTAAATCCCAAAATCACAAGTTTTACAGAAAATATCAAAAAATTACTCTACAAACAAATCAGTACACATAAAATACATCAAAATCTCACCATTCTGGAACGTCAAGCTATTTCCAACCTACAACAAAATAGTCAAATAGTCATTAAGAAAGCTGATAAGTCTGCAGGTATCGCAATAATGAATACGGTATATTATGAAAATAAAATTAATGCAATGCTCTCCGATACTAAAGTGTACACTCGTACTGATATAGATGATACGGTACACGTCAAAGCACAATCAGATACTATTATTCAAAGCTTATTTAAAGCTAAGTATATTAATAGTAAACAACTACAAAACATGACAAAATACTCACCCACATGTCCAGTTTTCTATGGTATTCCTAAAATACACAAACAAGGAATACCATTACGTCCAATCGTCTCACAAACCAATGGTCCTACCTGTAAAATTAGTAAATACTTGGATTATTTACTTTCTACCGCAGAAAGTCAAATCCCTCTACTACTCAAAGACACTACATCCTTTTTACAACTTATTGAACAAAACCCAACCGTTCCTAGTAATACTATATTAGTTACATTAGATGTAGTATCACTATATACCAATATTCCACATAACGAAGGTGCGAAATTCGTTACCGAACTATATGAAGACACCCTAGAATACTGGAATTGCTCACTTACAAGTATTCCTTCTACTCTGGTTTATCAATTAATCATGTTTATTTTACAGAATACTACTTTTGAATTCAACCAACATTATTATACACAGAATTACGGCACTACTATGGGTTCAAGCTTCAGTGTTAAATTTGCCAACATTTTTATGTACAAACACCTAACGTCATTTGATAGTCAAAGTAATATTAAATTTCCTAACTTCACAGCAAGACTAGTAGATGATATTTTCATGCTATGGCAAGATACCGAAGAAAAACTCCTGGAATTCGTACACACACTAAATAATTTTCATTCAACCATTAAATTTGAACTTAATTATTCACTAAAAGAGGTAAATTTCCTGGATACAATAGTCTACATAGACCACACTGATAATTCACTTCATACCAAACTATTTATTAAACCAACTCATAAAAATCAATACCTTCATTTTACAAGTGAACATCCCATACATGTTAAAAAATCAATACCATTCTCCCAAGCTCTACGCTTAAGACGTATCATAGACAATGAAGAAATACTTTCCGTCGAAATAAAAGCTTTAAAAAATAAATTTTTACAAAGAGGCTACCCAGAAAAGATCTTATCTAAAGAGCTTAATAAAATTACACCGATTACACGTACAAATACACTGATATACAAGACCGATGAAATCAAAAAAGCTAATTTCCAAAAATTTCTTCAAGGTAATCTGTTTCTACCGTTTACTGTTAGTTATAGTAACACATTTAAAGAAACACCAACATTTTATGATCAATTTCACACTATGTGGAATGAATTCTTATCATACAATCCAGAAATTGCACAAATCTTTCAAAATACTACTCCAAAAATCATCTATACCAGAGGCAAAACACTCCAACAATACCTAGTTAAATCCAAATTTTCATTACACCCAACAAATAACTTTTCTACCACCACCACCACTATAGATTTCAATTCACATTCATATCCCAAAATTACCAAATGTTCATCTCCAAAATGCCTCTGTTGCTACTATATTCAAGTTACCTCAGTTTTTCACTCAACACAGACTCATGAAGAATTCCACATTAACTCATATATGAATTGCAATAGTCATAACATAATTTACCTTATTACCTGCAACAAATGTAAAATACAATACATAGGACAAACAGGTCGACAACTTAAACAACGACTTACAGACCATAGATCCAACATAAACTTACAAAAAAATACACCTATCAGCATCCATTTTAATTCTCCTTTACACTCACTGAAAGATCTCAACATCATACCTATAGAACTATTAACATCAAACGATATACAAAAAAGACTTGAAGCAGAAAAATCCTGGATAAATAAACTCTTCACAAAATATCCTAACGGTCTCAACTACTACCCTATTCTACACACTACATCAATTTCAGATACATAACGTTTGCACCTATTAACTAAATCCTAACTACCTATCGTCAATTTTACATTACTCTCCAGTTTGCACTTAAAATAATCTTTTGTTTCTAACCCTAACCATCTTATTAAGTGCATTCGTATCATTCGTGATCCTGGAGTTCTTCTTTACTCATAAAGTTTACATACTACTTACATAATTTCATCTATTTGTTTACAAAAGATTAAATATTCTTCATAAGTCTCACCTGTGTTTTCGGAAACACAGTCGTCAAAATTCTGCACAATAACATCTTCATATATCTCCGTTCCTATTATACATCTATTCGATATTACAATCCCATCTATTGGTACGTATATTCATCGTATTATATTAAAGAATTATGTTGCAGAAACTAATAGAGAATTACTATTTTTATATATACGTTACACATCAAAACTATGTTCTTGGATTTCATATCTTTTCTCATACAACTATTAAGTTATATGCACATATTACCATTCACAGAGTCTTGTTTTATAGTCGAGATTATCTGAAATATCATTATCACAGCAAAGTTATTACTAGAAATATTTTCATATAAAATGTTACAATCCGTTCTGGACATATGTTACAATCTGTTCTGGACACATGCTAATTTGTTTTTAAACTTAATGCTATGTACATGCTATTTCCTTTATTATATTATACAACAAATTATCTCCTACAGTATCATTAATTTCCATTTTATGTTACCGTTGTAGCGAAAAATGATGATATAGTACATGGTTGTCTGCACATACTACACCTATTTAGACTTCATACCATTTATCGTGTTTAATCATCCGTCACTACTGGTTTCCGTATATCCTACACCTATTCAGATTCCATACCGTCATTGGTACGTATAGTTAAACCCTTATATCCACAAAATCATATTTTAGAAACCAATAGAATTGTTATTATTTACGAGAATGTGTTACACTTATATACTATGTTCGCCATAGTAATTGCGTTATCATACATGTGTCTCAAGTGCTTTCAGAGACTCTTATGCTGTGTTTTCTACTACTCTGTTTTAATTATATTCAGGAAATTATTACATATATGTTCATATCTGATTTTACAATCTGTTCTGGACATTCGATACTTAGCCGTTGATTTTAAATGTTTTATGTTCTTAGCACGGTTGTTATATTATTATGCACACTTGTTGCTATAGAATTGTACTATCTTCACATTATGTTGCAATTGTAGCGTAACATGTTGCTTTTATGTGCTGATGAGATGAGTATTTATCATCGAAACCGGTCCACATCACCTCACTGTTCACCTCTGTAAAGATATTTCCACACCTCCACATCACTCTCCGTGTTCGCCTGTTTATAGACATTGTGTTCGTACCTGCCGGCACTATAGTTGTGTTGCCAGAAATTGTATTATTGCTCTGATATTAACAGTAGACTATATATATATTACATGCGTCTATTTTATCTCGGTACACATAGACTAGTATGTCGCAGGAAGAAATAGTAAACCGAGCCCCCCAACAACATGTTGTTGCCGATATACACAAAGAAAACATAGGAAGTCCCATGAAAAGGCCACATCTCGATGTAGAGCAAAGTAGTCCTTTGCAATCAGCTCAAAGAAACAGTAACGGGACTCACCATGAAGGAGATAACGATTGTTCACACTCCACTGGTGCGGAGTCCGACCAAATAGAGGAATGGGAAGGTCCAGAACTCCAAAAGTGTTCTTTCCCAAAAGAAATAGCTGCAATAATTATAGGCAAAGACCAAAAAGATGTAGTCCTCAATTTCATGCGTTCCTTCCGTAATGAAAGGTCAAACACTAGTAACGTTATGTTGGATACTGAGTTGCATACCAACATAGAAAAGTTCACAAAAGAATATAGATCAATCATGCACGAACTACACCAAAATCTTAATGAATACACCAGTACAGATTTAAGACACAATACGGACACAAAAGAGGAATATGATCAATTCGTTGAACTCCGTACTCACATCACAAATACATACAAACATGGACAACACCTTATGAAACAAATTTACAAATTCCGCATGAATCAAGACGTAGACCTCATACAAGTTAATGTAAATTTCAAGCCAACCATGCTAGGAAGAGATTACGAATCAGAATTCTTCAGTCTTATTTCTGACAGTGTCAAAACTATCAATAAACAAGCACTTAACAAACTTTGTAATATTATGCAAGGAGAAATTGTCGATTTACAGTTCGCAATGAAAGATTCAACAAATTTTATCAAAGCCAAGGCAATGCGGACTGTTTTACTTTCAAATAAATTTCTAAAAGATGATATTCTCTTCAAACATAAAGGCGCTGCACCAAATCCAAAAAATACCACCAAACGAGACAAACAAGAACCTACACGCGAAATCAAAGAAAACCATACACAAAACCGACAAAAAACAAATAGAAATTTTCAACGAGACCAATACCAAACATCACAACATGAAACAACAGATGTAGGCACTGACCACGAAAAAAGATACCGTAAAAACAGAGAATTTCAACCAAGACGCGTTCAACATTCTGATAACTATCACCAACGAAACCGACCCTATACAGATCACACAACAGACACAGAGGAAGAGTACGATGATATGGAACACCAATACACAGAACCACGACAAAAACCACAGTACAAACCACGTTCAGTTACTTACCGCAGAAGAAACGATAACACACATAGAGAAGAGCGACAGTATCGAAGATACAACCGATCAGATCGAGATGATCAATATTATCAGAGACCCCCAAGATCAGATCGTTATGATTATCACAATCAAGAAATCCGAGATCACAGGCAATACCGGAACAAGTGGTATGACAGAAACTTTCCACCAATACACAATACCAACAACAACTCTACAACAAACAGAAAAAACTAAGACAGTACGGCACCAACTCAAATAAGTGCCATACTAATACACACAACTTAGCTAAACATAAAACTTACAAAAAAATCACCAGACGATTATATACAGGTAAAAAGTCACTTAAACGTAGACGTTTTAATAGACAAAAGAAAACTCAGACATTACTCAATAATAACATTGTTACAAACTTATCCAATCATAACCTTACAATATCAGAACTATCAGTCCTAAATAAAGGATTAACTTTTGTTCCTACTAATCCACATGTAAATTATCATACTCTACACTCTCAGGTTTTAAAGTTTGAGAGGACTTTACAACTTCAATACTTCTTTAACAAGAAAAAAACTACACCTGTTCCCACAGAAAACAAACCATTTGAAAAGAATCCTACTTATTGGCCTCCAATGTTAAATCCCAAAATCACAAGTTTTACAGAAAATATCAAAAAATTACTCTACAAACAAATCAGTACACATAAAATACATCAAAATCTCACCATTCTGGAACGTCAAGCTATTTCCAACCTACAACAAAATAGTCAAATAGTCATTAAGAAAGCTGATAAGTCTGCAGGTATCGCAATAATGAATACGGTATATTATGAAAATAAAATTAATGCAATGCTCTCCGATACTAAAGTGTACACTCGTACTGATATAGATGATACGGTACACGTCAAAGCACAATCAGATACTATTATTCAAAGCTTATTTAAAGCTAAGTATATTAATAGTAAACAACTACAAAACATGACAAAATACTCACCCACATGTCCAGTTTTCTATGGTATTCCTAAAATACACAAACAAGGAATACCATTACGTCCAATCGTCTCACAAACCAATGGTCCTACCTGTAAAATTAGTAAATACTTGGATTATTTACTTTCTACCGCAGAAAGTCAAATCCCTCTACTACTCAAAGACACTACATCCTTTTTACAACTTATTGAACAAAACCCAACCGTTCCTAGTAATACTATATTAGTTACATTAGATGTAGTATCACTATATACCAATATTCCACATAACGAAGGTGCGAAATTCGTTACCGAACTATATGAAGACACCCTAGAATACTGGAATTGCTCACTTACAAGTATTCCTTCTACTCTGGTTTATCAATTAATCATGTTTATTTTACAGAATACTACTTTTGAATTCAACCAACATTATTATACACAGAATTACGGCACTACTATGGGTTCAAGCTTCAGTGTTAAATTTGCCAACATTTTTATGTACAAACACCTAACGTCATTTGATAGTCAAAGTAATATTAAATTTCCTAACTTCACAGCAAGACTAGTAGATGATATTTTCATGCTATGGCAAGATACCGAAGAAAAACTCCTGGAATTCGTACACACACTAAATAATTTTCATTCAACCATTAAATTTGAACTTAATTATTCACTAAAAGAGGTAAATTTCCTGGATACAATAGTCTACATAGACCACACTGATAATTCACTTCATACCAAACTATTTATTAAACCAACTCATAAAAATCAATACCTTCATTTTACAAGTGAACATCCCATACATGTTAAAAAATCAATACCATTCTCCCAAGCTCTACGCTTAAGACGTATCATAGACAATGAAGAAATACTTTCCGTCGAAATAAAAGCTTTAAAAAATAAATTTTTACAAAGAGGCTACCCAGAAAAGATCTTATCTAAAGAGCTTAATAAAATTACACCGATTACACGTACAAATACACTGATATACAAGACCGATGAAATCAAAAAAGCTAATTTCCAAAAATTTCTTCAAGGTAATCTGTTTCTACCGTTTACTGTTAGTTATAGTAACACATTTAAAGAAACACCAACATTTTATGATCAATTTCACACTATGTGGAATGAATTCTTATCATACAATCCAGAAATTGCACAAATCTTTCAAAATACTACTCCAAAAATCATCTATACCAGAGGCAAAACACTCCAACAATACCTAGTTAAATCCAAATTTTCATTACACCCAACAAATAACTTTTCTACCACCACCACCACTATAGATTTCAATTCACATTCATATCCCAAAATTACCAAATGTTCATCTCCAAAATGCCTCTGTTGCTACTATATTCAAGTTACCTCAGTTTTTCACTCAACACAGACTCATGAAGAATTCCACATTAACTCATATATGAATTGCAATAGTCATAACATAATTTACCTTATTACCTGCAACAAATGTAAAATACAATACATAGGACAAACAGGTCGACAACTTAAACAACGACTTACAGACCATAGATCCAACATAAACTTACAAAAAAATACACCTATCAGCATCCATTTTAATTCTCCTTTACACTCACTGAAAGATCTCAACATCATACCTATAGAACTATTAACATCAAACGATATACAAAAAAGACTTGAAGCAGAAAAATCCTGGATAAATAAACTCTTCACAAAATATCCTAACGGTCTCAACTACTACCCTATTCTACACACTACATCAATTTCAGATACATAACGTTTGCACCTATTAACTAAATCCTAACTACCTATCGTCAATTTTACATTACTCTCCAGTTTGCACTTAAAATAATCTTTTGTTTCTAACCCTAACCATCTTATTAAGTGCATTCGTATCATTCGTGATCCTGGAGTTCTTCTTTACTCATAAAGTTTACATACTACTTACATAATTTCATCTATTTGTTTACAAAAGATTAAATATTCTTCATAAGTCTCACCTGTGTTTTCGGAAACACAGTCGTCAAAATTCTGCACAATAACATCTTCATATATCTCCGTTCCTATTATACATCTATTCGATATTACAATCCCATCTATTGGTACGTATATTCATCGTATTATATTAAAGAATTATGTTGCAGAAACTAATAGAGAATTACTATTTTTATATATACGTTACACATCAAAACTATGTTCTTGGATTTCATATCTTTTCTCATACAACTATTAAGTTATATGCACATATTACCATTCACAGAGTCTTGTTTTATAGTCGAGATTATCTGAAATATCATTATCACAGCAAAGTTATTACTAGAAATATTTTCATATAAAATGTTACAATCCGTTCTGGACATATGTTACAATCTGTTCTGGACACATGCTAATTTGTTTTTAAACTTAATGCTATGTACATGCTATTTCCTTTATTATATTATACAACAAATTATCTCCTACAGTATCATTAATTTCCATTTTATGTTACCGTTGTAGCGAAAAATGATGATATAGTACATGGTTGTCTGCACATACTACACCTATTTAGACTTCATACCATTTATCGTGTTTAATCATCCGTCACTACTGGTTTCCGTATATCCTACACCTATTCAGATTCCATACCGTCATTGGTACGTATAGTTAAACCCTTATATCCACAAAATCATATTTTAGAAACCAATAGAATTGTTATTATTTACGAGAATGTGTTACACTTATATACTATGTTCGCCATAGTAATTGCGTTATCATACATGTGTCTCAAGTGCTTTCAGAGACTCTTATGCTGTGTTTTCTACTACTCTGTTTTAATTATATTCAGGAAATTATTACATATATGTTCATATCTGATTTTACAATCTGTTCTGGACATTCGATACTTAGCCGTTGATTTTAAATGTTTTATGTTCTTAGCACGGTTGTTATATTATTATGCACACTTGTTGCTATAGAATTGTACTATCTTCACATTATGTTGCAATTGTAGCGTAACATGTTGCTTTTATGTGCTGATGAGATGAGTATTTATCATCGAAACCGGTCCACATCACCTCACTGTTCACCTCTGTAAAGATATTTCCACACCTCCACATCACTCTCCGTGTTCGCCTGTTTATAGACATTGTGTTCGTACCTGCCGGCACTATAGTTGTGTTGCCAGAAATTGTATTATTGCTCTGATATTAACAGTAGACTATATATATATTACATGCGTCTATTTTATCTCGGTACACATAGACTAGTATGTCGCAGGAAGAAATAGTAAACCGAGCCCCCCAACAACATGTTGTTGCCGATATACACAAAGAAAACATAGGAAGTCCCATGAAAAGGCCACATCTCGATGTAGAGCAAAGTAGTCCTTTGCAATCAGCTCAAAGAAACAGTAACGGGACTCACCATGAAGGAGATAACGATTGTTCACACTCCACTGGTGCGGAGTCCGACCAAATAGAGGAATGGGAAGGTCCAGAACTCCAAAAGTGTTCTTTCCCAAAAGAAATAGCTGCAATAATTATAGGCAAAGACCAAAAAGATGTAGTCCTCAATTTCATGCGTTCCTTCCGTAATGAAAGGTCAAACACTAGTAACGTTATGTTGGATACTGAGTTGCATACCAACATAGAAAAGTTCACAAAAGAATATAGATCAATCATGCACGAACTACACCAAAATCTTAATGAATACACCAGTACAGATTTAAGACACAATACGGACACAAAAGAGGAATATGATCAATTCGTTGAACTCCGTACTCACATCACAAATACATACAAACATGGACAACACCTTATGAAACAAATTTACAAATTCCGCATGAATCAAGACGTAGACCTCATACAAGTTAATGTAAATTTCAAGCCAACCATGCTAGGAAGAGATTACGAATCAGAATTCTTCAGTCTTATTTCTGACAGTGTCAAAACTATCAATAAACAAGCACTTAACAAACTTTGTAATATTATGCAAGGAGAAATTGTCGATTTACAGTTCGCAATGAAAGATTCAACAAATTTTATCAAAGCCAAGGCAATGCGGACTGTTTTACTTTCAAATAAATTTCTAAAAGATGATATTCTCTTCAAACATAAAGGCGCTGCACCAAATCCAAAAAATACTACCAAACGAGACAAACAAGAAC
>Ga0209144_1000306_pt1 | contig 10645 bp, 14 predicted proteins | sample WorMettrBAHAMAS1_FD_187392 | JGI IMG/M metagenome (GOLD analysis project Ga0209144, IMG submission 187392) | Marine gutless worms symbiont microbial communities from Max Planck institute for Marine Microbiology, Germany - Inanidrilus... | ecosystem: Host-associated > Annelida > Digestive system...
GCGAATTCCCGGGAGTTCACTCGTCTTCTAAACACATCGCTCCCCAGGTTCGGCGATACGTTGGAATTGCCACTTGACCAACCGTAGAGCTTGCTCAAAATCAACGCCGCAAACTAGGAAATTCCGTTTTTCTAAGTTAAGCACTAATTTTAACAATCAAGCTGGTATAAACTCAGAAACCTTAGAGAAAATTGTTATCCTATTGCCATCCCTTGCTATTCAGAACCGTTTAGTATCTGAACTTGATGTTGCTCGTGTTGAGCGTGATGAAGCAAGAGCAAAGGCCGATTCTCTTCTTTCCGGTATTGATCCTTGGTTGACGAAACAGTTAGGGATCAAAACACCAAAAAATAGAGTGGCCAATGCGTATGCCATTCATCTGAAAGCTAGAGAACCAACCAAACAACTGGGTGCTGATTATTACCATCCTGAACGAGTAGACGCACTACGGGCGATTCAAGCCGCCGACAAAGCGGATAAGGTTGTGGGGCTGGGCGAGATCGTAGCTTTCAAGCGTGACACGGAAAAAGAAGCCGATCCAGATAAATATATCGGACTGGCAAACATTGAGAGCAATACGGGAGAGTTGGCCGTTACCACTGAGGAACCGGGTAAAGGCCAGTGCTTTTTTTCAATAAAGGCAATGTCCTGTATGGGAGGCTCTGCCCTTATTTGAACAAGGTGTGGTCCACCGACCGGGATGGGGTCTGTTCGACCGAGTTCCATGTACTACGCATCAAACCTTCTGATCCTCCGATTCATTCGGACTATCTAGCCGCTGCTCTGCGTTCTTCGCTAGTGGTTGCTCAAACCAAGCACATGATGACGGGGAATACCCATCCGCGCTTAGCGAACGATGATGTGGTGGACTTGTTGGTTCCGATACCGGATGAAGCAACGCAAACGGAGATAGTCGAGGCATTCTGCGACCTGATCGAACTCGGTGAATTACTGTTCGGAGATGATTGGCGGCGGGAAATTGAAGTAAACACCAAGACAGATATTCTTTGCGCTTTATTTCAGTTGGAGAAGATGACATTTTCCGATCCAACGATTGAGCCCTGTATCAATGAACTTCTCGAATCTTGGCCGAAGCAGAGAAAAAGAACGCCAGAAGATATCCAAGAGAGGCACGCAGTACGTGGTATGTCAAATGGTAAATTATTCAGAATCGAATAACGAATAGTTCATGGGAGAGCACCAATGGCCCTTTGGTTAGTCCGCGCCGGCGCGCACGGTGAATTTGAAAAGAAATTTCTTGAAGAGAACAGAATCCTTCTTACCTGGGATGGACTCTCGCACGATCTCGGTGCATTGAAGAATCGCGGGCAACTCCGCGCCTTGCTGGAGCAGGTCTATCCCGATACGCCCAAGGGCCGGATCACCAATAATCTGGGGCAGATTTGGGCGTTCAGCCAGGGGATCGCGCAGGGCGATTGGGTTGTCCTGCCCAGCAAACAGAAGCCCGCCATCCATGTGGCAAAGGTGAAAGGGGATTACACCTTCAATCCCGATGGTGACGATCCGTTCTTCCATTACCGGGAAGTGGAATGGATTGTTCAGGATGTACCGCGCACCAACTTCGATCAGGATTTTCTCTATTCCCTCGGTGCCTTCATGACCGTTTGCCAGGTGAGCCGCAACGATGCCGAGCAACGAATTCACAAGATGGCCAAGAACGAATGGAAATCGACCGGCATGATACCAAGCGCCAAGAAGAAAGCGGAAGAGGAAGCTGCGGAGTCCGGCAAGGGACTGGAGGACTTGGTCCAGGCCGCACGGGACCAGATTGCGAAACTGATCATTGCCCAGTTTCAGGGGCACGGCATGGCCCGACTGGTGGATGCAGTACTTCGCGGCAGGGCTGATACTACCTATCTGAGCCCTGAAGGACCGGATAAGGGTATCGATATTTTGGCAGCACCGGAACCGATGGGTTTTGGTGAGCCGCGTGTTTGTGTGCAAGTGAAGTCCGGCGATTCCGCATTGGACCGCCCGATGCTGGATCAACTGATCGGCGTGATGCAGAACGTCCAGGCCAGTCATGGGCTGTTGGTTTCTTGGGGTGGATTCAAGTCCAGTGTGGACAAGGAGGAAGCCACGCAGTTCTTCCGGGTCCGTCTTTGGGATCAGGGAGACCTGATCGACCAGGTGCTTGCGCATTATGACAAGCTGGACGAGGAAATCCGCACGGAATTGCCGCTGAAACGGATTTGGGTGGTTGCGGAAGCGGCGGAGTAACACCGTCTGAAACGCATTTGCGCCGAACGTGCCACTAAGCCCAAGCTCAAACGCGGCTGCCGAAGAGCCGCCCATTAGCGCCCCCAAAATTGCTAGTGCCAGAGATACACTTTCAGTGTGTTCTGATCCCGCGAAATTAGACCATCATGGCCTTGGGACCGGCCTTTTTCCATTTGGGGGTGAAACAATGTTTGCTGATTATGAGGAACGGCGAGAGTCCGATAAGCACAGGCGGGAGCAAATCCGTGCGTTGCCGGTGGAACAACATCTGGCCGTGGAAGCCGATCTGCGACGTTTAGCGGACCAAGGGTACCGCGAAGATGAGTTGATGTGGGCGTATGAACAGTTGCTCAAAAAGAGCGGCAAAACGTTTCCAGGTAATAAAGTCATGACCGATCCCTCAAAGCCAAACAAGGCCAAGATTGAGGAAACGGCGCGCATAGCCCTATAGGAACAAACCTAAAAACAGACCACAATAGACAAATCGCAAGAAATTCTCGCATAATGGAGTTTGCAAGATTATGATGTGTCATGGAGGTTCCCGTGGCGACACAACTTATTGGCAGACGGATCAAGGCCTTACGAGAAGAGCGCAAGCTTTCGCAGAGTGATCTTGCACGCCTCTTTGGCTTCAAGGATCGGCAAACCGTTTCGGCCATCGAGACCGGTGAACGCCGTGTCACGGCTGAAGAGCTCATGCTCGCTGTCGAAAAGCTGGGAGCACCGCTGGACTACTTTACTGACCCCTTCCTACTGGTTGGCGAGGGCCGCTTCTCCTGGCGGCAAAACGACCTTGGCCCAGAGCGACTGAATACCTACGAGCGAAACACCGACCGATGGATCGCCGCCTTTCGGGTGATCGCGCCGCAAGTTGGGCGCGCGACTCCGCTTCTGCGTCGAGCACTCGGTCTTACCCGCCAATCGCGGTTCGAGGACGCGATGGAGGTGGGAGAACGGTTTGTCGCCGAGTTCGAACTCGGCGATGTTCCGTCACTCCGTTTGGCCGATGTGATGGAGCGTGATCTCGGTATCCTGGTCCTTATGGTCGATGCGTTCGAGGGGATTTCTGGCGCTGCCTGCCGTCTGCCCGAGCTGGACGTGGTGCTTATCAATCGCCATGAAATCGTCGGGCGCCGTCATTTCGATCTCGCGCATGAGCTTTTCCACATCCTCACCTGGGATGCAATGCCGCCAGAACACTCGGAGGAAGCTCGGGAAACCGGGGGCAATCGCGTTGAGCAGCTCGCCAACAACTTCGCATCTGCAGTGCTCATGCCTACTGGTACGATCAAACAATTTGGTGATTGGGCAAGCCTCGGAGAGGCCGAACTCATCGCTAAGCTGAACTCGGTGGCCGACGATCTACAGGTGACCTCCTCGGCATTGAAATGGCGGCTGGTTGCTCTCGATCAGCTCACGCCTGCAAAAGCGCGCACAATCCCTGAAGCGGCGCTGCGAAACAACAGACGGGATACGGCTGAGAACATTCCACCTGCCCGTTTCTCGAAACCCTTTATGGAGGTGATCTGTCTTGCCATCGACGAAGGCCGCGTTTCGATGCGACGTGCTGCGAGCCTGCTTGATCTGACCATCGAAGACATCGCAGACCTGTTCGCCACATACGGGATCGAACCTCCTGCCGACTTGTGACGACTCATGGCACGACACCCTGGGCCCGTCCTTGTCGACACAAACGCAATCTTGGAGTCTTTCAGGATAGGAGCATGGCGGGCACTCTCGGGTGGCTATGCCGTGGAAACGGTGGAAGACTGTGTGACTGAAACCCAGACTGGATTCCAGCGTCGGCGGCCGGAGCAGCAGATTGAAGTGACGGAACTGCGCGCCTCGCTAGCAGCGGTTCATGAGGTTGCAGATCAAGAGCTTGCCCAAATGGCAGTTCTGGCCTCTAACATCGCGTTGGACACCGGCGAGCGCTCGCTCTGGGCACATGCCCTGGCCCGAATTGATGGCTGGGTTTTGTGTGGGCCCGACAAGGCCAGTCTTCGTTTCGGAGTCCGTCTCGGATATCGCGACCATCTCGTCGCACTGGAACGGCTACCGGCTCTGGCGGTTGATGTGTGAATCCGTTCCTCCTTCCGTGCTGTCGTCTTCCGAACCTGATATGGCTAAGTTATCCACAGGCAGGCGGCGCTAATACCAGAAAACTATCGGTATAACTATCGGATTGTGATACCAACTACACGTAGATAACTTGAGTTATTCTTGAGACTTATGCACAAGCACCAAGCGCTTTTTCACGGGCAGCGGGCTGCTATACAGGGTTAAGCCACAACCATCTACTTCGATTTTGGTGGCAGGGCAGAAGGCGAGAACCTGACCTAGGGCAACATAGAATTTGCGCTTGAAGTTGTTCATCCAACCAAGTCCAGCTCCGAACTGTTCCTTAAGAGCGGTCCAGGCGATGAATTGTGGCTGACGGCGTGGTATCCGGTACAGCCGTTGTGCCAGCCAAGCATAAGTGATTGTTCCAATATCGCATAGACCGCTCGAAATGATTCATCAGTTATCGGCTTGCGGCTACGAAGAACAGCCTTTTCAATAAATTTTATTTGGTTTGAATGATTACTGAGATCTAGTTCCTTCGCTCGGTTTTTCGCTGCCTGCCTGGCTTGCAAGAGCTGCTCTACTTTCTGAGTCTGCTCAGCCATTTGGACTCGCACTTGAATGAGTTGCTCAACCTGCTGAGTCTGCTCGACTAGCTTAGTCCGTAAAGTCTTACTGTAAGTCAAAATCCAAACAATAAAGGCTCCCAGAACTAACCCAGTTAGAAATTCCGGGTTACTTTGTACCCAATCAACGAATAACGTCATAGTATTTTTTCCGTTTTCATATCGGGCAAGTCCCTAGGAGCGATCTAAGTACCTATGGCGCGTTTCCGAGCCCATACCAATAGGGTAAAGCATAGGGAAGGTCGAAAAAATACCGCAGGGAGCTTCTAAGGAGCTTCTGCGTTACCTGACAGAAAGCCGCAGGATCAAGCCATATGCAGTGTCGGAGTATTCTAGGCTTCCGTGCCTGCGCGCGCATCCCTGCGCTGGCCCGATTGCAAGCCCGGAGCCGCCCTCTAAGCGCTTGTGGCGCGTTTCCAGCGGCGGGCAACCCTCAAGACTAGTCGGTGTCGGGAAGCCGTCAGCGAGCGTTCGAGGGCCTCATCCAAGCCAAAACGGCAACCAGTATCCCGCCCCAATGCTTGTTTTTCACGGCCAGCACCGTTGCAATCAAAGCGACGATGGCGGCCAGTGGGACAAATACGATGCCAAGGAATAAAATTCCAAGCACGAACAAGCCGCAGGCAATCAGGCCAGCCATTAAGCCGGATCTCCGGTTGGTCACTTCACTCATCTCGAAAATGATTTTTTTTACCGCAACAACCACATATTCATGCCAAATGGTATTCAAGCGTCGCAATTCCTAGGACCTCCAGCCCATAGACAGGACCGCCCACACGAGCAGTTCAGGAGGCGGCCAAAATGGCCCTTGAAGCCCCGCAATTTCCCGTGCTCGATGAACTTCGGGCGAAGAAGACCGTTCAGAGCAGCGTATTAAGCCTCCTCGGCGCGGAGGCTCAAGACACCGCGCCGGCGGTGCAGGCGCTCTTTCGCCAGGTGCCCTACGCGGCCGCACCGCTCCTCAGCGATCTGCTGCTGGAATCAGTGGATGAAATAAGGGCGGATCGGATCGCTCAACGGCTGCGCGAATTACTGCCGCCAGAGACCCAGCAAGAGGCTGTCGCGGTGCAGGCGGCACAGATCGCTAACCAATTACAGCTTGCCCACGCGCTCGTACAAGACGGCTGCACAGCGCGCGCCCTCGGCGCTTCATGACGAAGATCTACCAAACATGGGGACTCGATCCAAATGCTAAACAAACAACAATCCGTTGGTCCCTTCCGCGCGGAACAACTGCGTTGCGGCGATCCTTACGAACTCGACGACGGCCACCCCATCGAGTGTCTGCCCAGTGGGGGGCGGCACGCCAAGGCAAATGTGAACGGGGGGGCGGTGTTGGAGACCGATCCGGAGGTCGAGTCAGTGGGCTTTGATGCCGGATTCACGCCGGACGAGAAAAACCTCCGTGCTCCCGACATCGCCGTGGGCAATGTCCCGGACGAGCCGGGCTGGATTCCCGGAGCACCGCTGCTGGCGGTCGAGTATGCCGATACCGGTCAGAACGAGGGGGATCTCCAGGCAAAGATTCGCACCCTGCTCGGGGCGGGAACGCGCTACGTGTGGGTAGTGCGCCTGACCGGACCGCGCCGGGTCGAGGTCCACACGCCGGACGGATTGCAACTGGCCTATCCGGGAGAGGAGTTGAAAGCCCCTGGCATTCTCCGAAACCCGGTGCTCGTGGAGGCCCTATACGACAAATCGGCAGCTCACGAAGCGGCATTGCGCAACCTGTTACAACGGCGCGGCTACGCGGACCTGGACGCGGTGCTGGAAGAAGGCCGAGAAGCGGGCCAGCTGGCCCTGGTCCTGCGCCAACTCAAACGGGTGACCGGACCAATCCAGGAAGAGGATAGCCAACGGATCGGCCAACTTGGGCCTGACGGGTTGGACGCGCTGGCCGAGGCGCTTTTGGATTTCCGCGAGAAAAGCGATCTCACCGCCTGGCTGGACCGCCGCCACCTAGGAGAAGGATAGCCAACGGATTCGCCGGCTCGGAAATTGACACCCTCCCCGCCCTCAAAGGGCGGAGATTCCTACGGCTAGGCGGGGAGGGTGTCAGGAGGGCGAAGCCTTTCAGAAGCAAGGTAGCGCGTCTGACGGCGTTTCGCGTCGAACTAGGCGCCGACATAGACGCCTTTATCCCAACGAGGTGAATGCGGCCTGGCAGGCGTACTACCGGGACCGCGCCGAAGCCGAGAAACGGCGGCGGTTTCCGGCAACGGGCGAGGACATTTCGACGCTGGATTTCGCGTACACCATCGCCGGCTGCGGACGATGCGCCTAGCGGCCTCAGCGCGTGTACAACAACGGCAAGCTGACGGTTTTGCAGCTGGGTCCAGGCATCCACCAGGGCGATGTTCCCGCGCTTCTGGTCCAGAGCACGCATGAGAGGCGAAACCGTGCCGATCACGGCGGCGCGCGCGACCGGCCCGAAGTACCGCGAATCGAAGGATTGCGCGTGACCTGAAAACAGCCAGATGTGGCCGGCAGGCACTTCTCCCGCAGCTGGCGGCGGCGGCATGGGCCGGCCCGCGCCATCGACCGCTAACCGGGCGCTGTTCGCGATTTCCCGGCCATTCACCCGGATGCCGTCCGGGGACACGTCCACCCAATCGCCGGGCAGCGCCACAACCTGTTTCAACAGGGGATCCACACCCCCGTCACAGCCCCATCCTGGGGCCAGATAACCTCTCTCCCGCGCCCGTTGCATCGCCGGAGGGTAAGGGCAGGGCAGACCGCCACAAGCGCGCCACGCTCGATTCTGGCGTCCGTGAGCCGGTAGATGCCGGCCGGCATCGAGCTGGAAAGATTGATCCGGAGGCCTCCGGCGAGAGCGATTCCCGTGCCCGCCACGATGAGCAGAAACCAGACGGCCAGCACGCCCGCCAGCGCGTTCCGGGCCGCCGGCTCCGTTACGTGGGCATCCACAGACTGCCCAGGTCGAGCGGCACGGCGTCGAACGGCGGGATGGCGGCTTGGGCCGTGCCGGTGTAACGGCCAGCCTCCACCCATTCACCGTCCTGGAGCCGGTAGGCTTCCACAACGTGCTCGATCGGCTCGACCAACCAGGCATGCGACACGCCATACCGCGCATACAGCGGAATCTTGATTTCCCGGTCGATGCTCCGGGTGGACGGCGACAGGATCTCGCACACCCAATCCGGCACCAGCTCGATTTTATGGCCGGTGGGAAATTTCAGCTTGCGCGCCCGCCGCCATCCCGCCAGGTCCGGCACGGTGACATCGACATCCAGTTTGAAGTGAATCTCCGGCTCATCGAGGATCACCCACCCGCCAGGGCCGCCAATACCATGGTGAAACGGTGCCCCCACGGAAATTACCACGGAGGAATGCGCGTGCACATGCGGGAAAGCCGGACGCGATTGCGCATGCAGCTGTCCGTCGAACAGTTCACCAATCGCTCGCTCCGGCAGGTTTTCCAAATCCCGGTACGCGGCGGTGCTCATTGCGGGTTCTCCTGGATAAGGCGGTTGCAGAGGATTTGGCGGCCATGGACCGGGGCCGGCTCGATCGCGATCCGCTTGCGTTCGGCCAGCGACCGCGCGAAGGCGGTTTGCTTTGCCGACGGCTCGTCTGGTTTGTTCTGGCCGATCCATTGCGACAGCCGGTTCCTGTCCGCCAGGATTTCCGGCGGAATCTCACCGCCGCTGGCGCGGGCGATCTTGCCGGCATAGGCCAACGCCGCCGGCGAGGGTGCGCCACCCGACTTTACCGTTGCCTTCACCGTCACGTCGAGCGGCTTTTCCGGTCCGCCCGCCCGGCGCGACCGCAACGTCTCATTGAACGCGGCGGCGCGCGCGGCCAGGGCCGACACGACCGCGCCGGTCTCGTTCCGCGCGGCCAGAATCCCGTCGAGCGCCGCTTCCATTTCCGCCGTCGCCGCCGGATCGAGCACCGCTGGCGCCTCGCGCTGCAGCAGCGCATAAACGGCCATCGCCAACTCGGACGCCTTGAGCTTGCCTTTCTCGGCCGCGAAGAACTGCTGCCGTTTCAAGCCCTCGAGGATGGTGTCGCGCGTCGCCGGCGTTCCGATGCCTTTGGCTGCCTTCAGGCGCGCGGCCTGGTCCGGGTTGGCGGCGAACCGCCAGGCTTCCTGCATCGCCTTGATGAGGCTGCCTTCCGTGTAGCGCGGCGGCGGTTTCGTCGTCTTCTTGTCGGTACCGGCCGCCACCACGCGGACGACGGCGCCGTCCGACCAGGCCGGCAGGCGGGCGTCGCCGCCAGCGCCGTCTTTCTCCCGTGCCTTGTCGGGCGGCCCCTCGCCGCCCAGGGCCTCGCGCCAGCCAAGCGCGACATCGACCAGGCCGACCGCCGCGAACGTGCGGTCGTGCGGCCGGGCGGAAATCTCCGTGCGGTCGTACACCCAATCCGGCCCGATGGCCGCCAGATAGCTTCTGGCGATCGCGCCGAAGAGCTGCCGTGCGTCGCCCGGGAGCGTGGGATAGATAGCGGCCCACTCGCGCCGGGTGTTCACGTTCGGCACGATGGCGTGGTGGGACGCGCCGCCTCGCCGCCGGCCGCGACGTCCAGAAACAGATCGAAATAAGCGCGCGGCTGGAACGCCGCAAGCTCCGCCTCACGGCGGCAAACGATGCCCATCGTGGGCGTTTTCACGCGGCCAATGCCGAGCGCGCCGGGCAGCGCCGGCGGCTTGAGCGCCAGCGTCGCCGCCCGCGTCATCGAGAGGTTCGCGATCTGGTCCGCCTGCGCCCGCGCGAACGCCGCCTGGTAGAGCGAACCGTATTCGTCGTTGGGACGCTGGTTCGCAAACGCCTCGCGCAGCGTTTGCGGATCTTCCGCCGCGAACATGACGCGGAACACCGCGCCCTCGAACTGGCAGTGGCGCACGATGTTCTCGCCGATCGCCTGGCCTTCGCGGTCGCAATCGGTGGCGATGATCACCGTATCGGCGGTTGCGAGCGCCCGGCGGATTTCCGCGAGGACTTCCGGTTTCCCCCCGGTGCGGTCGGCCACGAACGGATAGTAGCCGCCTGCCGGGCGCAGGATTTCGTAGCTCCAGGTTTTCCAGCGCGGCTCGACTTCCTCCGGCTGAGCCAGCCGCAAGAGGTGGCCTCTCGCGGCCAGAATTTTTCCGTATTGGCCGCCCACCGCCGCGCGGACGTTCCTGGCTTGCGAGGGTTTTTCGCACAGGACAACGGATTCCATACAGACCTCCCCGAAACGTTAACCCACAGCCGACCGTCGGGATTCAGCATCACCTCGACAACGTCAGGATCTTAGAGCACCCGGAGCACCTCGGCTCCGGCCTCGACCCGCAGCTTCTGCAGGCGTCGTTGGTGGGTTTGGTCTAGCAATGGTCAAGGAAATACAACTATTAGGGACTCGGAATTTTCCAACTTATGGCTGATTTTCATCATTGACCGCGCCGAAACAATGGTTTACCCAGAGAATAATTCCCGTATTTTTTGGAAATTGTGAAACGATTGAGTCGAACCCGGACAGAGTGTCCAGAAATTCCGGCCATCGGTTTGGTTACTTAATAATGTACGGCTAACCAAACCGTTTCTGGGACGACACTTGTGTTGACTACTCGATGCCTTTTGTGCGCCGGTATGTTTATGTATTCACCTTCCTCAAGATCGATTATTGGTCCTTCTTCAAAAGAGATACTGGCATTTCCCTTGAGTACGATGACCCATTCATCTTGCCCCTGATCATACCACCCACTGTCC
>Ga0209144_1000307_pt1 | contig 10644 bp, 9 predicted proteins | sample WorMettrBAHAMAS1_FD_187392 | JGI IMG/M metagenome (GOLD analysis project Ga0209144, IMG submission 187392) | Marine gutless worms symbiont microbial communities from Max Planck institute for Marine Microbiology, Germany - Inanidrilus... | ecosystem: Host-associated > Annelida > Digestive system >...
CGGCTATCGCTACTATCTGAAGGCCTACATCCGCGACCGGATGGGTCATCTGCGGGTAAGCGAAATTGGCAGATCCGACATCGCCAAGTTCCACCACGAGCTCCGCTTCGCCCCCATCCAGGCCAACCGATGCCTCCAGTTTCTGTCGAAGGCCTTCAACCTCGCCGAGGTCTGGGTGCTGCGCCCGGACGGCACCAACCCCTGCCGGCACGTCAAGAAGTACCCGGAGAAGAAACGGGAGCGCTACCTCTCGAAGGAGGAGCTCGCCCGGCTCGGCGAAGCCCTGCGCCAGTGCGAACAGGAAGACATCGAGAGCCGGTCGGCGATCAACGCCCTGCGGCTGCTGATCTTCACCGGCTGCCGGCTCTCCGAGATCATGACCCTCAAGTGGGATCACGTGGATTTCGAGGGGATGGCGCTTCACCTTCCCGATTCCAAGACCGGTGCAAAGACCGTCCACATCGGCGCCCCGGCGATCGAGGTCCTTTCCAAGATCGAGCGGCTGAACGATAACCCCTGGGTCATCACCGGCAAGAACCCCGGCGCGCATCTGACCGATCTGCAGCCGCCCTGGCGGCGCATCCGCAAGCGCGCCGGCATCGAGGACGTCCGCATCCCACGATCTCCGCCACACCTTCGCCTCCACGGCGGTCGCCGCCGGCCAGGGACTGCCGATGATCGGCAAGCTCCTCGGCCACTCACAGGTGCAGACCACCACACGCTACGCCCATCTCGCCGCCGATCCGGTCAAGGACGCCGCCGACCACGTCTCCAGGACACTGCGACAGGCCCTGGGCCAATGCGCCAGGAAAACCAGCCGCCGCAGCCATGATGCGCATGGACCCGAGGCCGCCGGCGTTGACCCCGGTTCCGGGCCCGGGACAAGGGGTGTGTTCCCTGGTGGCCGAAGGGGCGCTATAAGTTGCGGTCATGGCACAGACCTTCGGCCCCGTTTATGACACTCACGCGGCCGTCCGCAGGCTCACGGAGGCGGGCATTCCCGAGCCCCAGGCGGAAGCCGTGGTGCGCGAGCAGACCCATATCCTCGAGCACAACCTCGCCACCAAGGCCGATATCGAGACGCTGCGTCAGGAAACCAGGGCGGAGATTGCGGCGGTTCGTGCAGATGTCGAAAAGCTGCGGTTGGAGACCAGGGCCGATATCGAGACGCTGCGTCAGGAGACCAAGGCCAACATCGAAACGCTGCGCCAGGAGACCGAGGCGGAGATTGCGGTGGTTCGTACGGATGTTGAAAAGCTGCGGTTGGAGACCAGGGCGGGCATCGAGGTCGCGAAGACCGAGTTGATCAAATGGGTGATTGGCACCAACCTGGGCGTGGTGGCTTTGGTGATCGCGGCACTCAAACTCATCTGAGGAAGGAGCACCTCATGAGCGGGTTGAACCGCCCCGGCTTTCCCGGAGGTTCCATCTTGTGAGAAGGAGGAGCTGTTATGGGAAGACATTCGACACGTTATCCGGTGGAGGTTCGCGACCGGGCTGTCCACCTGGTTTTCGAGCATGGGCGGCGAGTACGGCCCGCAGTGGAAGGCGATGTGTTCCGATCGCGGCGAAGTTCGGCTGCACGGCCGAGACGCTGCGGCGGTGTGTCCGTCAGGCTGAACGAGACAGCGGCGCCAGGCCGGGCACGGCCAGCGACGGTCGTGAGCGGGTCAAGGCGCTGAACCGCGAGGTTCGCGAGCTGCGCCAGGCGAACGAGATTCTGCGCAAAGCCAGCGCATATTTTGCCCAGGCGGAGCTCGACCGCCCACTCAAGCGCTGATTGCCTTCATCAACGAACATCGCGACATCTATGGGGTCAAGCCGATCTGCAGGGTTCTGCCGATCGCCCCATCCACGCACCGCCTTCATGCTGCCAGACAGCGCGATCCGTCATTGCTGCCTGATCGCGCCCGGCGTGATCTGGTATTGATGGAGGAGATCAATCGCGTTTCCGAGGCGAACTGCTCGGTCTATGGTGGGAGACGCAGGACGAAGTGGCGTCGCGCGCGCAAAGCGTCGATGAGGCGTGGCGGATCTGCCAGGCGGTGTGCCTGGCGATGCGAACGGCGCCCAGCAGTGAGCGCAGATCGCGGATGTCGCTCGCGGCCTCCTCGTCGACGAGGCCGACATCGGCGAGCGCCCGTTTGGCGCCTCGCTCCGCGGCCAGTTCCAGGTATTCCTCAAACTCTTCGACGGACATGCGAACATGCCCGTCCTCCATGGCTGGACGGTTCATCCGATTTTCCTTTCGATTGTCGGAAGCGCGTGGCGGCCGCTCGCCGCCCGATCAGACGTCCCGCCGCATCGGGCCTTCGATGGCGACGGCGACCTTGCCGGTCAGCATCCAGAGCGCGCCGGTAAGCATGGCGATGTTGTAGGTAAAGCTGTTGTCGCAGGCGTGGCGCCAGTACTCGCCTTCGAGATACATGCAGGCGCCCTTGCAGAGCGGGACCACTGGACAGCGCTGGCATTCCTCGCGCAGCGACCAGTGCGTCGCTGTCATCAGGCGAACATCATCGAGGGTTTCGACGTGTCCGATCCGATGCGCGGCATCGCCGGTGTTCTGGCAAGTGTAGACGTTGCCCTTGAGATCGACCGCGATGTTGTCGTCCCGGTCCATGCCGCACTTCTGACCGAGGGTCGAAGCGGGCCGGGCCTGGGCCAGGGAATCGAACCAGTCCTGGAGCTTCATCCAGACCGTCGAGACGGCGAGCGCGCTGCGGTCCATGACCTCACCGAGGAGCGCCAGCCGGATCTGCTTGTGCTCCTCGTCCGTTGCCGGCGAGAGCATGAGCCCACCGGGATCGTAAGGCAGCAGCAGTTCTTCGGTCCCGACCACAACGGACTGGTCAGTCATCGTATCGGCGAACCATTCGCGCGCCGCCTTGAGGCTGTGGTGATCTCGGGTCAAGACCACGTTGAATGATACTTTGCCCTTGGGATGAAGACGGGCGAACAGCTCCCGGATGGCCGCCGCCTTCTCCGGGTCATCGAACGGATCGGGTCCGCGCAGGGCCTGACCGGGTCCGTCGTGGGAGACCGCAACTGCGAAGTCCAGACGGTCGAGCCAATCGATTTTTTCCTCGTCGAGGACCGAGCCGTTGGTGATGACGGAGAGCTCCGCGTTCGGCCACCGGGCCTTGATGCCCTCGGCCAAGGGTTTCAGCTTCTTCCAGTAGACGAAGGGCTCTCCGCCCCAGAATTGGATATTGGTGCCGGCGCCCTTGCCATCCCTGCCGCCGTCCCACCAGGAACCCAGATTGACGAGAAACCGGCCGACATCGGCGAGGTCGGTCGGTTCTTCCTGGCCGACCTGGCTCGCCTGGCCGCAATAGGCGCAGGAGTAGTTGCAGCGAAACCCCAGCGAGACCTTGAGCTTTCGAACGCTGTGCGTTTTCAGACCGGGCCGGTCGGGACTCACGACCGTCGCCGTGTCCCACTTCCTTTCGTCCGCGTAAACGAAACCGGCCGGGGAGAGATCCACCGGCCGGCCGTCGTCATGGGTCAGGAGGGATCCGTGCGGGTCATAAAGGAGCCGCTCGGTCGAGCCATCGGGTCCCTGCAGCGTGATGGTGTACTGGGGCAAGTGGCTCTCCTTCCCGTTGGGCGATCCAGGCGAACACGTCGTGCTTTGCCTTGGCGAGCCGGCAGTCGACGTCGTGGGTGTGCGACAGATGGCAGTTGCCGCGGCACCAGCGGTCGATGGGGCAGCGCCGGCACTCGGCGGTGTCGACGAAACGGTGGACGTGGCGCAGCGCCGCCGCGGTCTCGGGCGTCGCCGGTTCGGTCTGGAACAGGTGACCGGTGCGCAGGCTCCGGCGGACCGAGTGGTGGCAGCCATAACGATTGCCGGCGAGATCGACCGATACGTGGTCGTCGGCATGGCAGAGCGGCGCCGGCGGCCGGGAGGGCGCACCGAGGGTTTTCCGCCATTTCGCGAGATGACCTTCGAACATGCCGTGGGCATGCCGATTGCCATCGAGACGAAGTCCCGCGAGTTCGCGAAGATGCGGCAGGTGGCGATCGAGACCGGCGTGGGACAGGTAGTAGGTGGGATCGCATCCCTCCGTTGCCCGCACCCAGTGGACATAGGGAAAGAACGGTCGCCCGAAACGTTGCTCCAGCCGGTCCAGCTCTCCGAACCACGGCCAGGCGAACAGGTTCTCGCGCGTGAACAGGAACGAAATCGCCGAGTTCTCGAGCCGCGCCGCCTGCTCCCATCCGGGCCCGCCGAACGGCGGACGCCTCCCCTGCAAGGGGTGCCGGCTCACCACCACGTAGGCCCCCCAGCGATTGAGGGCCTCGACGTGCCGGTCCTCGAGCAGGCTGGCGTTGGTGACCAGCTTGACGAAGGCGAGCGGAACACCGGCCGCGATGAGCGCCACGTGGATCGCCTCGATGGCCTCCCAATAGAGCAACGGCTCCCCGCCCCAATAGGCGATCTCGTTGATGCCCTTCGCCTTCACGTAGGGAACGACCCGGTGAACGAAGTCGTCAACCGGGTGCCGGCGCCTCTCCGCGTCGCCGCCCTTGGGGTCCTGGAGGCAGTAGGCGCAGCGGAAGTTGCAGGCGTAACCGAGAAAGATGTTGAGCACGGGTTCAGGCCGTTACGGAATCCGCCACCCGGATCTCGGCCTCCGCCACGCCGCTGAAGTGACGGAACCCGGCCTTCAGGCGGACGGTATCGCCTGCCTCGAGGCCGAGCGCCATGAAGCGAAACGATGCCGTGCCCGCGTCGGCGCGCACACGCTGGTGCGGCAGGTATCCGCCGGTGGCCTCGAGGAAGATCGCCGGCGCGACGTCGCCGATCAGGCGGCCGCGGCTGTTGACGACCTTCAGCCCGATGGTCGCCGTTTCCTCCGGTGCGATCTTGCCCGGCGCATCGAGCCTCAGGCTCGGCAGCGCCTTCCTGCCGATGTCGGGATCTCGGCGGCGCCATGTTCGGCACCGGGATCGAGATTGCCGATGAGGCCATAGTCCGGGTGCAACGTCAGACGGAAACTACAGCCGTCGAAATCACAGGTCCTGAACGGAACGTAGACCTGAAGCGGCAGGTTCACGCCTGCCACCGCCAGTTGACGGGGCGCGGGCAGGCGCGCGGCAAAGCTCACCGGATAGCGATTGAAGGGCGCGAGAGGCACACCGGCGGTCCCAGCGCAATAGGGGGTCGCCAATGGAAACACCCAGTTGCCGTGGTCGGACCACTCGGCGCGGTCCTGCAGGGCGTCGAGATCGAGCGCCACAGCGCCGAGCGCACAGAACAGCCGGTCCCGGGAGCGACGGTCGAGCAGGACGCCTGGCGTCGGGGTCCGCGCGGCATGGGCGGCCGGAACGATCCCGGCATGCTGCCCGACCTCGATCTCTTGATCGGCTTCCGCTATCGGCTGACCGGTAAATCGACCCACGCCGTCGATGACTTCCTCGTAGGAGCGGAGGGTCACCATGCGAGGCGCGCGCAGCACCTCGATCAGCAACGGCACCGGCAGGCCCCACATGTGGGTGGTGAACGGCGTGATCATGGTTGGCACCCCCTCACGGCCCGTCGCCGCAATCGCAGTTGCAATTGCAATAGGTGCAGTAGCTGCAATAGGAGCAGTACGAGCAGTACGACATGCAGTTGTAGTTGACCCGCTGGAAGGCGAGCCGGACCTGGGTCGCCGATACCTGCTCCATGGTGTAGCTGTAGTAATAGAAACTGCCGGACCCGGTGGTCCCGGCGTCCCGCACCGCGCCAACCGAGGCGTAGCCCTTGTTGAAGAGTGCCGCGAGGTCGGGGGCGTCGGCGATCTTGAAGCCGGTGGCGCCGACAGTCCCCTGAGACTTCACGCTCGGCGCGACCAGCTCACCGGACATGGTGTCGCCGGACTTGGCGACCCGGCCCGATTGATCGACGCCAGCCTGAATGTCGGCGACCGGCGTCGTGGCGGCATCCGAGAGTCCAAGGGTGGTCCGTTGCGTGGTGGCATCGGCGTCGTCGAGCAGAGCCTTGCCGGCGGGTGTAACCGGCACCGCTTGGGCCTGGCCGTCGCCGGTGCGCTCGATGAGCCCAGTCGCCGTCAGCCCGGCGACGGCGGCGAGGTCCGCATCCTTGGCCGGATAGGCCGTGTCGTGGTTGTGGCCGATCGCAGCGAACAGCGCCTGCGCCTCTTCCTTGGAGAGATAGCTCTTGGAGAGATCGGCGATTACGACCCAGACGTCCGGCCCCGTGCTCTTCAGCTGGTAGAGCTTCTGCTCGTCGGTCCTGAGACACAACATGCCCGCTTGCACGCCCGCCGCGGGGAAGGCGGTGCCGGAGAAGCAGGAGGCGACCGCATCGTCGCGGTCCAGGATCTTCTGGCGGCTGTTCTGCAGGGCGTCGGTCGCGGGGATGTCGGGATAGGTCTGGGCCATCTTTCAGTTCCAACCTTTTCAGTAACCGAGCGCCGACCAGCTCACGGTGCCGGCGACGGGCGCACCGTCGGCGGTGGCCAGCAGCCGGACGTCGAAGCCGGTGGCCGTGATGTTGGAGACCTCCGGCACGGCGGGAGTCCCGCCCGCCTTCAGCGTCGCCTGCACCTCCGGCGGCTCCGAGTAGGTCCGGTTGAAGGGAACGGACGTGCCTGCAACGGGGACCGTCGCGGTGCCACGGTCGCGCACGTCCGAGACGTCGACGTTGAGGGTCGCTTGTGCCAAGGCGGCGCGCTCGCCGGTGACCGGGGCCTCGAGCTCGAGGCCGATCACCGCCTTCGCGTACTCGTAGTCGCCGGGGACGAGCTCGCGGAACGGGGCGAAGCCGAGCGGCCGCGCCTGAGCCAGACGGGCACGGAACTCCTCCTCGGTCATGGGCTGGGAGCTGAGCGCGAGGTCGGCGATGACCGCGTTCGCGTGCCGGAGCAAAGCGGTTCGGAAGGCCAGCGCCTCGTCCGAGGCCTTGGCCACGTTCCGGCCGTCCGTTTCCTCGATCGCGAGCGCCTCGGCGAGAATGCGTGCGAAGGCCACGAGGCGGGATGCGTCCTCGGCCAGGGCCAGGGCCTCGTTCCCGGCCTTGACCGGCCGCCGCGCGCCTGCGTCGATGAACGCAAGGGCCTCGGCTGTTGGGCGGTTGGCCGCCTTCGCCGCGACCTCGCCCACTATCAGGTTCTCCAGAACCGTCGAGACGAACTGGATGAGGTCGACGTAGGTCTCGGCGAAGCCGAGCGGCGCATGCAGGTCCGCCACGGCGGAGGCACGTCTGTCCTCGCCAAGCACGAGGGAAGATGCCGCTAGCCGGTCCGCCGTTCGTCGGTCCAGGACGGTCACGCCCAAGTCTTCGGCCGCATCGGCCGCGAAGCTGAGGACCCGCGCGTCCTGCCAGGCCTTGCCGGCCTCGGGCGCGGTCCAGGCAAAGCTCGCGCTCGCCCAGGTATAGGGCGCGACCGGCGTCGAGGAGACGGTGACGGTGCTCATGCCGCCGCCGTCAGCTCATGGTGAAGGTGAACTTCTGGGTCAGCGTGTCGTTGGCGCCCTTGTTGATGACGGCGAAGACGACGCGATCGAGCATGGTGCCGGCGACCGCGGCGTTGAAGACGCCGGCCTCGGTGATGGCGCCGGTCGCTTCGCCTGGATCGAAGGTGGCCTCGAAGGAGAACACCTTGGTGCCCGCAACGTGCGCGTAGGTCGCGGCCTTGCGGGCGATCTCGGTGCCGACGGCGATGTGCCCGAGCGCCGCCGGCCGCCTTGCCGAGCGCATCGGCGATGAAGTCGAAGCCGGCATCGACGATCAGGTTGTCCTTGACCCGGACGGTTACCGTGCCGTCGGGGCGGACGAGTTGCGTTTCCATGCGCCCATGCAGGCGCAAGCCTTCCCTTCCGGCCCTCGCGCCCACGAGGCGCAGGAGGCCGGAGAGGCCGAGCCTCTCGGTCATGTCGTGTTCTCCTTGGTTTCAGGCGGGATAGAGGTGAACGGTGCTGAACGCGCCGATGGGCGGGAGCGCGGCGGAAGCCGCGGCAATCGCCCCGGTCGCGGTCGACGCGGCGAAAAGTGCCCGCTCAGCGGCGTTTTGGGAGATGCCGAAGGTCACGACGTCGCCGGCGAGCAGGACGAAGACCAGCGTCACCCGCCGGCCCAGGTGGTCCTCCAGGTAGAAGGTGCCGGCCAGGGGATCGAAGCCCAGGCTCAAGCTGCCCGCGGTGCCCTTCCAGGTCACGAACACGAGGTGCTCTTCGAGGGGCTGATCGGCCCTCACATCGAAGGTCGCCGAGAACTCGGACGGCAGGGCGACGGGCCAAGAGGCATAGGTTGTATCCTTGACTTCGAGCCCCTGCGCGAAGCGGCAATCGGCATAACCAAGACCGAGCGCCTGCGCGGCGGCCATGCCCCGGAGGCCTTGGACGCCGCCGTCGAGCGGGAATCCCTCGACGAGGTCGCCCTCAAGCGGCGCGTCGACGGCGATCCGCGTCCGGAGTCCCGCGCCCTCCGCGTCCCCAACGGCAGCCAGGGCGCCGCGGCTTGCGCCGAGTTCCAGGCGAAGCTCGCGTCGGTCCAGGTGACCGCCTCCGCGGGGAAGCCGACGACGCGGCTTGCGAGCCAGGTCCGGGCGCGGAAGGTCTTGCCGAGATCGACCTTGAAGTAGTGCTCGCCTCGAGGAGCGGTGACGCCGCCCGCACGGCGAAGCGCCAGCACGTTGTCGGTAGCCACCTCGAGGTCGTGGCTCACGCCCGGCCAACCGAGCGCCTTGCGGTCGCTCATCACGATCACGTTGCGGTCCGAAAGGGGCGCGAGCCGCGTGGTGGTGTAGGCCGCGCTTCCGCTGTAGAGGCCGGCGGCCGACACCGCCTTGCACCAGAACGTCTCGTCCGCCGGCGCGCGCACGGGCCAAAGCGCCACCAGGTGGTCGCCCGCCGCCCGGCCCACGAAGCGCGCGCTCGCCCAGGTCTCGCCGGCGCGGATCTCGTATTCGACGCCGGCAATGGGCAGCGAGGCCCAGGAGAAGCGCACATGCTCGCCCTGGGGCACAGCGTCGAAGCCGGTGACGTTGGCCGGCGGCACCACGGAAGCAGCCACGCTGACGGCACTGACGCTTCGGAGCCCCAGCTCGTCGACGGCGCGAATGTGAAACCGATGATCGTCGGCGTCGACAAGCGCCACGAACAGTGACGTGCCGCGATGCCGGGTGGTCACCACCGCACCCACATCCCAGGACTCGCCGTCGCGAACCTCGTAGCCGACCACGTCGAATTCACCGACCGGGTCCCAGGAAAGCTGCACCCCGTCGGCCCGGCGCGCCGCCTGGAAGTCGACCACGTCGGAGGGCGGCGTGGTCTTTCCCACCACCACGTGGCCCAAAACCTCCGTCCACTCGGAGGCCAGACCTTCCCGGCTTACGGCCCTGAGACGGACGTCGTAGGCGACGCCGTCCTCGACCGGCTGAACCGGCACCTCCTGCGCCTCGGCCGGCACCATCGGCAACACGCGCCAGCGCTCGCCGCTCGCGCTTCCGCGGACCTGCGCCTGGACGTGCGTGGCGGGATCGTTCGATCCCGACAGCGGCATTAGCCGCATCAGGATGCGCGACTGCACCCGTCCGTCGGGGCCGCGCACGAGCGCGCTCTCGTCGGAGACCGCCTCGGCGATCACCGGCGCCGCCGGAACCCGGAGCTCGAGGGCCGGCGGCAGGGTGATCAGGGAGTCGAAGGCCGGGATCGGCCCCTGGTCCGCCTGGTGAACCTCGGGCGCCGCATCGATCAGCGTAAGGACGGCACGAAAGTCTCCGGCATGGCGGATCGCCTTGACGATCAGATCGGCGCTCTCGCGCTCCGCCTCGCCGAAGAGTGCCAGATCACTCGGCTCCGGCGCCGCCACAGCGGGAACGGGCTGGAGAAACGCGAGGGTGTCGGTTTCACCCGCCTGCGTGACGACACTCGTGACGCTGCTGACGCCGTCGGCGTGCCGAAAGCGGACCGCATAGGTCTTGCCCACCTCCATGGCGACCACGTCATCGAGCGTGACCGAGGTCGCATCGCCACTGGCGTCGAAGGCAACGTCCTTGACCCGCCCCCAGCCGCCGCCCCAGAGCGGCACGTCGTGGCTAACCCTGACCAGGTCGCCAGCCGTGCAGACCAGGTGGTCGATGTCGACGGAGATCTCGTAGGTCTCGGGGCGGAGCTTGCCGACCGCCAGATGATAGCGCCCGTGCTTCCAGGCGAGATCGGCGCTCGTGCAGCCGAACAGTTCCAGGGTCTCGAAGCGGGTGGCATTGGTCTCGCTGTATCCGTCGGCATAGACGATCACCTCGTCCTGCTGCCAGTCGCGATCCGGATTGACGAAGCGGCACTTGAGGCCGTGCGGGATCTGTGTGAACGCCTTGATGCCCCGGAACCCCATCGTGTTGCGCGGCGTGAAGTGCTGGATCGGTATCGACTGCGCGACGTCGCGAACGATCGAGAACTTGCCGTCCCGCATGCCGAAACCGGCTCGGCCCACGGCGGCTGTGTCGCGCAGCAGCTCGAACACCGTGGTCGGGTAGTCGATCACCGCATCGAAGGTGAACTCGGGCGTCGCATCGGCCCAGGCCTTGAAGGCGTCGAGATCGAGCCGCTCGTCGGCCACTGGACGCCTGTTGGCAGCACCGCGCAGCACATCCAGATAGGCCCAGGCCGGATGGCGGGTCGCCTGTGTGGTCCACT
>Ga0209144_1000308_pt1 | contig 10633 bp, 10 predicted proteins | sample WorMettrBAHAMAS1_FD_187392 | JGI IMG/M metagenome (GOLD analysis project Ga0209144, IMG submission 187392) | Marine gutless worms symbiont microbial communities from Max Planck institute for Marine Microbiology, Germany - Inanidrilus... | ecosystem: Host-associated > Annelida > Digestive system...
AAATCAAGGAATTCAGAGGCATCGCAACACGCTACGACAAAACAGATAAAAGCTATGCCGCAAACTTAAACCTCGTCGCCGCCATCATAAACGCGCGATAAATGTCAACAGACCCTAGCGTCGCTCATGCCGCCTCCGAAAACACGCCGCGCGGTGAATCAAGACAAAGGATGCGCTCGTTTTTCAGCGACCCATTCCTTATTGACTTCATGTTGCCTCCAACCTGGTACGTGAATCGTCATCAGCGCCTTAAACAGCTTCCCGTGGTTGGGTACACGGAGATGCAGCAGTTCGTGCGCGATGACGAAGTCCTGGAATCCGGCAGATGCTTTGGCCAGGTCGTCGGCCAGGGTAATGATCCCGGAGGTGGAGCAAGACCCCCATTTCCGCGTCATGCGTTGGACGCGGATGATCCGCGGTTCGACCTTCAAACGCGTTGCCCAATAGGCGACACGACGACGCAACGCCTGGTGAGAGTTTTCACGCCTCGACATCGACCTTCTCGTCCAGCAGGATCTTGAGAACGACATCGACAACGCGGCCGCGATCCTCCTTGCCGAGCCCGAGAAGCGGGCGGTAGAGAGCGGCGCGCAGTTTCCGGCGCTCATCATCGTTGACCCTGGCATTGGGAAAACGACGGGTCTCGGTCTCGGCGTCCCGCGCCAGCTCCATGGCCGAGATGCCAGCATTGCGCAGTGCTTCGTCGTCCTTGAGATTCCAGTAGATGCCGAAGGCCCGCGTCGAGAGGCCGCTATCCTTGGCCGCTTTGATCGCCTCCTCCTTTTCCTTGGCGAGCGCTGCCAGCATGTCCATGGCGGCGAGGCCGGTCGTGTTCCGGTTCTCCAGATCCTTCAAGATCCGCCCGGCCCGATCCTTAAGGGACTGCAGAACCGGCGCGGTATCAGCCTCGTCCTCGATCTCCTTCTGAAGGCCGCGCACAAGGTTGAATACCTTGCCCTCGTCCGAGCCGGGCTCGCCGCGCAATCCCTCCAGCGTCTTGACGTCGAAGGTCACGGTCTTGGTCAGCTTGCCGAGGCCTTCCTGGGTCGCGCGCTCCTCGACTAGGCGTCGAGTCTTATACGCGAGATCGGCAACATAACCGACCCGGTCGGCATAGGCGTTCCGCACTGCGGCGTAAAGCTGAGCCAGCCGCTTGAAGGTCGTGACGTGGTCGCGTAGTTCGGGCGAGGGCGAGAGGATCTCCCACAAGGCTTCGATTTCCTTATAGGCCTCGAAAAACGCCTTGCGCGGCTCGGGGTCCAGGAATCTGCCGTAGACCAGTTTCTCCAGCTTCTCGTCGGCGCCGCCCTCGTCACCGGCATCGAGATAGTCGCCCCTGGCCTTCTCGATCTTGTCGAGGAAATCCTTTAGCAGGAGGTCGAGATCCTCGATCACTCCGCTGACGTCGGAGCTGTCGAACTGCAGTGCCTTTTTCAGCTCACGCAGCACGCCCACGAAGTCGACGATGAGGCCGACGCGCTTCTGCACGCCATTGACGTCGACATAGGGGCGGTTCACCCTGGCGATGGCTTGGAGCAGCACATGGTCCCGCATCGGCTTGTCGAGATACATGCAGTAGAGCAGCGGCGCATCGTAGCCGGTCAGCAGCTTGTCAGTGACAATAAGGATCTTCGGATCCTCCTTCGGCTTCTTGAACAGGAGCCGCACATCGGCCTCGCGCTCGGGCGAAAGCTGCACCTCGGCCACCAGCGGGCGGTCGACCACGTCCGCCGCGTTCTCGGTGTAGACCGCTTCCGACCACTCGGGCGGCAGCAGCTTGTCGAGCGCCCGCTTGTACTTGGCGCAGGCCTCCCGGTTCACACCGACCAGAAACGCCTTGTAGCCGAGCGGCAGGACCTTCTCCTTGAAATGCTCGGCGACGAAGGCGGCCACCTTCTCGATGCGGTCGTCGGCGGTCAGGAAGGTGCGTAGGCCCACCGCGCGGTCGAGCACCCGGTTGAGTTCCTCGACGTCCGTGACGCCCTCGGCGGCGGCGAGCTCGAAGAACTCCTTGTCCAGCCGCTCAGTCGGCACGGTCATCTCGCTCGGCGCCATGGTGTGACGGATCGGTAGGGTGGTCTCGTCCGCGATGGATTCGCGAATGGAATACTTGTCGAGATAGCCCTGCTCGTCGTCGGTGCCGAAAATCTTGAATGTACCTTCGCCCTGGGCAGTTTTGGCAATCGGCGTGCCGGTAAAGCCGACGATGGTCGCGTTCGGCACGGCGGCCATCATGTAGGTGCCGAGGTCCTTGGCGACAGAGCGGTGCGCCTCGTCGATGAAGACGTAGATGTTGTCGCGGGTGTTGGTATCCTTGTCGATGCCCTCGAACTTGTGGATCATCGAGATGATCAAGCCGCGCTTGTCGGTCTTCAGCAACTCCTGCACCTCAGCCTTGGAGTTCGCCCGCCAGACTGGAATGTCCTGCTGCTGCATCTCGCCGAGCAGCTTCTCCACCCAGCCCTTTAGCTGGCCCTCCAGTTCGGTGCGGTCCACCACCAGAATGACGGTTGCGTTCTGGAACCGCGCCTTGTCCTCCAGGATCAGTCGCGCGGCCGTCAGCAGGGTGAATGTCTTGCCCGAGCCCTGCGTGTGCCAGACAAGGCCGCGCGTCTTGGAGGCGTCCTCGCAGCGCGCGACGACCTTGTCGATGGCGATGCGCTGGTGCTGGCGCAGGATGGATTTCCGGGTCTCGCCGTCCTCGACGTAGAACAGGATCCAGTCACGCAGGGTGCGCAGGAAGTCGGTCGGCTCGAAGAAGGCCTGCACCGCGAACTTGTAGGTCTCCTCTGGCTGCTGCTTCCAACGCGCCATGAAGCGGCGATTGGTATTCCACGTCACGCCGTACCAGTAATCGAGCAGATGCGTGACGTTGAAGAGCTGTGGCGCGCCGATCAGCTCGGGCGTCTCCTTCTCGTAGCGCTTGAGCTGGGTCACGCCCCGGTCGATGGCACCGCCGTCCTTGGGATTCTTGTGCTCGACGATACAGACCGGCACGCCGTTGACGACGAACATCACGTCGGCGCGGTTGCCCTTGCGCGCCGGCGGCTTCAGTTTCCATTCCCAGGTGACGTGAAAGACATTCTCACCCGGCTGCTCAAAGTTTATGAGCTGGACGGGGCGGTGGCGCTTCTCGGCCTCGTCGTACCACTGCCGCTCGCCGCGCAGCCAGGCGAGCATGTCGCGGTTGCCCTCGATGGTCGGCGGGAGCGCCTCGAGCTTCTCGATCACCTGCCGGATGGCGTCTTCCGTCATCCACGGATTAAACTTGGCGAGCACCGCCTCCAGCTCGTCGCGCAGCAGCATGCCGGCCTCGCCGCCACGCTTTTGCTTAGCAACCTCGGGCGTGATAGGCGTCCAGCCGATGCCGGCGGCATGCTTCACCATCGGGAACTGGACGGTGCCGGCCTCGCTGATCTTGATCTCGTTCATGCCGCCGCCTCCGCGTCCGGTTTCGGGGCAAGCGCCGACAAGTCGAGGTCGGCGACGTGAATCTCGCCGGTCATCAGCTTGTGCAGCAGCGCCTTGAAAAGCTCGTCGAGCACGGCGCGTTTGCGCCGATGCAGGTCGATCTTGCGGTCGATGGTGTGGAGAACAGCGACGATCTCGCGCTGTTCATCAACCGTGGGCGGCAAGGGGAGCGGCAGGCTGTCGATGGTGCCCGTGTTGAGATTATACTTGCCGTCGGCGGCGGGCGTCGCACGCCCCGCGACAATGCCGGTACCGAGTTCGGACCCGAAGAAGTGAGCGGCGAAATACGGATCGACACGGTCCAACTTCAACTGCGCCCGGATTAGGTACGAGGCAAAGAGTGCGCCCTCAGGCTGGCCCGCGAATACGGCGCAGGCGCCAAGTCGTTCAATGCCGCCATTCGTGCGGATGAAGATCAGGTCGCCATCCTTAAGCAGATAGCGCTTCGTTTCATTCTCGCGGAGCGTTCCGAATTTGATGTCGGCGGTATTGACGCGCCCTGGCTCGATGTTGGGGATCCGCAGCACCGGAAATGCGGTAGGCTCGTAGGTGCAGCGCGCCGAAGTGCCGTACTGGAGGCGCTCCCGGACTTCGGCGAATTCCACGACCTCCCAGCTTTCCGGCACCGGACCGATCTCGGTTTCCTTCTGCGCCTCGCCTCGCAGGCCCTTCGTGAACAGCGCCCGCATCACCGCGCGCTTGAGGTCACGAGCCGTTTCCTCGCATCCCGCCACAGCGGAGATCGCCTTGTGAAGCGTCTCAAGAGCGTTCGCGACCGCCTTCTGCTCGTCGGGTTCGAGTTCCGGGATCGGAAGGTCGAGCAGGACATACTCCGGGACTCGCTGCCGACCGGTCGATCCCTCCATTCGCTCGGCGACGTAGTGCCGGACGTCGGGGTGGAGGAGATAGAAGAATAGAAACCGAGGGTCGTGGCTGTCGGAGACCGGATGGAGCGGGATCACCTCCGTCGTCGCGTAACCGAACGGCGCCGGAAGGTCCTGGATCAAAGCCTGCTTTCCGTTCTCGAAGGAGGGGGTGATCTTGCCCACCAATACGTCGCCGCGCTCGAAGTAGGTGCCGCTGGCGATGGCGTTGCCGGGCTTCATCACGAAATTGGGCGAGTATGCCCCACCTTGCGGGATCGCCTCCATTGCGGCGAAGGGAATCGTCGGGAACTTGGTGCGATCCAGACTGCGCGGCTTCTTGGTCACCGCATAGACATCGCCGACCCTCGCCCAGCCGCGGCCTTCTCCAAGATCGGCATCAAGCAGGCTCATCGACGACCCCCGCAAGCATCTTGGAGATCATGGCCGAAAGCTGATGAGCCTCATTGTCGAGGGTGCCGAGCTCGCGGACCAGCGCGCTGACGGAGCCAACTTCCGCAGAGCTGGACTGCCCCACCCAACGGCTCGGGCTGAGATTGTAGTCTGCCTCCGCAATCTTCGCGCGATCCACGGCAATCAGCTCGCCGTCCACCGGCTCACCCTTCAGATAGGCTGCCGCGAGAGGGCGGATGTCTTCGTCCGGGATGAAGTTCTTCGGCCGCCCTTTCTGCACGCGGCGAGACGCGTTCAGCAGGACGATCTTGTCCTTGCGTGCGGCGGGCTTGCGCTTCGACAGCACGACGATCACACCCGCAGCGTTGGTGTTGTAGAAGAGGTTGTCCGGCAGCAGGATCACACCGTCGATCAGGTCGTTCTCGACGAACCACTTGCGGATGTTCCGCTCCTTGTCCTCATTCTTCGAGCCCGAGCCGCGCGTCACCGCGCCGGTGTCGAGAACCACCGCCGCCCGCCCACGGTCGCCCAGGCAGGCCATCGTGTGCTGGAGCCAGGCCCAATCGCCCTTGCCCGTGGTGGCGCCGCCCTGCGTCCGGAACCGGTCGAACGGGTCGTCGGCGAAGATGTCCGCGTTGAACGGCTGGTTCCACATCGGGTTGGCGACGACGATGTCGTAGGTGCGGATCTTGCTGTCCGGCGTCTTGAACTTCGGATTGATCATTGTGTCGCCGCGCGCCATCTCGACACTCATGTCGTGGATGATCGCGTTCATCTGCGCGACGGCGTAGCTCTCGGCGGTCAGCTCCTGCCCATAGAGCTTGAGCGGCACCTTGCTGGTAGGATCGAGCTCGCGCGCGACCAACTGTAGCTTCAGCAGCAAGCCGGCAGAGCCGCAGGCATAGTCGTGACATTCCTCGCCGGGCTTCGGGCGCATGATGTGCGCCATCAGAAACCCGACCTCGGTCGGCGTGAAGAACTCCCCGGCACTCTGGCCGGAGCCTTCGGCGAACTTCCGCAGCAGGTATTCATAGGCGCGGCCAAGGAAATCAGGCTGCACGTCGGCAAGGCCCAGCCGGTAGCGCGGATCGGAGAAGGTCTCCACCACCTCGCGCAGTTTGGCCGGGTTGATGTCGCGCTCGCCGTTCCGCTCGGCGGCGAAGTCCACCACGTCGATGACGCCGGACAGGGACGGGTTCTGCCGGACAACGTCGCGCACCGCCTTGGTCAGATGCTCGCCGATGTCCTTAGGGCGGGTGGGACGGCCCTGCTCGTCATTCGGCCAGTCGTAGGTTTCGCGGCCGCTGATGACCGCCCAGCGAGCCTCGGGCGGGAGATAGAAGCGGAGAAGTCCGTGGTCCTCCTCGGCGATCTCCAGCGCCGTGTCGCGGTCGCCATACTCCTCGGCGAGACGCGCGATCTCGTCGTCGAACACGTCGGACAGGCGCTTGAGGAACAAGAGCGGCAGTAGGTAGTCCTTGAACTTGGCCGCGTCCTTCTCGCCCCGAATCGAGCATGCCGCGTCCCACAGCATCTGCTCCATGGATTTGGTCGATGGCGTGGTGGCGCGCGTCCCGGTGCGGCGGCGCGTCACCTTCGCTGCCGCTTCGGCCGAATCCGCGCTAGGCTCGTCCATATCCACACCGGCCTCGGCGGCGAGCGCGGCGATGGTGGCGCGGGCGGCCTTCTGCGGCATGTTTGCGCCGCCCTCCCAGCGGTTAACGGTGGCGAAGGACACACCGAGCCGTTCAGCGAGCTGCTCCTGGGTGAGGTCGAGATTAGCGCGGATGGCCCGCAGAGTGGCAGCGATGATCTGAATATTTGTCATATTTGTTATATATGCGATATTGCATTTTGAGTCAATCCCCTCGTGAATATCCATCTCGACTTATAGACTGCGTGGTCGTCAAACAGCCGCTTCGGCGCTGGCGTACTGCCGCGCTAGGCCCGTTTTTATGGAGTTGCCGCAAGGAAGTTCCCTGCAGCTAATCAAGCATTAGCAGCCAATGCTGCCGCGATATCGGATGACACCGTGTCGGCGGCGTCCTTGACCGGATCGGCCGCGAGGTGGGCGTAGCGCGCGGTGGTCTGGACCTGTGAGTGGCCGAGGAGCTTGCCGATCATGGGCAGACCCTGGCCCGCGGCGACCGCCGTGGAGGCGAAGGTATGGCGCAGGTCGTGAATGCGAACGTCCTCAATGCCGGCGCGCTCGCGGATGCGCCGCCAGGGCGGCTGCAGATCGGTCAGGTGCGCGCCGCGGTTCTTCCCCGTGATGACCCAGGGGTTTTCGTCCAGCCGTTCAATCTTGGAAAGGACCTCAATCGCCGGCGCGCCGATGTGGATGGTTTTGGCGCCGGTCTTGGAATCGGGAAGGTGAAGAGCCATCCCCTTGAAATCGACGTGATCCCACTTGAGGGTCATGATCTCGGAGAGGCGGCAGCCGGTGAAGATCAGCAGCCGCAGGGCGGTGATGGCCGACTGGCTCTCGATGCCTTCCTGCTCGCACTGCCGCAGGGTTTCGCCGAGCCGGGCGAACTCTTCCTTCGAGAGGTAGCGCTCCCGTTTCTTCTCCGGGTACTTCTTTACGTGCCGGCAGGGATTGGTGCCGTCCGGGCGTAGCCCCCAGACCTCGGCAAGGTTGAATGCCTTCGACAGAAATTGGAGGCATCGGTTGGCCTGGATGGGCGCGAAGCGGAGATCGTGGTGAAGTTTGGCGATATCGGCCCGCTCGATCTCGCTGACCCGCAGGTGGCCGATCCGCGCGCGGATGTAGGCCTTCAGGTAGTAGCGATAGCCGTCGACCGTGCGCGGCTTGCAGTGATGCGAGGCGTGTTCGTCGATGACGCGCCGCCCTAGATCGTCAACGGTCAACTCTGTGCGGGCCTTCTCGCGGGTGCCGGCCGGGTCCTCGCCGTCCTTGACGCGGCCGAGAACCTTGATCGCTTCTCCCCGGGCCTTCTCGGTGGAGAGGATGCCGTGCAGGCCGAGGCTCATGCGCCGGAACTTCCGGCCGACCCGGTACTGGACCAGGTAGGAGCGCTTGCCGCTGGGCAGGATGCGGGCCCCGAAGCCGGGGATCTCGCTATCGAAGATGATGTAGTCCTTGTCCCGGACCTCGGCCGCCTCGACGAGGCGTTTGGTGATCTTGGGCATGGAGCAGGGGCCCCCGTCCGATGTTGATTCCGATTAACCCGCTGCGGTCCGCCGATAATCCATGGACTCACCATGGACACATGAGGGCGAAAGTCGCCGCGCGGTGCTTCGAAACCAATAGAAGGCTGTCCACGACAATTATCAAGTAAATTCAATGACTTAACGCAGCCCCGCGCAATCATTCGAAGCGCAGAGAACCTTTCATGAACGGTCTCATAACCTGAAGGTCGTAGGTTCAAATCCTACCCCCGCAACCAATAAAGCGCCGTGACAACAATATGTTGCGGCGCTTTTCCTTTCCGGCCGCCTCCCCAAAATGCCCTGCAGGGGCAATAGGGGCACTTGCTGTCAACAGGATTCAACATTTCCAACAAAGATCGCAACATCGGGCCGCAGACCTCAAGAACACCCATCGCGCCGAGACCGCAGACGCCGCCGAGCGCCCCCACGAGGCCCTGGCCATGGCGGTGCCCGCGGATCGCTATCGTCCCAGCACCCGCGCCTTTCCGGAGCACCCCGCGCCGCCCGAATACGCCCCCGGCGAGACCCTGCGCAAGGTCCAGGACGGCGGCTTGATCAGCTTCAGGGGTCGGGAGTTCCGCATCTGCAAGGCCTTCAAGGGACACCGACTGGCCCTGCGTCCCACGAATACCGACGGCGTCTGAAACGTCTGTTTCGGCGCCAAACGGATCGCGCAAGTCGACTTGCGCGATCCGTCTGCCTAACATGGAGAAACCGTCAACCATGTCCCCGAACACTTGTCACCCTTCTCTCCGGGCTAAACAGCTATCAAGGATGCCGGGCAGATCGCGAAGACAAACACACAAGGATGGAAGACCGCCCTCAACCAGTTCGCTATCCTCTTCGGGGAGCGGCTGAACGCAGACCACTCACACAAAGGCCCTGATAGCCTCGCGCCTTCTTCAGCCCCTCGTGGTTGTCCGAGACCACGTACTCCACGCCGCTCAGGCCGTGCTGGCGCAGAGTGCGCAGGAACTCCCCCGCCAGCTCGACCGGCTCTCCCGGTTGGCCAGCTCCATCGCCAGTATCTGGCGCCGGCCGTCCCAGTCGATGCCGACGGAGATCAGCACCGCCTGGCGCACGATCACATCGCCCTCGCGCACTCGCTCGTAGCGGGCATCCAGGATCGGGTAGGGAAACGGTTTCGCCAGCCGCTGATCTGGCTGCTTGTTGATCTCGCTGATCGAGGAGGCCGAGAAGCTGTGGCCGCACAACGCCTCCGTCACCGCCTTCCCCTTGCGCGTCGACACCCCCTGCACGTACATCTCCGCATTCCGGCTATAGACGCCGTGCATCGGGCAAAGCGGCCATCTTTCGATCGAGCGTCAAGATTGCCAGGCCGGCGCGGGAGTAGTCATCAGCGATGAGGCGATCAAAAAGGCCAGGCCCATCAGAAGCCTCGAGGGCAGTGAAGACGGAACTTCCGTTCAGCGGAGCCACCAGCCCGCTACGCAACACGTTCACCAAGCCGACGCGGCTGTCGCGCTTGGATACTCCATAATGGTGTTGAACCGCGATGTAAGCTGCGCCAATGACCTGGTTCGAAGCGAAAACTTCGGCACCTTCAGCTTCAACCAAGGCGCGCAGCTTGCGAACGCAAAACGCGAAGTCCTCTTCGGGTTCACCTGTGAGCAGCCGTACAAGAACAGAGGTGTCAATCCCGAAGCGTCGGGTCATGTGGCTGGTCGCGGAAGAACTCGAGATTGAAAGTGCCAAAACCGCGTCGTAGCTTGGCACGCAATGGCGCCAGGCGAGCCGGATCGATTCGCTGCGGGCGCAAGATGAAGCCATCGGGACCTTCTTCCAGTTCAAGGTGGTCCCCGGGCCGTACTCCCAGTGCCTCCAACACCCGCGAGGGAAAGGTGACCTGGCGCTTGGATGTGATCTTCACGAGCATGGCGCACCTCAAGTGGGTGCCTTACCACAAACATAATTCGGTAAGGAGGCAATGTCCAGTATGAACCAGCGGCGGATCGTCGCAAGATCGTCGTCCGAGTTCGATCCGGATTTCGGTCGTTATGCGACAGTGATTGCAAACCTTCTCCGACATGGTGAGTGCCCACGTAGAGAAGGTTCGTACCCGGTTCCACTCCCTCCGCCATCCTCTCTGATAGGGACATTCTCTGTTGGCTGCACAGGAGCGCCTGAACGGCGCAGAATTTCGGCTTCTCCCGCCAATTGTCCGAACCAGCGCGATTCGGTGAGGAGGCCGCTTCGGGCCGTTTTCCTTCTCTGTTGGCCCATATTCTCCGACACAACCGAACCTTCTCCGACACAACCGAACCACGCTCGGCCGGTACGGTCTTTACGAATCTCGAAAGATCAAGAGGTTACGACGAGCACGGGGTCGCCAAGTTTTGGACTCGCCCGCTCGGCCAAGAAGAACCCCGTTCGAATCCGATGGTTCGGCATACAAGCATGCGGGAGGGTGATGCCCGGTCCGGTTGCTGGTGTTGAGATTGGTGTCTTCAGGGATTTCCTGACCGCGCTGAGTAAATCAGCTGGCGGTGGCAAGGACCCTGCGGCTGTCAGCAGTCGGTGGCCGCTCAGGAAAAATTAGGTAGCTGCTATCGGGGCGGACTTCGATACGCATGGCCCCATCCCGCCTAGCAGGCTGCTGAAATTCCCTGATTTCTCCGACGCTCAGGCTGCTTGGGACGGTTTTCGGCCTCAAGCCGCCAGAGCTCTGGCCCGAACGGCCTGATTTGGGT